>Ga0100402_1001565_pt1:2500-26417 | contig 26417 bp, 18 predicted proteins | sample CryGeyme20150102_FD_80419 | JGI IMG/M metagenome (GOLD analysis project Ga0100402, IMG submission 80419) | Groundwater microbial communities from Crystal Geyser aquifers in Utah, USA - Crystal Geyser metaG 2015-0102 | ecosystem: Environmental > Aquatic > Deep subsurface > Groundwater...
TGTAGCTTTTCGAGGATTTTTTATGCGGGGAATGATGATCACGAGGAAGGCAAAAGTCAAAAAGGGAGACGAGAAGCAAAGCTCCGGAACAGAGCAATTTCCTTTTTTTCTTCCAATCTTTTGTCGAGCTTAATCATTTCCCTTCGTTTTTGATGTCTGATGAGTGGATTTTCGTACTGAAAGTTGTGTAAAATTAAAGCATTTTAAGCTAATCCCAACTGTGATAATTTGCAAGAATGAATGATTGAAATAATTGTTCCGATCCGTGGCAGATACTTGGTCGCTGCCACTGTCGTCGTACCTAATTACGAATAGTAGTTAAAACTCATACGTTTCCAACATCGCCTCTTGGCTACCATCAAAGGAAGCCACTTTTTGGCTACTGCAGGAAACCATCTCAACACTACTACTAGCAACATCGAAGGTCGCCAGCTCTTGACTTCCCTCGGCAGCGAGACTGATTTCTCGCACGTATCGGAACTGAACATTTTCTTCGCTCAGCAATGGCTGGTGCGCTGTGTTCTGACTGCTAGTAGCACTAGCACTACTGGATTCCGTTTGAGATCTAGTAAGCATAAACTTGATCCAACCGAAACGACCTTGCGAGGTACTTTTGGATTGCAGCAAGGGTGTCTCATTTTCCCCTACAGCCATCGATTCTTTATTGCAATGGTTTAATCGGTTACGACGACGACGACGAAGCAGCGGCGGTGGCGGCGGCGGAGGAGGTGGTGGTGGAGGAGGAGGTGGCGGAGGAGGAGTCGAGGTGACCTTGCTTTCATGTTCTGACTCTGATTTCTTCAATATAGTCTCATAGATGGTAGTCTCGTTTGTGGAGGTTGGAGATAGAGGGACTCGCTGTTTCTTACGAAAACAGGCAGATTTACAAGGTTTTGTTGGAGGAGGTGGAGGAGGTTCATCAAGCGGACAGCTCATTGTGCCTGTAATCATATCAATAGCACTAGTGCGAAATGGAATGATCTCTGTTACATTTTCCTGTTCGACCTTATGCGCTGGAGGATCCACATTTGAGCGGGGTGACACAGGCAGATTGGCAGGAGGCGCTGCCACTAACAAAGAGACGCTTGACTGGCCCTTGCTGATTGAATCTTTCTTTGTTATTTTCTGAGATTGTTGTGCCTTGTCGCGCGTCATCATTGCTGCAAACCTTGCAACTGGATTGCGAATGTGCCGTCTGGACATTTCGATGATATCACTGTCAATGCTGGCACGTGTTTCGTCGTCCTCGTGTTGATCGCCACACGCATAATCATCGAGGCTGCGGGAATCGCCGAAGAGGAGGCAGTTGCCATCATTCCTTGACACATAAGATTCATTAGCGTAGGTGTCATCAAAACTGAACTCATTGGACGAAGACTGGCTGTCATCCCAAAAAATTTGAGAGGCAGCAGCATCTTCTTTATTCCTGCTAGTTAACGACAAAGAAAATGGAGCGGGAGATCTGGCTAAGCGCTGACGACAGTCTCTTGAAGGAATACTCCTGCGCCACACTGTGGAACACATGGCAGCGTGTGAATGCTTCTCCTGAAAACCTCGCAAAATGCCATAATCAAAATCCTCAGGAAAGACTGTTTTTGTCACACATGAACTATCGTCTGACATAACGCTGACATTGCTCAATCCAGAAGAAATTCCCGCATCGGACTCATTAGACATAGTGTCAATACTGGCGGATTTCTCATTCCAGAAACTAACTTTTTTCTTTCGCTTGATAGTCTTGTTACGACTTTTATTTTGTTGGTTTTCATCGGCTGTCTCTGTGGTAGGGATTGGCGAAAGGCCAGGTGCATCTGCCGACTTGAACGACGTGAATGACAGTGACGTCTTACTGATTGTCTGAGACAAGCTCTTCGACTTACTCCTTCCATTCGATAGTAAACTTGTGATGCTGGTTCTCTTCTTTTGGGTTTGCAACTGTTCTTCTTCATCTGAGGAATTCACAAGGATCCTCTCCTGGCGAACGCCTTTTTTTGCTTCGTCGCAAACTTCAACGACGACTAATTCTGTTTGTGCTGGCGCTTCAACTTCATTCTTGAATCTAGCTTTCTTTTTGGCGAAGAAAGCAGCAAATCCTTTTCTTGCTCTCAGGGGACTGACAAGACTCTTTTGTTGTTGGCTTTCATTTGGCTTTTCTATGTTTTCTACGATGAATTCCGACACTTTACTCTCCGCCTGGCTTTTCTCAACGCGGTCAATAACCTTGTTCTCATCAAAAGAAAGAACATGCTCGGAAATAACATCTACCTCGTTTGTTTCAGCCTCATTCGCGCAGCCATCTTTGATTTCCTCAACCTCCCGATTTCCAATGGTATAATTGGTGATGATGCTGTTCGTGCCTTCACTCCTTAAACCCCCCTTGAATTTTCCAACTCGTCTGCGAAGAAAATGTGCATGTCGCTTACTAAGGTGGTACCCTGTGGGTTTCCTTTTGCTCACGGAGGCCACAGTCTTACCTCCACGCTTCGTTTCTGACTTTGCTATCATTGTAAACGGATCTGCTGATCCTGCCTCCTTGCTGCTCACTGCTGGTGTTTGAATTTGGATAAAACTTTCATTGGTTCCTAGCGTCATTAGACCAGGGTGCGTCTTTGCTGCCGGTAACTCTGATAGTCGTCGACCAGTTGCGATCTCTGAGGCACGCTGATATGACGGACTGGAATTGAAGGTTCTTTTTACTTCACTCGATACTATTGGCGAAAATTCGGCTGCGGTGTCTTTCGCGGGACTTTTCTTTGTCGAGACCTCTAAAGCTTCACACTCCGATAAAGGGTTACCATTTGGAAACGATATAGTCACTTCAACATTAAACGTTTCTAGTGGGCCTGCCTCGACCTCTTTTTCTTCTTTTAAAATGTTCGACGGGCACTCATCTGTTAGGCATTCATCTAAAGTACTTTTCACCTCGTTGCACCGATCAGAAGAGTTGAGTGTCGGCTGTTCGTTATTGAGCTGCTGCTGGATTGTTATGGACGTTTCAGATCCAGCCTCAACATTATCCACGCTGCTGGTGTGATATTCTTTGAAGAGATGCTTTGGATTTAGCATTTTCCCTTTCATCAAGTTAAACATGTCCTTTCGCGTATTATCAGGCTTTCGCTCGGCCTGCATCTTATCGCGGGAAATAATGCTTGGTGACGTCAAAATAGACCCGTCCAGCTCAGAATTTGCAGTGGATACAATAGGAAGATCTTTGATTAGATTGGCTTCTTCTTCTTCTTCAATCTCTAGGGGAACGCCTAATACAGAGTCTCCGCCGAATATTTCCTTTTGCTGGGCGCCATCCGGGTTACGAACGTTGCTTAATCGACAGGCGTGGTCCAACAGAGCTGTTTGATCTTTCTCAAAGGAGGACTGCTTCTTCGCTACTGTTTCAATGGATTCGTATTCTGATCCTGAAGTTTCAATGGATGGTATAATTTCGATGTGGTCTTGGTAAGCTTCACAATTAGAAACCGTGGTGCTATTCTTATCCATCGGCAAGGCATGCTTGGGATTCTTTCTGCGCTTTTCTGTTACTTTATTCAGATAAGTAAAAGCTTTCATGGCTTTTGCTTTGCCCAAATCGTAAGGCGTAGTACCACCAGCATTGCTCTTATTCTCATCTGTGATACTCGCAGATTTATCCCTTGTTTCCTCCTTTGCGTCATCATCCACCTGACTATTCTCTTCCCCTCTTGCCTCCTCTTCATATTCCTTGTTGTAAGCTTCCACGATGGGATATTGCAATTGTTTTATGCCTGTATTAGCATTTTCCAATTCATTATGCATCACAAATGGCTTGTCATAATTGTTGGAAGCTTGTCGAAATTGAAAAATGTTGGATATCGCTTGTTCCCAATTTTCAGGAAAAGACGCAGTTGTAGTTTCAGTACCGACTGGACAAAAAGCTAGCACTGGTTCTTCGTCAGATCTTTCTACCACTTGTAGAGGTACCTTTCGCCATTTTTTAACATCTTCATCGCAGTCATCGTCGCAGGAACCTCGTCCGTAAACGAACGTGCGACCATGGACGCAACCAGTGCCAGTACTCATATTATTATCTTCTTTACGAAGGTATAACAAAACGGTATCCCAATCGTCCTCAATATTCAAATGAACGATCTCCTTATCTCTCTCGTATCGAACAAATGATGTGTCTTGACTTTTTTTTTCCTGAACAACTTTCATTTCGGTCCTACCAGAGGTGGTGGCGGTAGTGGCGCCTTCTGTTGCCGCCGCTGCCGCTGCCGCCGCCGCTTTGGATGCGGCCATGGTAACCATGGTCTTTTAAAATATTTAATAGCTTGTCCTTCGCCAGGCACAGCAGATCAATATATTAGCCCAACAAAGAGTTTAAATGTAGGAGCCTGCATGCATCTAATACGACAAGTAGAAATCTTGTTCTTGTTCTGTCGTAACAAGTTTCTGGCTCTATCTCCAACCAAGCTAGCTTTCTTGGTGGCACTTCCGAGTCGCTTAAAATAATAAGCGACACAATTTCGAGAGAGAACATTAGCACTCCCGGCGTGCACTCACCTCCTGTACTGTACAAAATACAGTACTTGGTTTACACTTATGCTGATGTGAACTTTTGAGATGAATCGCTTTCGTGTCGATTTATACTGTCCTGACGCACACCTGTTCTCTAAAACTCAATAGAGTACTACTCCAGTCGAACTACTCCTCTAGCTAAAGTAGTACTCCGGAGTACGTAGTAGCTAAGTAGTACCACCTGCGCACGCACACCACCACGATAGTACTCTACTCAATTGTTCCGGTATAATGATTACTACCACTAGCTACTAGTCTACCAGACTACTGTGGAGTATGCTACGCTAGCTAGCGAAGATGGTGAACCCTTTACTAAAATACAAGCAGTAATTAACTGTAGCTACAACTATTAGTACTAGCAACTCAACGTACTACCTTTGCGAGTAGAGAAATGCCTCAAAACGAGTCAACAGCATGCTCCGAGAAGTACTCATTTTAAGCAAGCACGTTCAAAACCATGGTTCACCTCCTCCGTACGTTTTTGGGTTGGTCCCGATTCCTCGCCTCCTTGTTCCAGTATTTCATGTTCATTCATACTCGTCGCGGTTTCCACAGCCGTAGAGGAGGTATCGTCCACCAAAGACGTGTGGGTTGTATTGTACCCTATTACAGCTTCCTTTTCGTTGGTCGGAGTCACAACGGTTTGACGATCGTTATTGTTCGGGCCATTATTTGCATCAGTATCCGTCGTTGAAAACGAGCAATTTGGCGATACTACTAGAGCCGATGATACCGTTTTTCGTTTGGTGACGAGTGTTGTCTTGCCTTCACCTCGTGGCGGCGTACCCTTCGTGGGAGCCCATGCCATTGCTGCACCCTGCAAATGAAAGCCACCCGTGTCAGAGATATCGTTGTCGCTTTCCTCGTCCCCCGGATGCATCCACGACGCCGCATGGTAGTTGTTGGTGAGTGGTTCCTCTACCCATGCATAATCTCGACCATCCCATAAAATCCCGAGAGCATCCAGCTGAGTCTTGCGCTTCGTGGGGAGCAAATCAAAATCGATGAGAAGAAATTGAATTTGTAGCCAGTGATCACAATCACGAGGAATCCGATGATGCTTCTTCACTTGGTCCGATACTTTGCGTAGATTGTACAACCACAGGTTTCGATCTTCCAACCACGTAAAACCGATCCGGAGCAACATGTTGGCTTGAGTGGGTGTCAATTTGCCGTAGCGAGCCCGGTGCTTGACACAATCTACCCATTCTCCCAATCCCTTTGGAACGTTGTAAAAGTATGGCACGTCAACATCGCCAAACTTTTGACGATACTCCAAGAGATGTCCCAACATTTTAACAAAGTCGTAAGGTAGTTCGGGAACGTCGACTGGTTCCCGGAAAGACACAGATTCAGGACTTGCTACCATGTCGACATCATCTGCTGATTCTTTGGTCGAAGATGCTTCCTCCCGATTGTTTTCATCTCCCTCTTCGTCTTCCTGTTCGATCGTGTCATTATAAGTGTCATTGGACTGCTGTTGGGTGCCCGGATACCATTCAAAGGGAATCTCATCCAACATTTTTTTGCGGTCAGGTTTGAGTTTCTTTTGATGATACAAGGTACGCTGTCGTGAGACCCAATAACTGAGAGTCTTGTCCTCCCTCCGAGTTATAAGACAATTCCCGTGTTTGGCATAGTACTTCTTCACGAGAGCATAATTCTCTTCCCACTGTTGGACGATTGCTTGGTTGGCACCCTTGATACTACTTGCTGTTGCTGGTGATTCCGTGGTTTTGGAGGGCAGCGACTTGCGTTTCGTGGTGGTGATACTACTCGTGGTAGCCCGGGCTGTGCGAGTATGAGAGGAAGGTGAAGATTTCTTTAGTTTCTTGTTGGAGGAAGAAGAAGTGGTGGTGGTGTTGGATACAGAGGATGATCGACGACGTTTCTTTTTGGAACGGTGGGATGGAGGTTGTGGTGTTGGTGGTAGCGGTTTCTCCGTTTCGGCGGCACTGGTTGTGTTGGCGTCGCGTAATTTCCAGACAAATCCTAGTTTATCAAGCTTTTTCTTTTTGCCTTTTGGGAGTTCTCCGTTGGTTTCATATCGTCGCTGCTTCCGGACCTGTAGTTGCACAACGAACGAACAAGCAAACGAGCGAGGAGACGGAACATCGTTTGTGTGTTAGTGTTTCGTTGGTTAACAACATATTATTCTAATAGTGCAATTGTTTGTAGTTCCAGTTTTAAGCAACTCATTATCACGGACTATACCAATTTGCAACAGAGGAACGCAGTGCGGTTGTGTCGCTGCGCATCCATTTGATTGGATCGATGGCAATTTAATCTCCATACGCGCATATACACAAACCGCACACGGCTCTCCACGTAGAGTAGACTGACTTACCCAATGTCCCAGAGCTGTATCAGCTTGGTAACTGGCAGGAACTAAACAGTCTCCATAATCGTCCTTGTACTTCATTAGAGCCGCATAACTTTCATCCCAACCTCGACGCATTGTCATTGTTTTGCCTTTAACGTTTTTGGTGACTGACTGACTGATTGATTGATTGCTCCCTCCCCGGTGCAAAAAAGAAAGTGTTTCGTGGATTCGTAGTGGGATATTGACGTGTGGATATTAAACGCTACTAAGTAAGGGGAGTACTGTAACTGTCAATTGATGCTTGATGATGAAATGTTGGTTGTCTTTTTATTATACTACCAGGTACTACTCGATTATAGGATGGCTCCGCTCGTGCTGATATCGCGTTGTGGTTGTTCGGATCGGATTGTTTTCCCCCCCTCTCGTGCTTGTGGGCCAGCGAGAGCGAGAAGCACACGCAGCATTTTTTTGTTCGTTTTCTTGGAGTTTCTCGATCAAGGCAAGATGCTGAGGTGTGGTCAAATCCTGAACACTACTGTATTTTGTACTGTAGAGTACCGGTACTAGTAGTAGTACCAGGTAGTAACAACAAGAAGGCAAACCAGTCCACGGGGATTGTTCTTCATGTAAGTAGTCCTACTACTGTAGTAGCGAAGTGCTTCATAGTCTCTACTTTGGCATACTTTTCAGGAACATTGTAGACTGCTGGACTGCTAGACTGGACTAGCAGTCTACAGTGTCCGCACCCATGTTGAAGAGCAGCGATTGAAGAGAAAACTCGCCAGCACACTTCAAGTCCAAGTCTCATTTACTTGAATTTGGGTTGCCACACCAGCCTGTCGGCTATCATGATCAAGCGGCGGCACCAGACAGAACCGCACGAACAACGAAGGAGGCACGCTTCGAGATTTTCTGTCAACTCTGGAAGCTCAATCGTAATGCGTAGTCAATTGTCACTTCTTCTAGCAACCCCCAGGTCCTCTAGTGTTCAAAAACCATGATAGCTTCTCCTCCCGGCATTGGGATCTATGAGCTATTCGGCCCTCTCGTGCACACCGCCTCCAATTCTACATACATGGTTAAGCACTCTTCATTTATGTTAGCTTTTACATGAAACACTTGAATATCTATTTTTCTTTTAAGGATCGCTTCCACGATGCACATTCACACTTCTTCATTCATTCCAAAGACTGCAAAAGAAAAGAAAACCATCAGCCGTCATTCTTGCTTTTTTCATTCTTTTAAATGGGTCCCTCCAAAGTCGTAAAGGCCACAATCAACAAAATGACAATCAGTGCCACGAAGGCACCGGCTGCCTTGACGACGAATCCCTTGTCGGTATCGATACGATCTTTTTCCAATTCAGCCAACTTGTCGAGCCGTTCTCTCTTGGTGCCACTGCGACTGGCATCGCGATTTCCATCCTTCATACGGAGCACCGTAGTAGTAGCAGCAGCAGCAGCAGCAGTAGCACTGATAACGCAGTCTGATTGTTCTTGCTGCTGCTTCTGTTGAAGCTTTTGGTAAAAGGAAGGAACGGTGTTGCCATTGAAAAATGTACGACGAAGAGCAATCGAATTAACAGGGATGGTTGTTATTGTTGTTGTTGTTGTACGAAAGGCAAATGAGGATACAGATGTGTTCCTGCTACCTGCCGTCACCACCAAAAAAAGTGCGGCAATCCAAGCGAAAGAATAATTCATGCTGTCTTTATTATTGAAAAAATCTATGCTGTCTGCTTATAATGTATATGTATATATTGTTTTTCGGATGAAATAATAATGAATGTTTGACAAGTTCTCGTAAACGAATAAAGGATGTGTTGGCTTTCGAACGGCAGCCTGCTGTGTCGCTGTGTCAGGTGTCAGGTGTCAGTAGAGAGTAGAGAGTAGTAGAGTAATAATAATCTTGAAAAAGAAAAAAATTGTAGAGATAAAATAATGAATCCAAAAATCTTTTCGATGATTAAGAGCATAAATTCAAGTGTGCGTCTCAAACATGGAGCAAATTTTTTACTTACTCCAAAATGAAACCGAATTTTCTTTCTACTGATGAGTACCTGGTAGTACCACCACAGGTCTACTACTAGACTCTAGACTCTAGTAGACTACCATAATTTTCTTCGTTGTGTCTATCGTCAGGAATCAGGAAGGCCAGTGGTTCTTTGAATCGCCTAAACCACATCAAGACTAGCTGTAATACAACATGACGGAACTGAAGAAGGCTCGACAAGAGCTGGCAAAAATGATAGATTGGAAGGCACCCACTAGTAGTGTTGATCTTGCCACGGCTCCAACATTCCCGCACAATGTATATTCTCCTGCTCCTCTCCCCGTCGCGTTGGACTATACCATTAATCGAGATCAGGAGCAACGGGTTTTGACCTTGTTGAGAGAGCATCCGTGCCTTGCATCGCAATATTTCAGAGACTGTACGCCACTGAAAAACAAATATCCACCTCTCGCTTTTTTGGTAGAACACAATGCTTCCCTGAACGCCATTGAGGAAGTGTATCGGCACCATCCGGATGCCGTTCAATCCAAAGATCGCTGGGGAAATACCCCCTTGCATTTTGCTTGCAAGGCACGGACCGATCCTTCCATCTTGAAATTTTTGTTGCAACATTATCCCGAGGCAGTGACATTGCCGAATCGTGTGGGGTACTATCCCCTGCACTTTCTAATGCTCCATCCTGGACGTCGACCACTGACACGAAAAATGTTGCGTGTGATTCTGGGCCGACCGAGCTCAAAAAATAATAATGATAACAGTATCGGGCGATTGGCGCTTAAAGGAGAGACAGATTTGGGCCTGACGCCCCTGCAATTGGCATTGATGAAGAGCAACAATATTGAGCCAAATGTTTTAGAGTTTTTGTTCCAAGTGGCTGCCGAGCACCCGGACAAGAACCATCATCCCTTCTCTTTGATTGTGAACCGAACAGCAGGAGGATGCTTGAATTTGGATCATGCCAAAGCAATCGCTCGACTATTACCTACAATGGATTCGTGTGCCTATATCCCCTCGTGCGATGGATCCACATCGTGTAAATGGACTGATAAGGCGTTTGACTATTTGATGCAGTCTATGATTGGACTGGGCTGTGAAACTAACAACAAACGAAACAACAACAATCTTCAGAGTCTCACGTTGGTGTTGCCCCGTCGTATCTTGGCACCTCAGTCAAAGGCCTGCGAATTACTCGGCCAATTTATGGCTGCCGACTTGCCGCAACTAACCACCTTGATGCTTCGCGGAGACGATGACAATGACCCAGCTCTCGATGGACACGATGATGCCTGTATTAATGCTTTGGCAAAAGGGCTGACTTGCAGACCATATGCCCTGCAGACCTTAAAGTTGCGAGGATTTTCGCTGAAGACGAGTTCATCCCTTGGATCCATCCTTGCCAGTCCAACACAGCTACTATCCTTAAAATTATTTGACATGCATGTTGAACGGCCTTGGGTGGCTGGAAGTGATACTATGTATTTGAGAAATTCTAAGTTGACAAGTCTTTATTTGCATTTGGGGTCGGACTCCGTGTCTCATTGGCAGCTCGGGCTTCTCGAAGAACTCGTGTACTTGCCACGGATAGAGCGGTTGACTTTGGAGTGCATCAATAATGGTCCCAATTTGACGCCATATATAGTGGCACTGCTGTCCCAACCTGAAAGCTCAATATCTCATATACAACTCGTGGGAGGCGGATGTCGCGTTGATCATGATCGAATTGCGACTGCACTGCACACAACTAGCAATCACAAGCTGCAAACATACACTTACGACGACTACCACGTGCACGTGGACGTGGACCCTACCGTTTGGAAAACTATTTCCTATTACACGAACTTGAATCGATTTGGAGCAGCCCAAATTGTCAGTGTCACGAATCCCTGCTCGAAAAGCCAGTTTGTCACGTTGCTGGCATTTGCTGCCTCTGCTTGCAGTCCATGGGGCGAGGACGACGCTACCATCAACGGCAACAACCCTCGAATGGATGCGCTGGATGTCTTTAATGTTCAGTATGGCCTCTTATCACTGTCTCCAAGCTTGTGGAGCACTTTGCTGGATGTGCCGCCAAGGGGAAGGTGCGAGGATGTGCCCGTGGCAGCTTGTATTTCTTAGTGGTATTATGTGGTTTCGCTAATAGCAACAGTGAGTGTCAGCTGTGCGTTTCTGAGAACATGTCATGATATTTGATGCTAATCTGTGAAATCGTAACATGCTTTTTAGGTTGCAGGAATGAGCTGCTCGTCCTGCTCATCTGCCGTTAGTAGCCAGGATGCTGTGCGTATTGTACTATCGACCGATCAAGACCCAGCACAGACAATTGACTGCATGATGTTGGATTTTGATATGCTTATATTGAATGGACCGGAAGACTACTGCAATGCTTCAAAAATTTGGTTACACGGGAACTATCCTCGGAGTGATTGGGAATTTGGAATGTCAAAAGAGGATACGTGTATTTTTGAAAGGATAATGGCACCGACGACGTCTTGACAAAACCAGCGAGCATGAATTGCTCCGATAGCATAATAGGCCATGGGCAACTTGCTTCTACTACTCTAGAAGGACGGCTCAACCTTTTGTTTGGCGGATTTGTTTTCTTTCTACTGTAGACGTAGCTAGCTACTACTACTAGTAGAGAAGACTAGTCACGAGTTTTAGATGGTTATTAGTAGTACTCATAGTAGAGTACATCAGTAGTACTCGAGTAGTCTAGTAGTGTACTAGTAGCTATGTATGTAGTACTGTAGTAGTCTGACGGACGGACCAATCAACTTTGCCACTCTAGTAGTCGTTCACCCGGACACATGAATTCCCCCAGCTTGGCTGTGCATCCAAATTCCTCCAACACTCCAGCCAATCTAACACCAACAACGAACGGATGAAAGATACGAACACCAGCATCCGCAAGTAAGTTGACTACAGGTACTGAAAAAACCTGGACACCGCTTTCCCAGTGCACGAGTCACCCCCGAAAGAGCAAGGGGAAAAACGCAAAGACGATACAAATGTTAACTCCAACCGCATCCGAGTTACTCTTTGCCGATGATACCTCCTCCAAGCGCCTGTACTGGGATCGTTCCTACTACGAATCCATCGAGGTTCAGAAGCAAGCCTTGGCCAAGAGTTCTACTCTGTACGTTGGTAATCTAGCCTTTTCTACGCGAACAGCTCAAGTTCGGGCTCACTTTTCTACCATTTCCAAAGTCAAGGAAATTAACATGGGATTGGATCGGGTCAAAAAGACGCCCTGCGGTTTTTGTTTCGTGCAGTATCACGATCGTGCTTCGGCCCTGGCCGCCGTGGCGAATTTGTCGGGAAGCAAACTGGATTCGCGCGTGATCCGAGTCGAACTGGACGCAGGATTTCATCTTGGTCGGCAGTACGGCAGAGGACTACACGGAGGTCAAGTGCGCGATGAAAAAACAATGACGGGACGCCGTGGACCACAATCGACTCCTGAGTTGGGAATGAAACGAGACCGAGATTCCATGATGGATGGCGATGACAGTGCTGCTAATAATATTAACAACAGTAACAACCAACCAGAGGATGCCTTGGCCGACGATATGGAACAACAGCCCAGCGCCAAGAGACGACGATTGAGCAAAGATGATGATGCCGATGATGACAACGACAAGAAGAACTGGTAGTTTACTTTTTACTTCATACAGATCAAGGGATTACTTTTTCTCAATTTATGGAGATGCACCGAAAGATTTTGTAGAATGTGGCATGCTGTAGCATTTGTCTAGTCGGGGAAGTCAACGATGTTGCTCTAGTTCGCAGAAATGAATTCTGCTTTTTGATGACATACGGGCTTGTATCAGATTCTCTAGTTCAATTTAGTAATAGAAACTACTGACGCTATTACAGTACAGTTCACGTTCAATTTCTCAATTTTCGTTGAAAGAGCCGAGCTATCTTGCTTTTTGAACCCGTGTGGTTTCTGCACAAGCTGTTCATGAGAGAATCACTCTTCAAAGTACGGATTTGGCACACTGCTAAACAGTGATCGATATCTCTGGTGAATTTGCCAAGAGAATTCCCCTCTAACAACCGCTTTTTTATTTCATTGAGGTTGGGGAAGTTATTAGGAGGTGTATTGGAAGGAGTTTTGGACGTAGGTGGTACAACTGAGGGTGTCAAAGGATGGTACTGTGGACGCTACATGGTATATTGAATTTGTCTGCGTCACCAGTACGAAGCTGCCAATGCGGAAAACGCAAAAGATAGGGTAGCAGAAACTGTAAGAGCGTGGAGCCACCACAATGTTTGTGATTACTCTACGGTAGCAGGAACGCTGGATATGCTCGATACTGGGAAAGTACAATAATTGAGCTATCCTTCACTTATTATTCGTATCACAATCGAATGCACTACTACTAGCTAGGATAAGTATTTTTCCTTGACATTAAGAAAGTCAAGCCCAAATTTAACATGAAAACGCCTGCACGCTTTGCCTACTAAATATCTTTTGGACAGAGATGAAATTTTGTGGCCAGCCAGGCTCGGACCCGCTCTCATCACAACATACGACTTCATGTGTCACTTTCTTATTACTATTAAAGGAGTAGTCTACTACGTACACTGGCTGGTGGTGTATTTAACTCAAGTTACGTCAAGTCTACTACTAGACTACTACTAGCTAGCTACTCGGAGTACCATAGTAGGTTGCTGTGCATGCTTTGAATTTCTACGAATTTTCTTGCTCTCTCATTAATAACCGGTCGTATCTAATAACCAGAGATTCATCAATACAAGCGTTTTGGGCACATTCCGGAGTACTCGAGAGTAGAGTAGTAGTTAACTAGCCTCCGTTTTTATAACATTCAACAAAAACAACAACATAACAAACAATAATGATGCTTTCACACCAAAAAAGATACTTCCTGCTGATCTTAGCTATCGTGTGCAGTCTTTCAGTGCAAGAAGGAGAGGCAGCACCCAAGGGTTTGCCTGTTTCTCGAAAGAAGGACTTTCTGTTTTCTCATGCACATGCCAGATACCGTCATTCGAGTAGGAGGCACTTGCAGAAGAATGAAGATGATAAGAATGTTGGGAGAGAAGTTGTTGCTACCGTTGTCAAAGACATACAGGGAGGAGGCAAAAACAAGGAAACCGAAATGCCCACACTGTCGCCCACTACACAAAGTCCTACCATCAAACCTACGACAAAACCAACACAGCGACCGACACAGCAGCCTGCAACAAGCGTTCCCACCGAAGCCCCTCTGGACGAATCGACCATTCCAGCTGTCACGACCTCGGACAACGGAATTACGTTGAATATGCAAGAATTGCGGGACATTCAGTACTTGGGAGATGGAACCGTAACAGTGCGCATGAGTTTATGGTTTCAAGATGGACGGACGTCTCAAGATGTCAAGTCTCAAACCAGTCCCATGCAACAAGCTGTCTTAACCTCTATGCAGAGTCTATTTTGTCAACTGGAAGACTCAGAATCGGACGAGCTTCAGGTTAACAGTAACAATGAAGCGCTGGGACTTCCAGCTACCTCTTCCGAGTACGTGGTCGATACGACAGCATTCGATAACACGGAAGAACGAGAATTGTGCGTGGTCAAGACAGAACTGGTAACCGATGCATTTCAAAATCGACAATTTGTGGAGGGTTCTATCTTGTTGCAACCCCCGAAAATTTCGATCCTGGATCGTTCCGCCACCGATGGTATCACTACCTTGCGGTGGACCACCTGGAAGGTAACCTGGAATGTATTGCGATTGGGAACCTTTTACATCTTACAGGGTCTCGAGAATCTTGATCTGGACAGTCTTGGGGATGCGACGCATCAAGATATTTACAATGCTGGTATCGATGCCATGCAACAAGTCTTGGAATTGGCCTTGCAAGTGAGCATTCGAGAAAATGGATATGATGCGTTACTTTTAAGGAGTATGAAACAGGTCGATACCATCAACAATGGAGTCGTCATTGCGAGTGTGTACGGAGAGGAAAAAGAATCATTGCATTCCAAGTTGGAAGCGTTGGGACTGCCGGAAGGCGATCTCGTGATTCCAACACAAGACTCTGACGGCAACTCGCTTGCTGATAACAACACAAGTACCATGGATCCTGTCGCGGAAAGTGATGGGTGGGACGATGATCGATACTCAATGGAATATGGTATCACCGAATCGTTGGATCCCGACTTTTGGCATCCTCTGCGCATTGCTGGAATCGTAATGTTTTTCCTGACAACAACAGCACTGGTTGGACTGTCGTGGATGAGCAGAAAGCGACAGGCACGTCGTGCTTTAGAGAGAAAAATGGCCAAGGAAGGCGCGGGATTGCTTAATGACCATGAAGGTGTAGAAAACATGCTCCGAGCATCGGAACGAGCAGGGGAAGGAAAGGATGATGCTGGTGTTAACAACGCGGATGATGATGAAGACGACGACGATGACAGCAAGATTCCATTGCCCGAGAATTTGAAAGCAGAGAATCTGAAAGTGAACCAATAAAGGCAAAAAAATATGATGACAAATGGACTATGAGACCGTTGTCCACATTGTAAATTCTTGATAGTATTTCATTGTATTGGAAAATAAATAAACAATACATTCTATTGAATACACGTGGCGCTTAGTCTTGTCCATTCAAATGCTGCATTTGCAACTACAGGGTGTGCAAAACTAAAACAATTGGAATAGAGAACCAGCGAATGCCACGGCCATGTCCTAAAGTCCAGTCGCTCGATGCACGTCGTGGTAAAGGAGGATGGAGTGGCCTCGATGTTTGCAGTGCTACTAGTAGTACGTAGTACCTAGTAGTAGTAATAATAGTCGGATGATGTATGGTAGGTCTACCTACTTACATTAGTCTTCTTTGATGCAATACTGGTACGGTACGTAGTAAGGTTGTGTAGTCTTGAGTTGAGGTTCAGTCGGAAGTCGGGACTCAAGTACTAGTAGACTAATTATTCACTCCCCACGATTGCCGAAAGGATTCTTACACCCGGGCAAGCATGCATGTCTATTGGATGACACGCACGTGTCAGTGTCCTTTGAACTTTCGCTTACCAAACCGACTTGGTATCTTTCTCTACTACCAGGTACAACATGTTGTACCGCCCTGGTACTCGGAGTACAGTGGTACTCGTACTCCAGAGTAGATAGTACTCTCCTACTGGTCGTGCGTCGGCTAGCTAGTAGTACTAGACTACTGTACTACCAGCTGAAGATAACGCGAACAACCATACGCGCTCGACTAATTCTTATTCTTTGCTTCTAGAGTAGTACCCTCCCTGTTCGCATTAAAACGATATCCTATTCCTATCGCCCATAAAAATTCAATTGCTCCGTAGTTTGAAATGAAGTTTGTTTCGTTTTTCCTAGCGTCATTGATAGCTTCGACTGCTGCTTTTACGACGGCACCGGCTTTTCCCAAGCGAACTTTGGTCCTTGAAAGTAAGTAGTACTCTTTTTAGTTTCTGATTGGCGAGTTCTGGCAAAGCCCGAAAATCATAGGATCATTTGCGATTTTTTCTTTTTAAACTATATTCATGTAATATTTGTTTCCATTGTCCATGCAACGTGGCCTGATCTCGATGCGATGCAAAATCATTAAGTGGGTTATGTTCCTGATGGCATGACGCCTGCCCAGTGGAAAAAGGTGCAGGAAGAAGAAAAGGCCAAAAATTCAAAAAAGAATTTTGGAGCCTTTGGACCTCAGACATTCAAATCTCGCTCCCTTCAATCCTTTCAAAAGGATTTGGAAAAGGGAAAAGCGGACCATTTATTGCCTGTGATGAATGCAAAGAAATTGGTCAAGCAAGGTAAAATTAACGAAGAGGACATTCCCTATATGCAACGCGGTGGAGCTTGGGACAACTCTGATCTTCGAACGGCTAGAAAGAAGCAGTGGAGCGAGGATGACAAAAAATACGAGCAAGCCGAGAAGAAACCATTTTGGGCAGGAGCGGATTGGTCTGGTAGGGGCGCTCCCACTCCCCGGAAGACCAGTAACGCAGCGGCTCAGCAAGCTGCGAAACCAAAGAAGAAATTTGGTTTGTGGTAAATTGCATCCCATGTGTTTATATTTTTATTGAAAATGAGTGTGAAACCAAACAGGTAGTCACCAACAAGGTACTGTCCATTCTTTTTTCACTGCAAGGTGGCCGCCTATCAGGCTACGATCTGATCCGCTGCAACGAACAAAATCACCCATACAACGGAATGACTGCGTTAGCGTAGCCTGCAGTTGAGAGAGATCTCTCTCACTGATGTGTCGACAGAAAGTCAAGAAGCCGCGATAAATAAAATAATTAGAATGCATACTTGTGACACAACAGCTCCAGGATTTGATGCTCGTTCTTCACAGTGGAATTCTGTCAGGCTGGCAATAACATGTACTACTTCATTCAAAAAAGACCATTTCCAGCAATCCAGCTAGTCTATACGAAACGAGTCAGAGGTAGCTTTTTGTATTTTTACAGAGAAAATATGCCGCTGGCGTCCAGTACGTAGGTGGAGTACTAGGTTTGTTTGGGTACACCTTCGCACCCACAATGTGGGTTTTCAGTTTTCAGTAGCCTCCATGTTCATCTTGTTGGAAGCCTCCGAATTTATTTTTATTTTTGCCCAAAAGAAAGTTCGATTATGTAGAAAAGGGTTAGCGTTATCCATATGTCAATCAATCACTACTTAGCTTCTTATCCACCCAGAAAAACCAATCGAAAATCGAAACAGTTCATTTCCATTCCGTCAACAGTCAACACTCCACCTACCTGCACCTGAAGCGTACTACCTCTGTCAATAATTCACCCCGCTCCCGCCCAAGCTATCACGCACACAGGTATAGAAAATGACTGTACGAGGGCTTTTCATATTACTGGTCGTCGTCGTCTTCGTCGTCTGTCCAGTACTTGTTGCCTGCTGGATTCCCTCTCATGTTTCTCGTTTTGGTGTCCAACAACAACAATCGAAATCAATAAATCCATCGAGTCAAGTATTCTTATTATTCGCACGGACATTACAACGACAGTTTAATACACCTGCTAGAAATACGTTCTTCTATTTGGCTAAAAGCAACAACAACAGCAACAATAATGAGAATGTCGATAGGGAGGAAAGTGAAGAATGGACTGCTGCTGAAATTGCGGAAGTAATTCAACAAGGTGATGGTGCTGTAAACGATGACGATGACGAAGGTGAATGGATGCCCGACCGGGAAAAGGCCAAACAAAACCGAATCAAGGTGAAAAAAGCTGTTCAGGCGAATGCCATTCATGTACCAACCAAGATCAAAGAAGATGATACTACCACACAAGATGTAGTAAAACGAACAAATCCAGATGAAAAACTGATGGACGATCCCGGAGCGAGGATGGCGGCTTCTGCTTATACCGAAGAAGAGGAAGACGTGATTCGTGCCATGGGAGGCAAGACCAGGTGGCAGCAGCAATCCAGTAGCAGTGGTACTCGCAAGCGCGAACCAGGATTTCTAGGAGATTGTACACTGCAAGAAATTGCTACAGATTATTCGGTTCCGGTTTGCTACCTGGCAGATGTTCTTTGCATGTGGGGTGTACCTGTTCCGATCAACGTACACGATCGACTGGGAGATTTGGTCACGGGAGAGCAAGCCTTTTCCGTCCTGGAAGCCATCAATACGCTGGATGTGTCGGCTTTGCACGATCGGTACTCGAACCAGAGTTTGATCCATTTGTGTGGAGATTACGATATCGATCTCTCTGAAGCCTTTGAAATGGCCATGAAAGAAGGTTGGAGCCTTCCGTTTGGTGTACAAACTGTTTTGAGAGTAGAACAGGAAGAAGAACTTTTGAGAGTACTACTTGGGGGTGTAAAATAATGAGTTCCTATTTTTAGCCTACAGCTTATGTCTGACTGACTATAGAATACTGTATTTGAGTTCAAAGCAGTAGCATACTGAAGTCGTATTGCCAATAGTACAATACGTTTCAACCTCCCTGCTTCATCCCTGGTAAATAATGAAAAATCACAAAATTGCAGCCATGCTAATAGCCAGGTCGAGTTTTGGTACAAAAGGGTTAGCGTTTTAGAACAACAACTGCTGTTAAACTGAAAACGAAAATCATACAACAGTACACTTACTTCTTTGTTGGTGTTGTGTGCTCTTCACTACTCTTTTCACTCCACTCATTATTTACTCGTCCCATTCCACCGTTCTTCAATTTTTATGGTACCATCTACCGTACACATGTATGGATGTAGTATAGACAATCATTTTAATACGCGAAAGATGTGATTGATCATGTCACCAGAGCCTGCATGTCAGATAAGACCCACACGCATCATCAGGCTCTTTAAATACAAGAAATTCACCTCATCATCACACAAACAAACGAGGTGCGCGAAATGTTTTTTGATTTCCGTGCGTTGTGCAACATTTCGGAGTTCCCGTGGGTAGTGGGGTGGTACATACATTCTGGTGAAAAAATAAGTAATAAAAAGAAAGGGTCAAAAGAGATACACTAAGCGAACGACACTGTTTGTACTCTATTTGTTAGTAAGTTAGTAGCATCAAATAATAGTATCACAAAGGCGATTCCCAAGAGCTGTTCTAACTTCTAACAATAATAGTATACAGAACTAGAATTATAATCGACCCAGAAGAGGCGTCATATAATAATAATAAGCAGTAGTAGCGACTGAACACACACACAAAAAAGAGTTGCAGCCAACTACTTGTCGATACATTCGTTCGCGATTCGCCACCATGAAATTCCAACGCTCTCTGATTACGGCATCACTAGCTTCATTGACTATTTTGGTACCGGGACTGCCCTGTGGATATGCCATTCGGATCCCCGATGGTGCTTCCACCGCGACTACGACTTCGACGACGACGACGACGACGAATCCTGATTTAGCAGCAGCAGCAGCAGGAACCAGGAATTTGCAAAGGGTAATTGATTTGACAGATGATCCGGAACAAAATGATAAGGACAACAAAGATGGTACGTTTGTTGTCATTTGCTGGGACGACGACCAAATTACTTTTATTGATTTTGTAGCAGACTTTGAGCTCACATACACACCGTTTCTTTGCCTCCACAGATAAAGACAAAAACAAGAACAAGAAAGACAAAACCGAGGCACCTTCTACGACCGTACCTACAGTAGCTCCACCAACAACGACAACGCCAACAGGTAGTCCTACACAACTGCCTACTACTACGGCACCGCAACAACAACCAACGAGATTGCCTACCACTCAGCAACCTACTCAGCAGCCTACTGTAAACGCCACGGAGAATCCTACTCTATCTCCAACGTATAATCCTACCAACCAACCAACGTTTCATCCGACCAATGCAACAGCGGCACCAAGCCAACAACAATTATTGGTAGATGCATCCGTCGTCCTCGAGCTTAACGACGAAACGAAAGAACAACTGGAAAGCATTCAAATTACAGTGGCGGGAGATGAACCAACCATTGCCTTGTCTTTTTCTCTGTGGCTACCCGACCGGATCGGTGTAGAAGATACCGAAGAGGCTAGCATGTCGGCCAGCGTCCAATCGAGCCTGATTGCTGCTTTGCACTACCTGTTTTGTGTCCAGGGCAAGCAGGTGGACCTGGAAGCCTGGGGACTCGATACGGAATTGGAAAATTGGAACGAAAAGTACATTTGTGCTGTACACGAAAGCATAATGGAAGGAGATGGTGTGGTTTCGTACCACGACGGAGAAATGGCACTGAGTTTGACCGGTGGGAGACAACGATTGCGTCGGCAGCTCAAGCGAGCAGAGATTCACATGTTTGACGAAAAGGATATTGAAAAGGAAATGGCGGACTTTGAAGCAATGCAAAAGCAAAAAGAAAACAAGGGCGGCAAGGAGGATCGACTGGACCAAGGTGGACCCCAAAATATGGGTACACCAAGTGGCAATGGTGAGAAGGTTCCCAATGTTGAAAAGGAAATACCAAATGGTGACGAGATGCAGAAGGAAAAGGAGAAAGACAAGGCCAAGGATAGACAGGACAACGGCGGCAAGCAAAATATTGAAAAGAATTCTAAAAATGTCAGCATCAAGAAGAATGCAAACGAGAATGACAACGTGAACAAGAACAAAGAGGATGGTAACGAACAAGTGCCTGTGATGGAAGATCCATCGATTGTTATGCATCCTCCACAATTGCTTCCAAAAGTTCATATGCATGCCAATCACCATAATAAGGCCTGGACGACATGGACCGTAACTTGGCCCGTCATTCGACTCAGTATGAATTATTTGGAAACTGCCTGGTTAGTTAAGGCCGAGATGAAAGAGGAAGGTGTGACGGACAAAGAAATTTTTGCACTGGGCACTCAACTTTTTGGGGAAGAGATGGAATCCTATTTGAACGATAATATCAACCTCAAGGTACTGGATGTTCTACTGGCGGACCTATTGGATGAGCCAGTCATGGCCAGTATGGTCGGATCAGAACTGGACACATTTCAAGATTCTCATTTGATATCCGAGGGAAATGAACATCATGGCATGCACCCTGTTGAGGTAGAAGGAGTCGATGCTGATCCTCTTCACCCTCTTCGCATTGCCGGAATTATCATGTTTCTCGTTACTTTGAAAGTTATTCTGATGCTAGCATATTTGAGCCGAAGACGTAAAAAGGCCCGAGAGGAAGAATGGAAGCGCCTGAATATTGGCGAAGGGATGCTGCATTCGCCCGACGGGGTCGATGAAATGCTGCAAAAAACGGGTAATACAATGGTAGTGAACGTGAACGTGGTGCCAGCAAATAAATCCATTCGTAGTATTGACGATACGGACGACCATTCGTCGTCGGACGACGAAAGGAAAATTCCACTGCCAGCGACTATGCAACTTCAACCGACTCCAAATAGGGCAACCTTTTAATACTACTACTAGAACGTTATTTTTGCATTTTTTGATTAGCTCAAATGCATTGGCAAGAATGATGAGCACGTCATTTGCTGATTGTTTTTGTTCCAATTATGCGCCTGCTTTATTATTATTAGCATTAATCTATTTCAGGCTTGCGTGTTTTCTTTTTTTTGGTATTACATTTGCATTACAGCAGTACTATTCCAACCTTACTGGGTGGCATTTCCGGGCACGCCCAATTGTATATGTAATATTGCAAACAACCGTCACCCTTTCCGAATTTCAACTCTTGCAAAAACTCTTCATTGTCCATGAGATTAAGCGCGTTAAATACATCCGCCTTGCATTGCTTGGCCAAGATCAAACAATCTCGCATCAGATCGCAGAGTGACATGGTGTTGGCAACATTATAGTACGAGTAGGCCGCGTAGAGAGTATCGTCCATATTTAGAATGGTACTCGGCAAGTGATAAAAGGAACAGAAGTCAGTAATTTTGCCATCCGTTTCCACAACAAACGAATTGATCACGCCTTCTCTGGGCAATAACCAGTGCGCAACTTCTTCGGGCGTAAAGAGAATTTTCAATTCAAACTTTTGCAAATAATCCACCAACAACTTGTGCACTGCTTCCACATCTGTTTCTTCCATCGGTCGCAATCCCTTGGTATCGGGATGATCCGGAAGTCGGTACAATTTGATCATACGTGCCATTGTTTGACGAGGATTTAATCGGGTAAATCCCACTTTGACCAATTTCTTGGGATTCAGATTGCGATGATAGTATCGCGAACTGGATACAGGTACGGGCAGTACCGCTCCTGCCGTGTAAACGGCTTGAAAGACACCCGTCTTGTTGACACGTCGTGTAATTTCTTTGATCAGGACCGGTGCCAATCGCTTGGAACGCAATTTTTTGTGCACACACAAAAAGTTAATTTCAACAATGGGCAATTCGTGTTGGTAGGCTCGGACCTTGGTCGGTACACCGCTGATAAAGGCTACCAATTTCTTACTAGCCGTGGAACGAACTCCAAAGAGAAAATCGTCTCGATATCCTGGTGGTGTCAAGGCCCACATCAAAAAGTCCTGGGAATAGTCGAACCGAAAGAGACATTCGTCGTCTTCGACATAATTCTGTGCGAGCAAATGGTAGAGCTCCTCGCGTTCTGCATCATCCTTGACATTGACATTGCACCACTCAAATCCACCCGGCATAGTGTACGGTTCATCTCGAATTTCCTCGATAGGTTTGTTGGGAACAATGGGACCCTCGGGATGTTCATTTCGGGATCCGTGTGGCATGGGCTGAAACCAAACCAAAAAACAAAAACAAACGATGAAAGCACGCGACAGGACGCCAGAGAGTTAGCACATGAATGAGTCCATCTATTATTAGAGATGGAGGATAATCCAGTTTTTCCAACAAACTCCGCATCTTTTCTTCTCCTGTTGCCCTCCTATGTTGAATATCCTTTTCTTGTGTCTTTTTATCTTACCTGTGTATCCCAAAAGGCGTGTTTTTTGTTGCTTTCGTCATCACTGCTTACTGCGGAACTTAAAATTTGATTCGCACCAATAGATTGTTTTTTTAACATATCAATTATGGCAGCTTCAGTAGGAGATAATTTGCGTTGATCGCCATTGTTGTCTTTGCTGGCATTGTTATTGGAGTTGTTGTTGTCGTCTGCGTCATTTTTATTGGAGGGAGGTGTGGACATTTTTTTAGAAGTGTGTGTCTGCTTCCAGCTTATGAATGACTATTATCTAACTTATAAAGATATGAAGACCAAGCAAGCTTGTTAAAAAAGATGCTATTCGCAGTAGTCTACTTATCTACCGTAGTTGGTGATGCAGGGATCAAATACTAATGATATACTAGACTAGTCTAGTCTACTTCTTTGTTTTTGTGGAGTGAGCGGTGAAGTGGATCATTGCCAACCCTTGATTTGAAGTCGCGAGAGAATCTTGAGCGAGCATCGCCGCGTGACTCCAATTCATGATTGGAAGAACAAGGCTCGAAGTAATAGTAGACCCTACTACTAGCTAGCTAGTACTCTGGTCTTGTTGACTAGTAGTAGTAGTAGTAGTAGTAGTAGTAGTAGTAGTAGTAGTAGTAGTAGTAGTAGTAGTAGTAGTAGTAGTAGTAGTAGTAGTAGTAGTAGTAGTAGTA
>Ga0100402_1001569_pt1 | contig 26366 bp, 27 predicted proteins | sample CryGeyme20150102_FD_80419 | JGI IMG/M metagenome (GOLD analysis project Ga0100402, IMG submission 80419) | Groundwater microbial communities from Crystal Geyser aquifers in Utah, USA - Crystal Geyser metaG 2015-0102 | ecosystem: Environmental > Aquatic > Deep subsurface > Groundwater | place...
ATGTTACCGCCGCCAATAAATGTAATATTCAGTTGTTTCATGAAAATCCTATGCTGTTGATGACTCACCGAAAATTTCGGAGCCGACGCGAATCATAGTTGCTCCCTCTTCAACTGCAATGCGCCAGTCGTTGCTCATGCCCATGCAGAGGTGTTTTGCCTCAGGGTAACTCGGCAAGAGTGCATTGCGGCATTGGCGCAATAATTGAAACGCTTCTCTGGCATCACCATCATGGGCGGCCATGCCCATCAGACCAATGATTTGCAGGTTTTTTAAAGCCGAAGCTGCTTTCATGAAGATGTCTAAATCATCGGGAGAAACGCCCTGTTTTTGTGGCTCAAACGAGATGTTCACCTGTACTAACACGGGTAAGATTCGGTTTTCTACTGCATCAGAGACGGCTCCTGCTGCTTCCAAATCACACATGGAGTGCCACATATGGGCAAAGCGACCCACATATTTGGCTTTGTTTTTTTGCAATGGGCCTATCATATGCCAGTTGTTTTCAGGGTAGGCCAACGCGCGATCGCGCAAGCGTTGTGGTTTGGCTTCGGCAAAGTCACGGTGCCCTGCTGCCATCAGTGTTTCTACACTTTGATCATCGGTGTATTTAGAAACAGCAATCAATTGCACATGTTCAGGGACTTGGCTTTTGACATGCTGATACCGCGTGGCTAAATCCTTATCGGTCACGATTGGCAACCCGAATCATGAAGAAGCTGAGCAGGGCATAAAACAAAATGCCTTGCCCAAGCAGCAAATAAACTGTGAAGAAGTCTACTTGCACCAATGCCAAAGCGGCAATGCCCATCAAGGCTGAGAAACCGATAATCAATACCACGGCCTGAGCTTGGGTGCAGCCTAGGTCCATCAAGCGATGGTGGAGATGGTCTTTACCTACATAATCAATCCATTCTTTGAAGTTGTGTACATCGCCTCTGGCAACACGCGCCACAGTGGTATAAATCATATCGAAAATCATCACCGAAAAAATCAGCAGCGGTGCAGCATAAGCTTTGATCACACTGTCGCTGGACCAATCGCCCATCACGGCAACCGAAGCCATCATCCAGCCCAAATATGTGCTGCCTGAATCGCCAAGAAAAGTGCGTGCCTGCTCGTAATATCTGGCGTTATCAGGCAAAAATCCTGCTGAACCACCAGCCACGGCAAGGCATAAGAAAAACATATAGCTTTGGTCGGTATGCCAAGCCAGCATACCCATAAACAAGCAAGTCACCGTGGCCAAGGATGCGGCAAGCCCATTGATGCCATCCAAGAAGTTGAAGGCATTGCTGATGCCAATCACCCACACGGCAGTGACCAAATATTCAAGGCCCACCCCCCACCAAACTTGTGGCGCAAAATGAATCATCACATCGCAATAAATGAGCACCACTACGGCTAGCATTTGGCCAGCTAATTTAATGGATGCTGATAAGCCTTTGATGTCATCCCAAAGCGACATCAAGCCTACAATCAATGCAGAAAGTACCACGCCTTTAAACGCCAGGGAGTAATTAAAATTGAGCAATAAGGCAAGGTTGACGGCGATTATTACTGCTAGGCCACCGATACGGGGTGTGGGTTTGGCGTGCACACGTCTAGCACTGGGGTAATCCAAAGCATCAATGGCATGGGCAAAACGAATCACCATCGGCATCAAGGCGTATGCTATGCAAAGGCTGCCACTAAACAAAAGTAAACCATGAGTGAACAGCCCATCCACATGCCAAGGGATAACCAGGAATAAGCCAGTTGCTAATGCAGCCCAACGCATTATGGGCAAATCGAGTGTTACAAACATGAAAGGATTCCTTGGCTCATACGCTCAAATTCTTGCGCAGAGAAGTTGGTTAAAACAGGTAGTGAAACATTATGCTGCCATTGCAAATCAGTTTGCCTGCATAATGTTTTACCGCTGTGGTGAAGCGGCTGAATCACAGGTTTGCTGGCGCCAATGCCCAAGGCCTGAAAAGCAGCGATACAGTCTTCAGCGCTATTGATGCAACGCACAATAAAGCGAAAATGATTGCCAGTGGTGCCCGCTTGGCTGGAAATCCACGTGGCAGAAGTATTTTCAACTAACGCTGCAAACGCCTTGGTGATTTCTTGCCGTTTGCCCAATTCATATTTAGCTACCAACAAGCGCTGTCTAGCCAAGGTTGCATGCATATTCGATAACTGATGATGGCCGGCATACGCTTGAGAAATATCAGCACGGTCAGGGTCAGTCATGTTGCGTATTTTGGCAATAATATGTTCATCTCGGCTGGCAATAAATCCACCATAGGCGCCGCCCCAAGGTTTGGTGGCATATAAAGAGCCAATGGTCATATCCCCAAAGCTGCCCGCAGCTTTGTCTGCCAAACTGCCGCCCACTGATTGGGCAATATCTTCAATCACTGGGCAAGGGAAGGTTTCAGCTGCAAGGGGCTCAATCATGCCAAAGGGATGAACAAGAATAAGGACATCAGCCATCGCAGCTTGGGCAAAAGCATGGTCTTTGTTCATGCACAAAAACGCATCGCAATCGATAAAGAGTGGAATACCACCAATGTGTTTCACGGCAAATAAAAGGGAGGCGCAGGCATAGCTGCTCATCGCCACACGTGGTTGTTGTTTGCCTGCAGTGAGGTGGCGCAATGCCAGCATTAAGGCATGGGTACCTGAATCGATAGCTAGGACAAAAGGGATATTGAGCGCGGCGCTGATGTCGGCTTCTAAGGCTGTGGTTTCCTCGCCTTGGGCCAGCATTTGTGAGTGCACGGTTTGTTTGGCAGCTTGCTCGAAAGGCGCATCAAAAACAGGGCGAGAATGGGGAATCAAAGGAAGGTTCAAAGGTAACTCTGAATTTATTTTCTTTTTTAAAGACGCATGCGAATAGGCACAAAAGCCTCGGCACAAGCAAGCTTGCCTTGCACGCCGCGAAAATGGCATGTGGCCATAGCGATTTCGATAATATTCAGGCGCACATGGGTGCGTTCCACCTGCGAAGCATGCGCTTCAAGAGCAAGAATTTTCAGGGTTAAAGTGTCGGCAACATCCATAAATACGACGGGCTCAAAACCAATGGAAGATGGGGTTTCATAACATAATACATTGGGTACATAGCGCGTAGCAGATCGCGCTACTTGCGATAGTGCCCTATGATCTTGGTGGGTGTCGTCATGGAAGTTGATATAGACGGTATCCGGATGCAGGCGCTGAATAACATCTTCAACACTGGCCATGAGCTCAGCGCTGGATTCGGGCAGCTTGGTGTCCACAAAGTTGCCCCAGTGCACTTCTTTGATGCCCAGCACTTTTGCTGCAGCCAGTTGCTCAGCTTGGCGCGTTTTTGCATCGCCACCGACATCGCCAAAGGTGGCAATATACACGTGTACTTCATCGCCACGCTGCACATGGGTAGCTAGGGTGCCGCCGCAGCCAATTTCCAGGTCGTCGGGATGGGGGGCGAGAGCCAGAACAATACTCATGAACGCATATCTCCCATGTTGCGAATAATTGAGTGAGAACCTTCGCCGATATTGAACAATACATCAAGCACACTCAAGTAAGGTATAAAATCACCGTGCAATTGGGGATAAACAGGCGGGCTTACTTGCTGAAATTTGAGGGTGATATGGTGGGACGCAAACACGGCCTGATCCAAATAATGCTCACCTTCAGAGCCTGATAAATAGACATCGCCATCAAAATGTTGGGTGATTTTAATCAAGCGCGCTGTGGGATCAGTATCGGTGATGGGTAAATCCGATGCCAACAGCAAGGGGGCTGTGCAGCCGAGCAGATTACCCAGATGCTGAATCAGGGCGACATTCAGAGCGACAAGGTTTGCATGTTCAGCTTGCATAATGGCTTTGATATCTAGCCAATACTGCTGGAAGAAAGGGGCTTTGGCATAAGCTTGTTCAATGCTAGCGATTTGTTTTTTTGCCCACAGCGGTGAGGCAATGGTGACTTCCTCAATACGCTGGGGAAAGCGGTAGTTTACTGGCACAGTCAGCCATTGTTCGCCTTGGGCAGTTTTGATGCGGTTGCGATTTTGCCATTCGTTTTTGTGGTATTGCACGGTATCGAGAATCACGAACACATCGGCCAGCATCCATTTATGGAAAAATCCTGGCCATGGCAGGTAGTTGGGTTGATGGATGGTGATAATTGGCAAAATTTATTTCCTGACACGCACTAAAAAAGGATTGGCGACCATGCGCAAGCCTTGTTGCGCGGGAAGTTCAAAGCGTATCACATGCACACCTTCTGACAAGGTGAGGTTGTGGGTGAAGACTTGCCCATTACTTAAAATTTTTGGTTTTTCGACCACCTTGCCATCCACGATCCAGGCGCCCTGAAAGGCGATAGCTTGAGCATCTGGCGCCAAATCAGTGATGCTGATGCCGACGGTTACTAGGCGACCCACTACGGCTTCATCACCGGGCATTAAATATGGCGGTGATTGTTTATCTTTTGGGGAGTAGGTTAAGAAGAGTTTTTGCACTGACAAATGCTGATGAGGTTGCATGTGCCAAGAAGCCATGCGCCCTAGTTTTAAGGCGCTGAGTATGGATGGTGCATCGTTACTATCTGCCCACACATCCATGGGGTAGTTGCCCAAATATTCGCCTGATTGCCCTTCTTCGTGGTAGTCACCAGCGGCCACTGCCCATATCGGTTTAGCCAGGTAGCCACGCATATAATTAAGCATGTATTTGTCCCATGCCCCACCTGCTTCAGTGTTGTTATCAGTATCACCATAAAGGGCGGCAAAACCATCTGCGGTTGGGGCTGAAAATACCTTTGTGTTATAGGGAGGGGTATCAAGTAAAATGCCCGCAGGCCCTTCCCGCACACCCGACAAGGTGCCGGGGTGGGCCCAAATGGTCATCATGTTTTGTTCATGTGCACTTTGGATAAAATCATCCACTTGATTGGGCTGGGGTTTGAGCATCCATGTGCTTAAAAAAGCAATAAAAGAGCCGACCAATAAAAAAGCGATGCTTCGTTTGCGCTTGCGCAGCAAGACCCTGACCAAAATAAAGATAAGCACAAACCAGAACACCATGGATAAAGACTGATGGCCGTGCCCATGTTTGAGTTGATAGCTAGTGAGTGCTTGGATGTCTTCAGGGGCTTTCGCGCCCAAGGTGATAATATGTTGTTCGGCATCTCGAAGACTTAAGTCTTTGAATGGAATCCCATGCCATGTATAGCCAGGTGTGGATTCAGTACCAGCAAAGAGGGTGATGCCGCTGCTTTGTTGGGCATGGTTTAAATCGGCAAAAAAAGTTTCAAGCCCAGATTGGTAAAGTGATGGGTGCTCCAGGCTGTAGCCAAAAATATGGGGCATGGGCTCAAGGCCAAAGCGGATGGAATACCTATCATGTTCGGTAAATGCCAAGGCTTGAATGTGGCGCTGTTGGGCAAGTGAAATCAAGGCGGCAAAATCATGTGTGCCGTCGGAATGATTGCTGCGCACATCAATCAGGGTGCGAACGGGCTTGCTTTGTTGCATGGCAAGACCCAAGTTGTTGTTTTCATTAGGCAATGTTTCGGCCAATTGTAATTTGTCTGCACCATCAAAACTTTGGAGCAATAAATCGCGGTCTAGGCTGCTAGGCGCTGCATATGCCTGGTAAGTAAATATCATCACAATAAAAAAAGTGAAGGTGCGCATAAAAGCTGGGATTCGCAAAATATAAGCCTCCAAAAGTCTGCTGCGCGATGTTGGGCAGAGTATAGTCATAGGTATTGTGTTTATGAATCGACAATCACGCCTGTATCGGTAAGCAAGCTTGTCGCCATGGCTCATAAACCACTTTCGTCTCACGGTTATGGTGTTATGCTTGTGCCACGAAGAGCTCTGTTCAAGAAAGGAAGTGCGATTTGGAAGGTACTCAAAAGCCAGCAAATGCGGACAACGCCGATTTATCTGCAAAAGGTGCCAACCTTGCAGGTTTGATGGATGCGGCCTATGTTTTTATGGGCCTGGACGGCCGTATCATCGAATCCAATGCCTCGTTAGAAACGATGCTTGGCTATAGCCATAAAGAGCTCATTGATCATGTCTTTTTTGAAAAGTGGGCAACACCAGGTATGGGCAGCGCCCTTGCGGATAGCGTGATTTCTGACCGTGTGGTACGCGGCTTTACCACTGATATTTTGCGCAAAGATGGTTCAAGTATGCGCGCCTCTATCAACGCCCAACTCGTGTTAAGTCATGGCGATTATAATCGCGGCATTGAGTGTATTGTGACGGATATCAGCGCTTCTGGTGACCAAGAAAAGTTTGATGAAACACTACGTAATGTCACTGGTGGCATCGCCCATCTCATTAACAACCAAATGGCTTCGGTAGTAGGCACTGCCGATTTGATGCGTATGGAATTGCAAGACCGCCCAGAGCTTGCTGCCAAACTTGATCGCATTGCTGAAAGTGGCTTACAAGCTAGCGATGTGGCGCATAATTTGGTGGACTATGCTGATTCTGGCGAACATGAAGCGGCCCAGGATATTGACCTGAATGACATCATCATGGACAAGATCAAAACCTATAAGCAACAGGTGCATGCCAGCAAGCCAAGAAACATTCGCTTAAACTTGACCCACGATATCAATCCTATGCGCGGTAACTTCAGGCAAGTGGCGAAAGTGTTTTCTTACATGTTTGATAATGCCATTGATGCCACAAAAAATGATGGGCTCATCATCATTGCATCGCAAAACTTACTGATCCAAAATGAGAAAACGGGGCTGAACCAAAAGCATATTATGTTCTCTATTGAAGACAATGGGCATGGCATGGATAAAGACACCCAACACCCTATTTTTGATCCTTTCTTCTCTACGCGATTTGCTGGCCGTGGCATGAGTTTGGCACATGCGCTCAAGATTGTGCAAAAACATAAGGGTCGAATCCGCGTGAAAACCGGGGCTGGAAAAGGCAGTGTTTTTTCCGTGTATTTGCCTGTAAGTGGCAATCAATAGGTTCTCCTGGGCAGATCATACCCATCTGCAGTTCGCATGAAATCAATCCCAAACGAACTCATCATCCGTCATCAACAGCAAGCCTATCCTGAAGCTATGGCTGAACAGGAAGTGTTGCGTGATGCCATGCTGGCTGGAGAAGGTCATTTCCGCCTTATTTTCACCGAACATCCGCCGATTTATACCCTTGGCACATCGGGTCATGATACCGATATTTTGGCGCGTGATATTGATGGTGAAACCATCGAAGTGTTTGCTACCGGCAGAGGCGGCGAAGTGACCTACCACGGTCCTGGGCAATTGCTCTGTTATGTGGTTGCCAATTTGGCCCAAGAGCAAGACCTGCATAAACACATCTGGCGCTTGGAAGAAATGATTATTCGTACTTTATCTAGCCTGGGTGTGCAGGCTGGACGTGATAAGCGTGGTATTGGTGTGTGGGTGAATGGATTGAAAATTGCTGCTGCCGGCGTGCGTTGTCGCAAGTGGGTGGTTTGGCATGGTATTGCTTTAAATATCATGCCAAACCTCAAGCATTTTTCTGGTATCGTGCCTTGCGGCATGCGCGATGCGCCAGTGACATCCTTAGAAAAGCTAGGTTTTCGTGTGAGCAGAGAAGAAGTGGAAAGCCTATTGGCGCAACACGCCAAAGACGTGTTTGCCGCCATCATCAAGGTTTAATATTTCATCAAGCTAAATGTGGGCACACCCGTGAGCTTATCACGCCCCTTTAAATCTTCGAGCTCAATGACAAACAAACAAGCAGCGACGTTTGCCCCCAATTTTTGGCACAACTGCACTGTGGCCGCAGCTGTGCCGCCAGTGGCGAGTAAATCATCAATGACCACGACTTTATGACCATGGCCTAAGGCGTCTTTGTGAATTTCCAAAATATCGGTACCGTATTCCAGTTCATATTCAATGGCATGGGTTTCTAAAGGTAGTTTTCCTGATTTGCGGATGGGCACAAAACCCACACCTGTAAGCTGGGCTAAAGCTGCACCAAACAAGAAGCCGCGCGATTCAATGCCGACAATGGCTTCGACATCGCGGGGCATATTAACGGCCAATTCGGATATGCATGCTGAAAAAGCTTCGCCATTGGCGAGCAAGGGGCTGATGTCACGAAAGGTGATGCCAGGCTTTGGAAAGTTTGGAATGTCGCGGATATAGTCTCGTAACTGAATTGCCGGATGCGGTTTCAAATGATTTCCTCCAGAAGCAAATCTCGTGCTTCTGGAAGGCTACGCAATTTCTTTAAGGCTGCAACTTGGATTTGGCGAATCCGTTCACGGGTCACGCCCAAATGCTCACCAATGGCTTCAAGTGTCCATGGGTCATCTAATCCGCCCAGTCCGTAACGCAGTTGTATCACCTTTTGCTCTTGAGGATTGAGTTGATTTAACCAGCCGCCCAATAACGACTTAGAAGTATCCGATTCCAAATTCGCATGTGGCAACAAAGTATCTTTATCTTCAACCATATCAAATAAGGTTGTATTTTCAGTGCCCAATAAAACCTGATCACCACTTTCAGCAGATAGAATGGATTTCATCAACTCGCGCACACGTTCTCTTGTGTTGCCCATTTTGTAAGCGATTTCATCATCGGTGGGTTCGCGGCCTAAGATGGTGCGTAAATGGTTGGAGGAGCGAAGCAGGTGATTAATTTCTTTGGCGACATGGATGGGAATACGGATGGTGTGGGATTGGTTCATGATGCCGCGTTCAATGGCTTGGCGTATCCACCAGGTGGCGTAAGTGGAAAAACGACAGCCATATTCTGGGTCAAATTTCTCAGCGGCGCGTATTAAGCCTAAGTTGCCTTCTTCAATCATATCATCCAATGGCATGCTTTTGCTGTAATAACGGCGGGCAATGTTTATGACCAGACGCAGGTTGGCACTGATAAGCTTTTGTCTGGATTGTGTGCAGCCTGCCTGGATGGCATTGGCTAATTAAACTTCGTCTTCGGCAGTTAATAAGGCATAGCGTGAAATTTCGCGCATATAGATATTGATTGGTTCAAGGTTAACGCTGCTTTTCATGAGACTCCACTCCGTAAAACATCAGAGTTTAAAAAACTAAGATGCCCTAACGTTGCAGAGGGAGTGGTTGCCCGTATATCGCATGAATATGCGATACACTTTCAAATAGTTTGGATTGCGGCGTTGTTAGTCGATCAAAGGGTTGATGCTTGGATTTTCAAGAAAGCTTTTGACCTGCACCAAAAATTGCACGGCATCTTTACCATCAATCAATCGATGATCATACGACAAGGCGATATACATCATGGGTCTAATCACCATGGTATCTTGCTCAACAACCACACGTTTTAGAATGGTGTGCATGCCAAGAATGCCGCTTTGTGGCGTATTCAAGATGGGGGTGGAAAGCATGGAGCCAAACACACCACCATTGGTAATGGAAAAAGTGCCGCCCTGCATATCTTCGGGTTTAAGTTTGCCTTCGCGGGCTTTGCCGGCCAGTTCGAGTACGCCCTGCTCAATTTCACCAAAACTTTTTAGGCCAACATCGCGTAACACAGGTACAATTAAGCCCGTATCAGTAGAGACGGCCACGCCCATATCAATGTAGTTGTGATACAACACATCATCGCCAGCAATTTGGGCATTGAGGCTAGGAAATTGACCGCAAGCTTGGGCACAAGCTTTGATGAAAAACGACATAAAGCCTAATTTGCAGCCATATTTTGCTACAAATTCATCTTGGTATTTGCTGCGTAAGTCCATCACAGCTTGCAAGTTTACCTCATTGAATGTGGTGAGAATCGCAGCGGTGTTTTGTGCTTCTTTCAAACGCGTGGCGATGCGCTTGCGCAACCTTGTCATGGGCACAGGGATTTGCTCGCGATCAGGTATATCCATGTCGTGTTCAGACGCGGACTCCACAGGTTCTTTTTTAAGGGTAATCACCTTGGCATCTGGCTGTGCTTCTTTGGGAGCGGGGGAGGCTGAGGTGTCAATAATGCCCACCACTTGCCCTGGCTCTACGGTATCATCGACGTTAAAGCGTTGCTCTTTAAGTACCCCGCTTTCAGTGGCTGTGATTTCCATAGTGATTTTATCGCTTTCGATTTCAGCAACAATATCATCCACTTCAACCGCTTCGCCCACATTTTTAAGCCAGCTGATGAGTGTGGCTTCAGTTTCAGACTCGCCCAAATGGGGCACTTTGATTTCAAACATTTGCCCAGTTTTTGAAGATGATTTCTTCACTTCGGGCTTTGCTGTGGTTGCTTTTCTGGCAGCTGCTTTTTCAGCTACTGGTGCAGGCGCTTCTTTAGCTTCAGCTTCTTCAGCCGCAGGCGCGGAGTTTTTTACATTGGCCACTGCATCGGTATCAATCAATCCAATCACTTGCCCAGGTTCTACCGTGGCATCCACTGCAAATTTTTGTTCGCTTAACACACCGCTTTCTGTGGCTGTGATTTCCATGGTGATTTTATCACTTTCAATTTCAGCAACAATATCATCCACTTCGACTGGGTCGCCTACATTTTTCAGCCAGCTAATCAGCGTGGCTTCGGTTTCCGATTCACCCAAATGGGGCACTTTAATCTCAAACATATCTTGCTCCGAATTTGTAGGCGATAAAGGCATCGGTGTTTTTGCTTAGGGCGCTGTTGACCAGATGCTCTTTTTCGCGTTGATGGCGTTTGATTGAGCCAACGGCAGGGGCTGCCAAGGATGGCCTGGCCAAAACAAACATTTTTTGGTCGGGTAACAATGAATCACGGAGCCTGTGTTTGATTTGCCGCCAAGCGCCCTGATTCAAGGGCTCTTCTTGTAGCCATAATACTTCCTTGCTTGATGCATAGGGCTCTTGTTGTAACAGGGCTTTGAGCTCAGCCATAGGGAAGGGGTAAAGGCGCTCAAGGCGAATGCTGTGTACATCCTCAATGCCTTGTTCTTCTCTAGCTTCAAGCAGGTCAAAATGCACTTTGCCCGTGCATAATACTACGCGGCGTGACGCTTTGGTTGCTGGCGTTTTTTCAGGCAATACAGGCTGGAAGCTTTTGGTTGTTAAATCTTCCAAATCGGAGAATGAGGCTTTGTTTCTGAGCATGCTTTTTGGCGCCATCATGATGAGCGGTTTGCGCATGGTGCTCAAATATTGCCTGCGTAATAAGTGAAACAATTGTGCAGGTGTGGTAGGGCATACCACCTGCATATTGTCATCGGCACATAATTGCAAAAAGCGCTCAAGCCTAGCTGAAGAGTGTTCCGCACCTTGGCCTTCAAAACCATGTGGCAGCCACAATACGAGGCCAGACATACGTTTCCATTTGGACTCGCCCGCAGCAATAAATTGGTCAATCACCACTTGCGCCATATTGGCAAAATCGCCGTATTGGGCTTCCCAAATCACCAAAGCTCTTGGTTCAGCTACCGAATAACCATACTCATAACCAAGTACAGCCATTTCAGAGAGCATACTATCAATCACCAAAAAGCGTGATAACTCGCCATTAATCAACTGGCGAAGTGGTGTAAAAGCTTTGCCAGTTTTTTGGTCGTAGACAATGGCATGGCGATGGAAAAAGGTGCCGCGGCCAGAATCTTGGCCAGACAAACGCACCCAGCCACCTTCATCAAGCAAGGTGGCATAGGCCATAATTTCAGCGCAACCCCAATCGATTTGTGCCTTGCCTTCCATCATTTCAATGCGGCTGTCGTAAATACTTTTTACTTTCGGGTGCAGCGAAAAGTCATCGGGCACCTTGCAAGCATTTTTTACCAAAGTGAGCAGGGTTTCGGCAGTGGATGTGGTGTCAGGCTCACTAAAATCGCCTTTGACATAAGCTTCCCAGCGGCCTTTCAGACTGTTGGCATGGGAAGGCTCAGTTTGCGGCAAAGCCAGATTGCTCTTGCGCACGGCATCCAAGGCTTCACGGAAGTTTTTGGCAATGTCTAATGTTTCTTCTTCGCTGTAAATGCCTGCCGCTATCAATTGTTTACGGTAGATATGTTGCACGGATTCATGGGCGCGAATGCGCTCATACATTTTCGGCTGGGTGACTTCTGGAGCATCAGCTTCGTTGTGTCCCAAACGGCGGTAACAGACCAAATCAATCACCACATCACCATGGAATTGATGGCGATAGTCCATCGCCAGCTCCATCGCCATACAGCAGGCTTCAGGGTCATCACCATTCACATGCAGGATTGGCGCTTGCACCAGCTTAGCCACATCGGTGCAGTTGAGCGTAGAGCGTGCATCAAAGGGATTGGTGGTAAAACCAATTTGATTGTTCACCACAATATGGATAGTGCCGCCCGTACGATAGCCTGACAAATCACCAAGGTTTAATGATTCAGCGACCACGCCTTGACCCGCAAAGGCAGCGTCGCCATGCACCAATACGCCAAGCACTTCGCGGCGAGCATCATCGTTGCGGCGGCATTGGCGTGCGCGCACGCTGCCTAGCACCACAGGCGAAATGATTTCAAGATGGGATGGGTTAAAGCCAAGCGATAAATGCACATCGCCGCCCGAGGTGGTGATATCCGATGAGAAGCCCATGTGATATTTCACATCACCAGCGCCCGTTTCGGCATCCGAAAATTGATTGCCTTCAAATTCAGCAAAAATGTCGGAGAGTGATTTGTTCATCACATTGGCCAACACATTCAGCCTGCCCCTATGGGCCATACCCATAATAATTTCTTTCACGCCTTTGCTGCCAGCATGCTGAATCATGGTGTTCAGCATAGGGATAAGGGTTTCGCCGCCTTCAAGTGAAAAGCGCTTTTGGCCGGTGTAACGGGTGTGCAAGAACCTTTCAAACTCTTCGGCTTTCATCACATCCCTAAAAATAAGTTTGCGTTTCTCTTCTTCAAATTGCGGGGTGGAGCGAACCTTTTCTAAGCGATGTTGAAACCACTGCTTACGCGCTGTATTGCTGATATGCATCAGCTCAGGGCCAATATGCCCGCAATAGGTTTTGGATAAAATATCGAGAATGTCGCGTAGCGGCAGGGTGGTGGGTGCTATCAAATCACCTGTTGGGAAGGGTTTGTCCAAATCATTGTCGTCCAAGCCATAATAGGCCAACTCCATATCTGGGCTGCGACGACGTTCTTGTTGTTGCAGCGGATCGAGCTTGGCATGTAAGTGGCCATGGATACGCCAGGCATGAATCAAATACAACGCCCTTGAGGGATATTCTACTGCACTCAAGCCTTGGGTTTGGCTTGATTCTTGGATTGCTATAGGTGTAGAAGCCCGCGCGATAGCTTCAGCAGCCTTTGGCGCAGCTATGGGTTTGGGAGATGATACTGAAGCAGGCTGATGCTGTCGCAAACGCATGCTGCCTTGCAACTTTTTGATGATGTCCTCATGCGAGGGGTGTTGATTTGAAGGATCGTTCGAAGCTGGCATTCATCTCTCCCGAAGATTTCTGAAACCTACCCCAATTTTAGCTACAATATCTGCTTAAAGCCAACGCAAAAGGAAACGCACTACCTTTTTTGTGCCAGATGAGAACAATTTATCTGTATAAAAGCTTCCCGCCACGCGCTTATTCACTTCCGCCAATGTCGGATACGGGGCAATCATGGAGGCCATGGCTCCAATTTTCAGCTTTTGGCTCACTGCCAAAATCCACGGCTGAATCAATTCGCCTGCATGCAACCCCACAATGCTGGCGCCAAGAATCAATCCCTTGGGCGTAGTTACTACTTTTACCAATCCTTCGGTGCGGCGCTCGGCTTGGGCGCGATCATTTTCTTCAAATGACCATTTCAAAATCCGCACTTCTTTGCCCTGTTTTTTGGCATCGGCTTCCGATAAACCCACATGTGCAAGTTCCGGATCGGTATAGGTCACCCATGGCACGGCCGAATAATCCACTCTGGCAGGCAGCTTGAATAAAATGTTGCGGATAATGATGCCCGCTTGGTATGCCGCCATATGTGTGAACTGATAAGGACCTGCTACATCACCAATGGCAAACACCTTTTTGTTGCTCGTGCGCAAGCGCTTGTCCACCTTAATGCCACGCGGTGAATATGTAATGCCCGCTGCTTCTAGGTTGAGGCTATTCACATTGGCTTTTCGGCCCGTGGCCACCAACACATGCGAGCCATCCACTTGCTGGCTTTGCCCATCAAGGTTGTAAAAGGCCGTGATGACGTTGGCTGTTTTTTCAAGGCGCAGGTCTTGTACACCTTCAGCCAAAGCGATGCCTTCGCCGCGCAAATGATCGATTACAATCGACGTTAAATCAGGATCATCTTTCATCAGCAGTTTGGCCACTTCAATCACAGTCACCTTTGCGCCAAGGCGGCGATGGGCCTGGGCCAATTCTATACCAATTGGGCCGCCACCAATCACGATGAGGTGGTCGATTTTTTCTTTGTTATCGAAAATATTTTCGTTGGTGAAATAGGGTACATGTTCAACGCCTGGAATGGGCGGCACAAAAGCAGAAGAGCCAGTGGCCACCACCACATACTTGGCTTGGATTTGCGTGTTGCCTGCTTGTACGGTGTGTTTGTCGACAAAACTTGCGGCGGCTTGAATCACGTGCACGCCCAAGCCCTCAAAGCGCTCCACAGAATCATTAGGGGCAATGGCGTGAATCACGCTATGCACATGCTCATGCACTGCCGCCCAATCCACTTCTGGCTGGGAGGCTTTGATGCCAAAGGCAGCCGCATCACGCATGGTTTGCGCCGTATGCCCTGCTGCAAGTAAGGCTTTGGATGGTACGCAGCCTGTGTTTAAACAATCTCCGCCCATGTCGCCTTTTTCAATCAGCACCACTTTGGCGCCCATTTGCACAGCGCCAGCGGCAACAGATAAGCCACCAGATCCCGCGCCGATGACGCAAATATCAGTTTTGATGATGTTTAGATTGCTCATGAAGCCGCCTTTGATGCTTTGAATTTTTTATAAAACACAGGCAGTAGTGAAAGCAGGCCAAGGCCCGCCAGTGCGCCAATCATTTGTGGGGTCAACACACCTGCAATGGAAAAGCTCTCACCCTGCTCAAACACTTGGCCAAGGCCGCTGCCAGCAAAAGCAAAGACAAAGGTGGCTGGCATAATGCCAAAGAAGGTGGCAATCACGTAGGTGCGCAACGGCACGCCCAAAAATGCAGGAGCCAAGTTGACAATAAAGAAGGGAAAAAGCGGCACAAGGCGCAGCACAAACATATAAGATAAAGCATTATCGTTAAAGCCATCGCGCATGGTCTGCATGTATTTGCCTGCCTTGGCCAATAAGGCATCACCCAAAGATGATTTGGCAATCAAGAAGATGGCCGTTGCGCCCAAGGTGGCGCCCACCACGGTGTATAGGCCGCCCCAAAGGCCACCAAAAAGAAAGCCGCCAGCAAGGGTCATGATGGTGCCGCCAGGCAAAGAGAAGGCGACCACAGCGATGTAGACAAGGATAAATACCAGCGGAGCGATGAAGGGGTTCGTGCTCACCCAATCGTTGAGTTGTAAACGGTGTTCGCGAAGTTGTTCAAAGCTTAGATATTCATGCCAGCCCATGCCGATAAACAGGGCTGTGAGGGCGATAATGAGTAGCAGGGGTAAACTTTTTTTCAGCATGAAGTCATGGCCTCTAGTGTTCGATTTGTTGTTTGGTCGCGCCGTTTACCGAAAGCTTACAAAGCTTGTGCTGCGCCAGAGATTAATACGGCCAGGTATCAAAGGCCGTCATCGAAAAGGCGATACCATTGTATGCCAGAATCACACCCGTGGGGGTGATTTCGCGTAGCAATAAAGCAGCGCTGACATGGCGCATTTCATGCATCACTTTGTCGTTGATAATCACCATACGTTTGGCCGCGTCATCGGCATAGGTGTGGGCGGAAATGTTGATGGCCGGTAAGGAAGCTAACACTTCAGACGGCAACTCGCTTAAGGTCGGTAAATTCGTCATTTCGCTTATCGGCGGTGCAATGGATTGCTCTACTTCTACGATGGGTTCGACTGGTGCAGGCGCAACCGACTTGGCTTCAGGTTGGGTTGTTGGCAAGACATTAGGCGCTTGGGTTGCGGCAGATGTCAGCTGCTTGTCAGGTTGTTCAGGCATCAGCAACCAGAGCAGTAAGGCAGCAGCAAGCAGACCAAAGCTAAAGCGCCATGTTGTTCTGTTGTGCGACGGCTGTTCAGTAGCGTTGGTTTGTGTATTTATCGTTTGGCTGGTGGGCGTTTGTTGCTGTTGCCTGCTTTGTTCGGCTTTGTTGAGAGCATCGAGAATATACGACATTTATAGCTTGGCCTCGCTAGCTGGCGTGGTTTGCAAACTTGGAAAACCGTTATCCACCAAGCTGTTGATATGAATCCAAGTGATGGGGCCAGCCACACCGTCGGGGTTCAGGCCTTGGCCGCGTTGAAAGCTTTTTACTTGGTCTTTAAGACCTGCATCATATGTTAGGCGCGGCGCGCCAATCCATTGCAGGTGTTCAGCAGCTGAGATTTTTTCAGCCAGCAATTGCACAAGTTTACCTTCATGGCCGGGGCGCACAGGGCCTTGGTAACCCATAGGCGCGCGCCACAAAATCGTGAAATCGTTATGGCTTTGTAGCACCAACTGGGCAAGGCTGACTTGGGCGGTATCACCCGCCGCTAATATTTTGGCAGTGGTGCCAGAAAGGGCTGTGATGCTCGCAAAAGTGGTTTGCCCTTGGGCATCCGAAAGGGTCAACACCGCTGGCCGATTGAGGCTGCGCATCTGCGCAATATCGCCGCGCTGACGCAAGCAGCGCAATTGGTGCGTGCTGGCAAACGCGCATGCTGCGCCATCACGGGCTGCATCATAAGTGATGCCCCAGGCGGCAAAGATGCTTTCAAAGGCAATGTCTTGCTCGGGAGTGGATGGAATATTAGGCAAGGATAGCATTTCAGGTTGCGCTTTTTGGCTCACAACTTCTTCGGCGACAACTTCTTCGGCGACAACAGCTTCGACGGCCACTTCTTCGGGTAGTGTTTCGGCAATGATTGCAGCCATGGGATCAGCTTCGATGTCTTGTCGGAGGGCTGGTTCAGGTTGCTGGGTGATGGTCACAGGCAAAGGTTCAGTGATGGTTGTGTGTACGTTAGTGACCTTGCTTGTTGATGTCTGTAGATTCATCCAAATCAATCCAGCGGAAATAAGCAGCAGCGAAGTTGCATAAACCCATAGCATGCTCGCGCCTTGGGGTTTGCTGTGATGACCGCAAACTTCCAGCACAGCTTGCTTTAAAATCTTTTTACTTACCGTTTTTTGTTCGCAGCTATAAGTGCCAAGCAAAGCGCGATCAGCAATCAGATTCATCAAGCGTGGCACGCCGTGTGTATGCTTGTAAAGCAAGTTGATGATGGTTGGGGAGAAGATGCTTTGCTTGTCCAATCCCGCTACGCTGAGACGATGGTTGATGTAGGCATGTGACTCGCTCTTGCTCAGCGGGGTGAGGTGATAGCGGGCGGTGATGCGTTGGGCGAGTTGGCGCAGCTCTTGGCGTTGCAGCAGCTCGGCCAGTTCGGGTTGTCCGAGCAACATGATTTGCAGCAGCTTTTTATCGTTGGTTTCAAGGTTGGTGAGCAAGCGTAGTTGTTCTAACACACTGGGATCAAGGTTCTGCGCTTCATCAATGATGACGACCGTGTGCCGCCCCGCTGCGTGTTGCGCCAAGAGGTAATCGTTGAGTAAATCCGTTAAATCTTTGATGCTGTGTTGCGCGGGATAACTGATGTGCATCTCATCGCAAATGCTGGCCAGCAGCTCCAGCGATGTAAGTTTGGGATTGATGATATAAGCGATATTGGTTTTATCGGGCACACGCTCAAGCAATCGCCTGCAAATCGTGGTTTTGCCCGTGCCCACTTCGCCAGTAAGGACCATCACCCCGCCTTCACCCTGCAAGCCATACAGCATATGCGCCAAAGCTTCCTGATGGCGCTCGCTCATCAACAAATAACGCGGATTGGGCGCAATGGTGAAAGGTTTTTCGCTAAACCCGAAGTAGGCGTTATACATGGCTAGATATCGTGAAAACGGAATTCATATTGCAACCAATATAAGCAAGATTAAATCGCATACAACCTTAAGCTTGTTTCTTTTAATGATTTGTTTTGCTGTGATCACAGTCAACGGGTGTTTGTTGATGGTCAACACCGCGTTGTATTGCAGACATTTGAAATAGTAATTTTTCCCTACACTTTCTACGGCATCAAGGGGCGTTGATAAAATAATCTTTTTTAAAAAGACCTCAATTTCAGTATCTGAGAAATGATTGATGGCCAAGTTTTTCCGAACCCTCAAAAAACCAAGTGTAGTGTTTCTAAACTGTTCAGCGATAGATGTTTTAAGCGCTTCGTTCATTCTTGGAGACTAGGATTGTTGATGAAACTAAAAAGGTTGGAGCGCTTAATTTCTTATTCAGGAAGCTCAATCTATGCCAACAAATGAAAAATATAATTTCTATTTGTTTGCATAAACATATTATTATTTTTATTGTAAGCCTATGTTATTCGCTCAAAAGCCATTGCCCACTGCCATCAAGCAACAAGCTGTTTTGCTTGGTGAAGCAGTTTGCCAAGCGCGAAAAGCTCGTGGCATCAAACAAGCTGAGCTGGCTCAGACCTTGAATATCACCATCCCAACCTTGCGCAAGTTGGAGTCGGGCGATGCTTCGGTTGGCCTCAACACCTGCTTTGCAGCGTTATTGAGCTTAAATATTCAAGGCAGTGTGTTGCAACAAAGCGCCCCAGCATTGTCGCCGCTGCCCAGTATCAGCAAGGATAAACGCAACGAATTTGCTGCCTTGCTCACCCAGCAAGGTTTGTTTGCCAGTGATGCAGAAAATGCAGCTTGGTTGTTGGCGCTGACTCCACAGCAGCGCCTTCAAGCGATGATCAATCAGGAAAAGGAGCAGCGCTTATGTGGCATCGCACTCCGATAGAGCAAGCCGTAGCTTTGGTGACTGCCATTGAGCAGCATCATGGCCGCGCCTTGCTCATTGGCGGGGCGGCATTGTTTTTATACGGCAAAGCTCAACGCTCCCTGGACTATGATTTGTGGGTACGCATTGCCAACGATGAATTGGTAGAGATTCTAACCGCTCTTGGTTTTGAAATTGGCAGCAATCGCCCCGGCCTTTTGGTGGCGTATTACGAAGAATGTAAGTTCGATTTTTTCTTGTTCAAACGGGCATATAATCAAGATAAAGAATTGGTGGAATACGATGCCATCGAAGCCAACGGCAAAACCGTGCAACTCGAAAGCGGTACACTCATTGTGCCATCCATAGCTGACATGATTAAGCTTAAAAAACTCGGCGATGACCTCCGCCCCAAAGACCTCGAAGATATCGCCTACCTTGAGGCATTGCTGAAAACAGGCATGTCATAAAAAAGAGCAACACGCCCTAATCAGCAACTTCTTGGCCATCTAATTTATGAATCAAATCTATCGATATATCCCATTATATTTATGAATCGCGGAGGTATACACTGCAGTCAAGCACAGCTTTTGTATGCAGGAGGTTGTTATGAAAAAAACGATATCGTTTGGCATATTGCACATGACGATTGCTTTTACTGTGGCCTATGCGATGACTGGCAGTTTACTGGTAGGCGGGGCAATCGCCTTGGTTGAGCCAGCGGTCAATACGGTGGCTTATTTCTTCCATGAGAAATTCTGGGAATCCAAAACTGGTTTTGGTAAGCATCGGTTTGCGGCCATGAAAGCACGCTTTGAAAATGTGTTGATTCAAGTTTTTGCATCAAGTGCGCGGTAAGCTATCTCCAATAGTGATAACCACGTTGCCCTTTTTATGACCTGAATCCACATGATGGTGTGCTTCAGCGATTTGAGAAAGCGGGTAGGTTTTGTCGATTACCGGTTTGATATCGTTAGCCTCAGCGCGCTCACGAAGATAGTTGAGCCCCCCTTTGGATTCATCGGCAACGCCGCATATCAAGCGTTTGTTGATTAGCGAAGAAAGCTGCGTTTTGAGGCTGGCATTGATGAGAATCAGTTTGCCATCCTTGGCTAACATGGGCTCACACTTTGCCCAATGGAGATTGCCCACAGTATCCAGAATGATGTCATAGCAGGCTCCGTGGGTTGTCATATCTTCTTGGGAATAATCGATGAGATGATGTGCGCCCAGTGCTTGCACCAAAGGCAAATTGGCTGTGCTGCAAACCCCCGTCACTTCAGCGCCAAAAAACTTGGCCAACTGAACTGCAGCCGTGCCTACTGCACCTGCTGCGCCATTGATAAGCACTTTCTGCCCTTGCTGGATATTGGCGCAATCGCGCAAGAAATGAAGCGCGGTTAAACCACCAAAAATAATGGCTACGGCTTGTTCGTGATTGAGGTTGTCTGGCTTTTTCACCAACGCTGCTTTTTCAGTCAAACACACATATTCGGCATGTGCGCCAAGCTTCATGCCTGTGCTGCCATACACCGCATCTCCAACTTGAAATTGATTAACATTTTCGCCGACAGCCACGATTTCACCCGATAGCTCCATACCAGGGATAGCGCGTTTGGGTTTACTAAAACCAAACGCCAGACGTGATAGCAGCTTAAATCCTGCGGGCACCCGCAATGCGCGCAGCCGCGCATCGCCAGCTGTCACCGTGGATGCGAATACTTTGATAAGCACTTCGCCTTTTTTGGGGCTGGGCGTAGGGAAGTCTTTGAGTTGGAGTACTTCTGGTCTGCCAAATGCTGTCCAAGCGATAGCTTTCATAACACGAGCACCTCACCGTCGCGAAACGTTCTGTAGGGCATGTTATTTGCAGAGCAAATCGCGACCTCTTTTTGGAAAAGCGCCCAATCAGGATGTTCGGGTTGATAGTGCGGCATAAACGCGAAATCGAGAATCCCAAGGCCATCCCATATCATCTCGGTGATCTCAGGATAAGGAAGTACACTTGGGTCATCAGCAATGGCAAAAGCTTTGAGGCTAGGCGAGAGCACACAGCATGCAGCGCTATATCCACCATACGTAAAGTTGTCTGATTTCTGATTTTCTAAGATGAAAGCATCTAATCCACTCAGCGTCATGGCTTGGCGCAGAACAAACACATTACCACCACTCATCCAGACCCCGCTATACTTGGCAGCCACGTCTCTAAAATCGGTTCCCTTTTGGAAGAAATCGCGCAGATCAACATGCTCAGCCCGTAGGCCAGCATCATTGAGCTCCTGAATTTCATCTGCAATCCAAGCCTCAAGCCACCCTTTGTCGGCCGCGTGATCCAAAGCGTTAGCGATATAGGCCACTGGCCTGTCGTTGCCATACAACTCGGCAAGCAAAGGTGCTTTTTCGCCGAGCTTCGAGGAGGATAAATAGAAGCGCATTCAAGTTCTCGTCGATATGTGTTTCTTACCAGCAGCATGAGGCGCCATGATTTCTCCATTGCTCATTGGTTTTCTTGTAAGTAGAGAGGGTAGCATTCCTAATCTATTAGGCATGAAAGTTATGCGGCAACCTTGCTATACCAAGTCGCTCTAGCCTTTCCGTGACGTTCAATAAGCCCAAGGTTTATGAGCTCAGCCATTCTATTCTTCACAGTAGGCTTGGAAACATTGGTGATTAATGCATAAGCCTCAGATATCGTGATTCTCCCATGCGTATCAAGGTGCTGCAGAATCACCGAACATTCCTTAGAAAGGTGATTGTATTGTGCTAGGGTATCTGTTTTTGCTTTGAGATGATCTTTCTGCCGTTTTAATGAGCGTAGAAAGAAGTTCAGCCAGGGTAGCCAGTCAGTTTCACCCTTCAGCGTTTTCTGTGTTCTTTGCAAAGCCAAGTAATAAGCATCTTTATTCTTTTCAACAATACTTTCTAATGAGCTGTAGGGAATATAGGCATACCCCGCCTTGAGCATGAGTAGAGAAATCAAAACACGGGAAAGCCTGCCATTTCCATCCTGGAATGGATGAATGGCCAAAAAGACCACATTAAATACCGCTATCACAATGAGTGGGTGGTAGCTTTTATCTTCTAAGCACTCCCTCGCCCAATATACCAATTCCTGCATTTGTTTTGGCGTATCAAAAGCTGATGTGGTTTCAAAAACCACACCTAAACTTTTACCTGCCGCATCAAAAGCTTCAACACTGTTTGAGTGCTTTTTATATTCGCCTCTATGCCGTGTATCTTTGTTTGAGTGTCTAAGTAAACCGATATGAAGTTGCTTGATATAATTCTCTGAAATTGAAATATGTTCAAAATTCTCAAACACAGTTTCCATCACTTCAGCATAACCGATGACTTCTTGCTCATCCCTATGGGCAAAAGACTGTTGACCAACCTGGCCTAGTAAAGATTCAATCTCATTATCTGAAAGTTTTGAGCCTTCAATGCGGGTAGAGGAACCAATGCTTTCAATCGTAGCCACATGGCGAAGCTTGGTTAGATAATCAGGGTTAAGGTTGTTTTTTGCCTTCCAGCCACCATTAAATTCATCAATTTCAGAGATGATTCTCAATAGTTCAGGGGTTATGATTAGGTTCGTTAAGTTCATATTCATCAGTATTATTGGTTATCCGCTTATCCGATATTATCCAATTTTATCCAATAATCAAATAAATTATCCCATGGCATAGTTTTGTCTCGTAAATCCATCTTTGGGAGAACTAAAATGGATCTGCTTATAAAATATCAAGTTATGAAAGCCTGGTACCATTTTCCCTTACGTTTTCACCATATATAGACTCAAATAAATTGATTTATAGGGCATTTGGTGAGATTGTTTTTTTGCTTCACGTTTTCAAACACCCTAGGTCGAAAGCGGATGTTAGGATAAGCCGTCATTTTCCCACGCATCTAAATATTCAGAGAAATGAGGGCGTTGTTCTTTTTCGGATTCGAGGTAGTTGCGCATGCCGAGCATGGCGCGGGCGTAGGCGCTTTCGCTGAGGTCGCCGCGGAAGCGGAGCCAGCGTAGGAAGAGTAGGGATGTGGTGCAGACATCAGTTTCGCAGTAGTTGCGGATGGCGTCGATTTCTCCGCCTTCAAACATGCCGCGCACATCATCGCCGGCGGTGTCTAGCTTGCCAGGGATGCCAAAGGCGGAGGCCACCTCGTGCATGGAGCAGCGCGCTGAGGCACCAAAATCGGAGAGTACTTCTAAAAGGTCGAGGTGGTAGTTGGTGGAATAACGGCTTTCGTAGTTGTTCCACTTATCACCTTCGCTAAACCAGCGCGGGCAAGATAAGCCGTGCACCATGGCGCGATATTTAAGCACGGGCATATCAAAGCCACGGCCATTGAAGCTGACCAGCTGCGGGGCGCGGGATTCGATGATGTTGAAAAAGCCAGCCAACATCTCTGCTTCGCTGGAATCGGCTTTGCCGCCAGTGGCGATGCGCTTCACAATGACTTCGGAACCATCTTCGCCTGCTTCACGCATCAAATGCACATAGCTAATCGCCACCACCTGATGAAAGGGCTGGCGCGGAAAATCATTTTTACCATCGGTCTTGCTCAGGAAATATTCGGAGAGGGCATCTCGGGCTTCGAAATCATCCAATTCAGGCGCATTCAATAAGCGTCGGGTGGCATCGGCATCGGGCACTGTTTCAATGTCATACACAAAAATCTCACGCTGCATGTTTTTCCCCCCTTTTTATCCCTTTCAGCAGTTTGCGCTCACCAAGTAACCAGGCGCTGGCAAAAAATACCGCCATGCTGGCCATGACAAGAGTGCTGAGCCAAACAAACTGCATGGTTTTGCTCTCGCTTGGAAACGCCCAATAGTCTGGGAGATAATAAAGCAGAGCCGCCATTGGAAGGCAAGCCAGCGCCGCAGAAGCCATACGGGTTGAGCTTTTGAGATCAAAGATGGCGCCTTGTTTTTGATGAAGATGTTTCCACAGTAAACCGACGTTGAAAAACGAGGCCAATGCCGTTGCCAATGCTAGACCCACATAACCCAGCGGCCCCATCAGGGCGATAGCCAAGACGATATTGGCGACCACCGAATACACAGCATATTTCATCGGCGCTTTGGCATCTTTGCCTGCAAAACAAGCTGTAGACAACACGCGGCCCCAGCAAAAAGCGAGCAGCCCAAGGGCATAAGCTTGCAGGGCATGGGCGGTGTTGATGGCATCACTGTGGGTGAACTTCCCTTGCTCAAACAGGGTGCGGATAATGGGCTCGGCCATAAACATCAAGCCCACCACTGCGGGCAGGATAATCCATGTCAGCCATGTGAGCCCTTGGCGCAAATCATCGCGGGCATCATCAAGACGTTGGTTGGACATATGTTCAGCAATAGCGGGTAACAAGGCTGTGCCCATGGCGATGCCGAACAGGGCAAGCGGTAGCTGCACAATTCTATCGGCATAATACAGATACGAGACAGCGCCAACAGGCAATAGCGTGGCCAAAATGGTGCCGACCAAAATGTTAAACTGCACAGCGGCAATGCCGAGCACGGCGGGGCCAAAGAGCTGCATGGTGGCAGCAATCGCCGGCAGTTTGGGATTCCATGTAGGTTTGGGAATCCAGCCAATGCGTTTAAGCGCTGGAAATTGAATCAGCAGTTGAAGTGCACCGCCAAGCAACACACCAATGGCCAAAGCTTCAGCGGGGTTTTCATAAAGGGGTGCTAAAATGATTGCTGCAAAAATAATGGCGATATTCAGCAATGCGGGGCTAGCAGCGGCGACTGAGAACTTCCGATACGCATTGAGCACTGCCCAAGCCATGGCGGTGAGTGAAATCAGTGCCAGATAAGGAAACATGAGTTTGGCCAAATACAGCGCCTGATTCCAGCGGCCGGGCTCATCATAAAAGCCAGGGGCAAAGGCATAGAGCAGCCAGGGCATAAACACCATGCCCGCGATGGTGAAAAGCAGCAGGGCTGCGAGCAATAATCCAGCCATAGCATTTAAATACGCATGGGCATCTTCTTCGCCTTTCTTACGCTCATCCATCAATACGGGCACCAAAGCTACAGTGAGCGTGCCTTCAGCAAACATGCGGCGGAAAAAGTTGGGAAGCTTGAAGGCGACAAAAAATGCATCGGCAAGCGGGCTGGCGCCAAGCAATCTGGCGATAAAAATATCACGCACAAAACCCAGGATACGCGAAATCATGGTCCAGCTGCCGACTTTCGCCGCAGCTCTGAACACTTTGCTTTGCTTCATTGACTTCGAGGGTTGCTTATCCATAATGCGCGACCCTTTGCACAGCTAGACACATAGTCAAGCTTGAGTGAAGGCCCTCGTTGCCCTTGGTGGCAGCGTTATTTTTTCGGTTTGCCCAAGGGGGTGATGTTTTTACATGCCAGGAATTAAATTGAGTCATGATGAGCCTATTGAAATGGCCATCAAGCGTTTCCGTAAACAAGTTGAGCGTGGCGGTGTTATCACTGATTGCCGTAAACGTGAAGCTTACGAAAAGCCTTCTGTGGCGAAAAAACGTAAAGATGCTGCAGCGCGTAAGCGCCTAATGAAGCGCCTTCGCCGTATTCGTAGCCGCCAGTCGCGCGAATTCTAAGCAAACCAATCATAGCTGATTGAGAAAATGCCGAGCCCCAGGGTTCGGCATTTTTGTTTGTGCTTTTTGTAAAACGGGGTGAAACACGTCTGTAGCCAAAGGAGCTTACCTTATGTCCCTGACCCGTACACTTAAACAGCTGCGTTTGTCCTTCACTTACAGCCAGAAAAAGAGCGCGTGTTACTGCGCTTATCCTTTTTCAGCCTGACGCTCTGGTGCATCTGTAACAAGGGAGAGGGTGAATCCCCCTACCAACTTATATATTCCGACGAAAAAAACTTCGCGTAACTTCGCGTCCTTTGCGGTGGAAAAATGAGAGGGTGAACTTAAACCAAGGTTAGTAGTGTGATTTCTGGTTCAGTTCCCAGGCGCACGGGCGGGCCCCAGTAGCCGGTGCCGCGGCTGACGTAAATCCATGTTTTATCTTGGTGTTTGTGCAGGCCTTCGATATAGGGGTTGGCCATTTTGGCGATGAAGTTCCATGGGTAATACTGGCCGCCGTGGGTGTGGCCGGAAATTTGTAAATCAAATCCTGCTTCGGCGGCGGCATCAATGCTTTTGGGTTGATGCGCCAATAAGATTTTTACATCGGCTTGTTCAGCTTTATGAAGCGCTTTTTTTGGGTCGGATAAATGCTCAGCCTTATATTGATGGGCGCGGTAATCGGTGACGCCTGCCAGCAACAAGCGGCTGCCTTCGTGGTTGATGATGCGGTGTTCATTAATCAAATTGGTAAAACCAAGGAGAGCCGTTTCTTCCAGCCAGTCGTCCACGCCTGAATAATATTCATGGTTACCCGTAATAAAGTATTTGCCGTAGGTGGATTGCAGCTCTGCCAAGGGGGCAACATCGGGGCGCAAATGCACCACTGAGCCATCCACCAAATCACC
>Ga0100402_1001573_pt1 | contig 26320 bp, 15 predicted proteins | sample CryGeyme20150102_FD_80419 | JGI IMG/M metagenome (GOLD analysis project Ga0100402, IMG submission 80419) | Groundwater microbial communities from Crystal Geyser aquifers in Utah, USA - Crystal Geyser metaG 2015-0102 | ecosystem: Environmental > Aquatic > Deep subsurface > Groundwater | place...
CGTAAAAAGCTAGTGTGGAGACTCATGAATATTAGAGTAAATATTGAATATTATGATAATAGTAGGAGCAAACTAGTGGTGTGTGTATACAGAGCAGGCTAGGCACACGACCTAATAGAGTAACACCTAACTCCTGAGTCCACCTGGGCTTAATTTGGAATAATTTGTAAGAAAGCTCGTGATAATTGAATTCAGTATTCAAGAAAATATTGTCAAGACCAGGTTCAGTCGCTGATAATGATCAGACCGCCTAATAAGGAAGCACAGTTTGGCGTGCAATAAGGTAGAGAAGAGAAAGGCTGTGGAGGCAATAGTGTAGAATCATCCTAAGCGTCAGCTCAGCTTGTTCGTGAAAACTTGCTTAGAAATTGCAAGCAAATAAAGTACTGAGAATTCAAAACCTATATTTTGAACCGATTATTGCTAAGACAACGCATATATTATGAACTCTTCCTGGGTTTGCAAGAGTGCAATAGAACGGGTTCATGTAGGCTTTAAGATCGGAGTTAAGCGAACATTGGTCTTCCATGCACCCACTATGAGTAAAATAGGAATAGATCTTAAACGTTAGTCACATTATCACTGTTGACTATTCACGACACTGCTGTTTCCGAACGAGGGTCCACCGCTGGTGCAGCGGCACTGGCAGCTGTTGTTTTTGTGGCTTCAGAGTTGCTCTCAAAGGAGCGCGGTGCTTTCCCCGAAAAATAGTCGGCTCCTTTCATAACATTCTCGGGCCCAGGAAAGCATATTTGGCCGAGACCAATAACAACCTCGGGCAGCTCATCGTCATGTCTGCCTTCGATGACAAAACCGACGGTCGCTATTAATTTCGAGAAGAGAGTATCTTTCAGGTAGCAAATTCCTTGTTTGGCCAAGTAGGGGAAGACATGAAGTGAAATGTCGAACTCAATACACGAAAGCTCTGGATGAGGCAGCAAGAAACCTGTCTGGCCAGGACGTTTAATAAGCAATGGTTTTCCGTTGTACTTTCCAATCCAACTTGGCAGTCCAATTTCTTTGGCGTTGTTCACGAGTGGTATCATTTTGAAGCGTGTCAAAAAAGCTTTGTCGTTTGGTGCACGGCGACACCACTCCTCGAAGAGGCGCACTGCGTTCACTTGGTAGGTCTGTATATCATCTGGTTTTTCTTCGCTCTTCGGGTCATATCCATCAGCTGTGACCCGCTTCAAGATGTCACGAGTGGACTTACGCATGGTAAAGTACATGGTCACCGTGTACCCACCTCCATCGCTTGCATTACTGCCCAATTTTGGCGGATCCGTGGGGAGGGCTAAACTGACAATGAAATGATCGGGTGCTTTCCAAGTTTTCAGCTCGCCGGGATCGAGAGGATAGGAAAGTTTTGGTAGTTTGACACGAGGTGCTACGTCGCGATACCGCGAAGGAGATTCAAAGACATCCATTTGAGAGCACTCATAAAGAGAACCCGGAGACCCAATTTTGACCTTCGTTGTCAAATAGCCATGTGACCGCACCTGCAATTCTTCTCCGCCAACGGAACGCCATCGTATAAATGTGTTCCCCTTGGCATCGGTCGGTGGATCTGTTAGTTCCTTAATTCTCAAAGCAGATGTTCCCGCTTCTGGAACAAAGTTTTCCTTTTTGGTTTTGTCCCCAACAACGCCTGCACTTTTTCCTGCGCGAGCACCCTCGGGTAATCTAGCCCCAGAATTAGCCTTGATTCTGTCCTGTTTTGGAATTTTGTTCAGGGGCGACCCTGGTCCAGTGGAAATCTGTTGCACCTTGGGACTTTTTTCAAGGAACGAAAATAAAATCATGTTCGAGAGCGCGACTGCCGTCCAAAAAGCTTGCGCAGAAGTTGTGGAGTTGCGAGCGTACAAGATGGCACCATTGAAGAGAACTGCAGCAATCGCTAATTTTTGTTCTGGCAAACTCCACACGTGTGCATCGTTAATATCTTCCGTTTCCGTTACTAAAACAGCGTCATCCAAAATATCTTCGTTTTCGACAATATCGTCGTGCAAACTCGTGCTTTCGTCATCTGCCTCGCCAGCAGGATCATTTTGAGCCTTGATGATATAGGGTTCCATCATCCACAATCTTCGGCCCGAAAGGTGCATTGAGGGTTCAGGCAATAGGTTCTCGCCGTCGTCCGTTGTTGACTGCAACGACATCTCGCTCACAGGTGGCTCTGAAACATGACTCTGAAATGCAGCAGTTACATCATGATTCGCCGGGTCTGCAGCTATTAATAGTTTGATGTTATAAGCATCAACGCTGGCTTGAACCACCGTATCTGTCATGGCTGCCAACCATTGCAATTGAGCTCGATGTGTCGCGAAAGAAAGTTTCCACTTAGTTTCACCCTTGACTCGGATGGACAGACAAAAGGGGCTTGGCGCGCCTGAATGGCCCAAGGTAGCACAAATGGTGGCATTCTCCTTGACCAAATCCATGGAGCCACGCGCAGAAGAAACTTCTGCTTGTTTTTCACTACCAACTTTCACAGACTCGGCCGACAATCCAATGCCAGCAGAAGCTTGTTCGATAGCTTCCCACATGCGCTGCTTCGTCGTAGCGCTCGATACCTTGACACTTTCATCACTAAATCGCTCCGTATCATCCATTCCACCTGAACCACAGCCCGCCGTAGTCACATCAGTCTCACCCTTAGCACGATAATAACTAAGGGAATTCCCTTGCAGCACAAATCGACGGCGTTCCCAAGGTGAGCTGCGCAAGACACCAAATCCCGATCGTCGTTTCCAAGCAATACACGTAAGTTTAACTGGGGGCTCTGCCTTGCCAGCCGCTGTTGCAAGTTCGCTTGTCTGCACTTGTGGCGATTGAGCCGACGTCGCCGACAACAGCGAGGCAGACGATCCTTGTAGATCTGCAGCTGCCGTGTCAGAATAACTCGTAGCTGGTGGAACAAGTCCTGCTGCCGTAGTGACGGCGTTATCGACTGCCAACGTGGACTTTGTGGCATCTCTGGAAGCCATACCACCAATTGCAGATTGAATCGCAGCAGCCGATACTGCAATGGATGCTCGACTGGAGTCAGTGTCTGATCTTCCTATTGTTGAGCCTCCTGATGACAAGCCAGAGGTAGTGCTGGTGCCCATGAACCCACCAAAGGTTGTCGAGACACTACTTCCAAGAGTAGATTCTACTCCTGCGGTGGCATATTTCAATAAACCCTTTTGAACCTTACCAGCACCGCTGGTTATTTTGGACATATACCCCCTTTTGGAACTCGAAGAGTATGGATTGGTAGAGCCTGCGGCATTTGGATCCATAGCCGCTCGAAGGTGCACAAAAGATGGTTGGCTCAGCACCATACGGCGAATTTCTTCATGTGATTTCGTCGGGTTCTTTTCTACCGCCATGGCCATTGCTTCAGCCACTTTAATCATGTCTTCCTCGGTTGGCTGTGCTACGGTAGCAGGTTCAGTGGCACCCCTTGTCTTGGCATGATTGGCATCATTCAAAGAAGACGCATTGTTGGGGGCAGGAAATTCCATGCTCTTTTCTTCTTGCAATGTATATGCATCTTCTCTCTCCTCGTCTTCTTCGGTAAACTTGGCGGGCAAATGATACATGAGCTGTTCCGAGCTTATCGCCTTTGGATCCACGACCTTCGAAGTGGTGATGGGCGTGTTCATGGGAGTTTTCCCCGACAAGTTGTCGATGCTATCGGCTGCGCTACTTCTCGCATGAATCAAACCATCTGTGGGCGATGTAGGACGAGATGAAATGGCGGACGACTCCGCTGCTGTTGCAGCAGTCAGTTGTTCATATTCCTCTTCAGCCGCTTTTTTTGTACTAGAAGACTTCTTGCCAGTCACTTTCTTTGCAGCTTTCGCTGCCGCCTTGGCAACTGGTTTGAATTTCAAATTGTGCTTCTTTTTCATCTCGTCTTTCATTTGACCACCACGCTCGCTCGTATCGCGGCTGGCATCGCCAGGAGCGCTGTTCTCTTCAGAATCGCTGTAATCCTTGGACTCGGAACCGCTCTGAGAAGGTGACACACTGCGAATTTTCTTGTCTCCTTTATCTGACGATTTCCACTGTTTCTTGATGGAATGGGCAACCCGTTTTGTCAAGCGTCGAGATTTTTTCTTCTTCTGAGTTGTCGCCACGAAATCCTCTGCAGCGTCACTACTAGCAATGGCCTCGATGAATCGATCCTCTTCCATCTGGGTCATGACGCCAGACTCGCTGGCTTCGTATTGATCTATACTTTCACTCACGTTGCTTTCGCTGGTATCATAGCTGTTTGTGGCCAAACTGGTATCTTGTTGTTCGAGCGACATGGTCCAGCTGTTCTTCTATTGATGTGTATTGGTTTATGTAGGTCAAAAGGTGAATAGGTGGCAGCTGTTGACGTTTATATATATCTCTCTCCAATACTTGTTTTTGTCTTCATAGACAAAAAGGTGTCCAATCCTGTAATATCCCTCCTTTCCGACTTCTTCAAATAAACCTTGTTTCTTCCTTTGGAAAACCACTCGTTAAAGAAATCGTAGGAGCACAAGTGATATGTAATGTACGAGCCAGAAGATACAAGGCGAAAAGGTATTTTTTCCCTTTGTCTCTGCACCACCCTTTCTCTTTCCTTAAAGATAAATGAGACGCCTCGTAAACGTCTGTTCCTATTCTTCCTGCTATACGATGAAATTATATTATCTCTGCTCTCTGTGTATTGCACTGGTCTACTGCTTGTTCTAGTAGCAATGTACCTCGAGTAAACTCGAGTATAGATCAAAATGTGTTATGGTTTGATTTTTGATGTTTTTTAGCAACAAGAATAATGACTTCTCTAGCAGGGCGCCTAATTTTATTAATTATGAACCAATAGTATTTTGATAAATTACTTGCTGGAAAGTAGGCATCAAGAGCTCATCTACCCGGGCACTCACAATAGTGGGTCAATAAAGGAACAGGAGAATAGTTCAGTTGTGTTTCTGTTACGACGTAGAGTAGTCTAGTAGTCTAGCTGTAGTCGAATGGAGTTACTAGTTGTTGGGCAAGCTACGCCAGGTTGAGTCGGTCTACTAGAAGCAGGCGCACACCGCCTAATCTACTACGGTAGTAGCTACGACTAGCTATTCCTTATAGAGCTATGCGGAGTAGTAGCTTGCCATGCACATCATCAGAGCTTCTATCTCCGCCCCAGATTTTTTACCAAGAGGAAATTCCTTCACAGGAATATCAACCTGCGCCCTCGCCTCGTTAAATAGAGACGAATAGCTACCTCGTCTTCGTCTGCAGCTACAGCGTCTAAGCTGCGCCCCCTTTCTCACGAATAAAATACAATTCCACATGCAGATCAATCGAATCAACAGCTCCAGCGCGCTCAAATGTTTGCAAGGTTGACACCGGTCGTTCATAAATGGATTTTCCCTCTTGGTTCACAAGTAGTCTACTGTGTATTTAAAGTACTGTAGTACCTGGTAGCCTACTATGACTCCCTAGTACTAGCTACTACGTAGTACTCGTACTGTACACGCCTTAATTACTACCGGTAATACGCGTGATGCACTGCGAAGGCGATTAAGGATAGGATATTAAAACAAAAGTTCTCAAAAATAAAAGTATCAGTATCAGTCAACTTTCACTTCACGCTTCACACTTTACACACGGCCGGCCAGCCAACGTCTACCGAGGACAAATAGCGGAACGCTAGCAGCCATTAGGAAGCCATTATCGGAAAATGACCACGGTATCGGCGGTCCTGGTACCGTACGATGAAACCCAGCCCCTCCAGTTGGTCCAGATACCTCAAAATCCTGAAGAGGACTTGGAACTTTGGACAAGAGGCTTGAATTCAACCGTCGAAAATATCTACGATGTTCGTCAGCGACTCTTGATACGACAAACTTCGTCTCAGAGTACTGAAGCTGCTGGCTTGTACGCCTGCTGTGTCATTCCCAAACATACTCCTATCATGGTGGCCTACAAGAATGTACGAGCTACCCGATTGGCCATGGCCTGTGGACGTTTTTCCATTTCCTTGTATGGAAACGTATTGTTGATAAGATCATCATTGGCATCTCGTGAGAATCTGAGTGTAGAGGAAGTGTACGGACCTTGCTGCATCAGTCCAGACTTGAGAAAAGTTCTTCTGACAGAAATCATAATGTCTTCAGTGTCATCTACTACAATCAGCAGTGATGCTAACTTCGACATCCCTTCCTGGCTAGGGAATGCGCTGCAACAAAATTATCACGATGCTTCAGTTTTATCTAAGCTTGCTACCGTCATGACAGGAACAGCAGAAACAGGTTGTTCTGACGATGAGAGTGACGGTGACGAAAGTGATAAAAATGGAGACGATATTGACGACGAAAGAGAAAAGCAAAACAATGCAAACGAAACAGCCAAAACAACAGGCGCCGCAACAAAATTTGTAACCAAACAGCCTCTTTGTATTTATTGTCGAGGACCAGCTTCCAAGCTCTGCGAAGGCTGCCAAGCATGTTATTTTTGTGATGCTCCGCGATTGTGTAAAGCCTTGGGGTGGACTCATGGATGTCTCTGTTCAACGTGGAGAATTTACACTGAACGACGAAATAAACTTTCCGCCTTTTCTTATTTGGGAGACTGGACCAAGGCACTCACGGCAGAAGCTTTTTATTCCTCGGAACAACCATACGCCGATTTTCTTCTCGATCAATTGGGCATGAGTATCACCACACAACAGAATGGTAATGGCGGCAGTCTCGACCATGCTGGATCGTGGTGGTCGACAGAATTGCACGGGTGGGCAGCGGGTCAAAGTCAAAGTGCAAAATCAGTTGACATTTTCCAGCGCAGATCATACGCCGAAGGATTTGCGCCCTTGGCAGAGCATGATATACCAGCGCAACGACCTGTGCATGAGCAAGATTTTGTTGGGGCACTGCTGACAAAGAATGCAGTAGGTCTATGGCAGCTGTCCTCGTGGGAAGACTATTATCGGGTACGAGACTTGCCTCCTTCTAGTCTCGCGGCTTTACTTTGTACATCCCCCTTGACTGTTTATAACGGAATTGTTCGCTACGGTGAGGTACCGTGTACGGTTGCGCGGATGTTGAAACGACCATTAAGAATTCACATTGTTGGAGTTGAAAAAGAAGCCAACTTTCTGGACCTCTTCCAAGAGGTGGGCTTTCTTTTACCGCAAGATTTTCGAGTGGAAATTGCATTCGTATTTCGTGAAGATATGCTCCCTGCGAAGCATCAGAAATCACAAGAAACATCCTCTTCCCAGCCCATCGTGCAGATACAGCTGTGTCCGAATCTTTCCGCTATTGTTGTCAGTGGCACATATGGTGATTCTTTAGATCCTAACTTCGATTGTGGTAAAACAGGTACCCCGGATATGATCATGGGGCTTAATGCTGGTTTGTATGCCTACGAAACCTGGAGGAGTGTTGTAACCTACCTCCATAAGAACAGTGGTGTCGTCGGCGTCTTTACGGATTACAACGAATATAGTGGTGTCAATTGTGCTGCTTTGGCAGGCCATTCGGGACGAGAAAGTCTGAGTATAAATCCTTTTCGGCAACCCCTTTCCATGCCTGTCTACAGCATGAATTTGCCTCAGTTTAGCAATGGATTTTACTACGTGATGAATGCTCAGGAGCTAGATCAATAATATTAAACCAAAGTAGGAGCAAGTACATTTCGAGTTGACAAAAATTGATACAACATTTGAATAATGAGTAAATAAAGCATACGTGTTGCAATCCCCAGGAAATTGGCTGAAAGGTGCCAGTCCTTAAAGGTGTTTGCCATCTTCTTCGTATGTTTCGGGGTCAATTACGCCGAGATCTTCTAATTCGTATCCACAGTCCTTCTGGTTTGTTTTCCGCGGTCTATTTGTAAATGTGGTGAATCCGTACTGGTGAAGTTTGTACAGAACCTCCTCTTCATAAAGCATCTCAAACTCTTCCACATTACGGACCAAAACGTAAAGCTGGGTTTGCTCCTTCCCTTCGGTCACAATGGCCCATCGGTATTGAGAATACTCGATGGGCCCAAGTTCCAAGATCCAGTAGTTGCCATCATATTTGAATTCAACATCTTCAATACGTGGAGTGCCAATTCCCAAGGGAAGAGGACCGGGCTGGAGTTCCACTTGGAAAGCTCCATCCGTGACATTTGACTGAGCTGCAAAGCCTCGTACTTCCAGGATAGATAAGTCGCGAAGGGTGTCACCCCACCAGCTACTACCATCATCTTCACTGACTGCTTCGGCAAAAGGGCGGATCTTGTTTTGAACCTTAATTTTGGTATCGTCGCTGCTTGGGGTATAAGTGGCAGTCACGCAATTCGCGCCCAGCTCAAAGGTGTAGATAACCGAGGCTGAAGCGTACGTTTGGAACCAGGTTCCGAGATAAGCTTCAGTGTCCAATTTTTCCACTGGCTTGATGGCAAACTCGTCATCTTTGCTATCTTTACTGTCTTTATCTTTCACATACACAGCTTCTCCTTCGACATATAAGTCCTCGGCAGTAGCCAACAGAAAATGGAGTCCAAAGAACAAGAGACTCAGTGCTTTTCTTCTTATCGACGCCATGGTATGATCTTCTGTTCGAGCTTTCTAGGGGGGTGTCCTTGTTATGTTTACCCGGAGTATGATTCGATTTCAGCATCACACTACTACTGTTTTCTCGGTGCTCCAATCAAGTCAGTGGATGCGTGCTTTTGGTACTGACACTGCCGAAAATCAAGAGGAGAGACGTTGAACGGTCAATCCCCTGGCGTATTTAAAAGAAAGTTGAACAAAATATCAGTCCACTATCGCAGAAACAGATGAAATTAGATCTAATCACCATAGCTTGGATTCAATTTAGACGACATTAAATCACAGTCTTAATCCTGAAAATAGAATGATAGGATTCAAACGCTAATTTAACGGCAAAATAATGATGAACTCTTTTGCAAATAAATCGATTTATGTCCACCTGGGAACATTTTTCATGGGCTAATCTTTGCTACAGTAGTTACTTTTGCGCACCAGCGAATACAGTCGAGTACTTTACCATACACAATAATACTGTAGTAATCACTCTTATCCCTTCATCGCTTGTCGATCAAAGCCTTTAAGCTGTCCGCTAAAAAAATTATGTCGACGATATGGCAGATCATTGCAGGAAGAACAATGCCTTTGTCTGGTGCTTCTCCACGCCGGAGCCTCTCGAGTGTAGACAAAACTACCTTTGAAGGTATTTTAACATCCAAGTCAGCAGGAGGCAACACAGCAAAGCAACATGCTGGGAACGCTGCCCTGAAACATATTGTATTTATTCACATTCCCAAGACCGGAGGAGATTCCTTCATGAAGGATTCGCCCAGACATATGGCTAAGGGCCAAACACTCAAGGGCAACCACGAAAAATCATTTTTATACAGTGCAAGCAACGAAATGAACGATGATCCAGGAATTCAAGCAATGGTAATGCTACGCAATCCTTTAGCACATGTTTTATCTCAATTTTTGGAATGCAAGTACGACGACTGGGGACAGATAGTAACTAATCATACAGATTTTCCCGGGTACGGACAATTCTATTCTGTTTTGGCCGGCTTTGATTCATGGATTGAGCATTTCGTCACCAATGCTGAGAAATATGGCGAGTCTCATGCCTATAATTGCTACGATCCGTGGAATATGCAGACAAGGTACATGGCAGTGAAAGATGATCTCAACGCTCACTACCCAACAACACAGGAAGGAAGATTTCCATCGCTAACAAAAGCCCAAGCCTCTCTAAGAAACCCAAGACTAATTGTTGGCATCTTGGAACATTATGCTGCTTCCTTGTGTCTGCTGGAATATCATGCCTTGCAAGGACAGCTATCTGAAGCTTGTTAAACCTGTGATATGACCGTTCATTCCTTGCCTCGTGTTGAAGCTAAGCAACATCACGACGAACATGGCGTACCTAAACATTCAATTGGCATGATTGAGAACCAAACCACGCTGGATTGGATCATCAATAACTTGACAGTAATTGATCAGCAATTGTACAAGTCTGCCTATGCACAATTTCAAGAAGAGATTCAAATAGTATGGAAGGAGACGGGCTTTGACCTACTTTGTAGAGGAGACACCATGCAAAGACAACAAGGGGGGAAATTAGAACCACGCAATGACACAAAAATGGCAGCACATAAAGAAGTAGTTGACTCATCAGAAGAGGTCAGATTTCCAAGATTGGCTTCAAAATTAAATTCCTTTATCATTGTGTTCTTCTTCGGCGTGTTTCTGGCTTACTTGTGCCGTTCACGCATTCAGCGGAGACCACTTGGTGTCAAGGGTGGGCAAGGAGAATACGAGATGATAGCAAGCAGTGAAAGCTAGCAGGAGAGTTGTCCATATTGACTTGGTAAAATTGTCCTACTGGTTGCTCTCGTAGTTGGTCATGGAGAAAGCAGACATAATGCTTTCGAGCAAACAAATTGATATCCAGCAACCGCCTGGCTGGGAAAATTCCAACTAAATTCATTTGCAATATTTAGGAATATGTATTTCTATATAGCTATCTGGCTCTGTAGGTACGGATTGTATCCCTCTTTTTATCTAAGGGAGTATTCCATCATGAGTTCCAGCCGCGCGAATCTGAATTTATTGCAGCGTCAATGCCTCCAAGCATGACAATTATTGCAAAGTGGAAACGCGGGTTCTTGGAACTTGAATCGTCGTGGATTCTAAACGCCAGCAGCAACAACAACAGCAACAACAACAACAAAAAGATATACAGGAGTCTGAGGACCTCCAAAGGATCATTGATTCTGTCTTGGGGGTCTCGGACGAAGGAGATGACGAGTGGTGCCTTGACCAAGCGCGGTGCGCAGCCGCTGTAATTGACGCATTTCTGCTTTCATGGTAGAGTAGAGGACCTCCTGCCAGCCAGCTTTTGACATTGCACATTTTACAGTATGATGTAAAACCAATATTAATTCTCATTTAAAGGATATGTGTAAATAATTTGATGTACACATGTTTTGTGACTTCAGCAGTGTTGTTAGATTCAGAAGCCACATTGCGTTCATGGACACAGTGTAAGATTGCCGTTTTTCTATCGACTAGTGTTGTTCCCATTTCCTCCTTCTTCGCCCCTGTCCTGTGTTTGCCATGTAGTTCTGCTTTGCAGTTCTCTGGTCCCTGCTTTTTTGCCTAAAAACATCGTGCAGTATGAAGGTAAGTTAGCAACCTAGAAAGGAACGTATGTCGATGGGAAAAATCTGGCTCGCAAAACATCGACAGTAAAAGCGAAGATTTCACGATACAATAATCCCTTAAAAATTCAACTAAGCATATGGAGACACTGCCAAAAACACATGTGCGGGTCAGCCATGACTAGACATGAACCCTCGCCGCGTCGTTTGTCCTGACAATCGTCTAGTCTTCCACGTGTAATAACAAATAACAACAGTGGATGGCTGGTGGGCTGCTAATCGTATTGGACATGGAGAAAGTGTTGTCGTTTTCAAAATGTTGATTGAATGAATGTAAGATAAGAATTGTGGATATTTTGCTGCAGCTGTAGAAAGAACTACGTGTGACGCTTATGCTTTGGAAATGACTCTATATTTGTTGCGCCTACGATCTCCGATTGCATGTCCTCGTTCATCGTACATGACACCATTGGGAGACATATACGCCCGCTTTTCATCACAAGGACACAGAAGCCCAAAGAGAGCACAGGGAGCAAAGATAATGGCACAACACCAAAACAAAAAACAACCAGTAGAGCCAATAATGCACCATGTGTTATTTCCTGTGTATTTGCAAATGACCCACAGTCCACCAGGTGGAGCACCTGGTGGAATAGCACCATTACCTACACCCACAACTGGAGCTGGAGGGGGAATGAATGCCGAGGATGATGAGGTCGTGTTGTTGTTGTCGTTGCTGGTGGTGGTGCTACTGATATTGTTGTTGTGAGCAGCATTATCAGAAGGTTTCTTTGTAGGTATTGCTGTCGCCACTGGCGTCGCTTCTGGTTCATATCCTTGAAACATAGAAGGTGTGCTTGTTGTTGGGTACGAAGCTGCTGCTGCAGCATACCCAGAGGATGTAGTAGGAGCAGTAGCTGGTGGTCGGTCGCTATCCAGCACGGATGCAAAGGCTACAGGCACATCGGGTTCTTGGTTGGTCGAAAATTTACTGCCTTCTACTCGGATTTCTGGCTCATCGTTGGTGGTGGTCATACTGAGAATTGTGTAGTCGGTAATTTTGACTTTTTGGTTAGTAGTTAACTTATGACTTTGTAGTTTGGGCTTCTGTCAGATTATGATTAATAAATATAATTAATTTTCTTTATCTTTTGCCTCTGTTCTTGTTACTCGTACTACTAGTAGTTACTCTAGCTAGTAATAGGCTAGACTACTAGTACTACGTACGTAGTACATCATAGTACTGTAGAGTACCAGGTACCACTACTACTACTTGTTAGGTAGTACTAGCTACTACTAGTAGCCTAGTAGAGTAGCTACTACTAGTAGAGTAGTAGACTACTAGTACAAGCTACTACTCTAGTAGAGTACAGTAGTAGACAACGATTGAATCGTGTTCTGGAAACGGGATTAAGACACGAGTGGAGAGTTGAAAAAAAAGTGGAAGCAGTTTGGTCCGTTCTTACGTCATCTTGAATCTCTGCTCCAATTTCTCTGCAGTATCTTCTACTTCGTGCTTATCGCCGGCCCAGCTTTTTATGTACAAGCCCTACTCAAGCCAACAACAAGAAGCAAGGCTACGTACAGGAAATACATTATCCCTGACCTCAAACTTATATTTAACCCTAAATCCTTAAAGTAGTATAGAGATTTCAGTTGGTGAGGGGGCTGGCTGGCGATAGATATGAAGTCCATAAGCAGTCATCTTGCTCCGCGGCCCTCGTTCGGAAAGCACACATGAAGCGAGTCGCGCCGAGTCGTGTCTTTTCAGTGGGTTTATTCCTTTTCGCCACAATACCGTATGCAGCACCTTTCTACTAATCATCATCAGAGCGTGACAAACAGAGCGGCCTCATCAGAAGCCAACCCTACAACGTCTCATAAAAGTGAATTCGCTGACAAATAAAGAATGGTGGCTCAGTTCGAGCAATTAATTGGTGCCGCGGGAGATGTAAGAGAATTGGAGTACATATCAGCGCTGCACCAAACGGACATGTCACAAGTCCGGAAGGATGCGTCGATTAAAGGTATGTATGGTTGTAACTTACTGGTACTAACAATATTATTATGTATTATCATCCTTGCTGATGATACGGCGTGAGGATATAGTGATATAACAGTTTTTAATATTTCTTTCTTCGATAACTTCTAAATGCTAAATGAATATAAAAGCCGAGGATATTCGATTGTTTCTTTCCAGTCGATATGGTATCGTGGTGGACGACGAGCAAGTGAGAAAGACAATTTTATCGGGCCTTGGCGGAGGATCTACCGAAGATGATGTCTTGGATTTGATGGAGGTGGTGGCAATTTTGCTAATTCCTACCTTTCTCAAAGCGGCTGATGCAAAGGTTTTGAAGAGTAAGGGTGTTGAGGAGGAGGAAGAGGAGCTGGCCAATGAGCAACCCCAAAAGAAGCAACAACAAAAGTTTGCCGAGGAAATTGTTCCCGCTCCAACTGGTCTGATTGATTACGTTTTGAAAATGATTCTTGATGATGTCACAGGTGATCAGTCTCCCAAGCCATTGTCCAAAGATTTGATCAGAAGAATCCTTGTGGCCTACGGAGAATGTGATTTAGCTGCGGATGATGCCCTGGTGGAAGAAATGCACGAGGCGGCCGTGGGAGGACAAGGAGAGGAAGTGACGATCAGCGGAGAGCAACAGACGGCATCTGCCAGTACCAACAGTAGCTTTACAACGATGTTGAACGCACAATCCTTTGCGGAAGGATTGACGCACGACATTCGACTTTACGATGTCAACAATGAGGCCAGATTGACTACCAACTTTGATGATGTTTATGTAACGGAAGAGGTGGTACAGGCCAAGGAGGAAGAAATGTTTGGTACTGTTACTAATGACGAGGAGTTGATTGCGGCGCACAAGGAAACCTTGCATTATCGAGAGAAGCTGGCAGCCAGTGAGGATTTGGAACGCCTGGACACAATTCCTTCGATCGATACTGCCGCTGGCACCTACCGAAACAAAGCGTTGCTTGTCTTGTTGTGGGCTACCATTTTGATTACATATTTTGCGTAAGTACTACAGAATTGCTCATTTTCCGGTGTCCAGTTTGGCAGCGGTATGGTGATGTTGCTTATTCAATCTCTGTTTTACATTCTTCTTTGCCCTTTTATACTTTTCATGAAATAGATATGTCAATCTCTTTGACCGGCAGGTCGCACAAGCTTGCTATGAAGGAGAATTAGCGTACGAGTATAATTCCCCCTGGGCAAGCAACAGCGATTCTATGCTTTGCGAAGTCTTCGTGAGTGTCGTCAATTGGATTTTTTTCTTTTTTGGCTTTGCAATCTTTGGTGTCATTTTTGTTTACCTTGGCTCAATTGGAAATTCAGTCGATTGTAAGTTTTGGAGACAGCTAGAGTGTCTACTTCACGTGTTCAATCATTGAACTAAGTGTTTTAACACTTTTAATACTTACTTGCTTGCTGACGGGCAGGTGACGAGCCCTGGCAACCACTCGTTGGAGGCATCCTTGTCTTTGCTGGAGTAGTAATTCCATATGGAACAATGAGGGATTTGGAACGTCAGGAAAATGAAATATTGTATGTATCCTCTCTGATTTTAGGTGTCATTACCTCTTGTGTTCACTTTAGCCAAGCTCTGTCGCTATACCTTTCACCATCTACAATGAAGTTACTTCGATCCTGGATTCCGGCCGCAACGCATCCCTTTTTTATTTCAACTATTTCGGCTGAACGAGCTGTAAAACTTGCCAGCGCCAGAAAGCTTTCGAATTTGACAAAGAATGCCCTGGAAATCGTCCAGAAGAAATCAAAAGATTCCATGCTCAATCACTATGGGCAGGCCTTAAAGAGCTACGAGACGGAAGGAAAGAAGTTCAAAACAGTTGGAGGGTTCTTATGGGTATGGCGGCGACATTTCAATAGGAGAGACCCAGCCTTTTCAAGGGAGGGTATCTGGATTCCAAGTCGCATGATCGCTTCTAATATTATTCAGTATGTTGTGGCGGCATATATTTTAATTGCTGGATTGTTTTTGACGGAGCATGTGGCCAACGAGTATGACCAGGAATGGGCCAAACAGCAAGTTGATATGCTTCTTGAAAGCGTCTTGCGTAGCGAGACAGAAGATGAGATTGCAAACGCCGTGGTCACTAATGTGACATCCGTGGTTTCCCAATATTTATCAGCATCCCATGCCAGTGGAACTGACTTTGGTTGTGGAGATTTTTCAACGACAACGAGCACGCAAGAATTCCTTGACAAGTATTGCGAAGGTGACTCTTTGCAATGCGACACAACTGCAGACGTCAACTATCTATGCCCTCTTTTAAATGCAGATGATCTAGACGCGACAAGCCAAGCAGCTCTCTTGAATGCGTCTGGTTTCGACGAGGGCCTTGTTCGGCAGGTAGCTTACGAGGCAGCACAAGAAGCAGCAGAAAATAGCGTCGATAGTCTATACCCAACGTGAGTGCAACTATGACTTCGAGTTGAATTTTACTTTTTATTTGATTCCGTGTTGTCTGACATTCTTACTGCACCTGGTTGTATCGCTACAGTGAAAAATACATGGTTGTAGTGCCGCTTTATATTGGGACTATCGTTGCTTTTCTGGTAGCAATCTCCCTGGCGGTCATTTATATTCCAAGTGTAACCTCGACGATGCTGAAACTTCGCTGCGGAGTGATTCCAACACTGCGCAATAAGGACTTTAATCGGTACCGATGTGCACAGGATCAAGTAGCACTTCTCACGGGAAGTCTTTTCTGGGGTGCGCTGTTTTCGAGCATGCTTGTGGGAGGCGCCATCGGATTCGTTGTCTTTTTCTTTGTGAGTCTGAACGGGGGGAGGTTTCTTATTTTATATTTTTCTTTTAAATCTCTCTATTTCTCTCACACGCAAACACTCATATTGATCTCTCTTATTTTCTGTCAGCTATGGCAAGCGACTGCACACTATGCGCAGCGGCTCGTAGCAATGCTCTGTGGTGTGGTCAGCGTCTTTTTGCTACGTCTAACCATGGTTTGTACTTGCCGTTGTACTATGTACAGAGGATTCTACCGCGTCAAGCCTCGGGTAGCCAATATCAGTATCCTCGCACTTGAGTGGGGAAATTTTGCTCTGAGCGTTAGTTATATCATTGCAAGGTCGATCAAGCTACTGCTGACATCTGCCGCTTTTATCGGTCGGATTGACACTCCATTCCTGGCTCACAACGTTGGTCGACTCGGTCCCATTGAGTTGGACAACTATCCGACTGTGCATACCAAGGATGTATTATCTCACGAAGCCCACCGCCATCCATACATAGAAGCGCTTGGTGTTATGTATTTGATGAAACTCCGTTTTACGAAGCATTTTGGAAAACGAGCAGGGACTTGTTGGAGACTCATCTTTGTCTATGCACTGATGCCTTGGCTTCACAAATACAGGATTCTCGCCCGTAGTGATCAAACTGACAAGAAGAAACTGAATGATATCGAAAAGGAATTTCCTTCTCTACATTTCGTAAGCTTACGCAACGTTTACAACAGCGGCAATAATATCGACGACGATGATGACGAGGCGGATGTCGCGGACGAGCCAGGCTTGGATGAGATGATAGTATCGGCTCCATTACCTCCGGCAATTCCAGCTCCTTCTTCCAAGGGAAACAATAGTATGAAAGACAAAAAGCAGATTCTGGAGCTTCAAGAGGAGGTCAAGCGATTGAAGGAATTGCTGGCGTCATCATCCAATTCTCCCGCTCAGAATTTGAATACGGTTTTTTCTGTCTGAGCTTTTCGTGAAGGAGCATGTGTGGACCCAAGTTCTCAGAGAAACTGTGGTACGGTTTGTTAGCTAACCTACGCACCACGTAGAGTACTAGCTACCAATAGACTCTATGTACTAATAAGAGTAGTATTCTTAGCTTCATTTATGCATTAAAAAAAAATACTGTAAATATCGTTGATCTGTTCATTATTTTTGGCGATTGCTTAATTTATGTTCATTTTTGTTTTCGGTATGAATTCACCGGTCAAGTTCTTCTGATTGAATAAGACAACCAACATAACCGTAAACACTCTAATAGCAATCATTTACTTTTGTAATCAAGATATCGGTTTAAGGCAGCAAGCGACGAGAGAATAGACAGAGTCAAATTCTAGGTCACATTATCATTTGACATCTGACAATAATATTTTATCGTAAAGCAGACGAACATCAAAATATGGTTGTGTTAAATCGTCCTCCGAAGAATCGACAAAAGAAATCACTTATGGATGATGAACTTTCATCGTTTGAGGGTGGGGGTATTCTACGGTATTCGTTTGATACCGAGCAGACTGCGTTGGAGGAAGGCCAGGAAGCCATGTTAATTGAAGAACTGCAACAAAAGTTGACCATGTTGGAAGAGGACGAGGATCGCAAAGATAACAATAAAATGGTTGTAAAAGGCAATCAACAAGAAAATGACCCAGTGACTGCCAATACAAAGACAAAGAACCGTCGCGATCGCAAAGTCCAGAATGTCCTCCTCGTACCAACTCATGCAGATTTGCTCATGGAACGCTATCGCCAAGCCGCCAAATGCTCCAAGAAGGCCCGTGCCTTGATGGAACGGGCTTTCAATTGGAATTCCTCTGTTCCTAACCGTGAGCAGCTGGCGAAAGATGCGTTTAAAGAAGCTGGTAAGGCTCGACTGCTGGTAGAAGACAATCATTCCAAAACTACCGAATTTATGGCGTTGTTGGCAGACGCCAAAGCAAAGGGTGAACTAGAAGTGGGATATGCCACAGACTTGAAGGTCACATCAATCGTTCCTACTGTCAAATTACCACACACAAGTTTTAGCCGAGATGGCAGCCGACTGGCACGTCATCGGCCCCCAGGTTTGAAGTTGGACGACTCAGATTCGTGCAACTCCCAATCGAATACCTCCGAATCCACCATATCCAAGGGAAAAAATCCTTCTAGACTACAATGTTTCCAAGGCGGAGCTCTGAAATACCGTGAGAGCGAACTCTCAGGTCAGTACTACGATGATGAAGATGGGCTGTTTGACGAGGAAGAAGCCGAAGAACATGTCTTTCGCGCCAAACAGTACCTGGAATTCATCCTCCCCGACTTGGCCGAATTTACCGGCAATGATGCCATGACACTAAACGTACATCAGCAGGACGATAGCGATGATACTAATGACGATGAATCTGCATTGGGAGAAATTTCATCCTTGGGATACGACGAATCTCATATTTACGATTGCGATAGCTCGTCCGGCGAATGTTCTGCCGATGAGATCTTTAGCATGGCATCCTTGAACGATATCATGGCTGCCCCCGTGGAAGAATACGTCCCAGACCGAATCATGAGAATGCCAAGTGCAAGGCGCAAGAAATTTACCATTCAGCTAAGTTTTGGTGGCAAAAGCGCGACGACCGAAACAGTGGAAGACGAGCCAGAAAAGGAAATCGATCGTGCGAACAACCAAAAAGGGGAGATCTTATCAGATTCTAGTGCCATAGAAAAAGAACTTGGTGCAAAAGAAGAAGAAGATGAAGAAGAAGACAAAGGCATTTTCAAGAAAGAAGTACCAACTTTCACTACAAAGAATGAAAAGCAATTCCAACTATTTAGCTTTTTCAAAAAGCGAGCCAAATTGTTCAAGGTCGAAAAAAAGCAAGCCAATGACGGTGCTGAAGAATCTCACCCGCGCATTGTTGCCCCTGTTTTGAGTGATTTAAGTGACGCAGCTCAAAGTAAAGAATCCATCATCAAGACAGGTGAACGATTAGAAATCGCCGAAGCATTGACGAAGGCTGCAGGGGTTATTCCGCCCGTCCTCAGTGAGTTAAATGATACAGCTCAGAGCAGGGAATCTTTCACCAGGACTTTGGAAGGATTTCAAGCTACTGGTGAATTGACTACTCCCGCAGGCAACGACTTCCATCCATCCGCCACGCCACTCTCTCGTGAGGATAATCAACTTCAACTTCTTCTTTGCCAGTCTGTCGACTCAACCAACCTGAATGACAAGTACGAAATGATTGATGAGGACCAACGTAAAAGTGAAGAAGACGCAAAGGAAGAACCAACAATTCTACAGCCTCTTATACCCCCTACTTCACTACAAAATGAATCTGAAAAAGTAGGTGCACAGACAACAATGGAGAATCCTCTTGCGCCATCCATCAACATCACACCACTTAGCGCGGTTTCCGTCGAAAAAAAACCTAGCCGATATTCCCCTGTCAATTGTGGTATGGACGACGAGGATGAACTGGACGTAGATCCGGTGCACGGCGTCTTTAATTGCGATGTTGCGGACGACGGATCCGAAGAAAAAGTAATAACACACGAGGTTACATACGGCCATGTTATCAATGGCACTGATGCTAGTATCGAAGATGACGCAAAGGAAGCCACATCGTCGTTCTTAGCTGCTGTCAGTATCGAACGGAGAAAAAAAAAGAATAGAAGAAGTCTTATGGACTTTTTCAAAACAAAAGGAGGCGATACAATGCAGAAGCATGTTATTAAAGACGGAGCTGACAGCGGAACACAGCAATTGTCTCAAGTGAAGGCAGTACGTTGCAAGCCTCAACATCGGCCATCACTACAGCCACCAGCACCACCTTCAAAAATGACCAAGACCAAGGACGAGAAAGGAAAAATCAATAATGTTCAAGTTCCGCCTACTGTTGAAAGCAATGGGAGTGGGAAATCTAGAAAGGCTAACTTTGAATCCTCAAAGGCAACGAAAGGCGTGGTCAACTCGTCTTCGGTAACAAACTCTGGAAAGGCAACAGTGAAGAGCAAGTATGCATCGAAAAAAACTTCAAACGATGAGAAAAAGTCCACCTTGACAAAAAATACCGCAAATAGAGCAACGAAGAAAAGCTTGAATGTGGAGCACATGCCCAAAGAAGGTATCAAGAAAGCTGCGGCTGTCATGAACACTAAAGACAATAAAAACAAAAGAAGAAAGGCACCGAAAAGCGCACTCAGTAAATTCGAGAGTGCAACATACAGAGCTCAGAGTGACGCAGAGCATCGAAAATTAGGAAATAAAAGCACTAGCGACAAGCAAAAGGCAACCAAAGCCAACAAGGATGCCTTTGCTCATGGCGCGACTGGAATGAGACTGTATGCACCCCGATGGATCAATCAATTGGGAACTTCGAAAGTCCGCATCGAAACTGTGAGCGACAAAAAAGCGTTGGCAGTTCTTCCTACAACCACCAATGAAGTACCTAAATCAAAAGAATCGTTGGTGAATATCATGACGCAGTCGTCTGAGACTAGTAGTGCTGATGAAAAAACGACAACTAATATTCATGAAGCAGAACCCGCTGCAAAACCTGTGGAGACACAGCCACCAGAATCTCCTTTCCTGTCTAACCCGCTTCTTCCTTATCAACTTATCAAACAACACATTGAGGAACACCAGTCTAAGGTGGAAGAAGTGAACGACTTGGATCCTAAAGTGGTAGCGGAAAGGAGCATTATTCAAGCTATGACTCGAGGTATGGGATCTGAGCTTCCCTCTGCTACAGATAACGTTGGCACCGCTGACGACGATGGCAAAGAGAACGGGCCTTCTTCGGCAGCACTGTTGCCTCCCAACGCGGCTTGCTCGACACGAAAGAAGGATGTTCTTGGTCAACTAAGCCCCTCTGTCCACAACGGCGCTAGGTCAATCAGCGGTTTGCTGGGAGGTCTTTCTCCATCGGCAAGCTCTATTGCTCTTTCGAGGAAGGTACTTGGTCAAGCAAGCCCTTCGGTTCATAGTGGTGCAAGAACTATTAGCAGCTTACTCGGAGAATCTTCCGCCGCAGCTCACTCTTTTGTCGCTCCAAATAGTAGTATTGGCGAAAAGTCCATTCGAAGCATTCTTGGTGAATCACCCCGAATTCAATCCATTCAGAATCAAGAAAGACGACCACTCGACGCAGATGGACTGAATGCGCGAGCCAAGGATGTCCGCGAGGTCCTAGGTCTGGCAGAGCCCGAATCTTTTGGAGAGGAACGATCAAGGTCCTACCTCAGTCGAATCTCGGGATCAACTTATCGCCAGGATTTTGATTTGCCGGACCCCTAGACTATTTTTGTTTTGTTTTTTGTGAATACAGAAAAGCGTTTGAATAGCAAATAATGAAAAGGAGCACCTCCCCTAGACTATTTTTATTTTGTTTTTTGTGAATACAGATAAGAGTATATGAATAGTAAATAATGAAAAGAAGCATGTCTGATGGTGTCTTGACAGGAAAGCTGAGTTTCTTAAACTCCACAGAATGAAACTACTAGCTAGCTGTTCTCTACATGAAGAGTAGTAGGAACTATTATTTTTTGTTTTGTTTTTGTGAATGCAGATAAGTATAGATAGAAAATAATGAAAAGGAGCATGTCAACTCATGTCTTGATAGAAAAGCTGAGTTTCACAAACTCTACAGAATGAAACTACTAGCTGGCTAGCTGTTCTCTACATGTAGAGTACTAGTAGTAGATGCTACTTGTACTAGTAGGGAGTACAGCAGCACTCTATCCACTCTAGCTAGTAGGTAGTAGAATTGCTACTCTTAGCTAGCTACTCTCTAGTTGTAGTAGTAGTAGTAGGTTGTGTAGTAGTACTAGCAGAGCTCTAGTACTACTACTAGCAAGTACTCTACTAGCTACTAGTACTACTAGCTCTACTACTAGTAAGTATATTTTGTTCTTGTTGGATGTAAAAGCTGCAAACAAAAGCAGGTATTTCATAATCGTAGTCCCTCACTTGCTCCATTAGTCAACTCTAAAACAAACTTCTTCACGCGTCTCTGAAGTTCTTCCAGATCAGCTCTCTCAGCGAGCACAGTACCGTACAGCAGCATGACTGTGATAGGGGTACCCGCACAGTACCATATTCCGGAGTATCTTCTTCCTACATACACATAAAAAAAAAAAATTGAACATCTAATTTTCTTCCTACATACACATAGTTATCATAACCATGACATCTCTAACATCTTCTAACCCAATCAACCCCTACTCGAGCAATCCCTACTCGCTGAAGGAAGGAGAAGAATCGACTGGTACTACCATTCTGGCTATTCCCTTCGATGGTGGTGTCGTGTTGGGTGCGGATTGTCGTACATCCATGGGGTCTTATGCCACTAGTCGTTCTACCGATAAGATCACATTTTTGAGCGATCACATCTTTTGTTTACGCTCGGGTAGTGCGGCCGACACACAAGCTATTAGTGATATCGTCAAGCATTACTTGAGTCACTTGACGTGAGTTTCACTGTTAGTCTGAGTATTTAATTGTCGCCTTGTTCATCGCTCACGTTGCCTCCCAACACTCTCCCACTACTATCATTTTTTCATTAGTATTGAAACGGGTCGTCAGCCTCTCGTCAAGCAGGCCGCACACTTGATGAAGAATATTTGTTATAAAAATAAGGACGCTCTAAGTGCCGGTGTCATTGTAGCCGGTTGGGATCCCGTAGAGGGTGGACAAGTCTTTAACGTGGTCATGGGTGGTTCGTGTCTCAAACAAAGTTTTGCCCTGGGCGGAAGCGGCTCTCTCTTTATTTATGGACTTTTGGATGCCGAATTCCGGCCGGGCATGACAGAAGAAGAAGCACGAAATTTGGTCAAGAAAAGTATTTCTCACGCTATGGCGCGCGATGGTTCCTCGGGTGGTATGGTCCGAACCATGACGGTCAAGGCAGAAGGCAACTTGCGAGATGTTACGTCAGGAAATAATCTTCCTTTCGGACCCATCTTTTAAATAAATATCAGGTTCTGAGAAAGAAAGAGCAGTTGAGTGCGTGGATGCAATTTTAGGAATAGACTGACGGCCAGCAAACAATCCACAGTCTCGTGCATCTTTTGAGGTAAACATGACACTTTATAAGACCTACGTATTCATCATATGCGCTTATTATAAATGGACGTTTTTATTGAATCTGTGAATTTCATCTTTCGGAAAAGAAAGTATCTAGTGCGCCTCTGTCTCGTTGGATACGAGCTGCTTGGGTTCGAATGACTTCTAAAGCCTGTTGCAGGCGTCGTTCAGCAGATCCAGCTGAACGTTCTTTGAAGAAATCCTCTACTTGTTGCGCTTCCTGTATAGTACGAAGACCACTGGCGCACGCTCCCACACAACTACGCCACGTAACACTTCCAAGTTTGGACTCAAGCTCATCGTAATGTTCGCAAAAGAACTTCCAAGTTGCATGGCCACCTGCGTCGCTTGATCCAGACAAGGTGCTCAAAGGAAATGCCAAATCTTGTTGGCGAACCTAAACGGCAAGAAGATTAAATTGAGCTAACCAAAAGAAAGCTTTCACGAAATTAAAAAGTGACTTGTACTGTTTACCTTGCCGGAGAATACGGTGTAGTCAAGCATTTCAGAATGGAATTTAGGATCTTGAACATTTCCCATGACAACCAAACAATCACGCTGAATTTCCGGCGATAAGGATCCCTGCTGCTCGAAGAGTCGTTTGAGTGTTGCGTAAACAATGGCTTCGTCATGGCGAAGCGCTAATCGAAACAACACGCGTCGGATGTCGCCCGAAAGAAGACTGACACCATCGGAGGATGACGCATCTGCTTTTGCTATTGTCATAAAGCGGCAATAGGCCTCCCGAATAATCGTCGAATCATTGGCAATTCCCATCATATGCAACACCGTAGCGCGGAGACTTCCCGTCCTTGCTCCATCCGTTGGGGCAGGCTCCCATCCGAGCTGTTCGGCCTGTTTCTTGTAAATATTGCGAATGTAGTTTTGCAACTTTGGATAACACTTTTCGGAACGGTAGAGAGATGCCAAGGAGGAAAGATTGGAACTGAGTTCCTGCCAGACTGCATATTCTGTTAAAAAAGGAAAGGATTTTGAGACGTGACAAGAGCAGCTTACAATCAGCTGGAAACAAACAATAAAGATAATCTTACCGCCAGTCTCATGACTAGCGAATCCTTCCACCAGTCGCAAGGAATCGACAATAGATAAATATCCTGCTTTTCCAGCCGAGAAGGAATCGCTGATCAACCCCAACCTGTCGGAAATTGAGAGCGGGCCAGAAGGCTCCATGACGCGTGCAAGTCGTCTCCATTGTTCAGGTGTGTAACAGACGTGATAAAAATTATTCTGATCCACATTCAACTTGAACCACTTTTCTTCAGAGGACCAGATCTGCATTTGTTGCAGCAACACTTCTGATTCATCCTTGTCCGGCCCATTGATAACCCAAGGGCCCTGAATTGCATCGCTGCCTTCCACGCGAGCCGTTACTGGCATTGACCATTTGACAGCGGTATTAGCTTGGTTGCCACTCTTCGTGCCACCCGCATAAAATCGGTCTGTCGTCATGCTCAACTTGTCGCCATTTTCGATAGTGTGCAACTGCAAAATTGGAAAACCAGTCACAGTCGTCCACGTATACATGAATTCTACAAGCATCGGCACGCCCGAGGCTTCCGACATGGCTCTCCAAAAGTCTTCACTCACGGCATTCGAATAGGCATGTCGTGTTAGGTATAATTGCATGCCTTTCATAAAATTGTCCATCCCAATAAAATTGGAAAGCATTCGAATGATACTGGCCCCTTTGGCATAGGAGATTGCGTCAAAGATTTCATTGATTTCGTCGCTATGAGTTACAGACACTTCAACAGGATGACTCGATTCCAGGCTGTCTAAACTAAGAGCCAGCCCATAAACCGATTGGGTGAATTCATCCCAGATGTTCCATTCCGGAAACAAATGGTCGAGGGTTGCGAATTCCATGAAGCGCGCAACGCCTTCTTTGAGCCAGAGCTGTTGCCACCACTCTGGTGTCACAAGATTCCCAAACCACATGTGTGATAGCTCGTGGGCAACAGTACGGGCGATCCCGCGGCGGATGGCTTCCGAGGATTCTTTTGTGACAAGAATCTTGGCTTCTCGATACGTAACACATCCCTGATTTCAGTAGAGAGGAATGATAAGGCACCGACAGATCAAAAAGAGGGAGAGAACAAAAAATCCAAGCAATTCCATTAAGACTACTAACGCACCCAATTCTCCATCGCGCCCGCGGCAAAATCCGGAATGGCGATCAAATCAGACTTGATCAAGGGATAGGGAACACCAAAGATATCTTGCAGAAAATCAAGGCTGCGCGTTGCCGTATCTAAACAAAATTGCCCCTTCTCGGCCTTTCCGGGGACTGCATAAACCGTGGTTTGGATGTTGGTCTGTGGCGACGTACAAGAGATGCTGTCGAATTCTCCTACCACAAGCGCCAGAAGGTAAGTAGACATTTTGGGTGTCTTGCCAAAGGTGACCGTTTTGGTCATCGTGCCCGTACTCGAGTCAAGATCGTGCGTGGTTTTGGACACAATCGGAGTATTGGAAATGGCTTGCAAATGAGCTGGTAGATGAACACGCAGTTGAAAGGTGGCTTTCAAGGCAGGTTCGTCGAAACACGGGAAGGCTCGACGAGCATCGGTAGGCTCAAATTGAGTTGTTGCCATGACGGTTTGTGATCCCTGCAGATTTGTATAACTGGATCTATACAGGCCGGCCATTTGATCGTTCAAAATTCCTTGAAAATCAATGGTCAATTCATATGGCTGGCTGGCTACCCAAATACTCTCCTCAGTCTCACCGATGTCAAAGATGATTTCGCACGTTTGATGATTTATCTGATAGCGAAATTCAATGGCCTTCCAGCATCCTTTTTCCTTTTCTGATGATCCCATGAAGTTTAATGTAGCCTCCATTAGATGCAACTCATGTGTGTGGAGGACTATAGAAGCCTTGTGGTCGGACAAGGTTTCGGCAGTCTGGAGATACAGTGTAACAGACCCTTTAAAAGTGAAATTCTTGAGGTCGATGTGTCTGTAGAACAAGTCATAATGATTTGGAGTAACGATCATTGGCAGTCGCCCATTTGCAACTGTCAGTGCCATCTTATGTATCAAGACGCATGTGTTGTTATGCTCTACTATCTACTAATATTGTTTTACTAGCTTTTTCTGCAGACTGACTTGATATTATTATTATTATTATTATTATTATTATTATTATTATCGCCAACGACTCTAGCCAGTGGGTGGCCTATGAAAGTTTTATTTGTGTGCTACTGATAAATATTTAGCTTACTATTTTGGAAGTAGGGTACTAAAAATTTGTATAGTCATATCTTAAGTTGGGACCTCGGA
>Ga0100402_1001575_pt1 | contig 26316 bp, 10 predicted proteins | sample CryGeyme20150102_FD_80419 | JGI IMG/M metagenome (GOLD analysis project Ga0100402, IMG submission 80419) | Groundwater microbial communities from Crystal Geyser aquifers in Utah, USA - Crystal Geyser metaG 2015-0102 | ecosystem: Environmental > Aquatic > Deep subsurface > Groundwater | place...
ACAAGAGATCCAACGGTCCTTTTTATACTACAGAAGTCTACTTCATGTGTACCAGGGATACCAAGGCAAATTTCAGCAGTAGTTGGTTTACACGTAGGGTTATGTACTAGGGCTACGTACCTGTTACTGCTGGAAAAGTGACTTGGGTCCCTTTTTACATATAATAGAGTAGTAGTGGGCCATTCCTGAAATTGACTAATACCACAATGGTGGTTTGGCTCAATGAATTTGGTTTTAGTCAATTTCAGGAATGGCCCAGCAGGACTCACAGTACTAGTAGTAGGCTACCAGTACTAGCTAGTAGAACCTAGCTAGTCTAATCAAAATGTAATAATAAGTGGAAGAGACACAATAAAAAACATTCAATCGAATGAAAAGCTTATTCCTATCACGCTCTATTTTCTTCTAAGAATATTGCGGGGAATGATTGTACATGGGTTTCAAGTTGGCACCGCCCATGACGAGTGCTTCCATTTCTTCTTCTGTAAATGCTGGTCGGCCATAGTTGGATGGAATAATAAAGACGGTCGGTGTTTGTTTTTCTGCTTTGGCTTTGGCCCATCCCTCTTTTCCTAAAAATCTAATTGACGGTGTTCGATGACTGCTGTTGCTGTTGCTGCTGCTGCTGCTGCTTGGCGCGGATGGTTTTTCATCCGCTTTGGCGGAAACAGCTGGTGCATCTTCCTGTGGCTTTGTTGATGCGGGTTCCGGAGCATCAGCAGCCGCAGGTTTGGAATCAGCATCGCCAGTGCTGACTGTTGCTTCTGCTTCCGTATCAATTTTGTACAAATCTGCGCCGACCTCGACACTATCGTCTCTGTTGTATTAATTTTTTTGGTTTTGCGTGGTAGGTTTTGTTGTTGCATTCGTAATTTGATATTTTTCGTCGAATAGAGTAGACATATAGGTAAAATTCAGAACAGTCGTCAGCCACTGCCGTTACAACACATTTCAATTCACAAAGTCAGTCATGCACTTACAAATTAGCACAATGTTCCACCACCACTCCATCCATTTCAGCCTTGATATCTACTGTCACTTTATCCGTCTCGACCATGGCAACAACGTCACCTTCCTTGACAGCTTGTCCGACGGCAGCCGTCCACTCAACGATCGCTCCCTGTGGTCGGTTTGAAAAGTACAGTACGTAGGAAATAGAGAGAATGTAGTATTAGGTATTAGTGACGAAGCGTAAATAATAATAATAATAATCACATCATCGATTCATCCATGTAGTTGCTTAAATGACTGTTCTTTGCGTACCTCTGTGATAGAATCTCCCAAACCTGGCAATTTCAGAATCTTTTGTTCTAGTAGAACCGAAGATGCGGATACCATGGTACGCCGAGAAGAAGAAGAAGTAATAATGTGTACTGCTGTAGTGGCCGTCGTCGGCAACTGCAACCACCGACTGCTGGCGGAACGTAGACGCACAGCTCGGGAGATTATGAACGAGGGCGTCATGGCTAGATATAGTCGACAATAATAACAATATGATAAAAGTAAACCGATGCAGTTAACGGGTTATCCTGGAGCTAAGCAATCAATTATAGTAACAAGGAATGAGCAAGCAACTGGAGAAAGGTGTGGAAAGATTATTATTTTTTGATTATTAAAATAGAGCACTACGCTCGTGGATCTATTCTCGCTGTTGACAAATCTGTCACGGAAACTTCCAGCAGAAAAATCACTAGTCGCACAGTGGTTCTCAAAATCTTTAATGGTCCATTTTTTTCTTCTTGACATCAACCATCAACACATCAACACATTATTAGCAATTAGCAGTCAACATAATTTTGTTTTCCCTAAAGTTGCGGCAATTCATTATACAAGAAAACACAATCGATCACAGAAGAATGATCTGCACTAGCAGTAGATACACTCAGCGCCGTCTGCTTTGTGCCATTGGTAAGACCTCACAGCGTAGTAGAATTCCTCCTCCTCCATATTCCACATCTGTGAAATACTGTCGTTGGTTATCCTCCACGCCTACACCTACACCTAAACCGACACCCACACCAGTATCATCGAGGAAAGATGACGATAGAGATATTTGGAGCAGCGACAGTGTTAGTTCTTACGTTGGTCATTCGTTTCCAGACTTTATTGAAGGATGGAATCGTAATGTCTTTCGCAAAGTAGGATTTGGATTGTGTGGCCTTACGGCAACAGTCGCGGCATCCCCAGCAGTCCTATCCGCGAGTGTTACGCCCATGACTTTTGCACCAGCCGCAGTTCTCGGTATTTTGACTGCTGGGTACTGGAGCATTGGATTGCAAGATATCAAACAAGATAGTCATGCGATACGTCGCAACTTTCCTGTAATTGGGAATATGCGTTACATCTTGGAAACGATTCGACCCGAATTGAGACAATATATTGTAGAATCCGATTCGGATGGACGGCCCTTCAGTCGACTGCAGCGAGCTCAGATTTATCAACGAGCCAAAAATGTTAACGATACCCTTCCCTTTGGGACTCGGCTCGACGTGTACGCCACGAACCACGAATGGGCGTGTCACAGCATGTACCCCTTGGCGGTCACGGACGAAAACGCCAAACGATGTGTAGTGGGTGCCACAGAATACGGGACCAAACAACCCTACAGTGCTAGTATTTTCAACATCAGCGCTATGAGTTACGGAGCACTCTCGGACAATGCCATTCTCGCTCTGAACCGTGGTGCTCAATTGGGAGGCTTTTATCACAACACGGGAGAGGGCGGTGTATCACAATTCCATCGGCAGTGTGGAGGTGACATCGTTTGGAATGTGGGAACAGGTTATTTTGGTTGTGGCAGTGGAGAAGGTGACAAGCGGGTTTTTGAGCCAGCCATTATGAAGGAAACAATCGATGATTGCCAAGGAAAAATCAAAATGATCGAAATCAAATTGTCGCAAGGAGCCAAACCAGGACATGGAGGACTCTTGCCCAAGTCTAAAATCACAAAATCTATTGCTGAAGCGAGAAAATTACAATATCCACCAACCGGAGATTGTCATAGTCCTGCTCGACACTCGTCTTTCAGTAATCATCATGAGTTGGTCGAGTTCATCTCGCATGTACGAGAAGTCAGCGGGGGTCTCCCGGTTGGCGTCAAAATGTGTGTTGGCGATCCAGCAGAAGTCGCAGCCTTTGTGCGCGCTATCGCTGAGATGGGACAAGGTCCTGATTTTATTACGGTAGACGGAGCCGAAGGAGGAACAGGGGCGGCGCCACCCGAACTAACGGATCATTTGGGTCTTCCGCTGGAGGAAGGTTTGGTGCTGGTTCGAAACTTGCTCGTCGGGGCCGGTCTCAAAGATAGAATCAAAATCAACGCCACAGGTCGAATCACCTCTGGCTTTTCTATCGTCAAAAACATTGCACTGGGAGCAGATATTACATCGGCAGCGCGTGCCTTTATGATGAGTCTCGGTTGCATTCAGGCTTTGAAATGCAACACAAATACGTGTCCAACAGGAATTACAACTCAAAACCCTGAGCTCATGTTCGGGCTCAACCCCGAGACAAAAGCTATTCGTGTGTATCACTATCATTCAAAGACGGTTCAATCAGCTTCTGACATTGTTGGGATTATTGGTCACGACGCCTTCTCAAAACTCAGTCCGAAAGATATTATGAGAAGAGTCCGACAAGGCAAAGTAGCAACATTATCCACTGCATTTCCAGAAATCCAACCAAATTCGTTGTTGGAGGGTAGTGCTCCAGAACGGATGCAAGATATGTGGGACAATCGAACCAGCCACAGATGGATTTATGAATAAGATTTTGAATCACGAAGCTGCAATCTTGCCTCTATTATTACCAGGTACTAATACTACAGTAGCTCCTACGTACCAGGTTGTAGTAGTTTTCTAGAGGTCGCGGATCAAGCAATTAATAATATTATTGAAACTTGGCGTTACTACTAGTAGTAGTACCATGCAGTACCTACTAGTAGTACCTGGTAGCTAGTTCTAGCTAGTAGTAGTACTACCTGGTACCAAGTACCTGGTAGGTAGTACTAGTAGTACCAGGGCCCGGTAGGACCCCCCAAAAAATACTCTACCTGGTACCAGGTACTACCTAGTAGAAATCTTAGCATCCTTAAGATAATGATGCGAGTACCAGGTCCTGTACAGTATTCGTATTTTAGGGTATATTACTCCGGTGGACGCTGACGATTACAGTAAGGTACGGTATTAAGGATCCAGCAAAGATGTCAACTGGTGGTACCGGCTTTACCAGTACCATCTTGAAGTGTACTAATTGAAGTCGCTTGTATCAGCGAGAGTAGTAGTTCTTTGCCAGTTGAGTAAAAAGGAACAAGTTCCCGAAAAGGTACCGGTCATCACTCCGAGAAACAATTGATGAACAAGCATCCCGCCAAAGCAACATTGCCTCCTACTACAGTACTGGTACTACTGCTACTACATTTATTTTTGTTTCTACTACTATTCCACCAGTGGTGAGCTTCAACTATCGGCTGGTAGAACTATTCAATATGTGCAAATAATAATAAGCAACTCCATGGATTTAATGATATTATCTTGTCTAAAATTTTGATTTTAAAAAGAGATGGTCGTTATCTGGACTTAATAAAAATAATGATATGAGAGAATTTGCTCAAAATTAGTACTCTACTAACATTCTTCTAACAAGTGGTACTACTACCAGGTACTCCAAAACTAGTACTACTACGGTAGTACCAGTACTACGTACCAGGGGTAATATTAGTAAAACTGAAAAGTGACACACTTATGCTAAGAGACCTTTGGTGATGTTGAGAAGCAAGTCACTAGTCTACTACACCGAAATACAAAACAAAAACCATATTACTGTATTATTTAAACTCATTCAACTTATCCCCCGTCCCGAGCCCATACTCTCAACCGTTTAACATACTACCGTACCCGGCGAAGAGAACAAAGTGAACAAAAAAGAGTCTACGTATGGCATTGCGTTACTAATACCTGCCAGAGCCATCATCGTTTTCTGCCACTAGTAGAGCCCAGAGTGCAGACCGGTACCTCTAACCTCTACGCATTAAAACCTTGAACAGCTTTGTGCAGTCCTGTATAGGTTAGCATTTATAGCTGACAATCTCTGCAAAACCTCAATCCAACTTATTCTTTGTGGCTGCAGTCCAAGGTCATAATCACAGAAGCGATTGAGGACCTCGATACTGTAGCCCCGAAACCAAAGACTAAAATACTACTGTACACACTTAACAATCAACAAACATGATGCCTCGATCTCACGGTCAAGTGGCGAACCGGTTTGCTGGCGCTGGTACTGCAGGCGACAGAGATACAGCCGACGATATGGATCCCCAATCCGATCGGACTGGAGGAGGAGGAGCAAGATCGAATAGAAGGAGTAGTAATAAGAATAGCGTCCAAGAACAAATCCGCCAACGATATGCCCATCACGGTATGCAAACGGGAATGGGCTTTGGCGGAGCCGCAGATTCTTCTGCCATGTCAGCTGCGGCTGTCATGGGGGACTTTGGGATAGCTGGCTTTCAGACGCATAATATGAACATGAATAATATGAACATGAATAATATGAACATGAGTAGTATGAACATGAATAATATGAACATGAATGCCATGAATACTCAACTTGGTTTTTCTACGCCAGGGTCGCTGGGGTCCTTTAGTCACATGAATCCTGGCATGAACATGAATCTGAACTGCATGGGTATGGGCATGGGCATGCATCCCAATATGAACAGTATGAACATGAATGCTCCCGGGGGAGGCATGAATATGAACTCCATGTGTATGACTCCGAATATGAATAACATGAATGTGAACCCTCATCTCATGGATGCCTCCATGTACATGGGATCTCCATCGGCAGCCGCCATGGCTGGCCTGCATCATCAACAATTCCAACCACAAGCGGCGATAGGTGCTGGTTTGGGAGACTCGAGCGGAGCTGGGGCGACCGGTCGAGAAGGTGCTAGTGAACGCACTCCTGCCAGAGAATCTTCAGCTGCTAGTGGAGGAGTATCCTTAAGTGAGACGGGCGGCCCCGTTTCCCAATCAGAACGCGAAGAAGATTTGCTCCTGAATCTTTTGATTGCTCGTCGACAGCGAGGTTCTCTTCCGGGTCAAGGTTCTCTGGCGATGGGCCCACAGGAATTAGTTGCAGGAGGCGGGGGACAACCCACTTCTTGGGCTGATGACTTTGCGCGTCTCCGAGGACAAGTAGGAGCTGGTGTTGGCTCAGGCGATGCAGGCTTCGATGGTGATACTAATCAGAGAGCTCAAGCTAGTGCTCGCATGGGCATGAATATGGGCAACATGGCAGGAGCAGCAGAGCTGAACCAACAGTTCTTCTCCGAATCAAGATCGCGACAGAGAGGCAGCGGCATGGGGTTACCTATGGGGTCTTCCCCAAGTTATAATTGGATGGGCGGCAACGCGGCACCCGGGATGCATTCACTAAGGGGAAACGGCAAGGCTATTGACGCGAACTACTCTGCCTCAACTCATCACCGAATGAACGATCAGATGAACACTCAGTTGGGCATGGATGTCCTCGAGCGAGCTGAGCGTGCTCTGCCCGGCGGGGGCATGATACACGATGCTCGAACAGCCGAACAAGAAAGTTCAATGGGTGAAAATTGTCTTTACAACGTGGGTGGTGGCCGCGGATCAATGTTCGATGCGGCTGCTGTCAGTTACGCCGATATGCGAAGGCAATCCCTGAACGTAATGGGACCGGACAAGGTCCGTAGGGTTGACGGAGACCAACCAAGCGCCAAAAAGAAACGAATGCACAAAAAGAAACCTGCGGACATGCCTCGGCGCCCTCTTAGCGCTTACAACCTTTTCTTTTCAGAAGAACGTGCAAGAATTCTGAAAGAAATAGAAGGCACGGCGGGAGAAGAAGAGGAGGAGGAAGAAGGCAAGAAAGAAGACGGAAAACCCCAGGCTCTGTTGCGGCCACTGTTGCCCTCTGAAAAGAAGCGGCGGCCGCATCGAAAGACACACGGTAAAATCAGTTTTCAACAGCTTGCGCAAAAGGTTGGGGCGAGATGGAAGGCTCTGTCTGACGACCAACGAAAGAAGTACCAAGACCTCGCCAAGGAAGACATGGCGAGACAGAAGGAGGCCATGGAACAGTATCACAAGAAACAAGCAGCTCAAGTAGAGAGCAAGTTTGGCGAGACCTCTACAGAGAAAGTTTCTTAAATTTTCTCCTTTTGGGGAGAAGAGGTCTGTGGTACGCTTACCTGTGTCGGGGCATTGCACTTGAGTTGATAAAGCAGGCAGCCATACAACCGTGGCATATACTTGCAGTGCAACATAGCTAGAAGTATACAGCAGTAGATTTTTGTAAATTTTCTCGAATTCGGGACGAGCACACTTGTTTTGAGTTTCAATATTCGTAGATTCGTCGATCCTCCACTCTTGTACTAGAAGTTATGTTATCCATTGTATATGACACCAGTTCGTCCATACTTTTCCAAAATTGCCGCTGCCCTGGAGCGCAAGACACCTTTCCTGACTTTTATTCCAATTTCTTCCATTTGTTGATAGGACTCTGGAAATACGGGTCCTTCGTTGAATCCAATCTTTTCGGCATCAGCTTTGGTACCACTACAGATTAATTCCGTGACACCACTCCAAAGCGTTCCACCCAGACACATGCAACACGGTTCACAGCTTGTACACAGCACATATTCCTTTCCCTCGGTGGCGCCTTTGAGTGTAAACGATTGCAATTTCTTTTGTGCAAATTGAATGGCAACCATTTCGGCGTGAAGGGAACTATTGTTCAGCGTTACTACACGGTTGGCTCCACAACTAAAGAGCTTGGCCTTTTTCGTGACAACGTCTCGTTCAAAGATGGCACAACCAAAAGGTCCTCCAGTATTTTCCTCAATATTTCTGGCCGATATTTCTACGGCCAACGAAATCATATCGTCATCGGATGTAAATTCTATATCTTTGTGCTCGTTGTAGAACTTTACCAACCAATCTGGCAGGTGAATCATCAATCTATGATTATTTCATGTAGTTTTTATAACAAAAAAATGAGAAAGAAATAAACAACTTAGGTCAGCAAAATAAAATGATTACTCTGAGGGACACCATACAAACATTATCAATTATCACAAACTTACTCGGATTCGGACGCGTCGATCATCTTTTTGTAGACAAAAACAGTGGCTACTGCTGCCGCGACAGCACCTGCTAGAAAGGCAATAGGAATATCATTTCGGCCCATGATTTTCGTTGTTTATTTTTATGTTTATGTTGAAAAAAGGTGTTACTGTGAGTTCTTCTGTTCTTCGTATGGAAGAACTTGCCTTCCTGGCAAAAAATCAAAATAACAGAAAACTTTTATCAAAGATTTGAAAAAGTGTGCACCCCAATACATTGTTAAATTGCCAAGTGTGCGTCTATACAATTTTTCGACCATCCATTACTATTCTTCTTCCCACCTCCTCGACCATGACACAGCAAAGAATCAACACAATAGCTCTACTAGGATAGTAGATCCATAGCAACACGACGATAGTACACAGCACAACAATCAAAATCATGGAAGAACCAGAAATTTTAGAGATGGGAACAAGTCTCGCAGAGGAAGAGCATGGCGTTGAAGGCGCTCCTTCTACTATTGAGGACAGCCTTCATCAGAATGCTTCTATTGCGACTTCGACGACCAACGATGTTGCAGCCTTGCGTTCGGAAATTGCTTCGGATGTTTTGGCAACAGGAACTTCCGTTTTTACATTTGCGTCACCTTTTGAAGTTCCTCACGAGTATCAAAAGGAGCAACTTCAACAACCTCAAAAGTACTGGCAAGTTCCGATGGTTTACTGTGACCAAACAGCTTCGAATAGAACCCTCAACAGCATTGAAAGCTACATGAAGGAGACCTGCCTGCCGTATTATGGAAATACGCATACCAATACCAGTATAACGGGAGCACAGAGCACTGCCTTTGTAGCAGAAGCGAGGCAAATTGTGGCGGAAGGCACCAACGCACGCATTGCGGGCAAGGCCAGTCTGGATGTTGTATTGTTTGCAGGAAGTGGAACCACGGCGGCCGTAGAGCTACTGATTGACTGCCTGGGACTCAAGTATGCTTGTAACAATCCAGATCAACGTCCTGTTGTCTTTGTGGGACCCTACGAACATCACAGCAATTTGTTGCCCTGGAGAGAGTCCGGGTGTGAAATTGTAACGGTCCCCGAATGCCCTCAACAGCACACGGTCGATTATGCGGTTCTGGAACGACTCTTACAGAATCCATCTTACAAAAATCGCATGAAAATGGGAACCTTTACAGCGGCTTCGAATGTAACGGGCAAAGTCTCGGACGTGGATCGTATTGCGGCTGTTCTGCATCGCCATGGAGCTCTTGCCTTTTTTGATTATGCCACGGGGGCTCCCTACATGTCCATGGACATGAATCCGTCACCCTCGGATCAGTATCCCACGCCCTCGTTGGTGGCTAAAGATGCTATTTTCTTGAGTCCACACAAAATGATTGGAGGCATTGGAACGCCAGGTGTCTTGGTGATTAAGAAACATTTAATTGATCAAGAGAATGCACCCAGTCGAAGCGGTGGCGGGACCGTGTTTTATGTCACCAATACACACCACCGGTTTTTGAGCAATCGCATTGATCGCTACGAAGGTGGAACACCTAATGTGGCTGGAATTCTGCGAGTTGGTTTGGCGTTTTTGTTCAAACGACAAGTTGAACAAAAGTACGTCATGGCATGCGAGAAGGAAAAGAAGAACGACGCTATTCAAGATCAATCCATTCCGCCTACGCTACAGCTATATGAATATTCAACATATGATCGCGTGTCAATTTACTTGAAGCATTACGCACCCAATCTGCATTTGCTTGGGTATACTGCTGAGAACAACAAAAATCCATCCACTCCCAATCTTCCCATCTTTTCCTTCTTGATTAAATGTGGCAACCGATTTTTACATTACAACTACGTTTGTGCTATTTTGAATGACGTTTTTGGCATTCAAAGTCGAGGAGGCTGCCAGTGCGCGGGGCCGTATTCGCAGCGACTTCTAGGTCTAACGAAATTATCACCGGACGGCCAAGAAGTCCCCAACGAACGAAACGAAGCCATTGAGCATGCCTTGCTGCACTACAAAGAGCGAGCGGAATTATTACGACCGGGCTATACCAGATTGAGTCTTCCCTTTAAAGGATTGAGAGATGAGGAAGTCGAGTACGTCATGAAGGCTTTGGCGTGGACCGCCAAACATGGATGGGCACTGATGTGCAACTACCGATGCAATTATCGCACGGGTGAGTGGAGACACGCAAACAGACAGGGAAGGCCATTAGGACGGACGGAACGAAAATGGCTTAGCTACTATTCAATGTCTTCCTCAGTGTCATCTACGAGCTCATCCACGGTGCATACCAGCATTCACTTTCATTTGGAGGAGGCCCTTGCAAATGCTGACGTTATTTTAAATTCTGCGAGATCAGACAAGCAAAGAATAGCGGAAGCTATTAAAATGAATGACATTGATTCTGGTTCAGATTTAGATAGACTGGAGTACTTACGTTGGTATGTGCACCCAAAAGAATGCGCGCCATGGCTGTTGAATGGGATGAAAGAGGCCCCAGGTACAGACTCGCTGGAGTTAGAGGGCGGCTTGCTCCCTCAATCATTCACTGAATCACCTAGTTGGTTGCTCAAGAACGATGCTACTCGCATTGATTCCCCCAGTACAAGTCCATCGCAACCAAGTGACCGAAAACGCAAAAAACATACTACACAAGAAGCTGTGGTTACGGAAGTAAATTCACCCATACGTATCCCGGGTGAACACGTCATTAATTTTCGAGATGGCGACCACGCTGGCCAAGCGCCTCTTCGTGACATTGAAATGGGCTTCGACGACGAAGAGCTGTCCGCCTTATGCCAAGTGTACCATCCACAAAAAGGAGAATGGATCGAGATTGAAGCCTTCCTGGAAGGAAACAAGAACGAAAGCAGCTCAACACCAGTACTATCTTTAGCAGAAAAGAGAAGTGGATCAGAGCACACGGAAAATGTTCTTCAGAATTGCTTTCCAGCCAATGGCGGCCCAGATGTCAAAAATGAAAGGAAAAAGCCCTCGAGAGGCTGCACGGCCTGGGGGCAAGGAAGTTTTCCGCCAGCAACGGCAGTTATTTCGACCAACGTGCAAGTTGTCAAGAGCGAGTCAATCAGTGAAACGAAGCACGCTTCGGAGGCAGCATACGAACCGAGCCCCGAACATAAGAAAACAAAAAAGAACAACAAATTTAAGCACGTTCGACCGCCCCCGAAAATGATGCGTCTCATTACGCAGGCAATCATTCAGTGGAACATGCTCGAAGATGGCGACCGCTTATTGTTAGGATTATCCGGTGGCAAAGACTCTCTTAGCTTGCTTCACTGTCTGTTGGAGTGTAAGCGAAAGCTGCCTATCCAATTTGAAATTGAAGTGTGTACAATCGACCCCATGACTCCCTCCTTCGATCCATCACCTTTGATTCCATATGTCGAGTCCTTGGGACTGAAATATCATTACATTCGCGATAATATTGTTGACAGAGCAAACGCTGCAGGGAAGGATGGAAAGATGGTTTCTTCCTTGTGCTCTTTTTGCGCTAGAATGAAGCGAGGCAACCTGTACACGTGTGCAAGAAGCAACAAGTGCAATAAACTTGTGCTCGCTCAACATTTGGACGACTGTGCAGAGTCTTTCTTTATGAGTGTGATGCACAATGGTTTTTTAAGAACTATGAAAGCTCACTATAAGATTGACGCTGGTGATCTGTCGGTGATCCGTCCGATGATTTACTGCCGTGAGAGCTTGATGACTACTTTTGCAAAATCTGCGAATTTACCCGTCATAAACGAAAATTGTCCGGCCTGTTTCGAGGAACCAAAGGAGCGCGCTAGGACAAAAAAGCTGTTGGCTCGAGAAGAATCACTGTACCCCCACTTTCACGACAACATTCGTCGTTCCTTGATTCCACTGATGCACAATGACATGGCGTCTATTCTTCGCGGATACACCGAAGAAGCCGTTAGTAGGAGTCGCAAAGAGCCACACAATGGGAAGAAGAAACAATCGCAAAATGAAGCTGCCCCTGACGCCAGGGATGTAGTCATGGAAGGTGCTAATGAAACGTCAACAGAGATAACGGTAGGTACTGCTTCTTCATTTGCAAACTTTAGCGACGACCAACTTATGATGGAATTGGCCATGAGAAAAGCGAATCGTTATCACCAACCAACACCCAAGGGCGACAAAGATGATCCTACTGGCCAAGTCTGTACATTGAACGGCGGTAATGGCACAATCCCTTGCCGAGAGTTGATGGAATAATTGCCTTAGACAATTTGTTAATAACCATGCACTATTGTCATTGTTATGAATATCACTATTATTACATTGTAATTAAGATAATAATCAAAATGATCAACGTGAGGCACGAAAGACTTGCGAGAGTTGTCAAGAAGATTTCGGTTTGGCTGTGATCGGCCAGCATAGCTTGCAGCAGCGTCCGGCGGTCTTTCTCGTTGGTAGCAGCGACTTGTAGTACCTCTGTTGCAGCTTCGACATCTCTATCGTTTTTGTTGTCTGTCTTGGTGAAAGCCATGCTCCCACTGACATCCTCTTTGGCTTGCTCTTCAGTGTATTCTTCTGCATGATAGGCAATAGAAGTGGTTGCTACGGACTGTTTCTTGACAATCCCTTCAATCTGGTGGTGCTGTTCCTGTTGTGCTTGCCTTTCTTTCTTCTCGTCACTTTCCTTTTCTTCCTTGGGTACTTTGGTCGAAAGAGCATAAAGCGTGGACATGTCATCCTCTTCCGATTGCTTGGTGGGGATTTTGGAAGGGATTCTGCCCTTGAACACATCACGACAACCTTCGCTGTCAAGTGATTGAATCGTCGAAAGATCTCGATTCGTAGAGGCACTATCAATCTGTGATATATAGTCGACATTGTTCAGCTTGGGAACATCCTTTAGTGTTTTTTCCTGTCCTTTTGTTTTCTTTCTGTCGCCGGATCGATGTTTATCCCTTGTTTTTGTTTTCCTGGATTGCATCGTTCGGTGGACACGTTCCTCGGTATATTGTTTCTTTTCTCCCTTTGTGGACGATTTCGATGGCTTGTTGTTAGAATCTCTTTTGGATAATAGAGCTGTCGTTTGTTGGAACAACGATGATGAAGCAATGGATTCATCGCCTGACTCTGCAACCAAAAAGCTGCTGGGACTGTTCCCTTCGCCACTGGTAGCGGTGCTTATGGTCTTGTCCGAACTCTGAATAGGAGACAATTTGATGTCCTTCAAAATGCTCTTCATTTCAGGTTTCGTACGTCGATAATTCTTTTTCTCTACAGCATCTCTGGGCTCGTAAGGCGATTGGTAAGTATCTGCCTCGTCGCTATCGTACACTACATCGACTTCGGTAGAAGAATCTTGCCACATGATGTTGTCGGATTGTCGAGTAGACATACTTTGTGCACTATCAAATCCTTTGGATCGCTGTTCTTGGAGACCTCGCTTGATACTGGAGCGTACCGACGAAAGAATTGATTCACCGTCATCGTCTTTGTTGTTGTTGCCATCGTCGTCGCCTGAATGGATATCGGAATCTTCATCGTTGTCGTCGGATCCGTCACAAGAAGGTTCATAGACGTAGTTACGGAGAGAACTCTCTCCTGTTAATATGGTATCGGTGTCGGCTAGGTATCGATTGGACATGGTTCATGTGCGTGAAACGTAATATTTGTTGGGATATTTGTACGGTCTTGTATATGTTCTCGTACTTTCTTTCGAGTACTGTAGCGCACTCGGCACTCGGTATGAAATAATTCAATAAAGGATGTGTTAGATGTTGTGAGCGTTGAAATAGAAATTTGGTTTTGAATCATGTGTGCGTGACTAGGTTTATGTTGTGTCTTACTGGTACTCAGTACTCTATTCTACAGCAGGAGGACTCATCAAAAGTACCTTGGCATGAAATAATGATGATGTGTGCGTGTGTGTGTTTAACTGGCTTCTTGCCATGGCGTTGGTCGCCGGGGATATCAATACTCGACCAGTGTGTGCCATGCGATGTCATTCATCAGACACATACCCTTCCTTGCTAGTTGTAAATATTTTTGAATATAATTTTTGGGGTTGTTTGGTTCTGCAGCAACCTACATTTTATTTTATTAAGAAGCGCACATTTTGATGCACAGAGCCAGTTTGCGCACGCACCTCCCTCCTGCCAAGCACTTCTTGTGGGAGTAAATTTTCCTTTTCAGAGAGCTGATGTGCGACTCATGAAAACAACTACAAGGGTGCTATGTAAAAATAAGAAGCACACTTGTTCCTTGCTCACGCAAAATGCTCCTTGAGAGAAGATCATCATCGGTTTCGTCAGCTTTCGCAGTCGTCACACACAGGGCACGAGCAGCAGCATGCGACTGGCACAGGAAGAATGAAGTCTTAATGGCGACATCATCCAGCTGATCGGGTGTTACAAAACAAGCAAATTCCGAATAGCAAAGCAAAAATATGGAGCTGGTATGCTCTGCACGGTAGAAGTGGTGTGATCACGAGCAACAGTAGAACACTTTTTTAGCAGCTGGTGTGACAAGGAGGAGGACTACACACAAGAGCCTAGTAGAAAATTGCGACACTGCCTACCACTGAATCAACTGCAGCATTACTACTACTCCTTTACTGATGCTGCGTACAAACATGATGCAGGTTTCGCATATTATTAATACTATTAAAGTAGAAGAAATAATAATCGTTCTCGGCAAAGCTAATATTTTTTGATAGCCGTAAATGCTGCTACAAAAAACTGCACACACAAAAATTGACCGAGCATGTAGAATTGGGTCCCGTATTCCATTTTAAGTCACGATGGCACGCTCCCAGCACGAGACATTTGTCGGCAGTTTGTCCGACCAACTGGCAAAATGCGTCCTTTCAGCGGAGTTTCTCTTCAAATACACGCGTTCCGGCACCAGCAGAAGGCTTATAGCACGAGTTCGGTTTTCGCCACCGTTCATCAGTTCAACCTGGCTTTTCAATGCCTGTTCTTCATCTTCAATTCTTGGTTTTCTATCAAATTTTTATTGTTACTTGTTCACGATCATAAAACAAGAAAGACAAGCGAGTCGTATTATTAGAAGAGCACAGGATTAATATTCTTTTGACTCTCTTGCATTGACACAATAACTTGAAGTACCACACTCCTTTTATTATTATCAATCCCCATCAACAATTGAAACCATGGCCATTGGCTCAACATCTGATCCAGCATCGACCATGATGCGAACTTCACTGGACCAACAAACCAACGGGCATTTCCACGGAGGACGCAGATCCTCTTTACTGGAGCTAACTCCCGGCGAATTCTGTGATGCTTGTCCAGACTGTGATGATGTTTGTGACAAAGAAGGTTGCATGGCGTGTCAAGAAAAGACGAGGAAACGATGTCCCTCGTCGCCCGTTTGCAGCGGCGAACCAGCCTATACGATGTGCCAAATTCGAAGACACCGGACAACCGACTCGGCGTGGTTGGTAGCCGACGGATACGTATACGATGCGACTACCTACATGAACCTGCATCCCGGGGGAATTAATTCTATATTACGAAAGTGCGGAGGCACTTGTGACTGTACGGCCGACTTGAACTTTCATTCCGTGAAGGGCCGAAAGCTTTGGAAAAAGTACCGAGTGGGTCGAGTAAGACCGTGCTGTCAGCATGAAGGTAAACCATGGTGGATGATCTGGAAGTAACGACGTCACAGTACAGGGTATACTATCTAGAAATGAGCATATTATTATTATTATAGAGTACAAGGACATAATAATATTATTATCTTGAAGAACGGATGAAAGCTGTGACCTTTTTGAAAGCATGACCTTCTAGTGAAGTTTCGACCAGTCATTGTCTGGTACACGTAGTCCACTTTGCTCCTACTACTTTCGATCGCAGAAAAACATCAACGAAACATAACCATTTAAACCAAACTTTGATTTCACACAAACAATGAGAGTTGATTAGAGTTATTTTGACAGATTACATCAACAGAGATAGCAGAGGTCCAACGGTAAGCGTCTTAAAAGGAAGGCTGTCGCAATTTGGCTTCAATACGAGCCTCCACTTGTTCCAAGATATCGGATGAGATCCCCATGGTTTCCATTTCGTGTCGCCAACGGCGGACTTTATCGAGCAAATGAGCCGAGTGGACGGCCTGCGACAATTCGATCGAGGCTTTTTCGGATGTCATGTTGGCCGCAACCGTGACCCAGTCTTCCAAGAGAGAAACAATGGCCGCCAGTTGGCTCTGGCGTAATTCTTCGCCACCACCCAAGAGACCACCTTGGATGCTCATTTGTTCAAAAGTTCCAATCACAGACATGTAAGGTACTCCAGCATTGGCCATGGTTTTCAAGGCCCAACCGGCGTCTAAAACAATGCTCTGAGAAGGATTGGCTTGAACGCAGACTTTGCGAAGTGCTGCAGGAGAGCGTTTGAAGAAAGAGAGCAACAGAGAGGTTAGACAAGAAATAACTTTCAGCAAAATAAATACGAACGACACACATACATCATACGTACTGTCGAGTTCATCCAGTAGAAAATGGACGGGAAAGACACAGTCGTATCCGCTTCCAAACAATTGTTTGCCCAACGAAACAACCTTCATCTCGAGTTGAGTTGCCCAGTCGCCATTTTCAAATACCATTCCCTTAGGCTGCGCATCGCCGGAAAGTAAGGTGATAGATTCATCGTTGTCAAACTCCGAGCTCAGTTCCTGGAGGTGGGCGTAGCAGTCGTGACTTCGAGTCGAGCAAGGAAATATGGATTCGCACAAGATTTGCTTCCAACTGTGCTCAATCACTCCCTCCTCTGAAAAATGACAAGTATGCTGAATGAGCAGAACATTCTCGGCTTGACCGTTTGCGATAGCAATATCAAATAACTCAGTGACGTCTTCGAGTCTGGTTCGCAATCGCTCTACTAGGCTGGGGTCAGCGCCGGGAGAAGTGGACAAAGTCGTCAAGATCTTGTATTGAATCTTGGCAATATCGAGCATCTCTTTGGCCTCAACGAGGCTGGCGTGTGTGCCATCCCAGGTACTGTTGGTCAGTTGAGGAGCACCCCAACCGCTTGGCTGCGGTTGCGGCGTCTTCAACGCTGATGTGAACATGTTGGACGCCTTGGAAAGGTTGTCAATGCGCGCCTCGAGAGAAAGCAAACTTCCATTATCCTTGGCCCGATCCGCATAAACCCGACCGGCATCAAAAAATCTATTTTGGACGACATAATAGGAGGGCAAGAGGTCTTGGTCGTCGGCAACATCTTTCAGCCATAGTTCCAGCTCTGCACTCGCGACTCTCAGCAATATACTTGTGTTGCCACTGTTCATCATGTGTTGAAAGAATTCGCGAAGAAAGTCCTTGTCCGACTCACCGGCGCACTCAGAGACCATTTTCACCCCCAAAGGCTCATTGTACTGCAACAAACTTGTCAAATGGAAAAATATCAGCGACCAGCAGGTTTTAATAGCATCCTCGGCTGTAACAGCCGACGATGAAGTATTCTTGGAAGAGTTCACAACATCATGTCTCTTATGGTAGAGCTGGTGTTCCCAAGGAAGTGTTCCTTGGGGGAGATTTTCGTCTTCCATGATTCGGCGTAGTCTCTTGCCACTAAAGTTATTAGCAGTGGTCAGACAGACCTCGACGGCGCACTTGACGTCTTCCAATTGCACAAGCATGCTAGTAGCTTTGGCAATTGGGCTGCCACTCTTCATGGCCGCTTGCGCCGCCTCTTGGTATCCGGCTTGTCCTTTAGCCTGGATTGATCGGCTTGCAACCATGGACGTTTTGTGCCAATGGGGAGCAGCAAGCCGGAAGCATCGGGTTGCCTTCGATGCAAAATCAGTATACTGGACAGACCCGCGGGCCGACGACAACGCGCGGCTTCCAAAGCTGAATCCAAGGTACGCGTAATGAGCCCCAGGAGAGAAAAAAAGGTAGCAATCCTTGGCAAACTCCTTAGCTAACGTATCCGCTTCAAGAGATGGCGTTGAAAACCCAAGGCTCAGGTCTGAAGCAGAAGTCACAAGAGAATTGAGAGTTTTTTCCAGACGATCTTGTCCCTCACTTGTTTGTACTAGTTGTGACACAGTCAAGCCATGGAGGTTGCCCCATTCGACTTCCGGAACTCCCGGTCTACTGTTGGCCCTGGCGAGCAACGCCACAAGACGTAGCAGCTGTTGAACTCGGGTGACTAAACGGAAGAGTGAGTGAATCTTTCTTTCTTCCGTAAGAATGGCGATACGTTCCGCCTCGGCGGATGAAAGTTGGCCGTTTCCCTCCCCATTGCTGTCTCGCATGTGACTTTGGTGAATGAGACCATCGGTAATGTACAAATGCTGTCCATCATCGCGATCAATGTCCATCATTTGGGTGTCTTGTCTTGATGCACCAGGGCGGCTGTCGATAGCTTTCTTGAATAAGTCCTTCATGAGGATTACCAAAAGCGAAAGCGTGTTCAAAATCTCACTAACCGTCTCATCGTCGAGGAGCAATTCCACCTTGGCTGGTGTAACCTGTTTTTGCGACTTCCATCGCAGTTCGATCGTTCGCCCTTCTGTCACAACCACAAGAGGCTTGTGCCAGACTGGGCGTAAGAGTCGTGCAACAACTTTGATCACACCATCAAGCAACGCCGATGAGCGAAATGTGTAACCCGGTGGTAGAAGGGGATCGGCACCAGAGACGGAATCGGTTACTATACCGCCATTGTATCCTTGGACAATCGGCGATAAACTGGGTGTATAGGCCCGAGCAAGAGCTGCACGAGCAGCTAGGCTCTTCACATTTCGATTTACGTAGACAGCAGCCGGTCCTTGGTTGATAGCGAGTAGGACGCACATGGCGCAACCTTCGGCGTGTCCATAACTTCGAAAAAAAGTGGTAACCCTTTCGTCATAGTCTACATTCTCTCCTGCCGCCGTCAGAGTATCAGCGAACTCAGACAGTATTGTGGTAAACTGAAAATACTGAAGCCCTCCCGTATTCATGGCCACCACCTGACTGGATGGCAATAGATGTTGCAGCGTAAGCGGATTCAAAGGCACGACAGACGGACGCAAGAGCCAAGGATTCAATCTCGCTGATCGTCTTGTCATGGACGCATCCTTCTTGTTGGCGGCAATGTCCGCCGCAGTGAGACTAAAACCACTTGAGCCGTACCGCGTCGAGATTTTGTAGCGTTTCATTGCGGTTTGGGATCTGCGAACCTCCGAGCGTGGCTTTTGGATGGGAATACCAGATATCAGAGGACGCGACAAGAGCAAATTTGGAAGCATGTTCCAAGCAACAGCCATAGCGGTAGAAGAGAAGCTGGATTTCCAGGTGGCAACAGCTGTGCTATTGGAACTGCCCTTGGAATTTGTTTTGGATGAAACAGGTGCTGTCGAAGGAGTAAATTCTGGAATCAACCCAACGCTCAGTTCAGAGTCGGTTGGAGTCTGAGAGCTGAGCATCAAATTGAGAATGTTCCGCTTCGCCGCAGACGATTTAGTACGAGACTCGGCTATGTCTGACACAAGCCCACCAGGGAGAATCGGAGCATTATCAATCGATGAGGAGGAGCTGAGAGGTAGCGACAAAGTCTCCGTGACACCCCCAGGTGCTCGTTCCCCACCTGCAGTGAGACTACCTTTGCGATTGACAAAGTCGGGTGCCGTCGCCACAATGTGGTCACCGATAGCTTCACTAGTAGTTTGCCGTGGATCTGTGCGTTGCTGTCGACTTTGATTACCGGCACTGTTTTTGACTGCCAACACCATCGCTCCCATTCCGTAAAAGCTAGCATCAACTTCGGGCATTCGCTTGTTGGACATTTTAGGAGCAAAGCCACCTACCGGGAACCCATCATCGGGTTCCATACTGGAGGATAAGTCCTCTGACCTTCCTTCATCCGTCAAAGGCGGTGGAGCTCGAATATGACACAGAAACAGTGTATTGCATGGTGCCAGGTCGTCCTTCTTCACACTGGTTCTCGATCCTCCGTACGAAGTGTAGTTGGAAATAGGCAAAGAACTTATGTAATAGCGCAGTCCTCCTTGGGTTACAGCCACCAGGGTAATTTTGGAACTTTCTTTGCGGGGAACCACGTGCATAGAAATGGGTGTCAAGACCGTCTTGACATTTTCACGCTTGGCGTTGCCGGTACTATTTGTTTTGGCGAGGGACACAATGCTGCGAGCACCCTGCATGCCCCCAACTCCCTTTTGGGCGGTCGTTCCACCACCAGGAAAGAAAATGGAGCGAGAGGGCGGTGTCATGCGTTGTTGCGAAACGGCGTCCAAAAAGGTCCGGGCAATGGCCGGTGTATTCATTACGGCTGCCAGCTTGACCTTTCCTTCAGAATTTTTGGCCCGCAAATTGTAAGAACATATCCATCCCTTGGCTCCAAGGGTGTACAGACAGCCTCGCTCTTCATCTACAACCATCTTCTCAATGCTGCCTCCAACTTTGGAGGACCTGCTACCGCCGCCCAAAACGAAGGATCCTGCCTTGATTAGAAATTCCGGCAGTAACGTTGTGGCCAAGACTGGAGTCTTGCTGGATCGGTTCAATTTACGACATTTCGTCGGTCGGACGGAGTGTCCATCTCCACCAGCAGTACTCCTAGTACTGAAATCTCCAAAGATACTGGACAAGACGCGCTTGCTACCCTTGATCAGCATTTGTTGAACTCCTGCTTGCCCGTCCTCGCGAAGAGTCGCTGGAACGGTGCGTTGACTGTTGTAAAACAACTCCAAGCGTTCATCGACACTCCTTTTGTTCAATGATGTTTGTTGCCTGGTAATTTCTTCCGCATAGGAAACTTCGTAAAGGCATCCATCTTCTCCGCCCAAAAAGATGCGCCCGTCCAGCGTGCCACACACACTGATCATCCGAATGCCGTCGGTGGGTACACTGAAGTGCGTAGGGACCAGTCGCAGTGGACGGTTGTGGCTATCATCATTATTATCATTATCAATATCTTCATTGTTGTTGTTGTTGTTTGTGGCCAAGGCACACAATATGACTTCATCGGCTGTGGTTACCACGAGACACCATTGTACCATGGTCCGAAAGACACCAGGTTTGGGTTTGGCCAGTCCTACACTGAGAACGCACTGTCCGTGAGGAACTTGAAAGGAACAAAAGGAAGGCCCTCCTCCATCCTGGTGACTGGCGTAGGGCCACAAAAAGAGTTTGTCGTCCACGGTCAACCAGGCCAATCCTGCCTGAGTCAAAAGTCCCATGAGACTAGTCGATTTCACCGTCTGAAGTTGCGCCGCCATGTACGGAGGTAGAGGCACCGATCGCTCATGTTTCATTGTAATGGTCGGAGGTGGATACGAAGGCATAGTTGCGTTTGCATTTGCGTTTGCTGCTGCTGCATCTGCAGTGTTATCCTTTCCACCAGGTGTGGAGTAATTGTTGTTGATAGGGGTCGATGGAAAAGGAGTGCTAGAGCAGCCGCCGTTGCTGCTGTTGTTGTTGCTGCTCCTATCGTTGGTGGAACTTGTTGAACTGACGAGAGGATCCAAGGCGGAAAAGTACCGATGTGAACCATTTCCAGAGGTTCCAATACGACGGCACAAGTCGGCATCGACAGCATTTTCATCTTCACGGAGGGCCACCAACAAGTCTTTGGCCGCATCCTGCAGTGGTTTGTAATCATCCAACCAGTAGTGATCCAGGCTCGTGTACGAGCTGTGGCCTGCTGACATGGTGGTTGGTGGTTGCTGCTGCTGCTGCTGCTGCTGCTGCTGCTGCTGTTAATGATTTATGCGCAATCTATTACGACTACTTTGGTTTCAATGTTAGCAGCGTAGTAGGATTTACAATGTTGTACTGTACAATGCTAGCTACTAGACTAGAGGTATCTATGGTGGTGTTTGCAATGCTGCTGTTGCTGCTGGGGTTTGATGGTTGATGCCGATCGCAGCGTACTAGCGTAGCGTGTGGAGGAGGAAATAATCAGATTCTGTTAACTGGGGGCGAGAACGGTAAAAGGAAGATACCAGTAGAGTACATTGATTTTTTGAAATTTCCCCCAAATGAAAGCGCGCGAGTCTACAGTAAAAAAAATACTCGAGGAAATAATTAATAGTAATAACCCGTCAGCAACAATGAAAGCACACTGGCCCCGATTTTTCGTTGATGTCTGATGTTTTGCCCTTTCGAATTTTTTTTTGATATTATTTTACGGTAGACTCAGTAGACTAGTAAAACCTAAAATAAGAATGACATTAATAACCAATAACCAATAACATCATGACATCACACTATTTTTACGTATCAAACCCCATAGAGGGCTCTGCATCGCTCAGAACATCATCGTTTTGTTGAAAAAAGCAGCATGCTTCATCCAGAAACCAACATTCAAGAGGCATCCATGACCAATGGATTTGGAGAGCTTCAACCACTGCTTCGTCTAAAAAGAACAAAACAACAACAACAACAACAACAGGATCATTATTATTATTATTATTTTTCTTCTGGCAAAAGAACGATAGAAGAAGATGATGACGACCACGATGAGGAAGATGATATTCTGCATCCAAAAGATGATGATATTCTTTTACCAAGACAGGAGCTTCAGCTCTATCGCATCGAAAATATGGCAGTTCCTGCTTGTTATTTGGCCGTGGGTATCGTCCAAGGATTGGTCGGACCCTTGCTGAACGTCTATCCGATAGATCTGGGTGCCACGGAAGCAGCACAAATGACTTTGAGTACCGTTGTTATTCTACCAGCAACTTTCAAAATAATGTACGGATTTCTCAGTGATTCTTTGCCCATTCGTGGAGCCAGACGCAAGCCCTACATGCTGTTAGGATGGTTGCTTGTTAGTGCGACCATGGTGAGCTTGTGGATGACATCAAATTTGAGCATGGACTACCAGTACGACGAAGAGGAACATAATATTCTGGAGGAAAATAAGGAAGGTAGTAACAGTTATGGGAATCATCTGTACCATAAACCCATTCCTCCATCCTTCGCTCCATCGATTGAGTCGCTTATGGGGTCGTTTCTTCTCCTCGGGGTGGGTTTGTGGATGGCAGATGTCATGGGCGATTCCTTGGTGGCAGAAAAGGCGCGACTGGAACCGGAACATCTCAAGGGAAATTTACAATCATCATGTTATGCTTGTCGATTCTTTGGAATGATGGTGGGTGCCCCTCTCTCGACCTATCTTTACAGTTCCTACGGACCCCAAAGCATCGTGATGACTCTTGTTATTGTACCTGTGACCCTCGTACCGTTGATACTGTTGTTGCGAGACGACAAGCCGGTGCGGACACAAACCGTGCAAGATCGAATGAACGATATTTGGACGACCGTCAAATCACGCGCTGTTTGGCAGCCCATGGCATTTGTTTTTCTTTTCAACTGTTTGCAAGTTCCGAACGGTGCTTTTCGGCAATTTCAAAAGACTGTGCTACAATTTACGGAAGCGCAAATGAACTATCTCTTGGTCGTGTCCTATGCATTGCTGTACCTAGGAACACTCATATACAAACACTTCTTCCTTAGGACGAGTTGGAGGCGAGTTTACGAAGTCTGTATTATACTCAACGGCATTTTTTCTGCCATGCAGTTACTTTTGATTACTGGTAACACCTTTGGGCTTTCACCGCTTCTGTTCGCTTTGGGAGACGACGCTTTCGCCGAGTTCATTCGAGGGATTCAGTTTCTGCCCTGTACCATCATGCTGGTGAACTTATGTCCAGAGGGTTCGGAGGGAGCTTCTTATGCTCTGTTTACAACCTTCAACAACTCGGCGCTGTTGTTGGCACCGGCCATTAGCACAACTTTACTAGGTATTTGGGACGTGAGCACTCCAGCGTTGGAAAGCGGTAACGTCTCCGGCATGTTCAAACTATCAATCTTGACGACGATCCTTCAGATGACACCTCTCCTTATCCTGTCCTGGTTGCCGCAATCCTCCAAAGAACTCGACGACTTGAATCACAGGCCTTATTCAGGGAGTGTACTTGGAGGCACAGTGTTTTTATCTGTAGCCGGTTTCTCAATGCTGTATATCTTTGTGGTGGCAGCCTTGAATATTCTTTGTCCTGGCTGGGCAGGAGAGTCAAGGTAAAGGATAGAGCGCATTCCTTCAGCTCAACCAAGCTTGCCTTGCAATGGTGTAAATAGGTAATAAAACTGAGGGCATGGATTGATGGATTGTCCTTGCTGCTATAGTGACTGCGAAGTTGACATTTCGGGATTGTTCTTGACAAAACGAAAATGCATATTTCAAGTCAAATGTGCGCGCATCACTCAAACATATTCTTTAATTTTTTACTTTTCTTAAGTAGACCCTTTTTATTATAGTAGTCTAGTCGCACCAAAATTAGAATGTATTCTACTCAATAGCTAGCATTCGCGTAGGTTTAAGTGGGCTCTTTTTGGAATGGACGAAAATGCTCTAGTCCCACCACTTGTCCATGCTACGTGTTGCTGTTCTTAGTCTATGATAAGCCCTGCCTTTTTGAAGTTTACAAAGGTTTTTGATCTTCCGGCAACTTGGCAATCAACGATTCTCTCACTCTGGCCGACAGTTCTGTTTCAGTGATTCCTTCTGTCTTCACTGGCACTCCAACAATTACTGAAGTTGTCCTTCGTGTTGGTCGGTAGGGGAACATCCAGTGAGCAGGGTGTGCCTTGTGGGCTCCGACAATGGCTAGGGGAATCACAGGAACACCAGCCTTGTGTGCCATCTTAAAAGCACCATCCTTAAATTTCATTAAACGTCCATCTCGCGATCGAGTACCTTCAGCAAATGTACAAAGATTGACACCATCCTTCAAGTATTGGATTCCCTTCTTTAAAGTAGTCATCTGGGAGCGTCGGCTGGACCGGTCTATTTCAATATTCCCTCCAACACGAATGGCCTTTCCGAGAATTGGGACCCTTTCTAATTCTTTCTTGGCAATAATTTTGTAATTTCTCCATCCAATGGTAGCCCCAACAAATGGGATATCATCCCAAGAGCAATGGTTGGCAACAAACATGGCAGGTCGGCCACTGCTAGGTTATCAAAAATAACGAGAAGTTAGAAGTCATCAGAAATCAGAAAGTCTTCGAGGAGCATCAAATTACAGCAGAAATTGATTTACCTCTTGTAATATTCCTTGAGAATTTCACGGCCGATCCTTCGGGGCAAACAGCCAGTTAATCGCATTAAAGTCGTTCCCCAAATGTGAGTAATGAGGATAGGTAAAGATCTCTGCAAATTAAAATCAAGGACAAATGCCGACAAGATAAAGTGTTAGCAGGGAAAATTATCGTTCATGGGGAAAAGTTCAAAGCGAGAACAATCTGGTCGGTTTCTCAGCAGCAGTAGCACTCACATGCTTGTCAATTCGGTTGCCAGTAATCTTGTAAAATAGTTGGCACAACGTCAACGCCAGATACCATGGAATTCCTAGAACGATGGCCGTCAAACCGTAGTAGATTGCGAATGGATTCAATGCTCCATATTTTGTGTCAAAAGCAAATCGTCCTCCCTCTTGACGGACCAGTGCCTTGCGCTCCTGTTTTTCTCGTTCGCCAGCCGTCAATTCCGTAGTACTGTCATCTGCGCTGGTGGCGGCTGTAGCAATGGCCAATGGCGGAAGACTCGAGGGCTTTGTCGTTTTCGTAGTGTGGCAGCCGACCAAACGCGCCGTGTTGGTAGCAAATGAGCTTGTCGATGTAAATGCACTCACAGCCGTCAGCTGCAAAATTGCAAAAAGACTAAACGTTAATCTCATGGTCAACAGAAGCAATGCAGTCAAACACTATTAATATTTTGTGCTTTGCAGCAGAAGGGAAAAATGGTAGCACGCCTATTAATAGAGAAGTAGGAGATTGTAATAAAACTCTACTACGTAGCAAGACTATAGTAGTACTGTCCGAAGGAACGACACTCCAAGCAATGATACTAGTAGACTACTACTAACTGAGTAGAGTACACGTCTTCGTTCTGGCCTGCAGCATCACAGAGTGGTACAGTAGTTCAGTGATGTCGTTGTTGACGTGACGTCATTTGCGTTCGACTCATCAACTGCGACACCCGAGCCTTCATTATGCTTTCTTAAACTGCCTATCGTTGCCAAAATTAAGTATGGATTGAATGGTGTATCCACGTCTCGAGCGAACGCTACCGCGTTCTCTCGACTATGCCAGCTCTCTAGGGCCACGTTCGGCTAGGTAGGGTGGTTTGGAGAAACTCGGCAATTTACTAGGGCCGACCTTTTCTCCGTTCCGAGGCGC
>Ga0100402_1001578_pt1 | contig 26297 bp, 24 predicted proteins | sample CryGeyme20150102_FD_80419 | JGI IMG/M metagenome (GOLD analysis project Ga0100402, IMG submission 80419) | Groundwater microbial communities from Crystal Geyser aquifers in Utah, USA - Crystal Geyser metaG 2015-0102 | ecosystem: Environmental > Aquatic > Deep subsurface > Groundwater | place...
TCATTTTATGTACAAATATAGAACATTATCTAACTTCTCTAATTCAATAATTTTAATAAACACGAACCTTCCATCTATGACAGATCTCAACGCCAATCTTCACTCGCATCTCACTCAAATACTCCCCTCTGATACTCTAGCCAACTGGCTCAACAAACTAAACCTCGAATCTGAGTCTGAAAAGCAAAAGATGAATACTCCTGCCACCAACTGTACTGGCACTTCTTGGCGAAAGGATGGCAATGCCATCGATAGAGTACGTAGAAAGAGACAAATAGCTGAGAAAGATAACAATTAGCAGAGAGAAAGTGGCTAAGTGGGAGATTAGGGGACAATGGACTAGATGAAAAATTGTTCAACGGTCACCACAGCCAAGATTCTGATCAAGAACAAGGCCGTATTTTTTGGGGAATAATGCGAGCTACCCTACCTTCACTCTTCTGACGCCATCACTCATCTCTATGCTCGCAAGGGTCAGTAAGAAAACACATAAATTCCTGTACTTTTCAACCCACCTGCTTCAATTTAACGTTCCATGTTTACTACACTTCGTTCACTGCACATCTATCACACAAATATCGACTCACTTAGGCAGCTCGGGACAGGTTGGTGCAATTTAAAATAATTATCGATTCTTTATGGTAGATTAGTAGATCTTTCAGGTTTGAGCAGTTTTTCTTCCTTGGAAGAACTTTTCATTGCGTTCAATCAAATCACTTCTCTTTCTGATTTAATGTTCCATCCCACAATTAAATGCATCGACCTCGAACGCAACAAAATAAATAGCATGTAAGATGTGGAGTATCTGGCTACCATGGATAAACTTGAGTATATCAACCTCAACAGCAATCCAATCATGAAGGTCAAAGAAAATCGCAGAATGGTGCAGTAAAAATTAGGAAAAATACTGGATTTAGAGGAGCATACAAGGATGTTGGAGTATGAGCTGGCATAAATGGCTTTATTGCATGAATTGGAAGGTTATTAGGGAATTTAACTGACAAATGCTGTTATTGGACGGTGTAATTAGCAGTTAAGATGTGACTAGATCAGTGCTGAGCATATCTATGACTCTTATGGAGAATTGAAGGATGAGGATAAATAATAGGTGGATATTGTGATGTATGAGCTCACTAATCAAGGCTTTCAAGATGGGTCAGAAGATGGCGAAGAAGAATAAGAGCCTATCTTCACTCCACTTTTTCATTTTTTGTCAGGAAAGAAACATTACACCAACACTCTCAAAAAATATCTTGAAGGGAAATTATACATTTCAATCAGGAAACAAGAGAGCAATTCGAATTCTCCAGCTCACACCTTCAATTCTCGTCCTAGCTCAAGATTAGCCAAGTTCACAGCTTCGACAAGACTGGAGAGAAAAGCAGAAGAAGTGGAATCAGCTGACAAGATGCAGTTACTAACATCATAAGTGCTATCTTTGGATAAGACCAAAAGAAATAGATTGTCTTTGGGTCGATCCAAAAAAATTATGGAAAGATTTGAGAAAAATGTCAATCCAGCACCTAAAATAATGACAGCTCTATCATCAACTGCCACCATGAGTCGTCCTACTCTTAAAAGAACCACCCTTTTTTCTCGTAAAAACGCTCCCAGCGATCTCTAATTCGAGCTGGACAAACGTTTCTCTAAGACAGGCAATTTAGCAATCGAATGATTTTAATTTCTCTGACCTCTTCATCATAGTTTTCTGATAGTATATAAGAACATCCTGACTTCAGTTAACGTAATATCTTATATAAAAATCAAATGGGGAATTGTTGCGGCACCAAGCATGAGAATTACGCAGATTATGTGCAAGAAGATAGTGAAGTTGAACCAGGAGCCGATGTGTACAACCCCGGAGTATCGTCCTTGTTCAACGTACTGAGGAAGATGAGCGATGTGGTGGTGATATAGCCATCGGCTAAGGGTCACCCCATGCTTCCAGGAACGATGGAGATAGATTTTGAACATTCAAAGCATACTCATGTGAAGACTTTGCTCAATTTCAAAAAATAGTGTTGGTGGGGCATTATCAGACTCTCAAAACGACGGTTATCAGAAGTATCAAGCAGATTGCTAATCCAAAAAAAATATACGTGATTAGCTAGAGTTACTGTGAACTATTTTTACAAGAATTTCCACTGTTCAGAATGGCAAATTGGCCAGATCAGATCGCAACTTCAGACATCCCGATATTCGCCATCGACACTCGAGATTTCACTAGTTGCTCCTCAAAAGACCGCATCTTCATTCATTCAAGTTAGAAATCAAACCATCAGCGATACGAGCTCATCGGTATCAAAGGCTCTGGTAGTATAATCAAGTAGAGCGAAACAAACGAGTACACCAAAGCTATGAGCTACTATTTAAAACAGTTGCAGAGCAAATCAAAAGATAGAGTGGTGGTGTTACATGGTCCACAGTTGGATTCGGAAGTGTTGGCTCAGGTGTTGGTGAGTTTTATCAAAGAAGAGTACAAGATTCCTTCGCATTTTGCCAAAATGTACCTGAGTAACAGTTTGCCAAAGACCAACATGCATATGGAGAGAGTTGAAACAAATGATTAATAAAATCGTCAGGCTTCTCCATAATAAGTCAAGGCAACAACATTGTATAAAAAGCTGTTCACTAAACTTGAGGACCAAGCTGGCATGTAAAAGACAATCAGAGCTTATGAATTACTCAACACTCTCACACATAACATCTACAATCACAAGGATAATGACACCATGTATCGAAAGGTCAGGAGGACCACCAGGCAAATTGTAGAATTGGACAAATATAAAGCTTTTCAGCAATTGATGTAAAATTTAGGATGGAAAGCTGATCCTGACTTCTGGATTAACAATACAGATACTAAGTATTTGAAAATATTCAAGACTGACCTCGATCTTGGCTTTAAACAGTTCCAGCAGGACAAAAAATGATCATTCATATCGGCATTTTCAACAACTCATATAATGGATCAGCCTAGGGTGAAGTTTGTTCGACCTCCTGGAGGATTATGGACCTTTACTGAGGTTTTCTCTTGTTGATAAGGTTGTGAGATTGGTTGTTAATATGGAGCAGGTCGTCTGGATTGATGGGAGGCTCGACGATTGCCACTATCGGCTGTTGGCTCTTTCCTGTTTAGACTGATCATTACCAGTAATTGTAGTTATTGTCACCTATGATAAGGCTGTTCTTTTGTTCGTAAACTTTAATGCTGGGTTTGGAGTTGCTGCTCGGCTGAGAAGGTTGAGATTGCTGTCTTGGAGGAGACTGATTTATCGATGGTGTGTAAGCCTTCGTTCTCATATGCTACTACACTTTAACATCAAGGGCATCATGTTCTTCTTTATAACTTTTTCTGTTCATAGGTTGATATTGATTATGAGGGACATGCTCAGGCACATAATTGTTATAACCATACTCACCTCCATACTTGTTAGTCATTTGGGCTGAACTAGCCGAATTTAAATTGTTATGTGCAGTATAGCTTTCTTGTTTTTCTTGGCGGTAGGCGTTCATAGGTGGTTGGTAATATTGTTGTGGTTCTTCCATCACATGAATGGGTTCGTTGTAATTTATAGTGGATGGTTTTTGGTATTGTTGCAGAAGAGGTTGATCTTGGTATTGTTGATTTTGTTCTTTTCGTTTGAAGACACGTTATGGTCCGTAGTCAGTTTTATCTTGTGACCAGGCGAAAGATAAGGAGCTGGCTCCACCTGGTGCCTGTACTATTTTTTTATTAGTTTTTCCATCGAAATTGGTATAATTTGCTACATTTTTATTGAGCATCGTCCTTCTTTCAATATAATTATACCACTATAATTTTAACACATACTCAGAATATTATTACAACAGGGTCTGTCATCTTTCAAGATTGTTTTTATCCTTGATTAATGACTAGTAAATCCTGGTATTGTATATAATAAGGTGTTTGGTCGGCTGAAAAAAGATATTGAGTAATGTGATTAACATCAAATGGTTATTTGTAATCAAATTGTCGCTGAGCATCAAGGGAATCAAGTATTACATACAAGTCAGTCCTCAAATACGGAAATATATGCATTATTTGCTTGATGCTCTTAGAGTTGTTAACTATCTCGCTGGATACTGCTATTATGATATGAACTTGACAAATATCAATATTTTTTGTTAGGTGAAAGAGGAAGGGTTTGTTTGATATCTTTCCATTTGCTGTATTGATCTTTCATCAAGTACAACTTCCTCTACATAAAAAGTTATATCTTCATCTTCTATGAAGTCTGAGTATTTATCTTGCTTCTTTCTAAAGAAGTTCCTATGGTCAAATTGTATTTAGAACCATATAAGATCTCTTTCTTGAATTCAGAGCTATTTTTTGTCAATAATTTTGAGCTTTGAATATTTGAGGGTGAATGATCTTCTTTTTAGGTTTTCATCTTTCTTCGGACTAAAATGCTGTCTATTTATTCTAGTTAGAAGTTCTCTTTCTTTTTTTGATCGCTTGTGACAGTTGACCTCTCATACATTTTCGATAGATTCCTATTCAAGCCAAATTTTTCCTCTCGATCGATTGTACCTGGAACTTTGTCCATCTTGCCTTTGTTGTTTAGAGGTTTTATTTCAAATATGATCTTCTTGGTATGTTTGAAGAGATGTAAAGCCATGGGATTCTTCTCTTTTTTTTGGAAGAGTTTCGACGTTGAGCGGGTAGCTCTCATTCCTCCAACTTATTTGATATGCTCGGTGGGTATTTTTTTCACTTGTTTGTTGTTGCTTTTGGGAGAATTTTAGGTAGTTCTTTGATACTTGTTGAGATAATGGGCAGTAAAACGTGGTTCTTCTTGATTGTGCTTGATGAAGTAGACAGAATTGGTGGCTATTTATAGATTTTTTCCTTTATTGAAGGTGGGTTTGTGATTATTAGATGTCTTGGCAAAGTGGTTTGCAGTCAAGAATTTATCAGGGATCCTGCTAGATTATTCATTCCATGGTTATATTTCGTAGATGGAGTCTCGAATGTTCTGCTTCTACATTTCTTGTAGTCAATTAGCAATCCCTATATTTTATTATAGGCTCTAGGGTATGACTTTATTAGAATAATGACAGTTTTGTTGAAAATGTCCAGAATTGTCTCTCACTCTATCACAACATAACAAAATTGACTTACTTTAGCAAATGTGAATGTTTCTTGTTGATATAGTATTTTAATTATTGTGCTTCGCTGATATAAATTGATCATGAAAGTCAGCAATAAAAGAAACTACTCTACAGGCGATTTCCTCCTTAAATTCAAACCTGTCTCCTTAACTTTTGATAACCCTTTATAGCAAACTCTCAAAATCTACCTCGAAAAAAGTACAAAACTCATCTACTTAGATGTTCAGGTCATCGGCTAGATTCCATAAATCATTAAGGTTAGTAGTTCAGTACCTAAATACATTTTCAACTAGAATACTCAACCTGTTGAGTTTAGATTGTTGTCAACGAAGTATGCAGATTATCAAATTACCTTGTATAAGGTTATTGATGATGGGAGGGAGGAATGCATCGGGAGTAGTCCGGTCAATTTTTGTCCTTTTCTCAAGAAATACGAAGAATAGTTTAAAAAATTAGATGAAAGGTTACAAATCGAGATGCGGGAGAAGGTAGCAGAAGCTTTACCAGATCTATGGCGTGGTTTAGTCCTCAATTTTTCCAGAAGTAAATTAGAAGCAACAGCAAAGTTCAACTCTCTCAAAGCTAATCTCTAATTCACTTTAACACCCTACACTGAATATGATGAACTTGTCTCCTTGGATGACATATAAAAATTGAAACAAAAAGAAAAAGAGATGAAAATCAATTTTAGAAGAACAGCCACATTACGTATATATCTTACTATTCAGCCAATTTCAATCCTAAGCATTTTTCAAGTAATAAAATACCAGGTATTGGCAGTCATGAGAGTGAAATGTCGGAATTGGATGCTGTCAGTATTGATTTTGCCAAAAAATTCAAATAGAAAAAGGTACCTATCTTCTCAATGTAGGGGTTCAGTTAAACTGAGAGAAAAGATATCGCTAAGTCGGATCTGATCAAAATAAATTAAGAGCATGAGCAAAACGAAAAGAAATCGAATGAAAAAAGTCAGTTGTCACCTCTCATTGGACAAATGGAAATGGAGGCATTGGACATTGATGCTAAGTTAGAATAGGAAGAATTGAAAGGAAACGATCTGATGGGAACACTGCCAAGCTGGGCCAAACAAGCCGAAAGAACTATCGATCCTGAAACAAAAAAGCTTTCTCAGTCTGAAAATCTCATGAAAAATCAAAAGTAAATCAGTGTAGGTCGTGTACATGAGCTCATGATTCCCTAGACAAACTCTCCTTCACACCTCGGAATCATATCTCTAGGCTCATACGATACAAAGTAAGTCCTCCCAACAACTCAATCCTTACCACAAAAATCAAAACTAAAATAATACATGGTCATCCTTTTCACAACTCTCCTATTTGGTATGATAATCTACTTTCTAATGCACCCTATTCCGAAAACAGGTTGATTTTGAAGTTGATGATTTATATTTTTTGAATATTTTATCCTACAAGTCATTTGAATAACTTAGTAGCATCATTAGCGATGGAACTCTAGCGGTTTAGCACGGTTTAAAAATCACTTCTTCCTTTTGTTTTTTCCCTTTTTCTCTTGGGGTTCTAATTACTAGTGGTAGTAATCTTGCTACTTGACGACCTTCTTAGCCTTACCGTTATCGTACTTTCTTCTTGGCATTTACTCCTCAAGGTCAGACTAATCCTCATCACTCATTTAAGGCTGCTGACCTTGCCGTTTAGCCATTTGTTCCTGTCTTTTCCGAAGTTCCTTAACATTCATTCTTTTTTTGGCATTGGTGCCTTATTTTTTATTCCTGTCATCTTTGTGAAAAACCTCATAGTATTACTTCTACTCCATTTGTTGATAATTAATAAAGATAATATTAAGTTTTTCCTTGCGTGAGTGACCCATTAGGATAATTAAATTATGAAACTCACGAGATAACTATCTACTTACCTTTTTTTGACAGTCTTTTGTTAGTAATAGAAGTTTAATATTAATTATATCAGTGGGCGAATGAAGAAGGGACATCGTCGTACACAATCTGCCAACCTCGCCTCTTCAGCGTTCGAATAACAGCCCGTTGTCATACATGAATATTCACCTAATCGTAAACTCAACGTCATGCATCTTTTGCACCAATCGCAACTAAAGACCAAATAAAAGGTATGTTATGTTGATAATTTGCACTCAGTTCCTAGGTCGGATGGGGATAAGTTGTTCAATTTTGGGAAAGGATTGCATCGAGCCAATGAGCAAGGAAAGGGGAAAGTATAAATACCTGATAATTTGGTATCGATTCCTTAGAAGTCCAAAACCAGTGGAAGGATGAGAAAGGTTAATGATGGTGATCGTTGTCTCAGAACCAAGCCGAAAGTCGAGCTAAAAAATATTCTAAAATTGAATCTTCACGACACGAGGAAGGGGCAGATCGATTTTGCTGAGGGTGTCAACAAGTTAATAAAAATCAAATTAGGAGGTGACGTAAAACATAGAAAATTATCAATGTACGAACCTGGTAGATCGACGCCTAAGCAAACCAAGCACAAGAAGGAGATTTCGAATGTCAAATGAGAAAGATGATGAGGTCCTTGGGGGCTACTGCTAATTTTATTATCTTGCATAATAATTATAGTAGGTTGATATTATGTATGGCAGTCAGTTTTTGGCAGACGAGATCCAGCAAGAAAGCGACCTCTACGATGACCTTTCTCTTTTCATCAAAACTTTCAAAAAAATAATGATCCTCAGTCATGACCTTGTGGAAAAGTTAGAAGACTCATTTCCTTCCTCAGCTCTAGCAGAACTCAAATCAATTCCAGAAGGTCAACTCTAACTAGCCGAGCAGTACAACTCCAAATTGGAATAGCATTCACCCAACAAAAAGTATTATTCTATTCATTTAGCACTATCAATAGATTTATCTGTCGTCTTTATGAGACTCTATGTTTGTACAAGGGAAGTCAATATCAAAGGAGCAAAGCTGCGGTGTTGTATAGATAGTTTTTAGAGCGAAATGAACAAATAATAAGTAGTTATCAGATGGATAGAAATGTAGGAAAGATGTATAAAAAAATATTGCAGACCACTGAAAAATTCTGTAAATCTTGTGAGAGTATCATGAATAATGGATTCCAAGAAGAGGTCGCTAGTTTTTTCTCAAAAAGTTAGGACAAATAGTAGGAGTAGCAAATACCCCTGTCTCCTCTAATATCCAGGAAGTCCTCACCTTACAAATCGGAATCCAATTTCCACAAGTACCTAAGTATTGAATTAGAGCTATGGCCATCCTGAATAAGAGATACAATACGTTAAGTTGTCTAGATTTGGATTACAATTCATACAAAAGTTATTATTTCCAGTCTAGAAGTCAAAAATAGGATATTTACAAAGATTTTTTCCAAAGGAATGCCCTCACCTGGAAATATATCAACTCCTACTCCAAACAATTCTCAGAGTATCTCAAGAAACGTTAGAAAAATAGCCTCAGTATTATGATGTTTATGCAGATCGAAAAAATAGGTTCAAGGAAAAATTATAAACAGCTATCAAGAGTCAGGCTGAGTTTATAGGCAGAGAAAAAGATGATGTCAATAAAAATGAAGAGCAAGAGGATGTTAAAGGAAATTGCTTCATGCTGAAGCAGATCAAATAGTCATAATTACCTGAACTGTACAAGCCGAATCCTCCGACCCACAAAGAAGAGCAATCTCCTGAGCGAAAGCTTTAACTAGGTCTAGGTCTCAAGTAGATCTAAGCTCGAAAGACTCAATACAACATAAAAAATATTTATCTAACTCTAAACAAAATTACTCAATCAAACAAATCAGCTGTCATCCCGAAAGAGATCAAAACTTTGCCGAAGAACAATAAAAAAGATAAATATATGCAATACTCCACCTTCAAAGTGAGTAAGGCAAGTTACAAACCTACCAAGTTTAATTAAGTGGAAAGGACCAAACCTAGACCTTTGCTGGAAATCAGGCAGATAGAGTCGAGGGATTATGGATATACTCTCTAAAATAGTATGGTCAATGATAACACTTTACGGCTGGAGGAGCCGAAAGGTTACATAAACCCGACTAAGAGATTAGTGGCCGAGAAAAAAAGTATGAGGTTAAATCATCTCCTGAGCAAAAATAGTTTCAACCACAAGATACACAAAGCTTAGACTCTAAACGACGATGACATGGCCTGCAACATTCGAATTATCAACGGCGAAGAAGAGGAGCTATCGCTCAGATGAGTCATTTTTAATATATCTTCCATCTTTTTGAAGGAATGCTATCAATATCAAATATGGATCGATCAGGGAGATTCAAAGTGATCATTTCTAGGTTATTCCACCACTTCGAAAAAACGATCTTATGGCTCTTGATTTTTACGAGGGGATGGGAATGTGTGTGTACTTGGGAGTCCTCGTGTTGATTTGGGAGCCTGTTATGTAACTTCGTTGGAAAACATAGATGGGTAATCTCTTGGTATTTACTGAACAATGTCCACGACCCGATTCTTGTTCTTTCTTTTTTTGTTCGAGATATCGTTATCTTCCAGATTGTGATGTTCCAAACCATGCGGAGAAAAATATTAACCACCAGCTTGACAGCACCCCATAGAAATATTATCAAATTAAGCAAACGAAATTCAAAAATAAGAAATAGGTCCAATATACCTATCTATATCTTTCTTAGCATTAAGATCATTTAACTCTCTTTAGTTGGATGTATCTTTGCTGAGAGTGACTAACCTGACATTACTTAAGATTTTATCTGACTTTATATCATTTTCGATTATTTGCTACAGAAGAATTTAAGATGAGTCAACTACCTATCTTACCTCCTGGCCACTTTCTACTCTATAAACTTCGAACTTTGGTCAATAAAGCACCATAGATTGCTACGAACATGCTTTCTAGTTAGTTTGTGGCAGCCTGTCCCAAAATAGCACAGCTCTATACTTCCATAGAACCTTAAGAGGTTCTTTTGGAATTGATAGAAAAGACCTCTACAGCTCAATCTAGAAAAAATTGGAAATACGACGAGACCAGCTACCTTATCTACATCATCGACCGATACAGTCAATTTTCACAGATAGATCCGGTCAATCTCGATCTCTGTGATTGGTAGTAGGTAGCCAGTTATTTGCCAGGAAGAACTGCAGACAGTTGCAGATTCCGATATCTATCTTTGGCCCCTTCCAGCATCACAAATACCCCATGGTCAATTTCTTAGCGTTAATTACTGATCTAAATTATTCAGGGTCAACAGCTAACCAACATAAATTGGAAAGTAGTCAGCTAAAAACTATATCAACTAAGTTCTAGTAAAATTTACAGAACTGGCAAACAATGTCGAGAACACTATACATGTTTTCTTAGGCCTAATCTTAAAAAGTAAGTTATTTTTGATATTTAGAGGACCATGGACTGATGTTGAGGATTATCAGTTGATTGGGTTGTTTATGAGTTATGGGAAGAAGTGGTCGAAGATGGCGAAGTTTATTGAAGGGAGGAATGAGAATTCCATCAAAAATAGGTTTTTTTTGATGTTCGAAAATAGAAAATAGGGCAGATTGACTAATTCTGACTTGACTAAATTAGTCAAAAGAAAAAAATAAAAACTCGAGAAAAAGATGGCCAAATCACAATAGTAATAAACCATCTAATAAAATATTGCTCAGCCCTCTCTCTCAGTTTAATAACAAGTCAACGCCTAACACTCTCCACTCTCAATGTAGCCATAAGAAGATAACTTTTTTGACAATCACTAATCTATTTTTTCCTCCCTCCCGGTAAAAGAGTAGCTATCAGCCAAGAAGGAGACATTTATGGGGACTTCGAGTGAGGAGATCGATAAATATATCAATTTTTGATTGAGTCTATAACTTAACTATATCCTACGGATAATAATAATGGATGATGGCACAGAGAGCAATACCAATTGCTCTATGACTGGCATGCTCGGGATCATAATTCAGCTGGCATTGGGCATCTTATCTTTTTCGGTGCTGATTATCAAACGATTCAGGGAAAAACCTCGGCGAGCGTGGAAAATATGGATCTTCGACACGTCCAAACAGCTCATTTCACAGCTTTTGGCTCACTTTATTAATTTAACCATTTCAATAGCGCTGTCCTACAACGATGACACATCAGACTAATGTCTCTGGTACTTCACAACCAACATACTCGATAACACTTTGGGTGTGCTTATTTGTGTGGCTTGTTTGCGAGGTATCGAGTGGAGTCTCAAAAGAAGGGGAAAGATGCAATTCATATCAGGAAATTATTACAGTCGAAAGAAAGTAGTTGTGGAAATTGAGATCATGGATGCTGTCAGAGGCGAGATCAAAGATATAATTGATGTTGGCGTCAGTCATGATGATGAGTATCAGAAAAAAGGATAAATGCATGAATAGAGAAACTAATCGAATGAGCCTGAACCGGACATCATAGAAGCTACTATTGACGATTCGCGTGTTCAGACTGGTCCGAACGCTACACAAGAAATATAAAAATATAAGTAATTCATGTGACATTCAGCATCAATTATCAGGCCTGGCTTGTGCAATTGCTTATATGGGTATCGGTGGTCGTCATAGGAAAAAGTGTTCTATTCGGTTTTGAGTATGGACTCAAGAATCCTCTCAAAAGTTTCACCTTCCTCATCATGGGATGGATAGAGAATTATCCCGTTTTTGAGTTAATCGTAGTCATTGTGCTTGTGCCGGTTGTCATGAATGGATTGGCTTTCTGGATACAAGACAACTTCCTAATGAAAAAAGAGGAGTTACAGGTCGATGGCGAGAACCCTCTAATTTAAGAACAGAGCACCCAGCGTGAGCCAAATATGTAACTCTGATCTTTATACTGCCTTCTTTCAGATCTTATCTCAACACTGTATAGATTTGTATATATTGGATCTATTATAAAGATAAAAATGTCGCTGAGTGTGTGTTCGATTTCAGGTCAACCTTTGGAGCACCCCGTCGCATCATTGAAAACGGGTCATCTCTACTAAAAAGAAGTCATCGAAAAGCATCTCAATTCATTCCCCTATTGCCCTATCACCAATCAACCACTTTCCATTTCAGACCTAGTCGACATCAAACGTACCATCCTGCTATAACTCAGCATACACAGGGCTGTATACGCGTACTGATCAATCTCCAGTAACCTATTTAGGCAAAATACAAACAGAGTACAACACCTTAGTGCTAGATATATTCAACCTGAGGAAAAGTGTCAAATAGACCGAGGAATAAATAACCAGTTCACTCTATCAAAACTAAGCAGCCAACAGAGTGATAGCCAAATTGTTGAAGTAGAAGGAAGATATCGAGCTGGAGACAGGTAAATTGGAGGCCAGAATTGCAGAGTTGAAGAAGGGTGCCTGATCTGTTATGGTGATATGTATGGATTATAGTGGATTGTAGGAGGTGATTTTTCATTGGCTGGACAGTTATAAATCGGATTGATTTGTGGGCGGGTAATAATCACTTTAAAATGCAGTTCTCCAGTATCCCCACCCTCGTCGATGCTTATGTCCAAGCTCAACTTCAAGGACAACACCTCAAAAATCCCTCCCTCTTCCTCTACGTCGCCACAAAGAACCCTCTTGTCCTGGAAGATGCCACCAGGATCAAAGTTACCGCCTCCGAAGACGATCTTCAAGCTTACTTCCAGTCATACGATAAAATCGCAGAAGGATCGAACATTTGTCTTGACAATGTTGAAGTGCATCTCGATTATGGAAAAGGTTTCTCTATTTTGAATATTGAACTTTCATCTAAGAGTGTCATCACTGATGTTGGAAATAAGGAGAGCAAGTTGAAAAATTTTGAATTGAAGGTCACGCTTGAGAAGAAAAATGGGCAGTTTCCTCTTGCTGTCACTACCTTCCACTACCTCCGAAGAATGGAGAGACAGGAACTTATGAAGAAGAACTACAAACCAAGTAAGGTTGATATCCTTAATTTTGTTAAAATCGATAAGAAAGCCGCCAAAAAAGAAGAAGATAACAACTCTGAGATAAGCACTCTCGACACTGAGTCAATCCTCCTCCTCAAAAGATTGCTGAAGTTCACCGATAAGGAAGAATTATTCAGAGTCTTAATCAAGAAACCTCTCAAGGATAAGCAAGCCAAGAAAGCAGTCAGACTATCAATTATTCCCACTGACGTCGAATCAGAAGCTGAGACCTTCGAAGTCAAGAAAAAACAGTACCTCCAATTCTATTTAGATATAACAGAAACACAATTCAAGAGTTGCTCAGCGAATACGAAGCTAGGGAGGAGAGGACTAAAGAATGATGATTTCCCAGTTATCATGCATCAATATCAATATCGTTAATATCACTAAATTGACATATATAACAAATGATCAATCAGCATAAGCAGAAACATCCTTTGCTATTTCGCTACCAACAGCAGCAAGAGCTGACCTTTTGGTCGCTTGGGTCGAAATCTCGTTAGACTTGCATTCTTGACAAATAAATGAAGACTTCCTCTAGTGTGGTCTCTGATATTTAGAACTGGACAATGATGTTTTCTCTGAGAAGGTTGTTATAGAACAAGTTGAAGGCTTTGGAAAAGATGAAGTTTTATTTGGGGAACTCGAAACTAGCTTTCATCTCTTCGGGGAAGGTCTCTTCTGCAAAGTTGGGGAAGTTGTCTCTGATGATTCTTTTTACATTTTCTAGGTTAGCCATGCTATCACATATGACGGTAGCTCTGTATCCCTTACCATACCTTTGTTTCAATTCTCGAGGAGTGCCAATACAGTAGAATTATCCTTTGATTAAAATACCGATTCTGCTACAGAGAGATTCTGCTTAGTTGATGGAGTGAGTGGTCAGCACAATGGATCTATTTTTGAGAGATGAGGAGCTATGAAGCACGTTCCAGAGGTATCTTCGAGCAATAGGATCGACACCAGCTGACGGCTCATCAAGGAAAATAAGCGAAGGGTTGCCAACCATCGACATCGCCACACATAACTTTCTCTTGTTGCCGCCACTCAACTTCTTAGATCTGACATCTTTATATTCATTTAATTGCAAGTTGCTCATGTAGAAATTGATTAGCTCTTGTTTCTGGATGCCGTTTAGACCTTTGATACCTGCGAAGAAATCGATATGTTCTGCTGTGGTGAGTTAGTCGTAGAGAGGATTGAATTGAGGGCAAACACCGACTGTTGTGAAGATTTAGTCGACTGCCCGGTTGACTTCATTACCATGTAGCATTACCTTACCGCAAGTTTTAGGGATTGCTGCTGTGAGGATGTTGAAAGTGGTGGACTTACCTGCACCATTGGGTCCAAGTAGGCCGAAGGTTTATCCATTCTCTACTGTGAAAGAGTTGTCTCTGACTGCTACAAAGCCATTGGGGTATTTTTTGTACAAAGAGTCAACAATAATGGGTTGAGTCTCTTTCAAATCTCTGATTTTTGCTTTTTCTCTGATTAAATCTTCAGATTGTTGCAATCTTTTCTCCTAGCTGTCGAGATCCATTCTGTCATTTAGATTGAACTTGAGATTATCAAGGACGAGAACCAGAACAAAGAAGATGATAGCTTGAGCGAGGAGAATGATCAAAGGGTACCAGATTGCAGGTTGAGTGAAGAATTGAATATCGTAGGTGTTGGAAATGACAGAGATAAGATTATAGTTTTCGGAGCCCAGCATTTGTTTACTTAACATACAGGCGTTCAAACTTAGAAGAGGGCTGACGATAGGCAGGACATATATAATAGCTGGACTATCAGGCCAGAAGAACATGGGGATCTCGGGAATGACGAAGAAGCCAAAGTAGACGAGGAAGGGGTAGAATCTGAAAGCTGATGCTGCCTTATCGAAAGCGAAGCTCCAGAGATAGGTGAAAGGCAGGAAGGAAAATGAGAACACAATAAGAGTCAAAGCCAGCCAACCGAAGCTAGCAACAAATGCAGCGTTTTGATCACTAGGGAAACAACCAATGACCAAAAAGATGATGCTAAAGGGCAGGCAGAATTGTAGCAAATCGAACAAAATAGTTCCGATCCAGTATGCCGGTTTCTTCATGCCCATGACATACGACAAGTACTTGAAACTAATTTCTCGTTCTTTGACAAGAGATCCACAGTAGGAAGCTGTATTGAAGGCAAAAGCCAGACACATGAAGGTTGACCAAGTGTAGTAGCGGGACCATGTGTTGATGATTGTAGTTTTTTGATCGTTGGGAACCACTGGAAAAGCTTCTAATGCGATGATGACACCAATGACGATAAATATGATGGGAAGCATGATTGAGAAGAAGATGGAGGGACTTCTGATAGTTGTTTTGAATTTCTTGATGAAAACATGTTTAATTTGAGTGCTCATGTTGTACACTGGCTCGTATTCGGGGATGGCAACTTTTTATAGTTAAGGAAGAGGTTCGTTAGAAAGAATCGATTATGCGTCCATACCAATTTTGATGAAAATATCTTCAAGGCTGCTCAACTTCAAGGAAAACTTGAACTGTTGTTCTTCTAGAAAGGCAAAAAGTGTAGAGTAGTATTCTTGTTGGTTGTTGGGCAACAGGAATCTTAAAGAATTATCATTGACTTGTTAGTCTTCCCTGAAACCGGCGATCAATTATCTTATTTTGTTTCTGATTACAGTACGTTGTCCCTCTAGATTTATTTGTGAGTTCAAGGCAATCTCTAGATAGTACCCACAGCCGAATCTTTATTTAATGTAGTGACATGAACCTTGAACGAGCATTTCGCCGTGTGCTAGAATGCCAATTCTGTTGGCAAGGGCTTCTGCTTCCTCGAGATGATGGGTGGTCAAGACGATGGTTCTACCTTCCTTTCTCAAAGAATCAATAAGACCCCAGATGACTCTTCTGGAATTAGGGTCAAGACCTGAAGAAGGTTAATCCAAAAATAGGAGTTGACTATCTCCAATCGAGGCACAAGCCAAGCATGTCTTTCTCTTGTTACCTCCTGATAGTTGCTTAGTTCTTTTGTATTGTTCATCTGCCAATCCACAACGATTTATCATCTCATTGACAGTCATTTCCAGTCTCTCAGCAGGGATTCCTTTGATATTGGCGAAAAACTATAATTGTTCTCTGACTGTGAGGTCATCATAGAGGACATCGATTTGCAGGCACACTCCAGTTTTATTTCTAATCAGGGTCATCTCATTGTAGTAATCGTAGCCGAAGATGTTGATGACTCCACTGTCAGGTTGTAAGATACCTGTAAGAATGTTGATGGTGGTTGACTTGCCAGCACCGTTGTGACCTAGTAAACAGAATATTTCTCCCTAAAACAGACTCAGACTCAACTTATCCACAATAACTTTTTCGTCGAAAGTTTTTGTAAGGTTTTTAAGATACATGCTTATCTTTTTCTCTTCTTTGGTTTGTTAGTAGTATCGAGCTGAGGACATGTTGGCAAGTTAGAAAGTTTTCTATATCTCACTCTCGCTCTTGGTACTCTTGCAGCAGTTCAGGAAGAAGAGAGGGTGTAAATTGTTTCCATTTTCATTCGGTAAGACCAGCGAAAGGTACACAAACAAGACGAAATAGCCAACTGTTACAACTCCCAAAGTGATGAATCCTTCTGTTGTTGTGAAAGGTGTATCAAATAGTGATCCAGTGCTGTCGAATCCCATAGCCATGAGTGTGAACTAGAAACCGATAGATGGGAGGATGGCCGTGATTTGCATAGCAATTTGAGATTGACGGAATCCATTTACGTATAGAAGGAAGTAGAGCATGCTACTGAGTAGTTGGATGAAGGTAATGATTTGAGAGGCAAAAAGGGCATCAGTGAAGAAGGAGCACAAAAATAACACAAAGCTAAAGGAGGCCACCAGAAATAGGAAGTACAGGCCAAAGACTTAGCCAAAGCCTGCTCCCGTCCCTGAGAGTAGGCCTGTTGCTGCCAAAATACCTATAAAGACTGCACTGATGAATAGTCCATTGAGTAGACTGAACACCAACCATCCAGAATAGTAGGCAGCATTCGAGGTTCCCATAATTTTCTGTACCTAACTTTGTCTCGACTGTCTCTCTCCAACCCAATTGATAGCCACCCCTCGACAGAAGAGCATGATAGCGATACTCATATAGAAGGGTATTTGATTTTTGGAGCTGGGTTGATTGCTGACCTTATCGATCACGATGACAACTGCAAGGACAATGGCTAAATTGAGCATTTCTCTAAAGAGTGCTCGTGATCTGAAGTGAATGATAACATTTTTCCTGAATATAGTTCGGAATTGTTGGCCGAATGTGGCAACCATAATTTTTTATTTTTTGTTGATTTGTCCAAGACTGCCCAATATATACCGACGACCCATCAGAAATTATAGATAAACTCAAGTAAATCCTTTAAATTCATTGAAACGAATTTAGATAAATCCATCATTCCTCACAACTAGAGTTCATACACCTCGTAACTCTAAAGGTTTACCTCTCGGTCGGTTCCTTCACCCAAGAAGGAATCTACTTTATGGTCGCGGTGGTTGAAGTTCGCGTTATTGATACCGAAGTTGCTGAATACCTTGTTCTATTGTGATTTGATGCGGAGTTATGAGTTGCCAAAAATTATGAAGAATTAGTCGTATGTTACTGCTCGTTTATTTTTTTGCACCTCGAAGGTCATCCTATTCCAGATGCTGATCATCAGCCCGAAGCCTACTTTGCAGCCAGTGGAAGTGATGGCCTCGTGACTGTAGCAGGCCACATATCTACCGTAAATTGTCTTAGCAATTAGTACAATATTTTTATGTTGGTCGATGTATCTATGAGGATTGACCTTGTTCAACGGGTCGAATCGATAGAGCAGTTTTGTCTTTTTGATTCTACCTACAAATTTATTAAGGGTATCGATAAGGTACAGTCTTTACTAAATGGCATTGTCGTGGAAAATTGATCCAAGAACAAATAATTGCTGATAGTTGAGTTGACTGGGCTCAAGAGTTGATGCAGCCTGGACCTATTCTATTTGTTTGTTCAATTCTATACATTTTGCTTCAAATTCCCCTATTTTATCAAGATACTAATTGATGAGAGTCTTTTGGACCTCCACAGTTTTCAACAATTATTTATTCTCCTGCTGTAACTAATTGACCTCGATTTCAAGATCATGAAGATCAATGCCTATGTCTTCCAGCTGTTGCTACTTTTCGAGGTATAAGGCTTTATAATCTGGCACTGACTATGGTGGAGTTTAGGTGAGTGTGTCTTGCAAGTTGCTTTTGGTTTATTACTTGATCTATATCTATATTGGCATAGAGGAACCCACTCCTGTGTCGATCATCTCGGGCTAAGGCTCAGCCATGATAATACTATCTTCTTAGAATTATAATCTTTTTGGCTCAAAAATTGGGAGATTTTTGAAGGGTTGTACTGTAAAACTTTTTTAGATTACAGTCTTTGTTCCTAATTTTAGAGAAGTGGGGCGATAGATGTTAGTTTTTTCATGTCAATATGTTTCCTCGGACTTTATTTGCCTCCATCTTCTTGAAGTTTTCTTAGTAGTTCATTTTTCTTGGTTTATAATTTCTTTATTTCTTCTTAAAATTTTTACTTTTCTTCCTGAAACTTCCTCTCAAAGATTTCAAGCTCAATAATTTTGTTCTCGAGTTATTTCTTGAGTTGATCGTTTTCAGCTTTCAATATGTATACTAATTTATCACTATCTTCAGTTTAGCCTGAATCAGTGACAAGGAAAATGCTTTCTGATTTGACCTTTAGTTTGTCTTGGACAAGGTTCATATCTTCAATATGTGTCTTACGCAAATTTTAATATTCGTTCCTTTGTTCTCTGAGATCGAGAATTAACTTGACCAATTATCCTTTGTCCATTTTGAGCAATGTTTCTTCTTATTAAATTTACGACGATCTTAAATATTATAGCCCTCCTCTTTCGTATTCATATCCTGATACGAACGCATCCCTGCATACGCTTTATTTAAGTGCCATGCACTCAGATCTATGTGATTCTGTGCTACGTGATTTTCTATCTTTGATCTGCTGAACTAACTGTTCAACATTGCAGTAGAATATGTCAAAAACTTTACCAAACAAATTTTCTTACTCAGTCTCCAAAGGGGCCTCAATTATTCCAAATTGGATAATATGTTTATTGGCAATTTTCATCTGTTTGATAGCTTAATCTTCCTGTCTGGCTAGCTCTTTAAACATTTTTTTTTATAAGTTTCTTTGCATGATCCAATTATGCAAATGGTCCAGAATTGTCTTTAGGTGCTAATAGTTGTGATTTTTCTTGGAGTCGCTTAACTAGGGAATGTCATGTCCGATTATCAGAATTTTTTTTAGGAGTTTTTATGTTTAAGCGGGAGTCAATCCTTTCTTTTGATAATTTTATAGAGATTTTGTTGCTGCAATGGCGATGGGGACATCGATATCATCAAGCCCCTAGCTAATAGTTTTGCACTTAGTGACAGCACCACTTCGATTACTTTGTTTATCACTGCAGCCAACACCTTGTCCATCTTTAAGGTCAAAATATTCTTCAATAATTGAGTAAAATGATTTAAACTCAAGTTGTTTCATGATGTTGGGCATTTGACATTCTATCTTGGCTAGGATTTTTTTTTATTGTTCGGCGACAAGAGTGTTGTCTTGATTGTAGGCTTGGAAGTATTAGTTTATTCTTTAGAGTTGGAGCTTAACCTTAGGGGTGAATATTTATGATGTTTTTCCCAAATCGGGGGTAGATTAGAGCATTTTTCCAAATATTGATTAGAGCTCATGATTTAATTCATCTTTTAGTCGGTTGTGTTGCTAAACTATTTTCCTGATATGCGATCTTGAGGGGCAGAAGGTTGTCGTTCTGTTTGTTTGAATCACATTATTGCCTAAAATCAACTGAGGATCTAAATTGTCTAAAATCCATTAGTATTCCCACTGTCTCTGTGCGATCTCTCTGAGCTCCACGCACTAATATTTTTGTGCCATGTCGACAGCATCTTCAAATTGTCCTTTTCCCAACATCGCAACAATTTGCTTCCAGCAATTCTATTCATACTAGCTAGTGACACCAGTCTGATCTTTACTATTTTTCCTGATATTCTAGTTGGACTTTTTTAGTTTGTTATTTTTCTATTCCAAGTCAAGGCACTTAACTTTCAGTTTTTCATGTTCTTTTTAGCATTTTTTTTTGTCTTCCAGTATCTTAAGGACGAAGAAAAACAACTTCCCATTTTAGATATTTGCTTGTGCTTGTTTTTTGGCACGATGGGTGTCCTCATCACACAAAGCCTTCAGGAAGTTGAGCATGTTCTAATAGAGTTATTTGTAGGAGTGAGTGCGCGAGAGTGGCATATGTTCCTTTCCTATCATTATGCAGAATATTATCTGAACTTTTTATATTTGTGCGATCAATTCTGATTAATCATACTCACTTTATCATATATACTTGCGCCTTTTATGCGCCTCTATCTTCATATCAAATATGTATGTCACTTTGATGATTGGATTAAAAGTGTATTTTTATAATTTAGCGAATAGAGATATATGCGAATCAGAGATAGGACTGTTGTCTATTTGTACAGCACGTCGGTCTGCATGGGATCTATTGTGTTCGGATATGCACTCACGTCTTACGAACATGTAGCGGGACTTGTCACTCAAGCTAACGAGATAGACAGCTAATCCTCCTTCCACAACATTACAGCTCTAGTGGCTCATTTGCTTCCTCTGGCAGCTATTTTCGGTACAATTCTTTCATTTATTCAGGGGCATCCTTTTACAACATCACGATAGGTACTTTCGATTTTCTGAAGACTTTTCTCATCATCGACATTATCACAATTTTGATATCGGTAGTAGGAGCTTGCAGTTTTGGATTAACTGTGCAGATCTTGTACAGATTTGTGCTTGGCTTGATGGTCGGATTGAATACTGTGGTCATACCGACATACTTGACCTCGTGTCTGCCAGGTTCAATGGGAGGGCCAGCTGGTTCACTCAATCAGTTCTTCATTACCTTCGGCATATTTCTGGGCTACGTCTTTGGACTATTTTTTTATGATAGCCAACTAGACAACTTCGGTTGGAGATTTCTCATAGCATTTCCGATTCTCCCCTCACTGATCAGAATATACACAACTCGTTACATTTATCCCTTCGAATCAGTTGAAAGCATGATTTAATACCAAAACGACTAGATGTTGCAGAGTTATATAGATTGCATTTGGTAAGATGTCACATTGGAGGAATTCAAGGAGAGCAAAAAGATAGATTAGGAAGATGTGTTGGCTTAGAGTGTATCGGTATTCGATGAGGCAAGTGATTCTTTCAAGAAGAGATTCAAAATAGTCTGTGTCATACTGTTTCTCAATCAGTTTTCAGGCAATGGGATGACATTTGCCTTGGGATGGCATGTCTTTCCTCAAGTTTTGGGAGTGCAAACCAGTGATATCATATGGGGATTTATCAAACTGACATTCCTCCAAGTGGCAGTGACTTACTTCTCTGGACAATTTCTATAAAAATATGGAAGAAGAGCCTTCCTCTTCTAAGGCATGCGCATCATCATTGTGGCTAACCTTCTCATAGCCCTTATCTAGTACACTGCACCAGAGTTGAAATACATCGAATATTTACTGATATTCATTCATATGGTTGGATTCAGTCTCAGTTTCGGACCCTGCAGTTTGATGGTAGGTACCTAAACTCTCTATGATGTCACCTATCCTGCTATGATCTTTTGGTGTAGTGTGTTCATACTGGGAGTAATCAGAGATCGGCTCTTTATGGCTATTGGAGTAACTGGAGTGTTTCTTATCTTTGCTGTGCTGACATTGCTTGGTTTGGCATATTTGGCAGCTTTCATGGTTGAGACTCAAGGAAAGCCAAGAAGTCAGCTTTTTAGAGAATACAGAAAGGAAGGGTTTCCTTTATCGCTTAAATGGCGCAAATTTCTAACAAAAAGAGGTACAGCCCAACCCATTGATTAATCCTCAGCTAATCTCAACACCAACTACAACCCTCAATATTGATTTGTCTCTAGTTGTACATATATCTATTGTGATTCAAATCATTTTGTTTTTTGTTTTTAAATTTCCAATCATAATAAGTTAATTCTGTAACTAACAAAATGAGTGAATACTACGAGTAGGAGGACATGGGCAAGGCAAGTGCCCTTAAGTTGAAATGGGCTGTAGGTCTCAACTATCATATCTATGACGGTGTTCATAACTTGACAAACAAAGAGCGCAAGGAGATCTTTATCCCTGTGGCCAATCAGGGTGTCATTTATGATTACGAGAATAATCTGCAAAGGCAGTTGCAAGGACATGTATGTATTTTACTATTGTTTAGTGTAATCAGATATCAGCGACGGCTTACAACAAACAGAGAGATATTATTGTCACAGCTGATACAGGATAAGACTCGATGTTAGTAGTTTGGGATGTGAATTCGGGTACCCCACGAAAGACCATTTTCAACCCACATCCAGATGGCGTTATAGCTCTGGATATCAATAACGATGGAACAATGATATCTACTCTCAGCAAAGCTGCTACACCAACTGAACAATGGGTCACTCTCTGGAAATGGGAATAAGAAGAGCCATGTTATATTACTGCTAAGATGGATGAGAAGGTGGATTGCATGCAAAAATTTATCAAGTTCAATCATAACCAAAATTAATTTGCAACTACTGGTTAGACTAGAATATTGTTTTGGTTGTGGGAAAGTAGTGAGAGAGGGTTTGAATTGTATTCACCTGAAATTCCACCGAAAAAGACTCTCACTCAGACTGTCTTCATACCAAACTCTCCTCAGGCTGTCTCAGGAACTAAGGAAGGGGTCATCATAGTATGGGACATATCGTTGATCATGGAAGACTACACTCAACCTTAGGAGCGAAGAGCCATCAAGACGGTTAACTTGATGAACAATCCCAACAAAATCGACCAGATGAAAAAAAATATGGTCTCTACTGCTATCTCTGTGCTTAAGATTGAAGATCGCTTCTTAGTGGTGGGGTCATCCAACGGTTCAGTGAGATTCTATGATGATCAGTATAGAATTGAGGCCTGGTTTGAAGATATCGATTTGGGATCAATTCACACGATATCATTTTCGGATGTGCAGGAGGACTACGACCCTCAAGAGAGTCACATGACCAACGAAAAGATCAAGATGGAGAAGCCATTCGAATGCAGAGATTTTATAGTAGTTGATGATCGAGCCCGCATCACTTTGCTGAAGTCTTCCCTTTTTGAGAAAATCGAAAGAGATGAGAAAAAAGGTCGTATTTTGCTGGAATCATTTGTTGCGCCTATTGTCTGCTCAGCTGTGAGACCTTTTGCCAACACTATCATTGTCTCATGTGAAAACAGTGTTCTCTACGAATGGAATTTTGTAGAAAAACCTCATAAAATCCAAGTCAAAAGGGAGTTCAAAAGTGAAGAAGTGCCGACTTGTCTCAATTACAGTCCCAAGGGTAAATTTTTGGCTGTAGGAACAAAGATAGGCACAATCCATATGTATGAAGTATAGGTCAACGATTGGCAGCCACCTCTGCTGGTGGCCTAGGTCGAAAAGAGCAGACCTTACATCCTCATGCAGACCTTTTCACCTGACTCAAGACATTTGGCAGTTATGGATGAAGACTTTGGAGTGACACTGTTTATCTTAGGATAGAAAAATTGGGGCTTTGCTGGTAAAGTAAGAGTACACTATGCACCCATTCGTTCCATAGCATTTGGTGAATCCATGGACGAGAGAGGATAGGTCAAATTACGTTTATTTTCTGTGAGTGAGGATATGAAGATGGCTGAATATGATGTGGTGACAGGTCGCAAATAATAAAAATCTGAGACAAAATACAACCGCCTCAAGTTAAAATCAGTTTTCCAGATCTAGCAATAATGCTTCCCAACAGCTTGCATTTGGTATCCTGTCAATATGTTCAAATAGAACGTTCTCTTGACAGTTAACGAACACTACAAAATCAAATTATGGTCGATGCTCAAAGACAACATGAAGATATGCAAAAAAACATGTCTTGGTCCTACTTATGGTGGAGAGATCACTAAATTGTTGGTGCTCAATCCTGCAGATGAGAAAAATGACTATCAAGATAAATATTTAGCTTATGCGACTAGGGAGAAAGTTGTAGGAATTATCAAATTGCCTCTTGATGGAAATCCTAATAATACTATGGGGCTTATTGCTCATCCCACCAAAATTACATCGATTAGTAGTGTAGTCGATGGCAAGTTGTTCTTCACCTCGGGAGCAGATGATCTTTGTGTCAACATGTGGGAGGTGGATTTTTCAGTGCTGGCTTAAAGTTTCTACTAAGAACCTTAAAGCAATCCATTCCCTGATTTGTTGGAAGGTGGACCTGAAGGTCAAGTCATGAGTGATCTCAAAGATTTCTTCTACTATAGTCAGATCCGCTCAAAAGATGAGCACACCACCAAAGCCCGCAAACTTGACGGCAAAGTTCCTCTGAGTGCTATAGCAAACATGATGCGTAGTATGGGTTTCTATCCCACTCAGAAATAAATCGAAAATATGCAGAATGAGATTCGATATAGCAAGTATGTGGACCACTACAAGGAAACTGTTAGTGAGTTGGAATTGCAGACCTTCTTGAAATTGTTTGTCAATCATCGGCCGGTTTATGGTATCACCAAAAATCACATCACTACTGCTTTATCCATCCTTGGCAGTTCGAAGAATGGAGGAGCACCGACAATAAGTCGAGATGAGTTGGTGAAGGCTCTAACAACCGAAGGAGAAAAGATGACTCTTTAGGAGCTCAAATAAGCCGAGAAAATTCTCTTAGGCTAAGGATTGGAACTTCCATAGGAAATCGATGCCGAGCTGCTCTGCCACAAAGTTTTAGGTTTTGAAGACGCCGAAAGTGGAGAGCAAACAGGCGGCAGTGAGTTCTGATGTTGTAAAAGCATAATTTTTAATAAATAAAAAGTACATTCTATCAATCAGGAGTCTTAGAAAAATTCAATGGTGACGGTCTACTTAGTGTGACCTTTTTGCTTCACGCACATGCCGATCAAGCAAAGACCGATGACCAGCCCAACCAAGCCTAATCCTTGAGTGAATTCATACATAACTTCACCGAGAAGCCTCGAGTAACTGACAGATTTATTGGCTTTCTAGAATGCTTGTTCATTCATGCAGTTCATTTTGGCATTGCAGTAATCTACCATTTTCTTGACAGGTGAGGCACATCTGTTGAGTTAGTAGTCAATTTTACATTGACTGATCTGCAATATGGCTTCAGACTAAGCATGATTCAGTTTGTTTTGGAAGGCGAACAGGACAATTCCAATCATGATGATGCCCCAAATGAAGACCAATAGGAAGTAGATGGGGCTGGCTGATTATTTTTATTTGATCTGGGTGAAGGATTTGATTTTGCGGGTGGTTGGAGGGTCTCTCTTTGTGAATTGAGGTTTCTTTTTGGGGGTAGTGGGGGTATCACAGTCTGATTATTCTTATTCGAATAGTTTTTGCTTGCTGGGTGTCGTATTTGCCTCCATAAAAATTATTATTAAAATGCTGATATTTAAATCACATCTCAGAACTACCGATAACCGGTATTACCTCAGCCTATTTTATACTCATCGTTCAATTGCAATTTTGTATTTTCCTTATGTGATATAGCATATAGCCTATTTATGCTCCGTTCTAAGTTAATTGATTTATAAGTATTTAGGCATGGAGGGGCGGGGGCACTTTAGAAACGAAACGGGAGATAAAAAAAAGATCATGGATAACATTGAAAATAACTTCAAAGAATACCATTTTAGCTACATCGACTTGAACGATGTCCAAGTATAGATAAAAAATTATTATACCTGGTAATAGGGACAATAAACATATGAGTAATTTTTGAATAACATTCTCTACATGAGAGATCTGTACTTGCTAAAGCAACTGGTTCAAATCTATAACGATTGTTCCAACCAGAATGGAAATAAAATCGCCTTTGAGTATGCTAAATACTGTCCGAGTGTTTCAGGATAGGTCCAAAAGCTAATCTCTGATTTCAATGATAAATACGAGGCCATCATGAGCATTGTTCGGCTTTGGTCTCAAAAAATTACAGTCAAAAGCAAATAATATGCACACTAATTTCAGCCAATTCTGGAGGCAGAGGAGGACAATTATGAGAAATACTAAAAATTTCTGAACCCTGTAGAGAAGGAACTGTTCTCTACTCTCAACCGGGCTGTGTTCCA
>Ga0100402_1001584_pt1 | contig 26248 bp, 33 predicted proteins | sample CryGeyme20150102_FD_80419 | JGI IMG/M metagenome (GOLD analysis project Ga0100402, IMG submission 80419) | Groundwater microbial communities from Crystal Geyser aquifers in Utah, USA - Crystal Geyser metaG 2015-0102 | ecosystem: Environmental > Aquatic > Deep subsurface > Groundwater | place...
ATGCGATCTGTGTTAATTCCTATATTTTCGTAGTGCTTCTGATGGGTCTCAGGTTGCACCAGGTACGACTAGTAGCTCCCCTGTTGACCTCTAAATGAATAAAAAGGCACTTTGGACTGTATGGTCGCTCATAGGGTTCTGAATATCGGTTGACTCTTGCAGAATAATGGTCTGCCATGAAGCTTTGTCCATAGGCAGATGATTTCACCTTTCCCATATGGTACAAACTTTAATAAGCATTGTAAGACTGGCTGAATGAATGCAGGTTTACTATGTACGATTGTTTCTAGGGCGACGGTATTAGAAGTTGTAAGGACGAGGGTCGGTCATCGGGCGATAAAATTATTAAGTGCAATCAGGAGTTATAACTGGAAGATAGATCACTCCAATTCATTTCAATAGATACTCTTAACAGTTGGCTTAATTGTAGTAGAGTATAAGGAGAGTATAAGGAAAACAACAAAAGGATCATTGATCGAAATTTACCAAAAACAACCCTCCATTATCTCTCCTGTTCTTCAGTGACAACCTGTCTCGATACCTGCTTTTTTCTTGAATTACTGACTGTCTCCATTGTTGGTCCCATCCTTCCCTCTCTACTGACTGCACTTTGAATTGATCTTTAGTTGATTTGCTTCTCTTAGAATCCTTGTCCTACCTCCTCACTTTTATACTCTTGCTTAACTCCTTAAAGTTGCCCTGTTGCTATCTCTTTAGTTGGATCAGTCTGTGTATCTGCTGCTTTGTGTGCCGAACATATGCCTAGTCGACCCCCTTGCCTACCTTAGCTCTGCTCTGCTGGCTGAAAAGAGTAGAAAAAGGATCCAGGGGTGCTACGGAGTGACTTACGCTAGATAATTCCCCTATTTCGATTGTGTTGTTGAGATACCGATGAAGCAGAACATCTTCCTGCCTTTTGCCTACCATGTTTCTGAGCTTCCTCCTCAAATAGCTGCTCATCTCATCCCTGTACTCTGAAGATAGATCTTTTTCTATATTGTCAATAGTTTTCAAGTCCATGAGCTTGGAATTTTTCAAAGTATTGTTGAGGGTTTCCTCGGCCTGGAGTTCATTGATTGGAGATGTGAAGGGTCTAAGAGCACTCTGGTTTGCTAACCAGCTGTCTCGTTCTGCTGCTCTTTTGAAAGACAGTCTGAACTTTCGGTGTTCTGTCCTGCAGGCAGTTCTGTTGATTTTTTATGGGTTTTCGACCTCTCTGATGGCAGTATTGAACATCACTTTATTTTATTGGGCAAAAATCACACAAAATCAGCACTGCCCTCCATGTCGAGGTCCCACTCTGCCCCTCCTTCTTCCTCGTTGTCATCTTCGTACTCCTGGCAGTATGTCATGAACGTGTTCTTGTTGAACATTGCTTCTATCTTAGGGACCTCTTTTTTGAGAGCAGAAGAGACGGGTTTTACTTATTGCTGCCCGTATGACTCCTAGTAGTCTTCGTAGTCCTCCTCATACTCGTCGTCGTTGAGGTAGTCGAAATCCCCGTCCTGGTTGTAGGCGCTAAGAGGGTTGATTTTATAGGCGGAAGACTCTTATTAGATGTGTGTGAGATGTCCTTTACTTTTGTGGGTTCTGGCAATGATTTTATCGACGAACTTCAGGAGCTGTTAGTCTTTGACTTTTCCGTTGAGGAAGTAGAGGTGGTGTTTATTCTTGACGTAGTTGAGCACATCGACTCTGTTGACATTGGGCTTTCTCATGATCGAATCCAGTCGCATTTTGTGGTGGTAGAGCTTCCCACTGTCGACCACTAAGTACTCCATCACTCACTATCATCACTAGTACCTATCGTTGGAGGCTCGAAGTTTATTGCTAGTCTTTTGGGAGCAAAGTTGTCACTCACCGGCTTCCTTACTTACTTCTTCGCCTTCCCTCCCAGCCTAGACATTCTTATTCAACTATTATTATTATCACTCACATTCCAAAACTGCAACCTCCTTCATTTCTCTCTTCTTCTTGTCCGACTGTCTTGCATTTAGAGGCGCCCTGAAGACAGCTAATGAATTTAGGCTTATTAAAGACATATTTCTGATGAAAGCTAAAGATACCCTGTTGACATTCTCAGGTTGATTATTACACTTTGAAGGAAGGACAAGCTCAGAGGATATCGAGTCGAGATTATGCTCTTCAACTGAGAGGAGATGCCATTATAATACTCTACTAAGATGCAGGCCAGCCAAGAACAGCTCCATCAGGTAGTTCTTCCCTCACTCAGGTATGGCTGCAATGCATGCAAATGACTCAGTGCACCCCTTCAGCTGCTCTCTCCTTCCTCCAACAAATCCACCCCGTCATCAACACCCCCCTCACTCATTCCCGACAATCTCTCCTCATGCTAGCAGCATCCATCTCATCTGTCCACCTTGTGCAAGCTGCTCTCCGCTTTAAACCAGATCTCCACCTTAGAGATAGCATTGGGAGGTCAGCTCTTCACTTTGCAGCTGCAGTCGGGAGCATATAGATCTTTGAAATGCTCGTTGAGGCGGGAAGCAAAGTAGACGAGCAGACAATCGGAGGGGAAACTCCCCTTTCCAAGGCTTGCATTTTTGGGCAGGGGGACATTATAGAATGGTATCTCAACAACAGCCTCTAAACCTTCTAAATTGCCGACAAGATGGGCAAAAAACCTCTGGAAGCTCTCAAAACAGGAGGAGAGGCCCTGTACGACGAAGTCATCCAGGTCTACAAATAGCTGACCTCTGATACTGTCATGAAAGAGTGATTTTTCAACAATTCACTGTCACAAATCATACTTATCAACCCTCAGTAGGAGCAACACTCTTGAACTCTTTGGCAAGCCCGATCACTCCACAGGCTACGCGAGCTCCAGAATTGCCAGTGGTCAGGCTGTCAGGGTGCTCAGTTCTGCCTAGATCGTCTTCTTGTTTGTGAACCACCACTGACCTTCCCACAATCGAGTATTATCCGTAGAGAGAGATCTGCTTGTCAGTGAAGCACATGTATGCGTTTCCAAAAGGATCGGCTGAGAGGTTTCCCAGATCTCCGACGTGCCTTTCTTCAGCGAAAGGGCCTCCATGTTTCTTCTAGAATGGATTATAGTGAGGTCCAGCTGTGGCGCAGCCTTGAGTAAGATCTCCGAACTGGTGAATATGGATACCATGCTTGCCGTTGGGACTGAGGCCTTTGACCGAGCAGGCAATCTTTGTGGCAGAGTTTATATCGTCTTGACTGAAGGAGGTGACTCCTCTGACTCCAGAGTTGTTGTCGGGATAGAGAATGCAGATGGCGTGCCTCTTCGTGTCTGGAACTTGATTTTGATCAAGGGATAGTAGAGGAGCAAAGGAGGCTGCACAAGCCAGGGCAAGTACTTTTCTGAGCATTATTAATGATATTTTGGTATTATTAATTCAGGTAGCTCCCATGTATAATAAAAATACTCACAAGCAAAGTATGTATTTTCTGTTCTCATCAGCCCTGTGAGTTCCCACAACTGAGTAGAGAAAATCAATTATGCCAGTAAAATTGATTGAAAAGAAGAAATTTGAGAAACACATTTTCAAGGAGAAAAGGAATAAATACTCAAAATTGAGTGTAATATGGACCTTGATAGAAGGCTTTGTGTGAGATAAGTGCAGAAGATCACTTCAGTATGTGGGAAGAGGTGTTCTCCTTCCCTTTATGAAACCTTCCAGATCTTCGAGAATGGGCTCAAGCATCCCTCCTCCTCCATTGTTATCGTCATTGTCATCTTGATTGTTGTTTCCCTTCTTCCCTCTACCCTTGTTTTCCTGACCAGAGGCTCCCTTCTCGACGTCTTTTCTCGATCCTGAATTTTTGGATGATCGTCCACTGAACAGATCTGGCATGACATAGGAGTGAGTGGGCTCAGTTTGTTCCTGGGGTGTTGTTTTTTCAGGTAGGCTGTTGAAGGAAGGGACCTGTTGGAAGAATCCTGCCACTTTCAAAATATTTAGCATCTTATTATTACACAGTTGCTCCTTTCTGGAAATTAAATGTTCAACAGACTATCCAATACACAACATTAGCCGTTCTATCAACATCTCAGCCTAGATGGAAAAATAACAATCATACTTTGGCCTCTAGCTGATTCTCGCTCTTCTGCCTCTCAAAGTGGAACTCTGTTTGCTTTTCTTTGCTAGCTATCAAGGGTAACTCAAAGAGCCTTTAAATAGGAACTATTGGATTTTTTGTTGTCGCTGAACTGTTCAGGCTGCGCTTTTTGACTGCATACTCCTTCAAGTGCTGAGGAATGAAGTTATCCTTTGATATGTGCAGTTACCCTTTGGACCTGTTGTCGTTGTACCTGCTGATGTGCCTGCTCTGGTCCATGAACTTATTGTAATCTTTATTCCACTTGCTGTTGGACCCGACTGCTGGCCTTATGCTCAAAATGCGCTGCTTCATATCCCCATTGTCGATTGTTATGGCTCTTTCCTTCTCCTCTCGGTGCGGGCTCCGCTCTCTGAAAGGTCGGTCTACCTTGTTGAACCGAGAGTACCCTCCACTTACAGCTACCTAGGTCCTTTAGCTTCGAGCTATCCTGCATAGTCGATTGATCAGTTGCTCGTTCTGAACCTATATTTCATGCTCTTGAAGGAGAGGGAGGACTCTATGGAGTTTGGGCTTGAGAACATGTGTTCTTGGGACAGATTGATCAATACTGGAGCGGATGTTTCTGAGTCGGTGGTAGTGATTGGCCTTGTTCTGGAAATAGACGAATCTCTCGGATCGTGCGACTGACATTATGACTCTTGTATTATTTTTATTGTAGGCCTGGTGTTAAGATAGAAGGGAGGAGGGCAATAATATAACGGGGGAGGGATTGAAGAGGTGGGTGAGTTGGTCCTTAAATATGAATTTAATATATAATATTAAAAAGATTATCACCACAAATGGACAGAGATCTCCTTCACCCCACCCTTGAGAGCGAGAAGCAGAGCCACAAACTCAAAAGATTGGTGCCCACTCCCAACAGCTATTACATGGACGTCAAGTGCGGAGGATGCAACGAGACAGCTGTCGTCTTTTCTCATGCCCAGACCGTCGTCGCCTGCAACAACTGCAAAAACATCCTCAGCAAGCCCACTGGAGGAAAGTGTAAACTCACATAGGGTTCAGCATTCAAAACCAAAACTGGATGATTTTGTACCTTATTTAATCACCTGATCATTCCTATCAATCAAGTCTACCGATCCGCCTTTCTCTACCTTGCTGATAGCAACCCACCAAACCACCACCTTTTAAGTCAACAGAAAGGCTCTATTATTCAAAACGTTGATGATATGTAAATAGTAGTGATGATGGAGGGGTAGTATTGATAAGGAGGCTGAACATCAATGGGCCTCACTGCCGACCTGCATCTCGAGCTCAGTGATTCTTCTCTGGAGCCCCAGCAGTTGCTGCTGCAGAGCTGTTTTCTCGCCCTTGAGGGAGGTGATTTGCTGTTGGATTCTGCTGTTTTATGCCTTCTGGAAGTTAAAATGTCTTTTCCTAAAGTAACTTGCATTTTACATTTCTTCCTCGATGCGGACAAGCTCGTTTGAAAGGCTCTTTTTGACGTCAGCTGTCTTCATTGTCAGAACTGACTCGAGTGTGTCCTTCTCACTTCTGAGGATCTGCACCTCCTTCTTGTGGTTGTTCAATTCGTTGGAGATGTTCTTGATTTGTTGCTGAGTGGCTCATTGTCTACCTCGAGGGTCTGCAACTTCCCCTTCAGAGAGGCAGGGTTTGATCCGAAGCTATTTCCTGTGTCGTTCATTGCAATAAAAATATTATACCACCCAGCCCCATATAAGCCCATAGCTGAGTCAATACCACATACAGCTGCTTCCTTTGTTCTCAACTATCTGCCTTATTTAGTTATGTCAAATCTATCAGTGGGTGGCTCCAGTCTCGACTGGGTTCATGAAGGGTCTGCGCTTCTCCAGGAAGTCGTTGAGCTCTCCGTTTTCGTTGCGGGTGCCGGTCTGTCCAGTAACTCCTCTGGCTTCTCTGGCAACTCTCAGCAAAACGTCTGTGATTTTTTCAAGGGGGAGCTCTTCTCCAGGAGGCAGTCTTCTCTTTTCCTCTTCAATTTGTCGCCTGAGTCAACCAATGAATACTTGACTTATTCGCAATAAACCTGGTCGAAGGTTCTTTCTCCCTTTTCGTTGGTTGCTGCGTCTTCATTTTGCTTTCGAATTTGTTTGTTGGCAAGTTCGTAGGTGTAGAGCTGCTGAGGGTGGTAGTTGTGACTGAGGAGTTCGTAGTCTCTGTCGATCTGATCGGCGAATCGGCGTTCCTGAATGATGACAAATATACGGGTCCGTCCTTGATCAACTCGACTGGGGTTTGACAGTAGAAGGGCAGTTTAAACTGGTTGCGGAGTTCGAGGAGGAAGAAGTGTTCGAGCTCCGTGTTTCCGTAGAAGTACTGCCTGCAGGTACGGGAGATGTTTCGATAAGCCTGGACGACTGAGTGGATGAGTTGATACTTCTAAGGAAGGAGTGGTAATCGTTGCGCATGACGACGTACTGAGTGTTGGCGGGGTTGATGGGCTTGGGCATGTTGAGGATCTTGGGTTCCCAGTTGTTCTTCCATCCTGATTTGGTCCAAAACAAGCTCTTATCCCGAATCCTGAACACCATTAATAAAATAATCAATATCAATATTCCATCGCCTCAGGCAACCTTACATCCAACTCATACACCCCATTCATTGATAGCTTTGTCTATTATTCACATGCATTAATGAACTCAACATTATTCATCCTCAGAATCGATATCAGTTGATATGCGGTGACTCACTGCGCTCACTGCACTCAGAGAAGTTTCAGTATCGATATCAGTGGATGGACGATCGCCCATTTCTTCGAGTTAGCTCATGTTTTCTGGGTTGAGTGGATCCATGATTTTTTTCCATCTTTGAGAGGAATTGGATTAATGTTTCTTCTGCAAAACAAATGGCAAGAGTAAACTATTGGATGACTTTCCTGAGAATTGTTTTGAAAAAAATGTCTCTTGTGTGGACTCCTCGGGTCTTTGTATCCTTGTTGCTTTCTGCTAAGATGGCACTTCCTCAGGAATTGTATCGATAGGTTTCATTAGCCTTACTTCTGAGAACAGTTTTCTTCCATATGGAGTGCAATGAGGTGCCGACAATGAATTATGGTTATAGTCATCGATACTGAAAGGAGAGTTTTTGAAGATATAGCTACACATGGCGTTAGACAGTCGATTGGTTCCTCTGTTGGTCACCATATGTACGTTTTAGATCCCTGAGGGGAAACTTCGTCTACTCATCTACTATATTGTGCCAGTTCAAAGTATAGATCATATAATGTTGCACCTTCTTAATTATTGAAATCCATCCCATGATTCTTATATCCAATATTCTTCTGGCATACCCTGAGCTAGCAACTAATTAAGTCATATACACCTCATACACAATAATACCCTCAAGATTCACCTTGTATCATAAAGAGGCCAGGCAGAAGGGATGCTTTTTGACGAATAGTGAGCTAAGGAGGTCGGGGAATGAAAATTAGATGTTTAGGGGGCAATTGGCGGATGGAATTCTGAAGAGTTCTTGTAAATTCCGTGGAAAAGCATTTAAATAATAATACAAATCCTTAAGTTTCCATAGATGGATATCGAATTTTAAGTCCCACAACTCCCCCACAACGCCATCTTCAAGCCCATCAGCGAATTCCCGATCCAAGAGCTCTACCAGCAATCAGTTACCCTGGAGAATGCTTTCGTGGCTTCTCCCCAGCATACTCAGCCGAATATCCTTCTCACTCTCATCAACAACACCCTTCTGCTTTCGGACCCCTCAGCAGGTTAGGTGACTCCCTTCGCTGCCACTAACTTCAACTTCGATCTGAAGTTCTAGGTCCTATATCAAACTCAAGTAACTCTTGACCTATTTAGAACAATATATTTTCGACCAAAATCGGAATCAAACTCTTCTATGATCAGTCCAAGTCTTTCAGCTTCTATTCCCCCTACCTCCACATCGTTTAGGCCTGGATTCTCTGTCTTTCCAAAAAAATCAATAGAAAGGGTTTCCATGAGATGTTTAAGCCTCTTAAAAAACTGGGTAAAGGAAATTTTGCATCTGTATACGAGGTCGAAAGATTGACCGACAGAGCCAAATTTGCTGTCAAAGCTTTCTCCAAACAAAGCTGCTTCAATGGCAAAAATGGAAAAGAAAGTCTCATCAATGAACTCGATATCATGAGACAGCTCAGCCTAGATAGTCACCCCAATGTTCTCAGACTCGAAGGAGTCTATGAGTCAGACAACTCCATCTATGTTGTTCTCTAGCTTCTGACTGGCGGCCAGCTTTTCCACAAAATTCAACAGGCAAATGGACATTTCTCAGCAGCTGAGGTCAAGTAATTTATGCACGGACTCCTTGGAGGTCTGAAACAGATGCATACCCAAAGGATCATGCACAGAGATCTCAAACCTGAGAACATAATGCTGAGAGAATCATCATCGATGACTCCTGTCATTGTTGACTTTGGACTCGCCACCAATGTTGACATTGAGAAATATCTCTTCTTCAGATGTGGAACTCCCGGCTATGTCGCACCTGAAATTATCGAGCTCAATGAAAGCAAGCACATTGAGCCTGAGTGCGACCTTTTTTCTGCAGGTGTGATATTCCACATCCTCCTCACCAGAAAGGCCGTCTTCGAGGGCAGCAAATACGAAGAGGTCTACAAGAAGAACAAATAGATGAACATCAAGCTTGAGGGATAGAGATATGCCAATGTTGATCCAAAAGCCTTGGATCTACTGAAAAAAATGCTTATTTCCAATCCCAAGGAAAGAGTCTCCGCTTATGACGCTCTTCTTCATCCCTACTTCGAAGGAATTCAGCTACCTTCAGATCAAAAACTGTACTCTCCGTGCCTCACCAAGGCCAGTGACAGAAAAGGAAAACTTATTTCCTTCAACTGAGTCTTGAGAGGCCACTCAAGCTGATATTTTAATCACTAACTTATATTTCACATTCCCTGTCCATACTCCCATATACTCCACATATTAATGCGATGACGATGCTCCAACCTTCATAAATGGCCTTAACTGGAAATCCAAAGAGGGCTCAGAGGCTCCAACCCCTTTTGAAAAGGAGATTTGATCTTACAGGCTCATAATGTGATATTTCAAACCAGAATCTATATTTTATTGTTGATTTGATGAGCGCAGAGAAGATGTACTTCAGAGTGCCCCACGACAAGGGTCACGCTCACTTCTACGACACCATCTAATCCTTCCCTGGCCTTCACGCAGGCCCCAGCTTCGAAGATCGAGACAAATACATCAGGGACAGCATTCGCTACCAGTTACTTACCACTACCCCCGAGCAAGCGAGAAGAAGTACTTGTTGATTGACCTAGTCGTGACTCTTCGACAATGCTTCAGACTCCCTGAAAGATCTCAAGTCGAATTTTGCCTGTAGAAGAAGCTACCCGGTACATCACTCAGAAAGGCTGCCGAGGAGCTCGGTCTTCGTAAATGATCACTTCCATATTGAAATCAATAACCCTAGCAGATCTTTCGCTTAATCAGTATTTTTCATACAATCATCAGCTATCAATCAGGTACTATCATCAATGAACTATCACCCAAGCAGGCTTTAGTTTTTCTCCTCAAAAGGAGCCTTCTCTGTCCTCTGTTTCTGAACTAGCTTCTTCAGGAACTCCCGCATCATGAAGTGCCTGTTCTTGCTGGTCTCAAACTCAACCTCAGGTCGGCCGACTCTTCTGTACCTTGCCTCAATCGAATAGGAGCTTCTTCCTGGAAGAAATTTTGATATTTAATCCCAAGAACGACGGTCCCTTCTTGCTGCCACTAAAATTGTATCTTATTCGTTGGAGTATTTTAGAAAACCTCCCACCCTGTCGTCCAGCTTTATTTTCTTGTAAATCTCCCTTTTCCATCTTTTCTGGACCTCCTCCTTGCTGCAGCCCTTCACCGCCTGGGCTAGTCGATCCCAATCTGTTACTCCCTCCTGAATCACCAAATTCTTCAGCTTTTAGTCATCTCCGTTGGTCCATTAGAACTGGTAGTTCACTTCCTCTTGCTCTGATGAAATATCTTCTCTCTAAGACTCTGACTTTTCTTTTTTCACTGGGGTCACTTTAACCCTCTCTTATATTTTTTTTGGAGGCACACTTTTTTATCTTTACCTGTCTCTGGGCTTACTGGACCTTGGTCCTTAATTTTCAAGAAAAATTCTCAGTCTCTGGAAGCGATTGGACTCTAGTGGTTTTCTCATTATGTACTTGGGAATCTTCCTGTTCTCCTTTGGAGTTCCCATTCTTGTTCTCCTGACCCTCAGCGCATTGGAATTCTATCTCTGTCTTTCTCTTACTCTTTCTCGATGACTTTTGTGGATGGGATTGGGCGCCTTTGGAGTCTCCTTTTTGACCTGCTCTTCCTTCTTGGACTATTTCTCAACTTTTTCACTAGATGACCTGGTATTTTTTTGTTTTTTTTCTAGCTCCAGTTTCAGCTTGAGATGCCACCGCTTAAGCACGGAATCCTTGGTGCGATTGCTTCTGAACTTTTGGCGAATGGTTGCCCAATCGTGGGTTCCATATTTTTTAACTAATCTTGTGAGCTCCCGATCCTAATTTTAGCTCCACTTCTGCATTGATGATATGTAATTAATTGATCAAGATGAACTATCAGATTTTTCAATTATGCATGCATGGCGCATCGCCATCTCTGTTGTTATTGGCAAATACACTGATTGAGTCAATAAATTCAATATCATTTAAAACCTCTGAGGTTTATCCTGGAACCTTTGCCTATCTTTATCTGGGACCAATATTGCTCCCTCACTTTGTGGTGTGTGCCTGACATCAGCTTATGCAACTGTCCCAACATTTCCTTTATCCTTGATTTATCCTAAAGCATCTCAGCTACTTCGTATGTCTGAAGCACATACTTGTGACTCAATAGACCTGATATCAGTTAGTTATGATGTCTTGCACCCTCAAGGACCATGCTTTATGCTATCTTGAAGTTGAATTTTGTTCTCAGAGTGATCCAGTTGGCAAGAACGTAGGCTCGATTTGATCTCTCCAAAAGGTCGTCCTGGATTGATATGAACAGTTCATAGAGAACATTTCCTAGGAGTTTGATATTAGAATGGATTGATTTGAACTAGATCACGCTGAAAATTCTCCAGTCGATAATAACTTTCCAGTCTATCTACTGTGGCTTTAGAAATATATTAAACACAACAATTTTGATAAACACCAGAAGAATGAGCCCCGATTGTTCAAGATGAATATCTGCTTGCAAACTCCCATACTCCTATGATAAGCTCAGTAGCATCATTTCCTAAGCAGTATAAATGTAGTTATGACTTCCAAAGCTACCGTGCTTACAGGTAAAGTATAAGAGCTCTCCGAAGCGTTGCTTCAGAAAATACTTGTCCACAGTCTTTTTCAGACATTCGACACCGAGTGTTAACAATCTTTGAACGCTTTTGATTTTTTCCTGATTAATTTGATAACCTTAGCTCTAAGAAAGATTCAAAGGATAGTCGAAATGGTCAAGAATAGTCAGCAAAAGAGGCTTCAGCCCATCAATGAACTACAACCTCATCGCTACGAGGTCCTACTGAATCTTATCTTTGCTGTACTATCTCGAAAGGTGCTTTCTATAAGGACGAATCTTCTCTCGAAATGATCTCAAATATAAAGTAAAAAGAATGCTGTTGACTACCGCCTTGAATTTCTTCTTAAGTACCCTCCTTCTAAAGGCCGTCATGGGAATTCTCCTTTTCTTATAGTTCGATTAAATGAATAAAGAGTGCTCTGCTCTTTTGCTCTTGCGACTACATGTTACTTCTGATGCCATCAGTTTGTTACTGATGATTGGAAAATATATAAGTGGTTCCTCTTCTGTATTTTATGTGTGTCTTCTCTTCTAAGTCTTTACCAATTTCTGGGCAATTGATTTCATTTGTGTATGATCATACTAAATGGGACGAAATAGAGTTCTACCGGGTCTGTAGTTAGACTGCTACCTTTTCACCTTATGCACTCGCCCTCCGTTGTTGTATAACTTCAAGTAATTTTTAAGAAGCTAGGACTGGGTGCTACTCTACTCGACCTTTTTATGTGTCTATAAGACCGAACTGACCTTCCTACGTCCAAATTCAATGATGGGCTTTGTTCCTGAAGAGGAGCTATCTTCAAGAGAAATCAGTCTGAACCTACTTGTGATTTTTTAATGTTTCTTTGGCTTTATAACCGATCGATAGTCCTCATCTTCTTATCTAACATTATCTGCAGGAAGGTAGCTTTACTTTGGCTACCGAGAAGAATGCCCTATCTGACAACCCAGCCAAGACATTATTATTGTTTACAATATGTTATCATCAAAAGTAATCAAATCATTGCTAACTGTCTCTCCTCAGTCTCTGAGTGCTCTAAATATGGTGAAAAATGGGCTTTGGGTACCATCTCATGGGCTTCCAACCTTCGTACCAACACATGTGAGCTCCTTTCTCAGTCGGGCAAAAGTTAATGTTTTTATTTTTTCTTATCGAGTCAACAGGCACCGACTCGTAGGGAACCATCGGATCGTCTTTGGAAGTTATCAGCAGAGTTTTAACTGGAAAGGTCTCGAGGTCCTTTGGCTATACTCCAAGTTAGTCAAATATCTAGTCAGCCGGCTTTCCTAGAATTTTAGAGGTGATTCTTTGATGGAAGTCATTGAGATTTTTGGAGGCTTTGAGGTGTTCTAGGTCGATGATTCCATGTTCCCACCAAAACTTCATCTTTTCGTGCCGGAGAACCACCGTGTCCAAATAATACTTGATGAAGTATCGCTGATACTGCTCATTCATGTTGTGAATCACATACTTCACGTCAAAAGGAGACCCCACCAAGCTTAAAGACCGAATGTTTGGGCTCAGAGTCTTTTTCTTCCATTCTCTGATCAGATACCTTAGCACGTAGTTTCCTCCAAGGCTCATTCCGACTATGTGAATGGGTCTCTTGGGATAGTACGTCTGAACTCTCTCGAGAGCCTTCTCCAACTAGTGGAAGTGGATCCCGACAAAGGGTATGGGGCTGGTCATATCGCTATTAAAGCCTCTGCTGTTCATGCAGACAGAGGTGTATCCCTTTTGTTGGGACATACTGGCCATTACTTTCATGTAGGTGCACTCGCTTCCTCCTGTCATTCCATGCATCACAAAGACGATGGGAACGTTGTCATACTGAGGCAAGTTTTCCAACTTGTTGGTCCAGTCCAAACTAACGTGCCCTCCGTCGTCGAAGAATATTTTTTCTCTCTCGTACTCAACTTTGATGCTCTAGCTCATGTAGGAAAGATGTTCGTAGATGGACTGAAGAGAGTGATGGAAAAGAAGGGGAGAAGGCTTATAGATATAGGTGCTTTGCTCGGCTTGTTTTTCTGCCTTGGTTCCCAAAAAACCCAGCATGTTTTTCGTCCATTTTGAGAGTCTCACCAGCATTCTAAAATTATTGACCTCAATTATATCCGGTAGCCTAAATAAAGCTCCAAGGATTATCGAACACCTTTAGCTGTTTTCTGAAGCCCGATCATGTGAATAGGATTGAGTCGGGATTATATTAATTTGTCTGACTATAAAATGTCCTATCTCAACGCAGGTACATCATCATTGACGCAGAAACTCTCGAAAAAAGTATCTTGGGAAAATCAGTCCTTGTCGGGGAGGTTGTCAGGATCCAACAAAGTATGTCACTTGCTATCAAGCTCCCAACATCGAGAATGTTCCAGGCATCAAGCTAAAAACATCTGAGGAATTTGCTAATGCTGATTTGTGCAACATTTGCAAACAGCCCTTCAACCAGCAGAGAGGAGTGAACCGCCACCACTGGTATCGCATAGTTTAGATAGCCGAATCTGTGCAGCCTCAGCTTGCGGAGAATGCAGTCGCAAGAAGATCAACAACGAACGATGCTGCGATTTTTGCTTCCTGAAACAGCACCTGAAGAAGCAAGAGCACGAGAGAAGAGAGAACTTTAGGCAGAGAGAGCAGAACATCGAGAAGATGAACCAATAGATAAAAGATTTTTAGACAGAGATTGAAGATCTGGATAAGGAAATAATAACGATCGACAAGGCAAACGTGGAGATGGAGGTCAACAATCTCAAGGAGTTCAATTAAAAACAGTAGGCTATCCGAAAACGCCAGGAAGACCTCAAAGCCAGGCAGGAAGCATACGAGATCAAAAAGAAGGAACTTCAAGAAAAGAAGCAGGAACTTTAGACCAGAGAAGAGCGTAATAAGAACTTCGCCTCGAAGGTTCAAATCATCAAGCTCGATATCAGCTCCAAGCAGTCAGCTCTTCTCGAAAAAATGGAGGAACTTGAAAGACTCAAAATGCAACTGGAAAAACTGGAGAACCAGAGGGCCGATCTAATGAAGGAGTTCAAGTGATGCTCTATTGACTATGTCTCATTACTCAAAGGCTATAATATCAGGCTTTCTGAAGGGGCTCCATTATGTGCTGATAGCCTAGCTCTCTTGTGATTGGCATCAGATGGTCAACTTCCTAAGGCCCTGCTACCATCAATAAGGCTGTTTATGACGAGGGAGGAGGCATGAATGACTGAATGTGATTCTTATTGATGGGTCCGTAGGGTCCCACCCATCCCGGTTTCCCTTCCTTGAGCATCAGGTTTAGATTTAATCTTTGCTGCTCAGCTAGCATGCTAAATTATTCGAGGAAGACAAAGTCGTCGAGTTCTTCGCCGACCCAGAGAAGGCTGATTCCTGTGTTATTGTCATAGTTGGGCATGATGGAGTCGATGAGAGTATAGACTCCTGTGATTCCTGATTAATATGCGATGATGCCGATGTGTTTATAGGTCTTAGGAGGACTTCCTTCCCATTCTAGCTTGCCGAAGCCGTGGTAAAGATACTGCGTCTTTGGGCCTTATATTTCTACCTTTTCTCCTTCCTTACTCACAAATTGAATACTTTCAGTTACAAGAGACGGCTGGTGAATGACTGTACCAGGTTCTAGGGTCTCATGTCTCTCACAAACAGGTCAATGATGCCTGGCTCATCAATTCGGGATATAGGATTATAGGGTCGACTCTGACCCTTGATGTTGACCTTGATGAACTGTCCAATCATCAACCCAAGGCACTTTTCAGGATCTGGAAGAGCTATATCCAAGCAAGGGTACCCAGACGGAGCAAATATGTATTTCTATTGATCTTTTGCTTCTCCATAAAAGTAGCCTGAATGGGGCTGCTATTGGGCGTGAGGAGACTGTGTTGGGCTGCGATACGATCTGTGTGAGGAGAGCTCTACATGGATTGGCTAGACCTAGTTTAAGCTGAATGGCAGTGCGGAGGTAGGAGAGAGCTTGACTCATATTTAATATAAGTTGTGACTGTGCATATGAATGTCGATATCTGTATATGTGATATCACATCTGATAGCTCGGCAGTTCAATAAATATAAAGTGGATGAACAAATTTGTCAAACCGGCACTGAAGGAACCCATTAAACCTCCCTTGTATGTCCGCCCATATTCAGCATCGACCTCCAGGTCACAACCTGGTCCAAAGATTCCCATGGACTCTACGATTACGAGGCAGATTAGACCAAATTTTTCACATAAAACTTCCAGATCAACCGTAACTGCAAAGTATACCGTCACATAACCTGTACCATCGCCCCTATTCAGCCATGAAAACCATCATTATTTATGAGGACGACAAAAGAGAACTGCCCATGGAAAATATCTACATTGGTTCGATCACTGTCGATCAAAATAAAAAGTTTACCCTCCAGTCAGCTGATGCCAGTGGAGTCCAGCCCCACCCTTTCCTTCGCTAGCAGCACCCAGACATATTCCGAAATTCATATATTGTCGTCAACGATTTTGAAAAAGATGAAGGGATCGAAGGCTTTCCCCTATGTAACCTTCTCATCATTCAGAAGCAGGACATTTTGTCAAATTGGGCAGACTCGAATACCTAGTGATCGAGGTCATGGATAACCGAGGCCTTCGCACTCTCAAGTAGACCTCTCATCTTGAGCTAAACCAAGACATATATTCGATACCTTAGGAAAAATTGTAAGGCCAGTGTAAGATATGCCTGTGTGAGGAGGCCACAGAGTAAGACCCGATAATTAATCCCTGCTCCTGTAAAGGTAGCTGCTAATTTGTCCACGTCGGCTGTTTGAAGAACTGGATCAACAGCAAGGTCAAGAAGGATGTCAGTGGAATCGCCCTTACCTACAACTTCTCAAAATTTGAGTGTGAAATATGCAAAAAATTACTGCCAAAATCCGTTTAATTGAGCAAAACGTCAACACTCGATATGATCACCTTTGACAAGCCGGCAAAACCATACATTGTGCTGGAGAGTGTCACTGACAAGCACGAGAGAAGAGAAGAGCTCAAGGAAAGAAATCTCCATGTTGTGTCTCCTGACGAAAAAGTGCCGGTGAGGCTGGGTAGAGGTCATCAGTGTTAGATCAGAGTTACCGATATCTCTGTCTCCAGGGTTCACTCAGAAATCATGCTGGAAAATGGGAAATTTTATGTGAGGGACCTGAAGAGCAAGTTTGGGACCTTGGTGAAATTTAGATAGGAGTTCGAGCTAAAGGATAGAATCCGAGTTCAGTACGGGCGAACATGCTTCGACTTTCTTCTGAGCTAGGAGGAAAAGACGGAGAAGGATCTGGTGGCCGAGCTGTATGCCAACCGACCTGTGTTCTACACAAGAGCACAGCTGAAGGAAAGAGGGTAGCTTTCCGACAATGATTGAGCCACAAGCGCTGCTTCTGTATCTGTGTAATGCTCCTTCTGTATCTGTGTAACTCTCCTTTTGGATATTTTATGTTCCTTCAAACTATAACTTATCATTATCAATGCCACCTAAAAAGGATCCTAAAGCTGAGGAAGCCCCCAAATAGCCAGAACCTGAGCCCCAGCCATATGAGTTAACAGGCTATGGCAAGTTCGAATACCTCAACGGAGTCACCTACGAGGGCAACTGGCAGCTGATAAAAGGAAAAAAGGTCAAGCACGGCTATGGTAAAATGATCATTCCCAGCAGCAGATAGCTCATAGCAGAAAGCTATGAAGGTGACTGGTTCGAGGATAAAATGCAGGGCTTTGGAACCTATCACTATCCCGACGGTTCCATATATGAGGGTGAGTGGAAAGATGACAAACACCATGGAAAAGGTATTTTGTCATTTTCAAACGGAACCAGGTATGAAGGAGAATGGTAGCAGCACTGGATGCAGGGCCCAGGATAGTTTACTGATTACCTTGATCGCAAGTGGAAAGGATAGTACCGACAAGGAAAGTTCTAAAGTAGGGCTCAAAACTCCCTGGTGAAGGACCTTATTCTCAACAGTCGAAGGCGATAGCTGGAAGAGGAGGTGCGATCCACTGTTGAGCAGTTGTTGACCCTTCTAAAATCCTAAAATAAACAGCAATTTAAAATGAGCCCATACTTTGCAAACATGAGTCAGTGCGAACACTTCGTCAGAACAACACATATTAGCCTTCAAGACAAAACAGACGAAGAATGGGTTGAATTACTTTAAGATCTGAAGGTGGGACAGGCTCGAGTATTGAATAGTAAATAAGATGCTAAAGTTCTTGAGTCGAATGAGATTCTTGGGAGTCAGCTTCAAGGAGCTGGCCAAATAGTGTAGATTTCTGGATAAAAAGGTTGGTCTTCGGCTTGGCTTTCTCCATAAAAAGGCCGATGGGTTTTGCTGTCGACAAAAAAAGTCTGATGTGTGCTATCTTATAATCGCTGATAAATTTATATTGCTATGGAACAATCTTAGCCATCTTAATTTGATCTCTTCCTCAGAAAAATAAAGAGAATCAGTCTCATTGTCATCGTTGTGGGACTGATCATTTTCCTCGTTGTTTTCTTCTACGGATCTCAGCAGGTCTACAAAGATGAGCTCCACACCCTCTACGACACATTTGACGTATCCACATAACACGTCTAGCTTCTGAAAAAGCTCAAGAAGAGCAAGAAGAGCATCGTTTACGGCCGGAAAGAAGCAGGACTGTTCCAGTTTGCCTAGCACTATGCCAGCAGTCTCAGTATGGAGGGTCGCAACATATATATTGAGGATATAAGCAAGAAGCACTTCAAGCTGTACAAGATAGCCCAGGCAGCCAGGAAGAGGATCGACAAGTGGTTCGGAATATAGAAGGAGGAGGGAGATTGGCTCATTTACTCAAGGGACGGAAACATCGTACCTCAGGATATCATTGACAAAATAAAAAAGGGTAATCCCAACTCCAAGATCACCATCTTCACTCCCTCTCTTAGACAAAGAGTATCATCTGCCTTATTCAGAATCGAGGCTTTAAGTAATTCCCCTATCCTGAGCTTGATGAACACGAGGTCGAATAATCAATCGAGAGGAACTTTGGAGTCAGCTAAAATACAGCCGACATCCTGTTCGATTACTTTGAAACTGTCGAGAATGCCTTCAAAAATATGAAGCACTACTACTTTAGCCCTTAAAAATTTCTAGGAGACAACTATAGAGATTTGGAAGGACTATAAAAGGAGGACAACCGTATTCTCAAGGATTTGTGTAAAAAAGGTGAAGGTGATTCTGATGGGGAAAGTCTAGCTCTTACTGAACTGGGAGTAGTATACTACAATGGAGAGAACTATTGGCGTAACCCTGAGGCCAGACTGAACTATGAGCTTCACAAGGATCTTAATTGTCAGAATAAGTTGATTCCTGAGGATATTTTGAGAGAAGTTGAGGAACTGAAGGAGAGGGAAGCAGAGTAGCTGAGAGAAAGGGAAGAAAGGAGGGCCAGTCGAAAGAAGAGCAAGAAGAGCAAGGATTTGTGATCTTTTAATAACATGCCTTTCTTAAGAAGACTACTCTTATTGTTACTTGCTATAATATTACATACAATGAAGGTGGACGAGGTGGGAAAAGTGGACAATATTCTCAATGAAGAGATCTAAGGCAATTTGTTAGTCAACACCAGAGCTAAACTGTCTTTCCTTCAGGAGGAAAAAGACCGCCTCGATATCGCAATCACTTAGCTCCACTAAAATAATCTACTCCTCAGGACAGTCAATTCTCAACTGATCCCATAACATAAATCATCAAGCTAAAGCCTTATCAGCACACTAAGCCAACAGAATGCAGTATTGTAGGGTCACTATACTCGAATTTTGAAAGAAAACGAAAGAATGTCGTCAGAGATGCTTTTGATGCAACAAATAATGGACTAAACATCCCTCGAAAGCCTCACCATCATTAAGGAGTATGAAGCCAAAATTATTGAGCTCAGAAGGGCCGTCCAAATGAAGGAAGTGAGCGTTCAAGAACTGTAAAGAAAACTCGGGTCTGCTAATACATCAAATGTCTCGATTTCTCTCAATAACGTAACCGTCCTTTTCTTTAATGAAATTGATTAGCTCAAAAAGCACATTGACAGACTCACAGTCACCAACAAAAGGCTTTAAGCTTAAAATGTTAAACTAAAATAGGAAAATGGTGCACTAAGGAAGAGGCTGAATTTACTTGAGGTCCTGACTCTCAGGTCGAAACTTACCTTTGAGGAAGTCAAGCATTACTATGCTGATGAGAAGAGAAATCGTTCTGCTCCTAGGAAAGACCTTCAGCTACCTTATTCTTCAGGAAAGTCTTCTTTGGAAAAGTTGCGCTAAGGAGCCAGTAAATCAACCTGGTAGCTGTCAGAGTGTCAATCTATGTCAAACAAGGAGACCAGGCTTCTTCTATACAAATAAATACTGGAAGCTGACCATCTCAAAGCCTTATGCCTTCAGCTCAGAGATAGAATCTAAGCTGTGGAGATGTCTAAAAATAAGGTGGCCTCCTCATATTCTCAACTTGACAGTAAATTAAAGTAAGTAACCAAGGAGCTTAATTACTACCGAACGATCAACTATGACTTCCTCAGTTTATTGAGCCAGAAGGAAACTCGAAGCAAGAGTCAAGAAAGGGAAAAATATCAAAAAATTATTGAAAAAATAGATAGGACAAATTCGAATATAGATAGTATTTCAGCTCGCAAGCTTTACTGGAAGTCAGTAGGCCAGAAAATAATTCTAGATAAAACAAAGCTACTTCAGATAAAAAAAAGGCATCGGTAAGCCAAGAGAAGCATCAGTTGTACAATCGACTATCGATATGCTCAGAAATAGGATATTATTGAATCTAAGAAGGAGGCAACTGAGATGAAAAGGAAAGAGTAGCGTATAAGGAAGATGGAGCAGATAATAGTTCGGCCCTTTGATGATTTAACCCTGATGATGGAGGATGGTCAGGGACTCGACATTTCCATAATTGGCCCAGGTGCCCCCAAAAAAACTAACTATGTTCAATGGAAATACGCCCAAAGGAAATCCGAAATACCAAACATGACCATCATGTAAGAGGACATTCTTTGATTTGTATGAAATGCCTACATAAAATTTGATGACTCTTTGAGGTGTACGGGACATTTTTATAGGTATTGACTGTTTAAATGAGAGGCAATTCGTATAATCAATAGTGATCATGTAGCCTAAAATATCTATGGAAATCTTGGAGCTCAGCCAAGAGAGCATCAAGTTCGCACTCAACGGATGCGACGTCAGCCTAGCCAATGCGCTTCGCCGAGTCATCATCGCAGAAGTCCCTACCCTGGCTCCACATCTCATCTCTATCTTCGAAAACACCTCCGTCCTCCACGACGAGTTCCTCTGCCAGAGGATCGGACTGATTCCCTTCATCAGCGACTCAGTGGACGATTTTCAGTACTCCTGGGCCTGCAGCTGTTCAGAGAAGGGTGTTGAAGATTGCCAGATATGCAAGGCCTACTTCGTTCTGGAAGCTAAAAACACTAGTAACGAAGTCCTAGAGGTCACATCTCTCGACATTCGTCCTGTTTTCGAGCAAGTAAAGAGCGAAGAGTAGGAGGCTAGACCTGTTCTTCCTGTTCCTTTTTATTCGGAGATCAACAAGGGAGAGAAAGTCGGCATTCCTATCGTCAAGTTGGCAAAAAATCAGTCAATTAAACTCAAGTTCGAAGTCCAGAAGGGAATCGGCAAAATGCATGCAAAATGGTCTCCTGTTTCCCTTGCAACTTTTCAACCTGACCCTGAGATCCGATTGGACGAAAATGTGGAGCTAACAAACTCTCAGAAGTACGTGATCAGAGACTCATGCCCCACCAAAGTATTTGAAGTCCACGAAGGGGTATTCGAAGTGGTAAACCCTGAGAAATGTATTTACTGCGGTGAGTGCAAGAAGACAGCTGAAGCACTGGACATGGCTCATCTCAAGGGCTTCCTCCGAATAGGTACCTTGATTATTATTCAGGCAAAAAGAAAGACAGGTTCATTTTCAAGGTCGAATCCGTAGGCCAGCTACCTCCCGCCATGATTGTCAAAAAATCAATGACTGTGCTGAGGGAGAAGCTAAAAGAGATTGAGGAGGCTATTCACAACTGATTTGCTACTCGATCATTCACCAATGCAACTCAATGAATATAATCCTATGTTTATATTATAGCCAATAAATGCTATTGACACCCAGAAGGGTAAAATCCCACCTTCGTCACTCAACCTCCAAGACTAAAACAAATAACAAGTCTCTACTCAGCCTGAAAAGCCCCCATGAACAGTGCTCCACTACCAGCCCTCCTTCACTGCCATATAAGATGATTCATCATCAGATCACTGGCCTTCAACCTTTCTCCTCGCTGAGACAAAGGCCAGTTAATGATACTTTAGATCGGGTAGTACACATTTATAAGGAAGAGAACAAGAAAAGAGTCTATTCTTCAATGTCAGACCATCATCATAAATCAGCAATTGAGCACTCGTCCAGCAGATTGGCTAAAATATCAACAGCCAGCCTGCATAGCGAGTGCCAGTCAATTCTGAAAATGAGCAAAAAAGCTATAAAGAAAGCAAAAAGTGTCTCAGTCATTCAACCATAAGCAGCAAAACAGACCATTGAAACCATATAAGAGACTGAAAATGAGCTGGCAAATCAATTAATTCAACAGACCAGATAAGAAAAAAAGGTATTTAAAACTGCCGTCAACCATTTTAAGAATCTACTCCAAGAAGCAGCTGCATCTTTTGCCCAAAAGAACAACATAAATATCACGACATAAGCAGCAAAACGTCTGGGACCCAAGAAGCTGATGGAGGAAGGAAATGTCTGCAAGGATGAAATAGACCAAGTTCATCAGTATCAGAAGGTATACAGGAAAAAACAACCAAAATACGAAAGCAAAAAGGAGGATGTCTACAATTATATCAGAAAGACCAAAAGAGTCATTAATATGGTGAAAATATAGGAAGAGTTCAGAGCCCGTGCTCTTGAGGCTCAGTTTGCAGAGTCCTTGAAGAAAGTCAGGACTGATCATCTGTCCACCAAGCACTCAAATAAGCAACTCTATAGAGAGTACTTCACAGGGAAAAGGCAGCAGTATATCTATATGAATGATCGATTCAATACTATCCCTGAGTGAAAAATGATTAGGAATACAGAGATAGAGTCATGTCCAGTTGTGAATGGTCCATGCAGATATTTCAGGCCCTTTGTCCTCCATTCTTGTGCCAGCTTCATCATCAGGCTTGGGCTTCCGCACTGAAATGCTGGCTTCTTTTACTTTTTTAGGAGATCTTAGATTCACTAAGCTATTCCTTAGGGTTCGATGAAGCCTGTGGTGGCCGGGGTCTTCGTTTTGCTCAAGAGTCCTTCTCTCTATCCTTCTTTATTAGATCACCAGTGCTTATCTAATAAGTTTTATTTGAGGAAACTTGGTCTGTTTTTGGGCCTTTTTCAGTTTTTTCTTGTCAAATTTATTTCGATGAATCTGAATTTTGGGACTTTCTTAAATGGTATACATTTTCTTCTCTTTTGTGATAGATCCTGATAGCCTTTCGAACCTCTTGCACCTGATATTATCCTTGGAAGCAGTTGCAGGCTCAGCTTAGGTCTTCTGTGTATGAAACCTTCGGTCGTGAAGTTTCTCTATAATCTTGCTCCTGATGAGTTGGTTTTCCACAGAAGCATCAAAAAACATGGGCGTTCTTTTTCTCGATTTTTTTTGGAGAGACAGGCTTTAGTGGGAAAGAGGAGTTTGTATCTTAGTTTAGCTTTGTTTTTAGCTTTGTTTGGAGATATACTCCAATACGAGGGAATAGTTGTAGTGCGGTCTGTTGAGAGACTGCGCTCGAGTATTTTTCATCTAATAAAATATGACCTGGTACTGCAATAACATCAGAATCACAGATCACATAACATGTATCACTCCTAACTTTGTCTTAGCATCGATATGGCCTCATCTATTTCTTTGTTACGCTCGTCAACGTCAAAAATACCCTTTTCGTACTCCTTCCTTTCGTATTTGTCTCGACTGCCGTAAACTAAGTAACTCAATCTGTACATCCGTTCATCGAAGAACTCCCTTTCTGAGTGTTCATGTTGTGAGAACTGTTGTTCCATCTCTTCAGCTTCTTGTTCTCCTGGTAAAGCTGTGCCAGGAATTTTGTGCTCTAGTCTGACATCTTGTATGAAGGAGCCTGAACAGGTTTTTCTACCTTCGTTGGCTGAATGACTATCTGAGGCTGCATGCTCACCTGAATATCTTCGTCTTTCATTATCACAACTCTTGACTCCTCAGGGAGCACCAAAGGAACAGGCTCTTGATGAGTGTATCTAGGAGCTGGTGGTTGATAGGTGCGATACCCTGAGCCTCCGTGGGAAGGTAGGCTGCTGATGAAGTGGTCGACATTGTTGCTGAGGCTTGAAATTTCTGAAAGCAGACTGCTAAAGTGGATGCCTTCTGGCTAGATTGCTCTGAATTTAGGCAGTTCTGCTTTTTTTTATTCCTATTATTATTCTTATTATTCTTCCTATCCCTCCTATCCCGATTAATCCTCATCCTCTTAATCTGACCCCTCCTAGCCCTCCTACTCTCCCGAGCCATCTTCTTCGTCATCCTCATCTTCTTCCTCACTACCCTCCTCATTTTATTCTTCCTCCTCTTATTCCTCCTCCTCGCTAACATCCTATTCTTCTTAGTCGCTCATAACAGTTTAGAAAAAAATATAATAAGCAAGGTATTTATAAGTTTCAAAATATGAACATCTATCAGATCCGATAAGATAGTCAGGCCCTCGAAGAGATCGGCATTACCATCGACACGCCAGAACGGTATCATAAAGATGACTCAGGTTGAAGCTGTAACTGGCTCTCATCAGACTGTCTGAAATGGCAAATGCTGACCAACTTCTCTTCTGGGGAAAGGTTACCACGACTTCTTCTCCATACTACATCGCCCTAGCTATTGACTTCAAAGGACATTACGGGTTTCCTCATAAAAAATTCTTCTATAGGTATCAGTCTTTCCATATAGCCGAGATAACTTCGAGTTCCAATAGCTTCCTGCCCTCGACTAATTCAACAAGGCAAGTGCTGACCAGTTCAACAGTCAGCCTTTCACGGGAAATCCTCAAACTGTTCTGATCAATGCTCAGCCAGAAGGTTAGGAGAAAAAACCTGAGCAAGTTGAACCTGTGGATTCAGATGAGGAGGAAGCTGTAAAAATTGAGCCTAAGAACTACCTTGAGGAGGATAGGTTAGCCTATACTGTGCTGGCTATTGAACAGGAATGCCAACTGGCCCCTATTGGAGCATTCAAAATGGTAACATGTCATGAAATTCGCTACAATGAACAGTACAGACCTTCAGCTCCTAAGGACTTCAACCTCAACCAGTTCGCCCACTTCCGATACCCCCAAAGTAGCGAGGCCAAAAAAAAGATCGGTAAGTCCCGTTCTATTCAGAAAGTGTAGAAGCGGTCTTTAGCTTAGAGCTTTTTGACCCTATTTAAAACTCAACTTTTTGGTCTGCTCAAACCAACACAACCCATACTCTGGGAACCGTCCGCTCCCTCGTTTGGCCTGGATACATCGTTTACACTTTCTTCAACCGCCCAGCTTTCGGAGGAGTCTATTACGGAAACGGTCTGAAGCAGGGCGAGCTAGCTTTCTTCCTGTGATATTGTGATGGATGATGGCTGTTAATGGAATGTTGATGATGGACGATCATTTATCGAAGGAGATGAGGATGGCGGTCATGTTATCGCAACCGATGCCTTCCTGTGTGTCTGTGGCGATGAGCCTTTCCATGAGGTCTTCAACTATTTTGACTCTATTGTTCTCCTTCTTGTATTGCTCCCTTACAATATCTATGATGCCCTGGTTGTTGTCAACATATCGTTCCCAGATACCGTCGCAGCCTGCTAAAATGAACTCGTCTTCTCCACTTCTATCAAATGTCCTCACATCAGGTTTGCATGTGATCATCTGTTAGTCCCAGCCTAGATCCTTGTTCTGCTTGTACCCGAAGTCAGCAAAGGATCTAGTCAGGTTGAGGCCTCCATTGACCCTACCCATCATGATACTTCCTCCTGCTTTCTTGATCCTTTGCTCCTCCTCAGCAGATTAAGGCTTATGGTCTTAGCTGAGAGCTATTGCTTTTCCTCCTCTACAAAGTACCGATCGTGAGTCTCCAGCATTGGCGACCACATATTTGTCTGGAGTGATAAGTATAACGTTGGCCGTGCACCCCACAGCATCTCCAATAAATTCTTGCTCGTGCTCATTGACTTTATCGTTCTGATAGCGGATGATCCTCAGCTAGCTCTGGCCTTCCGGTGATTTTATCAACTCATCTGAGAACCTAAAGGTCTCCAAAAGTGCAGCTTCGTAGTTGCCTTCTTGATAAGTTTTTAGCTTGGTAAGCTCTCGCACGAAGACCTTGCTGAGGAAGGCGCTGACCTAGAATCCTGAATTGAGGGTGGGGGGTACCTCCGTGGCCGTCGAAGACTGCAAAGAGGGAATGTCCGTTGCCGATTCCAAGTTAGTGGATGGCGGCATCTTCCATAGTTTTTCTCCAGCCTAGGTGGGGGGAAGGGTACCTTGCATTTCTGCTGAGACGTAGCTGAGTCCTTTGGTGCTATCCTTTTTGATGTGTTTTTCCTTGTTCGGTGTTTCAAGATAAACTCCCATGATGATATTATGATATTTGGAACTACTGAATTAACGTAAAGCTATACTCACTCCCCATCTTACTGTCAGTCCAATGATATATATTCCAAACAAAGATAAAGTGCCGATATATGGGGTTGGGGTTGGGGTTGGGGTTGGGGTTGGGGTTGGGGGTGGGGGTGGGGTTGGGGGTGGGG
>Ga0100402_1001585_pt1 | contig 26239 bp, 17 predicted proteins | sample CryGeyme20150102_FD_80419 | JGI IMG/M metagenome (GOLD analysis project Ga0100402, IMG submission 80419) | Groundwater microbial communities from Crystal Geyser aquifers in Utah, USA - Crystal Geyser metaG 2015-0102 | ecosystem: Environmental > Aquatic > Deep subsurface > Groundwater | place...
CCCGGCTTCTTCGAGATAAATTTTCCCCTTCAGAACAGGCTTATTCAAAGGCCCGCTGATTTGAACTACTCCCTTTCCTGTTCCCTTTAGCTCGGAAACCAAGTCCACCAAGAATGGTTCAAAGAGTTGCAGTGGTGTGGTGTCCATCTCCAATTTCAGGTTATAGCTACCGTCATTTTTTGCTGTGTTTACAAACCCCGACAAGGCAATACGCTGGGTTGGGCCATCTTTCAGTAAGCCATGGACTGTTATCAGCTCATAACCCTTGGGTACACGCGCGTTCAGCTCTAAGTTCCCCATCACATCGCCATTCACTCCAAGATTTTTGACACGCAAGTTTGAGGTGAACAGCGGCATACTTCCTTTGAAAGATTGAATATTGATATTACCCTGAGCTATTCCTTCCAAACTCCCTTCGCCATTAGTGAATATGAAGGGATTCAATACCGCAAGATCAAATTGATCAAAATCTAGAAACAAGCGATCACGATCATCTCCATATAATGCTCCAGTGCATGTAAGCGATTGCCGAAGGGTGGTTAATTGAAAGCTATCGACCACCATGATACTATCATACAAAATACCCAAGCGTGAATGGTCCGCAATTTCCCATGTGAGCGTATCGATTCGCACATACGAGGGCTTAAAATGACTAAAAATGCTGGAGTCACTGAAAAGAATATTCCCATTCAAGTTGACCTCGCTGGAATACAAATCGCTAAAGGCCTCAACCTTGAAAGCCATGTCGTTTTTGAGTACTTGGAAATCGAAATTTACTCCATGGGCCAAGGCAGAATCAGACTTTGTAATCTCCCCACAATAGACCTGAAGTCCGAATTTTTCATCGCCAATGGACGAATCTGCTTGCACCCCAATTTGATGGAACATGAAACCTTCGTAATTTACTTCATCGACCTGTGCTTTTAAGGCCATGCTTGAATTGCTCGAGTTAAAGAAGCCAGCGATGCTCCCTTGATTCACCCACGAACCTGGATAGATCAATTCACTCAATTGCCGTCCACGTTTTAATGTTAATCCGAAGGTAAAATCTTGAGAAGCCAATTCAACGCGCTCAAATCTCGAAGTGTTTGGAAGCAATTGCGCCAAATAATTATTAAAACTTTTATCCAATAATGAAGGAGAAAAATCGCCTTCAATTGTGGCATCCAGTATATCGCCATGAAGTGCAATACTCCGATATCCCGGCTGATGAGTTGCAAGCAACACCATGCTATCAATCGGATACACATGTAAATCGCGTTCAATTTCCACCTTGGCCAAACGAATACTTCCTTCAAAATCGTCGAGATCGGTTCCTCGAAAGTCCATATATACTTCTCCCGACCCTGTAGCAGGAAAATCTGGTGCCCAATTCAATGCAGCAAAATCAGCATGGTAAAACTTCGATACACAATCAAATACCGGCACCTCTCCTGAAAGACTCACCTTTCCGTCGAAATTCATTTTAAGGTTGGGGTCATCCACCTGCAAATTCCCTTCGAAAAACTGATTTCTCAGCAAACCATTCACTGCTAAATTTTGGTAGGGGTATTGATAGATTCCGATTTTGCTAACCTTGGCCTCGACCTTAGTTTCCATCGTGCTCAGGTCGAAACTTTTTCCCTTTATTTTTCCGTTGAAGCTAACCCGCCCCAAATCTTTGAGGTCTAAAAACGTACCCAAATCAAAGTCGACAGTTTCCAAGGTGCCTGAATATTCCTCTGGCTCATTCAATTTCATATTGATATCAGATCGCAGAAAGCCGAGGTCGGTTTGGAAATCACCATAGGCAACAAAATCATAAATAAAACCGGTAAACCTTCCTTCGAAATTGATTCTACCCAAGCGTGCCAGCTCTTCTGGCCATACATCAAGTGGAACGAGGCTCGCTAGCTCATCTCGGGTTCCCGTAGCTTTTTCCAGTTTTGCTTCGATGAATGTTTCATCAATATTTGGGAGGCCTTTCATGCTGAGAGTTCCTTTGATTTCAGACATCTGCCCGAATTTCAGACTCAAGTTTTTTGCACGCAGATTTCGCAAGACACCAGAGCCATCCCCTTCCAGATATACGGTTTCTTGCCAATCTAAAAGAACATCACTAAAAAGATTAATGTCTTTAAAGCTCACCTTGCTATTTTCGAGGTGGGCCGTCATTTTTACTTCATCATAAAAATTATTGAAATCGCGCCAATGTCCATAGTCCATCGCAAAATAATTGCTTAAAGAACTATTCGGCGTTTCCATTAACAATTCAGAGAAATGCATGCCTTGCGCATAAATAATAGCATGTGCATTCATCTTCAGCACTTGAAAACTATTCTGCTCAGCAAGCGACATATCCTTAACATGAAAGTTCAATGAGTCGTCGACCACATAGAAATCACTCAAGTCGGCATTGATATGTTCGAAGCGCATATCGTTCTCTCGAAAGGCACGTCCTTCAACTGTATCATTATCAAAACGCATGTGAAAACAAGCATTCCGCAATTTGACCTTTTCAAAGAGCAGGGTCCAAATAACCGGTGCTTTGGTGGTATCACTTGGGCCACTACTCAATGCATCGAAGAAAAACTCATAATTGAGAGCCTCGTCGCCTGCATATTGACGAAAATTGACCAGAACATTGTCGAGCACTACTTTTTTGAGGTAAACGAAATGATTGTCTTGATCAAGCAAGCCAAGTTTAGCGCGCAGATCCCCAATAAAAAACAAGGTATCGCCATGTTGATCATGGATAAAAGCATCTTTCACAGTGAAGCCATCCAAGGGATTCCACCCAATCTTGCCTACGCTCACCTTCGTGTTCCATTCTTTCCCCAGTCTTTCGGCAATTTCTGCCCTGATTTTCTTTTGTCCTGCATTACTCAGCAAGACAGAAAACATCAATAAGAAGAGGAAAAACAGAGAAAAGAGGCCGATTAATGTTATTTTAAAAATTCTTCTCACCGATTCTTGCCAAAAATAGGAAATTTGCAGTATGAACAGTCAAGTCAAACTTCTTGCCATAGAATCGAGCTGTGATGATACATCGGCTGCGGTGCTGATTGACGGCCGGGTATTGTCGAACGAAGTTGCCGGACAACTTGTTCATGAAAAGTTCGGAGGTGTCGTTCCAGAACTTGCTTCCCGGGCACACCAACAGCATATCGTCCCCGTGATTGACGCGGCACTGAAGGCAGCTGGAGTGCGGATGGAAGACTTGAATGCCATCGCCTATACCCAAGGGCCGGGACTGATGGGATCGCTTTTGGTTGGTAGTTCGTTTGCAAAAGGATTGGCCTTGTCGTGTAAAATCCCACTTTTGCCTGTCAACCATATGGATGCTCATGTAATGGCACATTTTATTGATGACCCTAAACCTCAATTTCCATTTTTATGTTTGGTCGTTTCTGGAGGGCATACTCAACTTGTTCGTATGGATAACGCAACAAGTATGGAAATTATTGGGAAAACACAAGATGACGCTGCCGGGGAGGCATTTGACAAAAGTGCCAAATTACTCGGCCTGCCCTATCCTGGTGGTCCGCTCATTGATCAGTATGCCAAAGAAGGTAAGGCTTCGCGTTTTCAGTTTAATACGTCAAAAATGCCAGGGTATGACTTCAGTTTTAGCGGACTGAAGACGAGCATACTTTATTTTGTTCAGGCGGAGCAGAAGAAGAACCCTCAATTTATAAAAGAAAACCTGGCGGATCTTTGTGCTTCCATTCAAGAAACGATAGTCGGCTATTTGCTAAAAAACTTAAAACGTGCTGCCTTAGATCAAGGCATTAAGCATATTGGGATTGCTGGCGGGGTATCTGCGAATAGTCGCCTGCGAATTCGTGTACAGGAATTGGCCAACAGTCAGGGCTGGCAAGCTTATATTCCCGACTTCCAATACTGCACGGACAATGCCGCCATGATCGGTATCACAGCCCATTATCACTTCTTATCCGGGAATTTTGGCAGCATCAGCGACCGACCATATGCACGCTAAGGCCCTTTGGTCCGTTAAAACGAGATGTTTATCCATTTCCACCGCTTTTATGCATCCAATTGCTGGCAGATTCCGTTTTACTAAAATGCCACGCAGCAGCTTGTTTTACCTACTTTTTCTTTTCCAATTCGGACTGGTCCTTCCATCCGTGCATGCCCAACCCGACTCAATAAAGAATAGGCAACTCGTATTAAAGAGTCTTAAAGGAATTCAAAAGGACTTGAACTCCCTGATTGACAAGCATGCGCAAAATGTCCCATTATTGCATGCAACCCTTGATACGATTGCTTGCCGACTGGTGGCCAACTACCAGCATGACACGATAAAATTCCCAAGACTACCAATTGGTACGTGGAAACTAAGCATTGAGTTTGACCCCTGGATTTATCGACCCCACGCCGAGGGTAAATACCGACATATTTGGTACCTTTCAAATATCGGGCTACATACCCGCTGGTCTTGGCCCGGTCGCTTTGAATTCGATTACCAGAATGAACTGTATGCAATTATCAGCGCAAACACTCAAAATATCGCTACGAATGAGCAAGCCCTCAGTTCCTACTGGCTCAAGGATATCAATCCTGCTAAACAGACGCTTATCATTCCAACTTGTGAGTTGTCCATAGAAATAAATGACAGCACGATTCAGCCTATTCTGAAGTCTAAGTTTATGAGAACTCAAGAATTAGATGCACATTACTCCCTAATGCTCATTTCCGATGGACTCACCTATTTCAATCCTATCCAGGGTATGGCCTTTTCTGTTATGAATAATTCTCTCGAGGAAAAACCATTCATTTCTCTTGATCCGTATAAAAAGTATTCCTTGAAAAATTTACCGATTCCTGTGCTTGATCCTGGAACTTACCAATTCAGGCTACTTGTGATATTTCATTCAACAACTTGGCTCGATGAAAGTCAAACGATTATTGATGGTCCTGCCGTGCTGAGAGAAGCGAAAAATTCAAGCGCAGGCTATGTGTTAAGTAATGTCATTGAATTGACATTTTAAATACCGAATTGAAAAAATCTTCCTCACCCCATCCTCCTGCCAATCTCCTCATCACATTACCCCTCAATCCATCATCCTCTCCTTACTCCTTTTCACTTCAACCTTAAAGCATTTCATCAATTTTCTGCATGATGTGCGCAATTTTCAAAAGAAAAGGTCGTCAATTATGCTATTTTGCCGAAGAAATGATTGCGAGTTCAAAGCAGCCTAAGTTTTTATACATCAGCTCTATTGTGACCCTTGGAGTTGGTTTGATTGTGCTTTTCGGATGGTTTTTGGGAAGTGAAGTCATTACCCAGCTGATTCCGGGAATGCCCAGCATGAAGTTCAATACTGCATTATGCTTTGTTCTTCTTGGTGCAAGCTCACTCTTCTTCTCATTCCCTAAAAAGATCAATCGCTCAATTGGTGGTACGCTCATAGGTATTGGCTTGATCATTTCTTTTCTCACTTTGTTTGAGCATATTTTAGGTCAGAACTTGGGAATTGATGAATTATTCTTCCCAGACTTCATTCAAGAGGATGATAAATCCCACCCTGGACGGATGTCTGCCGCAACAGCCATTTGTTTTATTCTTTGCTTTCTACCCTTAGCAAGTATGCCTTTTAAGAAGATGAAAAAAGTACAGGCTGCAGCTCAAATCACCCTCCATATTACAATATTGATTGCTTCAGTCTCTGTGTTCAGCTATTTGCTTTTTGTGCCTACAAGCGCTCGATTAACGGTATTTGAAAGCATGGCCATTCATACTTCGCTTAGCTTTTTACTTTATTCCATTTCCTTAAGTTTCATTCAGACTGAATTTGGATTTTTTAGCCTTTTCACGGGAAAGAAAAAAGGCGACAGACTAGCACGAATCTTGTTTTTCAGGATTCTTGTACTCATTATTTTATTGAGCGGAATACAGCTCCTTATCCTCCATTACAAGTTCATTAATACAGCGTTCAGCATTGCCCTTTTCGGGGTAGTTTTTGTATGGATATGCTTGGCGCTTGTTCGGAGCATGTCGAACGCAATAAACAAGGTTGATTCGGCAAAAATGTTGGTCGAAAAAGACCTACAGAAAAGTAAATCCTTTTTAGAAGCCATTGCCGCCTCATTGTTTGTGGTTGATTTATCTGGTAATATCCAAGACCAAAATCAAAATGCCTTAACACAATTTGGTTATTCAGTAGGAGAGCTAGAGAAAAAACCCATAAGCACCTTAATTCCACAGCTTTTTGGCATAGATGTACGTTCGCCTACTGAAGCCTTCTTAGACGCATTTAAAACTTCAAACCATCATATTCAATCGCGACAAGTTGCCGTTCGTAAGAATGGAGAAGAATTTTACGCTTCTACGCTTGTTAGTCAGGCAATGTTTGATGGAGAAAACTACCTTATTGTAAATCTACAAGACCTAACTGCTCATGAAGCATTAGAAAGCCAACTTAACCTAAATGTCGAAAAGCTAAATACGGCTGTAGAGTTCTTTCAAATTGGATTCTGGGAATATGATGTGCTTCTCAATAATTTAAGCTGGGGAAAGAGCATGTACAATGTGTACAATTTAAAGATGGAGGATTTTACAGGAGATTTTGAAGCTTGGGAAAGATCCTTACATCCAGAAGACCTCCCGATTGCCAATCAAGAGTTTGCAAAAGCACTAAGTGGGGAAAAGGATTTTAATACGAGTTTCCGGGTTATTGGTTCGGATGGACAAATACGTCATATCAGAGCCAAGGCCAAAGTATTCCACAATGATGAAGGAAAGCCCATTCGCGTGTTGGGAACCAATTGGGACATAACCAAAGAAAAAGAGGCAGAATTAGCTATCGAAAAAAGCAATGAACGGCTGCAGATTTTTATTGAACAAGCACCTTCAGCAATTGCGATGTTCGATACCCAGATGCGCTATTTATCAGCTTCTCAGCGATGGATTAGCGATTATGGATTGGAAGGAAGAAAAATTTTAGGGGTGTCTCACTATACCGTTTTCCCCGAGATTGGGGATGACTGGAAAGAAATTCACCGTGCTTGTTTAGCTGGTGCAATAAGCGCCGTGGATGAAGCCGAGTTTAAGCGAGAAGACGGTAGCACTCAGTGGCTCTCCTGGGATGTTCGGCCATGGTATACCTTGGAGGGAGAGATTGGTGGTATCATTATGAATACAGCCAATATTACTGCGCAAAAGGAGAATATTCGTCAGCGACTGCAGGTTGAGAATATTCTAGATAAGACAAATCAGATTGCCCGCACAGGCACTTGGGAAATGGACCTGATTCATAATACCGTAATCTGGAGCAAAATGGTCAAGCAGATACATGAAGTACCGGATGATTTTATTCCCGAATTGGCTTCTGGTATTTCCTTCTATAAAGAAGGCCTGAGCCGCGATGCCATTACTAAGGCAGTGACCAAGTGCGTGGAAACCGGCCAACCGTTCGATTTAGAATTAGAATTAGTTACCGCAAAAGGCAATGGCATTTGGGTTCGTGCTATCGGCGATTCAGACACAGGTGCTTCAAACCCATCTAAAATATTTGGCATATTTCAGGACATCACAGAAAGAAAAAAGGATGAACTCGCACTAAATTACATGTTAACCATTTCAAATGACCAAAATGAGCGGCTTCGTAACTATGCCCACATAGTATCCCATAATTTACGTTCTCATTCAGGGAATATTAACATGATGCTCGAATTAATTGCTGAGACACATCCAACCTGGACCGAAGAGGAAATGTTTCAGATGCTTCAAGTTTCCTCCTCACAGCTTCGCGATACGATTACTCACCTGAATGAGGTCGTAGCAATTGGAGGAACGGTAGATGAAAACTTACTGCAGATTAATTTACGAAAATCAATAGACGCCTGCATTGGTCAAATTAGTGGGACTGCAATCGATGCCAAGGTGGAGATTCAGAACCTAGTAGATGAAAACATTTCTATCTTAGGGTTAGCGGCCTATGTCGATAGTATGCTTATCAACCTAATTAGCAATGGAATAAAATACCGTTCAAATGAGGTTAAATCATTTGTACGTATAGATGCCAGACACGTTGATAACCATGTAGAAATTACTGTTGAAGACAACGGAATTGGAATTGATTTAAAGCGTCATGGCGATAAACTATTCGGCATGTATAAAACCTTTCACGGCAATAAAGATGCACGTGGAATAGGCCTATTCATCACCAAAAACCAAATTGAAGCAATGGGAGGCTCCATTCACGTGGCAAGCATACCAAATAAGGGAACTACCTTTACAATAACATTAACATATGGAGAAAATTGATCTAGCTTGTATCATTGATGATGACCCAATTTTCGTTTTCGGTGCCAAACGCATCATGGAAATGGCCCATTTTTGTGAGGATTTTTTAGTTTATTCGAATGGCCGAGAAGCGTTAGACAAATTGAAAGTCATGATTGAGGCTGGCGAAAAAATACCTGATATCATCTTACTCGATATCAATATGCCCATTTTAGATGGGTGGGGATTTTTGGATGAATTCACACAAATACCAATTGAGAAAAAAATCACCATCTATATCATTACCTCATCTATTGACCCTGCCGATACACAGAAAGTTAAGTATTATGAAGATGTGAGTAATTATATCATCAAGCCGATAACTGCAGAAAAGCTCAAGAAAATTTTAAGCGAGAATACCAAAGATTGATATTCCTTCAATTCATGAGCTAGCGCTTATCTTTGTTTAGCGAAGGAGCATGAGTGAACTAAAGAGTATTCAAACCGAGATTGATGCAAGCTTCCTGTATGGATTGCTTGCAGAAAATGAAGATGACCCCAGTGTGGCGGATGTTTTTGCCCAAATGAGCGAAATTGAGTATAGCCATGCCATCGCATTTATGGAAAGTAAGGGATTGCCACTCAGTCAATTGCCAGGTCCATCTACACGAGCACGAGTACTTCGTTTTTTAGGAAAGACCTTTGGATATAATCTGATACTTGGGATTTTACTTGACACGGAAAAAAGCCTTTCATCTTCAGTCCAACACGCCCGAAAGCAAAGTAATACTGCACGATCTATTTCCGATACGGCCCATGTAACCATTGTTAAAAATATTCTCAAACACCACCCCAAAGTTGGAGGTGAAAATGTTGCCCGCTTCGAGAAAAAACACCGTTCCGTTGGAGGAAATGCTTTAAGAGCCGCAGTATTAGGAGGAAATGATGGGTTGGTTTCAAATTTCAGCCTAGTGATGGGAGTAGCCGGAGCAATGAGCACACAAGAAAGTGTATTGCTCGCCGGGGTGGCTGGCTTACTTGCTGGCGCGCTCTCCATGGCCTTGGGCGAATGGATTTCGGTAAAAAGCTCCCAAGAGCTATATGAGAATCAAATGGATATCGAAATGGAGGAGCTCGAGCATAATCCGGCAGGTGAAGAAAGAGAGCTCGCACTTATATATCAATCGAAAGGGATTCCTGCTGATCAAGCCAAGGAGATGGCAGCAGAGATTATGAAGGACAAAGTTTTAGCTCACGATGTTTTAGTGAAGGAAGAATTGGGCATCGATCAAGAAGACCTCAAAGGCTCAGCGATGGAAGCGGCCATCAGTTCTTTTGTGATGTTTGCCATTGGCGCCATACTCCCAGTAATCCCCTATTTCTTCTTTGGAGGGAATAAGGCCATATTTATTAGTACTGCCCTCAGTGCTCTTGGCCTTTTTATGATCGGAGCAGCCATTACCCTATTCACCAATAAAAATATTTGGTATTCAGGAATGCGTCAAGTGCTATTCGGGCTCGCCGCCGCCGCAATCACCTATGGTATCGGAACACTTATTGGCGTTAATTTGACTTAATCGAATTTCGTATTTTCGCTACAGCATGAATGGAGCTTCAGCCGTATTTGACATGCTTCGCCGGCAAAAAGAAAATGCAGCGATGCGAAGGAAGAAAAGCTTCTTTGACAGGAGGGAACATCTCCTTGGCAAACGCGAAAATTCAAAAGGCCTCATTAAAGGTAAATTCAAGTATCGAGAAGCAACGCTAGAAGAATTGAGTTCCTTAAAAATCACTCTCATCAATAGACGTAAGAAGCAAGCGCGTATTACCCTTATTGTAGCGATAATTTGCACCTTATTCGCTTTTGGTTTCCTAGCCAATTTTCTAGGGAATATTAAGGAGCAGGAAAATAGTTCCCAGCTAGTGAAGGAAAAAAAATATAAAGAAACCTTGGCCTTTGGTGATCAATGGCTTGAGAAAAGACATTGGAGAAACGCCCTCTTCTTTTATCATGACGCAGCCGAATTAATGCCTGATGATTTTGCGGCTCCCGCCAGAATAATTCTCACCCATTGCTATGCCTGTGAAGACATCCATTCACAGTGCGATTCAGCCAGAAAACATCTGGATTTGCTAAGTTTTCGTTCTCCTCGAAACCCCGGCTTAATTGAACTTGAAAAGGCACTTGAGCAAGCACAAAATTCGCTACCCAAATAATTTCCTGTTAAGCTTCCGTTCCTTGGTGATTTTTGGCTGATTGAAACCCATCAATCGCCAAACAAGAATTCAGCACAAAAACGCCTGCAAACATGAGCCAATAAAGTTGCGTATTGGTATCTTTAATGCTCAGCTCAACATAAGTAAGCATAAAGCCAGCGAGGGTCATTCCAATACCCAAAAGACGTTTATTGCCTAAATAAACATAGCCTAGGCCAATAAAAAAGAAATTTAAAACTGCAGTTAAAACGGGATTCTTAGGCTTCATTTTTCGTTTATTATTATGGGAAACTAAATGACCTGAATCCCCTTCATCAATTTCTTTTGATAAGTGGCCATATCTCTTTGACCATATGCAGAAGAAGTGCATTTCTTGAAATGAGAATTCGACGATAAGGGCAACTAAATTCCTCACTCCCTAAATTACTTTTATGACACAAACGAATACTTACCCAATTCCTGCTTGTTCCTATTCCAAATCGTATGGGCCGCAAATATTCTACTTTCTTCGGGCAAAATACATGTCGATCTCTCCTTTTCCTTTGGCATTGAGCTTCCCGCGGTGTTCAAAACTAAATTCGGGCTCATTCTGAATCCTAAGGTAGGTGGTATGACTAATATTCACTTGCCCGACTTCACCTGTACTTTCTATTCTTGAAGCCGTGTTTACGGTATCACCCCATACATCGTATTGAAATTTCTTTACCCCAACAATGCCTGCCACTACAGAACCTGTATGAATTCCTGTGCGCATTTCAAAAAACATCTTCCCTGAAGCATCGTACTTTTTCTTTTGATCCACAATAAACTGACACATGTCGATGCCTGCCAAAACCGTGTTTTTTACCGAATCTTCAAAGTGAACAGGAATACCCCCAGCTGCCATATAAGAGTCGCCAATGGTTTTAATTTTCTCAACACCATGTTTTTCACATATCAGGTCGAATTGTTCGAAACAGAAGTTAATCTCACGGACCAATTCAACAGCCGACATTTTTTCAGATATCTCAGTAAATGCTTTGAAGTCGGTAAATAGAATGCTTACATCTTCAAAATCACGCGCTTCGGCACTGCCTTTTTCCTTTAATTCCTCTGCGATTTCAGCAGGCAAAATATTAAGGAGCAGTTTATCCGATTTTTCCTTTTCTTCTTCAATCACCTTTTTTCCCAATTCAAGCAATCCATATACATTCGAGTTATCCAATGCTACCGCCAGATAGGATGCCAGGGTACGAAGAAATTCGAGATGATATTCATTAAAGGCACCTTTATTTTTACTGGTTACCCCGATGGCACCAACTGGGTTTCCATGAAGAAACAATGGAATACAGATCAAGGCATTGGGCTTGGTTCCTTTAAATGAAACGATGGGCTCGAATACATACTGAGAATAATCTTCAGGCGCATCATTCAAAAAAACTTCTTTCTTATTTTCAATGGCCCAAGTCATCACCATGCTACCCGAAACAAGGTCTAATTGAGTATAGGTGCTTAATTCATTGGCTTTGTCAATTCCGATATAGATGGGTCGATTATTAGAATAATAGAGCAACTCAAGCTCTTCAACATCCATACTCGATCGAATAAAATGATGTACTGTTTTGCAGATCTCATCCACATTTAAGCTCGCCGTAATTTTACGCCCTATATCCGTCAATAAATTCATCTTGGAAAATGAACTTTCGTATGATTTTACCTTTTCGTCAAGTATACCTTTTTCTTTAGTTTCGACTTTTAAAACATCACTATCCTTACGTAGTGACTGATACCTTCCGATAAGTGTATTAAAATTTGCAGCTAGGACGCCTAAAACCCCACTCGATTCGTATACGATTTTCATCATCGAATCGCCGCTCAATGCAAAATCGGTTTTCTCTTTTAATTCTTTTGACTTGCGACTCCAGTTCACAATTTTGAATACAAGAAGAAGAATAACCAATACCGAAATAACAAGGCCAACTATTAGTCCCATAAAACTCAATTTTCTGAAAAAATAAGTCTAATTTTACTACGAATATAGATTTTACATCTATCCATGCCTGAATTGAAAAACCCTTTCCCCGGCTTACGTCCGTTTGAATCAAATGAAACGCACCTATTTTTTGGTCGTGAAAGGCATATCGCAGAGATTAAGCGTAAAATTGACGTATTCAGGTTTGTTTCAGTAGTCGGTAATTCGGGTAGTGGAAAATCATCATTGGTAAAAGCGGGAGTTCTCCCCGCCTTGCAGAAAGACAATGATACAGAATGGTTGATTTGTAAAATGCGGCCAGGTAAAGACCCAGTGCTCGAGCTGGCTCATGCCCTTTCGCAATTGCCACCCATTGGCGAGGCAAATGAGGAAACGCGGGAAGTCACTATTTTAGATAAACTCCGGAAATATTCCTTAGGCCTAGTTCAGGCAGCTCGTCCTTATGCCTCCGAAAACCGACGGCTTCTAATCGTCGTCGACCAATTTGAAGAATTATTCCGATTTAACACCACTTTTGATACAGCGGATGCTTTCGAAATAGCCGAACATTTTGTTGACTTGCTGCTCAATGCGGCCCAACAAAAAGATGTTCCGATTTATATTATGATGACACTTCGCTCCGATTATTTGGGCGACTGTGAACAATTCATGGGATTGCCCGAAGCGATCAATGACGGACAATTCCTGGTTCCGCGCATGAACCGGGAGGAACTGCAATTGAGTTTAACTGGGCCGGTTGACGTTGCCAATGGCAAAATTTCCCCTCGCTTAGTGCAGGAACTTTTGAACGAGATTGGCAATAATCCTGATCAACTGCCCATCCTTCAACACTCGCTGATGCGTGCCTGGGAAGTCTGGATAAATGAAGGTCAATTGGATCAACCTATCGATATTCCTCATTTTCAAAAAACAGGTGGATTAAAAAAAGCCCTTTCCAATCACGCGGAAGAGGCCTATGCCGATTTAAAGAATGATAGACAGAGAGAGATAGCTGCCCATTTGTTCAAAACCATTACCGTAAAAGGGCCAGACAATAGAGGTATCCGACGCCCTTCGCCGGTCTCCTTAGTCGCCGCTATCGCTGATGTAAAGGTCGATGAGGTAATTGAGGTGTCCAATGTTTTCCGGAAGATGAGCCGTGGATTTATCATGCCACCTGGTGGAGTGAGCTTGAATAAAGATAGCATGCTAGACATTTCGCATGAAAGCTTGATGCGTGTTTGGGAGCGCTTGAGCGACTGGGTTCAGGAAGAAGTTGACTCATCACAGCTTTATCAAAGGGTGACGGAAAGTGCCCTTTGGTTTGAGCAAGAAAAAGCAGGCCTATGGAGAGATCCTGATTTGCAAATTGCATTAGACTGGCGGAATAAGGTTAATCCAAATGCCGCTTGGGCATCCTTATACAATGACACCTTTGATTCGGCCATGCGCTTTATTGAAGCCAGCGAAAATGAAAAACGTTTTGCCCTGGCGGAAAAAGTACGGCGGAGAAAAATAACGAACGCGGTACTTGTTGGTTTTCTTTTGGCACTCAGTGCATTGAGCATTTGGGCCTTAACCGAGCGGAATAATTCAGCCACAAATGCCCAGCAGGCGATTGAAGAAAAGACCAAAGCCGAGGAACAAAAGAAACTCGCCGAGCAGCAAACTACAATTGCCGATGAGCAAAGAATACTGGCTGAAGCCAATGTTTTGAAAGCAAAAGAAGAAGAAGAAAAGGCACAAATACAAAAACAAAGAGCGGAAGAACAACAGCTCATAGCCATTGAAAATGCAGAACAAGCGAAATCTGCTCGACTTACCGCAGAAACACAATCTTTAAACGCAAAAAACGCCCTATTTGCGGCAGAGTTAGAACGCCGTTATTCTGATAGTCTACGGGATATTTATATTCAGGTAGCTCAAAATGCGAAACGTTTAAGGATGTTAGCCTTGGCCCAGAATCTTGCCATTAAATCCAAATTAGCAGATGAGAATACCTATGGTAAGGAAGAAAAAGCCTTAATGGCTCTCCAGGCCTATTCCTTTAATAAACAGTACGGCGGCCGTGAAATGGACCCTGAAATTTTTAGTGCGCTTTTTTCATCCTACCGCATGTATCAGGATAAAAATGAATATGTCTATCGTCACCATGACCAATCGGTAAAATCCATCTGCTTCAATCCAAATACAGGCGATTTAGCTAGTGCTGGAAGCGATGGGAAAGTGGTGATTTCTCCATCGGCAAATCCTTCACAAATCCTTCGTTCTAGGCAAACAGAATTGATCCTTGACAATGTCGTTTTTAGTGATAATGGAAGTCAGATTGCGATTACATGTGATAATTTTAGCATTCAAATTTATAATCCAGAAGATTTGACAACGCCGGTCGCCTTGATCACAGACCTTCATCCAAGCGATATTATTGCTATTGAATGGAATGGTCCGAATATTATTACGGCCTGTCTCGATAATAAAATCCGCATGATTGATGTCGCTACCAAAAAAGTAACCCGCACCATCGATGCCCCATCTCGTCCGAATGCCATTGACCTTAACCAGGAAAAAGGCACCTTAGCCATGGGCGGTCAAGATGGAATGATTTACCTGACCAATATATACGAGAACACTGAATTCAAAATGTTCCACGACATGCATGCCGGAAGGATTACCTGCTTGAGCATCAATAAAGAGTCGACACAAATTGCTGCGGGCTCAGGAGATGGTAAATGTATGATTTATGATTTGGATAATGTATTCAAATCCTATACCCTGAGCGGTCATAAAGCCGGCTTGACTCATGTACGTTTTAGTCCACACTCGCCATTTATGGCCACTTCCAGCTTGGATGGAACGGTGCGTTTATACGATACCCGCAATACAGAAATTCCTCCCATTGTATTCAGTGAGCATGACCAATGGGTATTGGATGTGGTTTTTAGTCCGAATGCCAAATACTTGGCCTCCTGCGGGAAAGACAAAACGGTGCGTACCTACCCAGTGAAGGCTGACATCATGATTGATCGTCTTCTCCTTGAAGTCAAAAGAAACCTAAGCTTGGAAGAATGGAACTCCCTAATCAGCGAAGATGTGGAGTATGAGAAAACCATCTCATCGTTGCCTTAATCAATACTTATTTTAGAATTCTTTGCTTCGAATGAGTCTATCTTCTCACCTATACTTTGAAAGTTTAATTCACTACTCTCTCAAGCACTAAACTTCGACATAATTCCCTCAAAATGAATTAATCTTATTATATTGAAGTCGAATCTAAACCTTGAGCAAACCCTACCGATGAAACGCTTTTTAAGAGAAACCTTAATTGCATTTGCGACCTTATCTGTCTGCATGCTTTTATGCAGCCAAAGCGCCATGGCACAAGATTGCGCTACGCAAATTCAAGAAGCCAATTCCTTGTATAATCAAGGAAAGTTCAATGAATCTATTCAGCGGGTATCTAGCTGTGGAAATAATTCAGATCCGAAAATTCAATGGCAATCGCAACGTCTTTTGGCCATGAACTATTTGGCATTAAACAATAATTCGCAAGCACGAGAGGCCGCTCGGAAAATGCTTGAGCTCAACCCAAGATATAAGCCAAGTCGCATCAATGACCCCAGCGAGTTGGTGAAGTTATTAAATAGCATTCCCATTATTCCTCGTTTCAGTTTTGGCTTGGCCCTTTCTGCAGGAGCGAATTTAACGCTACCGTCGATTGGCGATGTTTATATGGTGGCTGATCAAAATAAAACCTATACCGGCAAAAGCGGTTTCCAATTTGGTGTTTCCTCGTCATATCAGTTCAATCAATCCTTTGCGCTACATGGCATGTTGATGGCCACCACAAAACGGGTGAATATTGATTACTCCTTTGGTAATTGGAATCTCAAGGCGGATGAATCGCTAACCTATTTGAATATTCCTATTATGGCGCGTTACTATCCAAAGATGAAAACCCTGATTCGTCCTTATGTCCAGTTGGGTGCTTATGCAGGGTTTCTCTTGTATACCGATAATAGTTTTTTTGCGACCTATAAGCCAGATGCCACTTCTTATCAGTTAGAGCATATGAGCTCCTTCGAAAGAAGACGATCAACCGACTGGGGGTTTTGTGGCGGAGCAGGGGCTTTTGTAAAACTCGGCGACGGACAGTTTTTTGTGGATGTTAATTACTACCACTCCATGACCAATATCACATTAACGGATCAACGATATGCCAATAGTGAATTGGTGAATACCTATTATTATTTAGATGACGACTTGAGTCTAAACAATTTCGCTGTTGGAATAGGTTATAGTTTGTATTTGGATTATAAAGTATTGAAAGACAAATGAGAGTCATGAAAAAACGCACCCTAATTGGCCTATTTGCCTTGAGTATATTTGGTTTTGCGCAAGCTCAGGAGGATTGTAAGAATTCATTGTACGAAGCAAATGTACTGTATGAAACCGGGAAAATTAAAGACGCCATCGATCGGTTGGTACCTTGTTTGTCTACAAAAATGCCCAGCGAAGAGCGTTTTGAATCCTATCGGTTCTTGGCCATTGCTTATCAAAATTTGAATGATATCGAGGAGGCAAAAACCTATATCGAAAAGATGTTGCGTGAAAAGCCCGACTACCAAAAACTCCCGAACAATGACCCGAACGATTTTACTCGATTGATAGATCAATTTGAGATTTCGCCCTTGCTCGAATACAGTCTAGGGGCGGGCATTACATTCAATTCACCCAAGCTGAATCAAAGCTATACCATGTTCAATGTGCCACAAGTATATCAGGTGTCTTCGGGATTTAATGTCGCTTTAAGTGGAAACTATCGATTCACAAACTCCCTGCAACTAAGAGCTTCCTTAGGCCTAAACGGAACGACCATTTTGCATGAGATAAGCAGTGAAGATGGTTGGAAGAAAATTTATTCTGAAAATCTCCGCATGTGGAGCCTGACTCTAAGTCCTAGGTATTTTATGCCACTGGGCAAAAAGTTAAAAGCCTTTGGCGGAATAAATGCTGGGCTCGGATATCTCACCAACTCACGCATCATAGTGAAAACGGATAATGTGAAAGAAAATAGTACTGAATACAATACGCGAGATGGCCTGGCCGACAAAAACAGGATGCAACCCAGTGTTGGTCTCTTAGGAGGGATTTACTACCCCCTTCAAAGAGGAGCCTTGGAGCTTGAATTTTCTTATGATTGGTACCTCAGTTCATTGACAAATCCAAACCAACGTTTTGCAGACACCGACTTCATCTTCTTGGCTCAGTATACAGCAGATGATATCAAATTGCGACTTTTTAATGTGCATTTGAACTATACGCTTCCGAGCATATACCGGATTAAGAAACCATAGTCGATGGTGAAGTAAAAAGTTGGAAGACAAAATCCGCTCAGCTAGCTTATTGGGTTATGCTCTGATACATGCCTGCAAAAGTCGAGGGGTCGGTGGACGGCCTTGGTAACTTCCGCTTGTTAAAATCCATCTTGCATTCAGGCACAAGAAATACGAAGGCTAGACTATTTTATGTTTAGGCCAATTTCCACGAGCTGACATTATTCAATATCCCCTCGAATGTCTGTTTTCAAGATAACGGGAGTCATGGCTTCTTTACCATTCCCGAAGCTCAGCGAACCTCCCGAAAACATATAATTCCCATCCATAGTTTCTATACCATTATACAACTCTAGATGCTCTAAATAGGGTAGGATACGGCTGTGCTCCAATTGGCCATCCTTTGCAACCTTAACCATAAAACCTTTGTACTCCCTTTGATTGATGGAAGATGTATACCCTGTGATGAGATAGCCCTTATCTTTTGTGCGTTTAATATCACCTGGTATCGAATTAATAGCACCAATATCATAGCGTCTGCGATCCACCACCTGTAAATCATTATTCACAAAAAAGAGCTCAAATTCCTTCGATGGAATTGTGCCTGGGAATGTCCCCAAAGCAGTTCCCCCACTCATCATTACAAAACCATCTTCTGCCGGCGCTGAATTGATAAAAAAATCATTTTCACTATCATCAAACTCATCCAAAAAGGTCACTTTGCTCAAGGTTTCTGTTGCCTCGTCGAATTCGGCGAAAAAGAGTTTAGCCTTATCTGTATACTTATAGCTCATCGGCTTACAATCGCCGACTAAGATCATTTTTCCATTTTGGGCTTTGGCTACAGAAATACTGAACGCCGCCTGACCATAATTAGCTAAACTAATATTATATAAATCAACAATATCTCCCGCTGGATCGATGCGAAATACTCCTGCACTGCTCCCTCCTGTGTTGTACGTGCTAACTCCAATGAGTACATTATCTGATTCCTCAACGAATGGAACAGAAACTTGTGCCGTGCCTACTTGAAGGCTCCAACGTTTATTGACCAAAATTTCACCCTGAGCATTCAGCTTAAGAAATCGAGAGCTATAGTGACTGGTGAAGAGTATCTCTCCCGAATTCAACATCGTTGCGGCTGGAGGGAAAATTTCATTTGGACCAAGCTCCACCTTTTGCCTACTTATTATCTCCCCATACTTTCCTGCATGTATAATTGAAGAGCCAAGATTCTCATCATTAAACTCGCCAAAAAAATAGGTCCCATCCCTATTCTCAACCATTCCGAGTAGCATCGCATTTTCCGGATTGTTGAATAATTTAACAAATCGGGTTTGGACATAATTTGATTGGTCGGTCTCTTTAGCACATCCAACTAAAATAGCTACCAAGAGGATTATCCCAGCACTTCTAAATTTTATGTTACTTGGCCTCATTGATTAATTCTCCATTTGTAGGGTGAAGGAAATAACTAAACAGATTAGCGTTATTGTTAAATAAATTGATACTATTCCCTTGAACATTCAGCTTATCTCCTGTGATTTTCGCCGTATAAGATTCTTGAAGAAGACCTTCACTACCGGTAAAAGTTGACCACTCTATTTCCAACTTATCATTCAATTTCATAACGCTTCCTAAGGCACGAGAAAAGCCATATAAAGTAATCGTTTTTTCTGTTGAACTTGCCCCAGTTAGGAGGTAGCCATTTGCTTGTGGATAAAGCTTAAATGGTTTCAAAGAGCCAATGCCATAGAGTCTCTTTTCATTCGAAACTGAATAATTCGCCGCCAGTTCCAAAAACTGAGCACAAGGTGCTTCGGCATGACTCTCATCATAATAAAAACTACATAATAAATATCCTGACGGCGTCTTGATTAAATCCATCGGGGCCCATTCTCTTATCATCAAATCACTCCGCGTATAGGCTTGGTAAGGGTAATAAGATTGTACATCTCCATTTCCATCTAAAGAAAACGTGAAGGTGTGTGTTTTACGTATTTCAAACAATAGCGTAGATTTACTTTGAATTCCTCCAATTAAGTAATTGCCATTATCTAGCGCACAAATCGCTTTCGCTTCATTGAAGTAAGGGCCGAATTGATACTGCTTTTTCCATATCAACTTCCCATCTGGCCTCAATTTATACGCATAAGATCTAATGATATGGTTGTTTACATTCCCTACGATGAGGATATCACCATTTTTATCAACCATTATATCGTTTGGTTTGTCGTCGTATTCTGTCCCAAATACAATATCCATTAATTCATTGCCATTGGCGCTGTATTTCACGAGCAGAATATCGGTGCTCAATCGGTCGGTACTATATTCTCTGGAGTTGGTATGACCAGCAGTTAAAATATCGCCATTGGGTAATTCGGCTACCGTAAAAAAGGCATCGGTGCCTGACTTAGCTATTTCACGCTCCCATACAATTTCATTTTGGGGATTAAACATCACAATAAAAGCGTCGTCGAGTTTATTTCCCACCAGCACCGAATTGCCATTTGCCAAGACTATTGCATCTTTTACCTCTTCATTTCCGCTGAGACGGTGCAGTTGGGTAGCAGACTTGCTTGATGCTGGTGTGCTTAGCTCCTTTTCGCAGGAAGACATGATTGCCAACGTGAAGGTCAAGCACAGTAAGACCAGTATTCTTTTCATAGGTTAGATGGAAGGAGTACTCCCAAAGCTAGTCTTTTTTGAACAATTACCTCGAAAGCCTACTCAATCGCACCTTGTGTGCTTGTTTTAACAACGCATGGGGTGGCTGATTCTTTCCCAAGACCCAGGCTAGATGCGGCACCACTAAATACATAATTGCCATCTTGTGTTTCAATACCGCTATAGAGCTCGTATTGATTTTGGTACTTGAGCAGGTGACTTGATAAAAGGGTTCCCTCAGAATCGACCTTGGTAAAAAAACCATTTCGGATCGATCGATTTCCAGACACGACATAGCCTGCTATCAAATAACCACCGTCCTGCGTTCGGAACAAAGTAGCAGGCAAGCAGTCATCTGCACTTGGTGCATACCGTTGTCGCTTAAGCAGCTTAAGTTTAGCATCAAAAAAGAACAATTCAAACTCATTCGAGTTAACCAATGCAGGCACATCTCCTACCGGTGTAGCTCCACATAGCATTGCAATACCCTTTTCACTTACCTGGAAATCTAAGATATAATCATTCTCACTGTTATCCACCTCATCAAATAACTGGAAATTGGTTACTTGTAACGTGGCTTCGTCAAATTCTGCAACGAAGAGTTTTTGTTTATCCGAATACTTCCATGAAATAGGTTTACAGCCTCCTGCAATCAGAATTTTTCCGTTTTTGCTAGATATTGTAGCAATCTCAAAAACTGTCTGTTGAAATGCCGACAAACTAAGCGTATACTTCTGCAGCACTTTTCCTGCAGCATCAAGTTTGATGATTATGCTTTGATTACCCCCAAAATTACGGCTGCACATTCCAAGATAAGCATTTCCATGCTCATCAAAAATTGGCTTGGAATAATTCCCCATATTCAGGCTAAGGTCGAATCTTTTATTTATTACAATTTGTCCTTCAGCATTCACTCGTGTAAACCGTGAGCTAAGGCTACTGGTTATAAGTAAACCACCTTGTTCATCTGGTGTCAGGCGAGGTACGAAAACTTCATTCGGACCCATCTCTATTGCTGTATTACTTATTATTTTTCCGCCGCGTTCAATATGAACCAAAGAGCCGACTCCCGTAGAATAGCTGAGTTTTCCAAAAATTAGACTTTCGTCGTTTAGCTCTGCAATTGATATTGCTGCCTCAGAACCTTGGTGCTCATATATTTGAATAAATGTATCCTGACTAGACGGTGTTGGCATCTGCTTGCTACAAGCTAAAATGAACACCAAACATAGCAGTACCGGATGGGGAAGAACTTTCATGTTATTTTTCATAGATCAGCTCTCCATTTTCGCTATTGATTCGATAGGTCATTATCTGAGTAAGCAAAGATGATAGACTCGTGCTTAAACCCTGCACATTCCAATAAGTGCCATTTTCAGAAACGGTAATTGAGCCTTGTTTGATGGTTCCACCTCCCAAGGTATTTTGCCAAACTTCATTTAAGTCTTTATCCAATTTTATAAGCATGGCACTAGATTCCGTAAAATAGGGGAATTCCATTGTTCTGGTTTTTGTGCTTGAGCCAATCAAGGTGAAACCATCTGAAAGCTTTTTAAATGTTACAGGCTTAAAAGCGCCTAAGCCATAAAACCGTTTTTCGTTCAACTCGGTATAGTCCAAAGAGAGAGAAAGTAGCTGGGCGCATGGGGCGTCTGACTCATCATAGAAAAAGGAAGCCAAGATATACCCCTGATCTGTCTTGATAATATCTATGGCATAATGAGCAAAGTATAAAATTTGATATTTGACATAACTCGGAAATGTTTTACTTCTCACCAAATTTCCATTAGGGAAGATTTCGAGTAGGAATGTTTGCATTTTATTCACCTCTTGGGGCTTGGCTGATTGACTATTCTCACCTGCGATCAAATAGTGGCCATTATCCAACTCAATAATTCCCTTTCCCATATTTCGATATGCACCGACCTGATAAATTTGCCGCCATACCTCATCTCCATTTCCATCCACTTTGAAGATTAAAGTGCGGTGGTGATTATCCAGTGTATAGCCAGTAATAAGGATATCGCCCTTTGAGTCGACCATCATTGCAAATGGAAAATCATCGTATTCTGTCCCTAAAACTTTCGACCAAAGTATGGCACCAGCAGAATTTAAGCGTGTTACCAAGATATCAGCACTTTGATTATTGGTTTGAAAACTCGCTGAATTCGTATAGCCACAGGCGACAATATCTCCATTCGGCATCTCGGCGACTGCATTAAACGCCTCTTTGCCCGATTCAGCCACGGTACTTTGCCAGAGCATTTTATTCGATGGATCAAATGCAACGAGCAGGGCATCGGTATTTTGATCCCCAACCATTATGCTTCCGCCGCTCGATAAGCTGGCACCAGCGCGTAAGTCTTCCTCCCCAGTGAGCTGGTAAAAATGGATTCCTGAATTGGATTCTGGAAGGCTCATCTCCTTGTTACATGAACCTGAAATGCTTGAAAATATCCCAAGTAAAGTAAATTGGATGATATTTTTAGCAGACCTTGATGCACTCATGATTAACGAATTTACATAAAAACTTACGAACGAACACGTGGCCTTTAAGCAAGGTACTTTCAGTCAAATTTGCCATCCCGGTTTGTTTTAAACACTATACCATCGACATAATCTTTTCCAGAACCAAAGCTTAAGGCAGCTCCTCCAAAGAGAAAGTGACCATCTTGTGATTCAGTGCAATCAAACAGTACCATCTGTGTTTCGCTAAATATGCGTGAAGCTTCAATTTCTCCTTGCGCATCGACTTTGAGCATAAATCCAAAAAAATGATCGGGTCGAGTAGAGTTAATATGTCCGCTAATTAAAAAGCCTTGATCTTGGGTTTTAATTATTTTGGTTGGAACACAATTATAGCCTCCCAACCCATAGCGCCTGCGTTTAATAAGTTTACCTTGATGATCCAAGAAAAAAAGCTCAAACTCTGGAGATGGATTGATAGAAGGTAAAAAATAATTTCGATTTCCACTGCTTAAGCATACTCCTCCCGCGGCAGTTGGATGCGCCCCGATGACAAAATCCGACTCACTATTGTCTTGCTCATCATAAATACTCTGGAAAAGTACCTTTTCAGTAGAAATTTGATACGTCATGGCTGTCACCTTTGCTTTGACATTGTCCATGAAAAAAGGTTTGGTAGATGCCACTAATAACAAAGTGTCTCCGCGCTGTGCTGCAATTTCAAGCGTTTCAAGTGAGCGCAAATCCGAGCCCATATCAACCTTATGCCTTGCTAAAATATTTCCAGTCCCATCAACCCGAATAATACTTCCTTCATATCCTCCAAAACTAACATACACCACTGGTAAGAGCACATCTCCATTTAGCGCTTCAACCGGCTCGAAAAAAAAATAATCGTCAGCGGTAGTCATGAGTCTCATACTAAAAAGCAGCGTGCCGTCTTGCTTGTATCGTTGCACATAATCGCCAAGTACCTGGGTATAGACAATGTCTCCAGATTTGAGCTTGGTGGCTCTCCATTGGCCACTTCCTGTACCCGGAACAACCATCGTAACCCTTTCTTGCAGTCTGCCTCTTTGGTTAAGTCGAGCAAAATCGCATTCCGCTCCATCATATAAATTTTCTAGCAGTAGAAGTGATTGATCATCTAGCTCAGTCACTGCCATCACAGCATGGGAACTGTCTCTGGATAAGACCTCTAAAAACGTGTCTTGATCCCGCTCACCTACCTGAACTTCTTTTTTACATCCGCCAGCAACGACGACATAAATGAGTAGAAAATAAAAGCCCCTAAACGATAGTCTCATGATTTTCATTCTTTGTATATCGGATTGCCAAATTCATCGAGCCAATAGTGCAGAAAGCTTGCTGAATTCCCGCCTTGCGGATAGCTTAAACCTCCTACCGAAATGGTACTTCCTGTTCTTTTAAAATCATAAGCTGTCTGAACCAATTCAGAAGAGCCAATACTTGATTGCCAGTCCACTTTAAAATTCTCATCTAAACGGAGTAAAAATGACTTCGCCTCTCGGAAACCAAATGTTTCATAATCTGTATTTGGCGTACTTGCCCCACAAATAAGATAGCCCGATCCATCTTGCTGCATCGCAATGGGTTTAAATGCTCCTAAACCAAAAAACTCTTTGGACCTGATGAATGAGCCTTGTTCTGTAACCTCAATCAACTGTAGACTAGGGAAATCTCTTGAGAGTGGCAAAAAGAACAGGCTCAGTAAAAATCCTTGATCCGTCGGAAGAATATTAATTGAATAATCGTCGCGATTCTTATCTACCCATCGTTTATAAAGCTCAAATGATGTATTGGATTGTTCAAGTCCATTTGCATTGATAATAAAAACATGCGGCCATTTCCATGACTCATAGCCTTCTGTCCCTACTATCATATAACGTCCTTTGTCCATTTCAATAATTCCACGTCCCTCGCTGTACAGAACGAAGGAGTATTCTCTCGACCATAGGTATCTCCCATCACCGCCCACCTTGATGGAAAAACTTCTCCAAAAATTAGAGTTCGAACTGCCTGTTGCAACGCAGTTTCCCTTTGTATCTATGATTAAGTCGAGAATAAATTCATCGTTTTCCGACCCATTTACTGAGGTCCATATCTCCTCACCTGAAGAGGAATAACATTGCATCAAGATATCCGATGATTGTTCATTGGTTTCAAAAAATGCGGAATTGGTACTTCCAGCAACGACGATATTTCCATTATCCATTTCAGCCACCGCATTGAAGATATTTCTTCCTGGGTAATCTAAGCGCTTATTCCAGAGAAGCTGAGCATCTATTCCAAAAACATAGATTACCGCAGCTCCATCATCTTCCCCGACAAAAATCCGGTTCCCATTACTCATTGTTATGGACTCGGTTATATGCGAAAAAGCACTGATTTTTGTATAGATAAGCTTGGTTTGACTCTTGGGAATGGTCGTTTCCTTCTCACAGGAAACACCCAACATGGCAGGCAAAATCAATAAAATTATAAGTCGACGTATTCGGCGCATTGGTTCAGGAAATTCCTAAAAGCAAGGTAATCAAAACTTTCAAAAACTTCCGGCTTCATTTTCAGTAGCGTTTCAACTATTTCAACCATGAATATTATCTACTTCGACTTCCATTTTGAAACTATCTCACGAACAAGCTCCACAAGTCGGCATTCAAACGGTTAATCGTGTAAAAAAATAGGTATGGATTATTCCTTTAGTCTAATTCAACTATATTGGTAGCGAGTTAGCTTAACAAGCTCGCTTCAAATCGTTCCCTGATTGTGATTGCATCAAGCCTGAAAAAAATACTATTTTGTTCTATTGCATTTTCACTTTTTGGTGGATTGGCAGCACAGGATTGTGACTCCCGAATTGTTCAGGCAGAAAAGGATTACGCACTTGGCAATTTCACAGCCGCCATCGATTCTTTAATTCGCTGCAATACCAGCAACGATAAAAATCAAAATTGGAAGTCGTATCGGCTTTTAGCCATGAGTTATTTAGCGGTTAAAGAAACTGAAAAAGCCAGAGCAAGCGCCAAAAAAATGCTCGAGCTTTCACCCACCTACAAAACGAGCAGACTACGAGACCCCATTGAATTGATTCGGCTCCTTGAAAGCTTCGCCGTGCTTCCAAAATGGTCGCTTGGAATAGTCATTGGACCTGGAACGAGTCTTACCCTTCCACGAATCAACAAGCTCTACTCGGTGGTGGAGCAAACAAAAAATTACCAAGGGAAATGGAGCTACGCCTTTGGCATTCAATCCGCCTTCCATCTCAATAAAAACTTCACCCTTACCCTGGGTGCGATTGCAAATTCCAAAAGCCTGGCCATAGATTATTCGTTTGAAAATTGGAACTTAATGATGAAG
>Ga0100402_1001586_pt1 | contig 26220 bp, 16 predicted proteins | sample CryGeyme20150102_FD_80419 | JGI IMG/M metagenome (GOLD analysis project Ga0100402, IMG submission 80419) | Groundwater microbial communities from Crystal Geyser aquifers in Utah, USA - Crystal Geyser metaG 2015-0102 | ecosystem: Environmental > Aquatic > Deep subsurface > Groundwater | place...
ATAGGAAGCAGGCATAGGCACACGACCTAATAAAGAGAGACCTAACTCCTGAGTCCTATCATAGTCCCTAATATGAGACAAGGTAAACTGCCGTAGTCCACCTGGGCTTAATTTGTATGGACCTGATGAGACCCGAGTCAAGATTTCGTTTGCTCGGAATTTCAAATTATTTTATCGTATTATGCCTTGCACACTACTACCTGCTACTGACTAAGGTACAGTAATTCACAATTCACAAAACTGAAAAAAAAAAGACGGAGTAGAGTATTTCTGTAGACAATGAACTCAGTAATCCACTGAGAGCAAGATATTCGGCACCGTACTCCAACGCCTCCTTTTTAATTAATAGTTTCTAACGAGGGCACTCGTATCGCTCATTAGATTGTACCGTTGCAGTTTGTAGTCTACTGGAGTGGAAATAACAAAGATGCATCTTCAAACTTCAAACCATGTGCGAATCAAATCAATGAATCAATGATCTACCCGCAGTACGGCACTGGATCAGATATCAGATCGACGAGAAGAATTGTAAAAACGACGCATCGCAAAGGATAAGAAAACATAATAGACTAACTGACGGGCAAGCAACACGGCACTCCTTCCTGATAAAGACATACAGTACTTACCAAATACTACAGCGGTTCATCTTTTTTCATCTCATTATTTTTCTTGTTGGCTTGAGTCCCGCATTGCAGGAGGAGTGCGGGAAAAGGTGAGTTTCATGGTTATTTTTTGGCTGTTTGCTTTTTATCCTGGACTGTGAGGACTGGGACTGAGCCAGTACAAGGAAAAGGTGTTGGCAATGTGGAAAAAGTCTCAAAATAATCCAGCCAATCAGCAGCTGTAATATATTACTATGTTATATTTTTAAGTATTTTTCGTTTACATCTCCTTGTCATTTTCCATTCAAATATATCACTGCTACCTCATCACCAATTCATCTCTTCTCACATAGGCGCAAACACTCCTACAAATCAATTGTAGCAGGCACGCTTGGTGCGAGGATACATGTTCGCCTCGCTTTCTTTTTCGACGTGAGCCTCCATGCCTTCATCGTCGACGGTGCCTTCCGCTACAGACTCGAGAGCACGCTTGCCTGTATGCTCCTTGCCCACAGTGTTCACGTTTGGCGTATCTACCGTGACTGCAACCCTCCCAATAAAAAAGAATTCATCAAGGAGCATACAGGCAAACGTGCTCTCGAGTCCGTAGCGGAAGGCACCATCAACAATGAAGGCAAGGAGGCCGACGTCGAAAAAGAAAGTGAGGCGAACATGTATCCTTGCTCCAAGCGTGCCTGCTACAATTGATTTGTAGGAGTGTTTGCGCCTATGCAAGAAGTGCATTGGTGATGAGGTAGCAGTAATATATTTGAATGGTACAAGGAGATGTAAACACAAAATACTTAAAAATATAACATAGTACTATGTTACTGCTGCTGATTGGCCGGATTATCGGAACTCTTTTTCCACATTGCAAATACCTTTTCTTTGTACTGGCTCAGTCGGAGTCCAGGATAGTCTTCTTTGACTTGTGGCAACATCCGTTCTTCAAATTCGGTATAGAGTACTTTGGCTGACTTGGCCTCACCAACTTTGATATCCAAGGTTTCTAGGGCTCCATCCAATCCACTAACTCCGTCAGCTTCCATCCGTGCTCGATTGGCATTTCGACCTACATCAGTACCTTCTGCGCTGCCAGCAAAGGTGCCATCCAACAGCAACTCACTTCCAATCATGGCATCCGTATTGGCCAACAAGGGATCCTTTTTGGCTTCATCTTGTCGTTTTGCCGCGGCCCTTTCTCGTTCTTCTTGTTGCTGTTGTGCCTTTTGAGCAGCCATTTCTTTCTTCTTTCGAACACTTTTATCAGCACCCTTGACGAGGGCATCTTCGAGCAGAGCCAAATCATCCTTTTTGCCCTGCTGCTTTTTCTTTTTGGACATTGCTGTTGGATTGTTTTTGGCTTTGGCTTTGGTGCCCGATAATTCCGCCTCTTCCGCAGCCAACAGATCGGCTTTTTCTTTCCGTTTTCGAGCTGCTTCGTCGGCCTTCAAAGCGTCTTCTTCCTCTTTGGTCGCACGTCTCGTATTGGTCCCCTTCGACCATTCCACTGCCTTTTGGGCGTCTAATTTGGCTTGCTCTGCCTCCTTTTTCTTCATTTCGCTTTCTTCCTTTTTAGCACGACCAACAGCAGCTTTGGAGTTTACACCCATCGTCTTCTTGCCACCCATTGCTAATACTTTTTTATTTTGAAAAATACAGAGTATTGACTAACTAAGTTCGAGTTACGAGCACTCGGGTATTGGGTATTGGATTATAGATGCTTGTGAAAAGTTGTCTTTCTTTTGGCTGGTAGCGTTCACTTGGCAAAAGGAGGTAGAATCCCTTCAGTTGCAATTGATTTTCGCTGATTATCCAAGTATTATACAATACACAGATGATGAAAGGATACTGGTTTTATCGTCCTGTTGGTTCTACAAGAGTATTATGTACTCGAGTATTATGATTAAAGTTTTAAATTAAGAAGAAATACTACTGTAAAATAGCTTCTGATTGATTTTGATGGTGAAAGGAGACGGGATAATGCGATGACATACGATCGAAGATGTTGATTATTGTTTTTGTCCTCGTTTTTAAGATAAAAATAAAGCAAGCAAGTATATTGAATCGTGTAATTTTGAAGAACTTGCGAATGCAAAAATAGAGCTCTCTCGTAAAACATTTTCGTACCATAATTAAATGCGGATTGGCTTGAGAGTTTTCGATTCCGAGTTGCTTACAGCTACCACTTAGCTCATAGGAGTACTGTAGCAAAGTTGACCAAGCACAGATTACAGGGAAGCAATCGCAACGATAATAAAATCAGGTAGACTTAATACTGTATACAAGAAGAAAAAATAAGAGTTTCTCTCCAGCAAGGAAACAAGTTTACTTTACTCTTCATCTTCAAACGTTTCGGCTGGAACCTTGAAGAGACTCAAGGTTGCCTTGTTGGGGTCTCTCATCAAGACATATTTGCCATCCGGTTGTTTCTGGATAAGTCCCACAAACATACGCATCATGGCCCACATTTGTCCTTCCGACAGGGTAATCTGGACCGCAAAGTCCTTGGGACGGTAAAACTGCGTTGCCAAAATCTGGTGCTCGTAGGCATTTTTGGGTTCTTTTCGAGAAACGAATCCAATCTTCATTTGTTCCGCACCGGCCAAAAGGGACTGAGCCGTCCATTTGGCAAGCTTAAAAGCATTGTTCTTGAGTTCCGTGGCAAGAACGGCACCGCGTTGCGAATCAATTTTATCTCTCCAATTAATCACGTTGGGAGTGGGAGTCTTATTGTCCTTATCTCCACTTGGAAGCGGGGTATACTCGTTCAGTGCAAAGGCAGTCATGTACTGGGTTTTCTTGACCAGACCGTGCAATTCGGTACGACAAATAAGCGTCGTTTTGTCGTCGAGTTTAAATTTGCGATACCTATAGGCAACACTGGCTGGTTCCATGCCGTCGGCATCCTCTTCGTCAAAGAAGGGATTGGGTAGACCCATCTCCTTCCGGCCGCTCTTCCTAAGAATTTGTTGCGAAAAGTTCTGATTAATCATGGTAGCTTCCAATCCCAGTCGTTCAGGAGTATTGATACCCGTTTCATCGGAAGGAGGACTGTACGACGTTTCTGTTTCGGGTAGTCAGGAACAAGGGTCCAAGAAATAGAGGGAGAGAGAGAGAGTCAGAATTAGAATCAAATCGATGGACCATTCGCACACGTCATGTTTATCATCGTACGCGGTATCATGTTCCGCAGCAATTCTATTCAAATTCAAGAACAACGCTCCTGTCCTCCAATCCAGACGTACCGTTGACAGTCAAATAATCAAACGACGACGAATCTCGCTTGTCGAAAAAGATGGTTCCTCCCGGCAATTTTTGAATGACCAGATCCCAAGGGAATACGGAACGTGTACATGTCATCAAGTGAGCCATAATGGTATCCGAAACAAAGACTTGTCCCATACCATCAATGGCGAATTTCTCGAGTACAGGATCGTCGGTAGTTGTGACGGGATAAAACTCCTTGTTCTCCATGCGTTTGAGAGCGGGGGGTTGACGAGCTGTGACTTTATCGTAGGCTTCGTTGTATTGGTCCAAGAACCCGCACATGAGAATATCTTCCGGTTCTGGGACCGCAGTCGATGCCGCCAGACTCTTGGTAAGTTTGGCAAGATCCAATTGTTCCACGAGTTTCCAGTCGTTCCCAACCGCCACCGAGGCTTGACGGTCCACTCGGTTCTGGTATCCACGACCTCCTCTCCAGTTTCCTCCACGACCGCCACCCCGGCCTCCTCCACCCCGACCGCCAGGTCCGCCACCAGGACCACCACCCCGTCCACCACCTTGATTGGACGTGAGCTTGTCGACACCAATATTGGCACCGGGACCTCCACCTGCGGCCTGACGTCGCGCATTGACTTGCCGCAACTTGGCCGATTGCTGCCGACGCTTGGCAGTAGGATTGACAAATCGCTTGTTGGTTTGCGCCTTGGTCGTGTCGACCAGCTGGAAGGCCTCTTCGTTGTCGGGTGCTTCTTCCTCGGCGACGCGACGCATAAAGTCCTGTTTGCTGCTGGCGGCAGAACCTCGACGATTAAAACCATCACCACGATGGTACTGGTTGTTGCGTCCACCTTGTGTGAAATCGGCACACCGGCCCAATCGATCGGAACGACCAAAGGGAGCGTAGGGAAGTGAGGCGAATTTTACTACGTTGCCAGGACCACCAGCATCATTGGAATTGGTGGCTTCCTTGTTGTTGCTGTTGTTGTTGCTGTCGATGTTCTCGGGAGGACCCCACGAATCGGAATTGCCAGCCACGTGGGGTACGGCAAAAGAAGCTGTCATGATTGATTATCACTATTATTTATTCAGATAAGAATTGCTGTTCAGGCCAAAGAAAGGTACGTCGTCAAATTCATAAAACAAAGGAGGTGTGTTGGTTGTTGCTCGTCTTTTGGTGGGAGCAGGTTTCGTAGGGCTGGAGGGAGAGGCTATGAGCCACAATTGCTTTTGGAATAAAAATAGATCAATCAATCTTTTTCTGCTCCCTCTACTAGTCTAGTAGTAGTCTACTACTAATACTAGTAGTAGCTAGCTACTACTACGTACTCGAGTACTAGCTAGTTAGACTACGGTACTAGCTAGACCTACTACTAGCCTTGTAGTAGGTTGGCTACCCTAGTAGTAATCTAGCTACCGTAGTCAACGAACGCCAGCGATGCGCCGACGAAAGAGAATAATATAGTGCAGTATTTGAATAGATGCAACAAACATAGTTTGCTGTATTTTATGTAATAGGGCGCGAATATTCTGTTTCAAGTTGTACTATAGCAAAGCAGGGCTCTGGGTGTTTTAAAACAGGACACTCAGCAAATTACTTGATGTAAAAAATATGTATCGTGCACCGGCGAACAAAACGTGGGCAGCTGCTCCAGCAAGATAATAATGGTCAAGTCGTCGCAAAGAAGCAGAATGGAACGGAACGAACGAAAGTTGGTACATACACGGAGATGAAATAATACACGCGCTGAAACTTTGCGTTGTTGATGGCGCGGCCTGTACTGTCAGCGTTTTTATGCGCGAGCAGGATGTTGTTCAGCATCTTGGCCTTGCACGAGATTTTTTTACGAACTCTCCAACTCTTCTTTTTTGAAGTATTGTCTAAGAAAGACTCCTGAAAAAGAAAAGATTCAAATATGTACATGAGGGATGACTGTGCTCGTGCTGCGGCAAACTTGACCTGGACAAGCTGAAGGGACTCGCAAAACGAGTTGTATGGTTTTGGCTGCAACACTTTTCATGCTTCTTTTATCGGACAATCGAACTTTATGAAGAAACATGCAAAGGAAGCTGCCGTGTCAGCTTGGACGTATTGTTTCCAATAGAATGGTACTCATCAATCAGCAACTAGCTAGTCAGCTTAAGCTAGTAGTTGATGAAAATTTTACATTCTCAAAAGGGGTCGACGAAGACGCCTGCGATGGACAGAGAGAGTCGATGTCGACCAAATTTTTGTAGCTCAAACAATTGCGCGACGATTCCATTCTTCCCAAAAGGCAGGCGTCGATTTGTTCTCTCGGTATAGCGACCTTTTCGGAACTAAGGATGAAGGCAACAGCTAGGAGTCGCTCCTTCATTCTGACTTTAAAAACTGTGTTCTCGTCTGCATTCAGCAGTGCTCCCAGTGACCCTCTCATCCTGCCAGACCACGTCGGGAGCACTCACAAGCCACTACAAATCGTAGCGCCAATTTACGCTCAGATTGACAACATCGCGACGATGTTGATGAACGTTCTGGAATAAACCAACCTTAAGCTGCAGGACTGGTTTCTCCAACAAACTTTACATTACTAGGAGGAAGAAAGGTGCAAAGCCAACTGCGACAGTAGTGCCACCAACGAACTTATCGGTGCACAGTTTCAAAGCGCAGCCACGATTTCTTGACCTCCCGCAAATGTTTTTGCCGCCTTGGCTCACAACAACTACTCGATGTCAGTCAAGAATGGCGACTCCACTCTTGTGATTAATTACCATCCATTTCTTTGGATTGATCAAGGTTTGCCTCTCCGAAACTCGACTTACTACGGGTTTGTACCAGATGAACTCTTTGATCTTTGATGCACAGCTGCACAACCCAGAATTGAGATCAGCCGCACCACCACAGTGGAGCGTTCCGCTGGCTCGAAAACATCAATTTTTAAAACTTATACAGAACACCTTAAAAGACAAGCAGCATTTAAAAAGTCATCGCTTTGGGTACAGTAGTATACATTACAGTGGTGGTAGTCTAGTCTACTTCATTGAGAATAGAGAATAGTCCATCCCAAATCCCAACAGGTTGAGATTTTTTGTTCCCATTACTACACTATCGTCCGAATCAGAATATGTGTGCGTTCTATGATGACGTTCATTCTTTTCACGATTTAAACTTTGGTTATGGGCTTATCTCTTGAAGTTGAAAGAAAGATCGGCAATTGCTTTCCTGACGTATCTTGCCTTCAACACTCCATCAACAACAGGGCTTGCCTCTTACGTTTTGACTGCTGCTGCAGTAGAGCTTGTAGCTTGCCTGCCTCAATGGCAACGACGATTGTACTTTCATCACTTTCAAATTTTCCTCCGAGTCCATACATAGTCGCTATATAAACAAACACTGTCACCACCATGATTCGCGCTCTTTTCCTTTTTGCTCTGATCATTGCCGCCGCTTCGGCCTTTGTAACCCCCGCTTCCAATGCCTGTGAGTTCCAGTTTCTTGCGCGATATGGTAGCAAATAATAGCAAACAGCAGCCACAAAGCAGCCAATTTTTGTTTCATTGGGCACATGCCCAGTTGATGACTTTCAGGAGAGCAGGTTACACAGAGACACAGGAATATGATGATCTTCCCTGGTCTCTTGTGTTCTCGCTGCTATCTTTCTGAAAGATTGAGAAACGACCACCTCCTCTCACATCTCACACCTTTCCTTTTTCCTCTCATGTTTGTTCAACAACCTACCACAGTGAGCTCCCCTGCTTTCACTCGGGTGGAGGCACCCAAGATGTCGCTTGATAGTGTCGTTGATATTGCCACTAGCAGTATCGCACAAACTTCGCAAATGGTCGCAACCAACTCCGGAGACTTTGGAGGAGCTCTTTTCCCTGTGTTCGGACTTGGTATTCTCGGTGCCATCATTCTTTTCCTTGCACCCCCTCTTGCTGACGAGTAAAGAAAGGAAATACTTTACATATAAAAAATTCAACGATATGGAGGAGTATGTATAACATTATTTTCAACTAAAGATCCTTGAAGAATGTGTTTCTCGGTCGATTGCTTTTTCGGTGTATGTATGCCATGCCAAATTCGCACGAATACCAATGATTCTTTTTGTCCGAGAAATCGATTCAATTTTGGTCGAGAATGGAATAGCGTAGACTTTTTGCCTGCAACTGAGGATGACTTAACCTAATTAGAGCTACATTCATGGTGACCAAAGACAACTGAAGCAGTCCTGACAATTTTTCCCAGCATTTTGTTTGATAATATGATTGGAAGTAGCGAAGGTATAGTACTGCGTTAGGAGGACTTCACAGGCGGATCAACTCTTGTTTCCCTTCAACTTTCTCATGACATTCGGCGCAGTAGCAGGTAGTAGGACCATCAATCCTACTACTTGAGAGCCGGTAGCTTTGTAAAATGTCAATGGGGAATAACGCATCCACAGTAAAAACGCAACAGTAAAAGTACATCGGCGTCCCTATGGTAGGCAATGGTATTAATGAATAGCAGTTCGTGTGTAGAATTTGAGCCAGCATAAGTCTGGAGAAATGCTCCAATCCAAACTAGATGTATCAGTTCGGACCTTGGTTTGCACGCGCGCGATCAGGATGCGTAATTCCATCATCTTCATCCCAATGCACAATGTTGCACTTGAAATACCAGACTTATAATAATTGTGAATTTGATTGTTGATGATTTCACATCCACTCACCTTTTTTCTAGTAGGCATAATGTTGGTACTGTTATTGATTACAGTAGGAGAAGGCTTCCGCTCGATTCTCTGGAGTGCAGGAACACGATACTTTCGCATAACAATGAAGAAAGTATTGTGCTGGCAGTCAAGGAATAATTACTGCTGCTCTGCACCACTACGAGCATTCCCATCTTGGACAGCCAACACAAGTAATAATGCTTGAGTAGTTTAGTCTACTACATGCGCTAGCTACTAGCTAGTACTCCTAGAGAGGTCTACTATTGTTGGTGTACTAGACTACTACTAGTAGTAGAAAATCCATGTACATACCACTAAACCAATCAAAAGACTATCCTCAACCCTGACAATCTATAGAGGCTAGTTCTACGTAACGATGACCTCTTAATTATTACTGTACTAGACTAGACTAGTAGTAGCTACTACTGTAGTACCTAGACTACTACTCGTAGCTACTACCAGCCAGGTACTAAACCACATACTTCTACTGGTCTTCGCCGTTGCTTTACCTTGTATTCCTTCGAACAACATTCAAGTTGAGACGATAAGCACCACCACCAATAAGAAACAAGCTGTTGCCATCACACACAAGTGCCAGAGGCTACTGGCACTAGAAAATGCCCAACAAAGCTATTTGAGTAGGTCAAACGGAAACTTCAACAAATAACAACGCCCTCACATTAACAATAACATAGAGATAGATCAACCAAGGTGAGTAACCGAAAAAGAATTGGAAATCAATAGAAGTTTTTGGCCGGGATCTTTCTTATCGTTGTTATCCATTCTTCATTCATTCCCACTCGACGGCAATCGTATTTTATCTTTTACGTTCAAACGTATTGTAGAACGCTACAGTAGTATGGTTGCCTTGGACGCATCCAATACTGGAGGCTCCAGTAGAGCTCCAGCTACCGCAGATACAACTACTGGTAATACTACTACCACGACTTCAAGTAGTAGTGGTGGTGGTGTCGTCCTTCCCTACGTACTACCTCCCGAGCGAGATGTGGCGCGTCCCGTTTCCAATTTGGGCAACACGTGTTACATGAATGTTGTACTCCAAGCTTTGGCTCATGCACCCGAACTGTGTTTGGCCATGGATTGCAATCCTCATCACTTGACTTGTCCTACGGCCATGGAAAATCGTCGTCGTCGACGACGCCGTCTTGCCGCTGCATCTCCCGAAACGGCTTCGTCGTCGTCTCCTTCCGATCTACAACAGGAGCAAGAAAACAATATTGATCGTGACGACTTGTTCGACAACAACATCACCCTGAATACGACGCTCCTGCCACCAACCGGAGTGTTGGAAAATGAAATTCGTCGGACAGAACCAGGACGAAAAGTTTTGCGGCGTTCCAGTCGCAAGTCGCCCACAAATGGAATGTCGGCAAATACCACGATTACTGCTACTAATAACAACGAGTTGACAGCAGACGGAGGCGGATCTCCCACCAACAAAAGTAACGGCGGAAGTGCACAAGACGATGATAATTTGTACTGTGCCCTTTGTGAAATGGAATGGCATTTACAGGAAGTACACTCCTTGTCTTCTTCCAGAGACGTCAAAGACAGTACCGCGGTAGCCCCTTCGTTTTTCGTTCACGGATTTTTGAATAATGTCGCATCTCATTTCAAGTTGGGGTACGTTTTTGGTTTTGGTTTTCTGCGTGAAATTATTTTACCTGCATGTTTTGGTTTGGACTTTGGATCACGCAACAACTGGAAGTCGTTTGGACTGGAATGGACTGGATTGGATTCGACATTTTTTCTCATTCGTTTCTTCTTATACATGTCACGCACAGCCAACAGGAAGATTCCCACGAATTTTTGCGTCTTTTGATTGAAGCCATGCAACGTAGTTGCAAGAAAGCAAGAACTGCAAGTATCGACGATTTGGACATCGCTTCTCGTGGTATGGAAATTGATGGTATGAATGTCGACAAGGAGACTTTGGCAGCTGCAGCAGTAGTAGATGATGATGGCAATGATGAGAATGCCCGTAACACCAAGAATGTGGGGACTACCAAATCCCAAAAAGATATTGAATACCCCTTTGAACTCTTTACCGGCACGGTCGAATCTTGTGTCACGTGCAAATCTTGCAAGGCCTCAAGTTCCACGCTGGACCCCATTGAAGATGTTGGACTGGAGGTAACAGTGCCTACCTCCTCAACTTCGTCGTCGTTGCGCACAACGCCTCCGCCCAACGAACCTCTGGCAGATGTCGCCTCGGCCTTTAAGCGATTTGCCTGTGTCGAAGACCTGGATTCCTATAAATGCGACAAATGTGGCAAGAGCGGAAGTGCGACGAAGCAGTCTCGTTTGGCATCGATTCCGCCCATCTTGACGTTGCACCTAAAGCGATTTCGTTACGGAGCAGATGGAAGGGGAACAGCGCAAGTGCCCGCTGTCGCTTCCAATCGCCGTGGGATGAAACAATCCGGATCGGCTAAGATTGAGGGACACATCAAGTTTGATCAGATCTTTAACCTCAAGCCGTTTCTCACGGCCGAACTGCAAGCGAAACAAAAGTCCAGCTTTTGTCGATTGTTTGCATTGATTGTTCACAACGGTAAGAACTCGCATTCCGGTCACTACATTGCCTACGTTCGCAACATCCAAAAGAACGAATGGTGGAAAATGGACGATGCTCGAGTCACACAGGTCACTATTGAGGAAGTTATGCAAGCTGAGGCTTACATGCTTTTTTACCGTGTCGTGGAGCATCCCACGGCTGTTTCTCTGAAGCAAAGGGCCAAGGAACTGCAAGACGAACGCGAAGCCATGATTGCTCGTATGGCGGCAGAGGAGAATGAGGCGGCTGCTGTAGCTGCTGCGGCGACAACAGAAGGCAAAGTAGGTGACAAGGAAAATACGCCAGAAAATGATGAAGCGACTGCCGACTCGCCGGACAAACCAACGAACAGTAACAAGACAGGAACTGCGAAGTCTTCTGGAGGAGGAAGAAATTCTAACAAGAGGGATGGTGGTGCCAGTGGTGGCGGTGGTGCTGGTACTTCTACTGCTTCTTCTAGCTGTCGCAAGCGTGAACGGAACCTTCCTGACTTTTTCGATGGCAAATCGTGGGCCAGAGCCAAGACGAATCTCAAGGCACCCCAGATCAGTAAACTTCGTAGTGCGGAAGAGTACGTGAACGAACAGGTTCAATTCACTCCAGAATTTTTCAAAATTATTACTGAGGAGGGTGCGAAGGACAGTGCCAGAGTCGACCAATGTCCCATTAAACGAGTTTCTGGTGAGTGTCGAATATTGAATGTCGTGTGCTCAATTTTCTTGTATATACATATATATATATATATGTCTTTTGTTTGATTTGAAACGAATTTTTCTCTCTTACAATTTTTATGATGTGTTTCCGTTTTTTCCCGTTTCAGGCGAAGACATTGTGAACGACAATGATCAGCTCAAGCTGGGTCTAAAAAAAGTGATTCATCGCATGGCCCTCCGGTACGAATCGGAAAATGGTGAATCCTTTTTTCGTGCCCCGGCTGCTGCTGCTGCTGCTGCTGCTGCTGCTGCTGCTGCTGCTGCTGCTGGCAAGACTACGACTGCGGCGGTAAGGGATCAATCATCATCGATAGTTGCTCCCGATGAGATAGTGACTAGCTAGTGGTTGCTCTACAGAAAAAGAAAGAAAGAAAAAAGTAGCTATAATAATAATAATATTATTGTCTATCACTTGGCTTTGAGACTTGCGGAATCTGCGTCCACAAACGATTTTAATCCCAGAAATCAAAATGTAGATATTTTTGTGTTTCGTTTGTTGCGGATGGTGGACTACTCTTTGCTATTTATTTTTACAATGGAAGGAATTCAACAACAACAAACTTGGAATTTCTAATTAAAGGGGATCACAACAGCTAGTAGTAGTATCCTCCCCCACTAACGCCATACCCGTTACTATACATGCTGCCGTAGGGAGACACGGATGAACCGTAATTGTTCGAGTATTGTGGATATGGAGAATATCCAGCAGGCGATGCCGCCGAATAATATCCTCCTTCTGCTGCTGCTGCTGCTGCTGTTGAATATTGGTTGCTGTGATTGTGGTTTTGATTGAAATCAAGTGGCGCCGTTGCTGTTGCTGTTGTGGAAGCAGGTGCTGCTACTAGTAGCTGTCGATGCCGTTTTTTGTTTCTTCGCGTCGTCACGATACTCCGCATGAGTCGGTAACTGGCATAAGTAGCCGTCAAAACAAAGGCCCACCGCAGAGCTTTCAATCTTCGTCTTCTTAATTTTTGTTCTTCTGTTTCATTGGCCGAACTGGAAGCTTCGAGAGTCCGCATTTCTCGAAAGGTAGTCACAGCATGATCAATCATTTGTTGCAGTGCCTCTACCAATTGTTGCAAGGCGTGCGTATTCATACCAATAACTTGAACGGCCGAACTCAGCGAATAAATGACGGCTTGAACACCAAATAAGAATTGATTGAGAGAATTTAATAGGGGACCTCCTCCTCCCATTCCGCCCATCATCATACTACCAGAACCCATGCCCATGCCCATGCCCATGCCTATGCTGCTGTAAGGTGATCCCATCATCATTGCACCTGGTCCACCGTACATGCCCATTCCACCTAAACCGTAGGGACTCAAACCAGCAACACCCAAACCACCAGTAGTGGAGGAATTGCCTTTGTCATCCTCCACACCCGCAGCAGTAGGTGTTGTGGCTGCTAAGGTTCCATTTACAGTCCTTCTCTTGCTGTTGCTGTAATTATTCTTACTATTTTCAATTGTGGCTGCACTCGTCATCGTTCCACTTTCTGCTCCTCCTGACGTTCTTTTCAGTTCGTTTTTTCGAGTCGGCGTGCTTTTCTTCTTCTTCGTCGTCGTTGTCGTCGTCGTCGTCTTGGGAGCTGTTTTGGTTGATTCCGATGATAGAAGTTTCTTACGTGCTTGAAAGTCTAGTAGAGCATCGTTGTTGTTGCCCGTTAGTAATGATGTTTCGGCAGCTTGTCTGGGAGGCATGGTACTCTAGTTGTTGGAAAAATTATCGTGTCGTTGCACAAACACGTTGCAAACACACACACACACACACTCTCTCTCTCTCTCTCTCTCTCTCTCTCTCTCTCTCTCTTTCTACGATGGTTTGGTTGTTAGAATCCTCCTTAGCTGTTCTAATAACTGGTACAGTAGTAGTAGTAAATTGGGCACGGTCTATGATAACGAATAATCCACTCTCTATTATAATAATATTGTATGCTTGATCGTTGATCGTTGCAATATGGGATTTGTGTCAAGAAGCGCTACTACCTTGCTTTCAAGATACTGCGTATTATTAGAAGCGCAGTAGCAATAGGTAGACTCCACGGTATTACTCCTGCTAGCTAGTAGTAGCTACTACTACTAGCTGCTAGTGGTAGTCTAAAGCTAACAGCAGGTAGTAGACTATTATTTAGTAGCTAGAGTAGACAAGTAGTAGTATCTGCATGGCGCAAGGAGTAGTAGACTATTCTCCTGTGCATATCGCCGCACACTTGTCCAAGCTTTGAACCCACATTTTTCATGACTAGACTACGTCGTAGTCTAGTAGACTACTGAAGTGTTGGTGCATGACATGATGCCATCTTTTCGGAGGTGGAACTTGCTGGGAGTGACTCGTTGTTTGTTGAAAGGCTGGTCAAGTAAGTAGCTTTTGTTATAGGCATTCTTAGGGAGCGATGCAACTGTGGCTCTATTATATTTCTTACTCACTTCTTTTCGTTGGCTATCAATGTCCGTTCGGCTACCGATAGAGAAACGCTACTCTAGTACGAAGTAAGATTTGCAGCCTCAAATCTCAAATCAACACCCAGACCATAATCGATCCGCTGACGACGTGATCCAGGTGGATGCTGCGCAGAGAATTGAAATAGTACTACTACTACTATACTGCAAGCTTTGGCTTGCACATCCCACTCATGAAAGGGAGTCCCTTGCTAGAGAATGAAGAGCATAACTGTGAACAACAAAGACAAAGAGCCCTTCCCAGAAAGTGCTGGAGGGAATTATGCATTTACGTCGCACTATCTTTTCTACTCATTTTGAAGAACTCGGCATGATTGTTTTTCTATTATGCAATACTTTTGCCGTTTTATCAACACAAACGGACGGGCATGACCTACAACAAAACACAAAGTGCCAACAGAGTGGTAACAATCCGTAACGTCCAAACACCATGCCAACATGATTCTATGGCACTACTTTCCTCTGTAGGAGCAGCCGTTTCTGGCGCTGTTGTTGTATTTACTGTTTCAGGTGTCGCTGTTGCATTTGGAATCAATGTTGTTGGTATTATTGGCGTCATCGTTGCTAGTGCTGCTGGAGGTATGGCTGGATTTGTAGTGGCCGGAAATACGGTTGCCGAAGTATTAGGGAATAGTGGTTGAACACTTTGCTGCGGAAAAATTGTACTGGAAATATTGGGAATGGATGTCCCTCCAGGTACAAATGTCTGGGGTGACTGCGTCTGTATTTGTACCTGCGTAGGCTGCAGAGTGCTTCCGGGAGTTTCTGTATTTTGAGGAGTAGGTTGAGGAGCAGTGATAGCACCAAGTGTGGGCCTTGGAGTTTCGGACGCAGGAGGGCCACAACACTCTGGTATAGATAATTGGACTGTCCGACACAAGTCCGGTTTTACGACATACGGTGCCAACTCCGACAACTCACGACAAGGAAGAGAATTTGTACCGTGAGTTCCGCTCGACACGGAAACTTCGTTGGGCATTTGAGATTCCGATGAAACGACTTGTCCCTCTGGACAGAAAGCACATCCATCGTCCCGATCCAACGATGCTTCCGTCGGTATACAACCACAAAAACCGGCGACATTGATGGAAAAGCTAGCAATGGCATCAGCACACTGATCTGTGTTCCTTAACGTCAAAAAGTCGTTGACCTGTCCGCAAGTCATTCCCAATAGAGGAATGAATCTCGACGGATCTGGAGCTGCCATTCCCCAGGGACATATTGTACACGCTGGAGTAACTCCAGGACAACCACAAAAAGCCGGGAACCGTTCTTTTGCCTGTTCGCAGGAAAGTGGAAAACCAAAGTGTGTGGCAAGCCCAATGTTGTCACAACTGAGCAAATAGGGTTGGTAAATTTTCGATTCACCGAGTCCATTCGTACCATCGGGACAGATAGGACAGGGAATGTAGTCCTGACAGCAAGCTTCTGCAACGGCAGTTACATCCAAACATGATTGTCTGTCGGTAATGAACGACAGGTATTGTTCCAATTGTTCGCAGGTTTGTTGACCCGCTTGCGGTATTACCAAATTTTTGTTTCGTACGGTTCCACCGCTTATGGCATTGTTATTATTGTAGTTGTTGTTGTGGCTGTTCTTGGAACAAAGCGTGCATGCATTGGTAGGCCTCGTCAAGGGACATCCACAAAAGGCCGGTACATCGACAGGTACCAGTGATTCTTGGTACGTCTTGCATCCATCGGCCGGTGATAGACGAGAAATCTGCAATGCATAATCGGCACAGGTTACTGGTTTTTCCTTGGTAGATAGAAAGGGAATGATGCGATCTGGAAACTGTGGCACCTCACCTTTGTACCGACACAATGAACAAGGTTCGTAGGGACAACCACAGAAACGAGAAAATCGCTGGATTTCATCGCACGTTAAGAACGTATCAGTATCAGTACCAGTACCAGCAGCTATTCCTTCTCCTTCCTCGTTGACATCGTTGTTGTTGTTATTGTTATTGTTCGTTTTTGACTCCTTGATCGAAAAAACGATATCGATGCAAGTCAATCCTGGATGTCCTGGAATTGGACGATCTGGTTCTGGCAGATCCAAAAATCCACCAGGACAAAGCGAACAAGTAGTAGTGGTATCGGTTGAAAAGGTTGGGCAACCACAGTGTATAAAGGCCTGAAGTTGAAGTGACGAACAATCGTGACTGTCGGCGGGAAGCTCAATGATCATCAAAATCTGTGCAAGATCGGCACAATCCCATTCTTCCCCTTCCCACGAAATGCTTCTTGCGTTTCCTTCCATCATTGTATTCGTATTCGTATTCGTATTTGTATTGGAAAACAACTGCGGCTGCGTCCCATCTTGGCACAACGAACACAGTGCCATTGTTTGCTGCTGCTGCTGCTGCTGCTGTGGTTGTGGTTGCTGTGGTTGATATTGCTGCTGTGCACAAGATACCCCAACGCTCAGAACTAGCGCTGTGAGGCACACTACCACCTTGGATTGCATGAAAGGTGATAATGTCTTCCACTTTTTTGGTGGTAGGGCAGTCGTCGTATTTGCTGCTGTGTTGTTGCTTTACACTTCACAGTGTGCACAATTTGGCTGTGCTTATTATTTTTCTTCGTCTTTTTCTTTCCCCCTCGTTGCTTTCTGCTGTCTCTCCATTTACATTATTATAATTATTACAGTACTAGTATAATTCTTATAATTATTATTATTCCTCTTTCTTCTTACTACTTGTAGTCTACTAACTTGGAGAAATAATGCAGACGAATAAACAAAAAATTAATCAAAACAACCAAAATAGTCATCCGTAGCTACGTAGTCTAACATTTTTGTAATTTTGATTTTTCATATCCTTGACAAAATAATACTGCTACCGCACTTGCTAGACTGCCAGGTACTCTAGTAGTAGAGTGGTAGTAGTAGTACTAAATGGGTTACTACTACTCTACTAGCTAGTAGTACTACAGTAGTACACAACTTCGACTGCCTCGTTAAGTAGTAAGAGTAATATTGAGACGGTCAGATAGGTGATATCAGTGACCCAAAATCGGTGACTCTGCCTCAATTTTTTGGATGTTTTATGTATTGGTGACTCCAAACCCGACTCCCCCTAAAATTTGATTGTTATTACCTGGTTAAGCGTGACAATTAATTGTGATATCGTGACATCCCTACTACTGTAGTACCTGCTAACAGAAAATCGGTCATGAAGTTAACGGTCGTAACGATTGAAAATATTTATACGTACTTTACTCTACTCGTTTTAACCGTTCTTGTTGGCATGACTCTTAATAATAGAGCACTGCTCATTGTTGCTCATTGCTTCATATCACATGAAAAAATATTACGCGAGGTTCTCAATCTCTGCTATGGCGCCTTGAAGATGTTTCCACGCCACGGCACCTACCCCTGGTAGCAAACACCAAGCGCTGTACTACTATCGTTGTTGGCTTTGATTCGATACTTACAATCAAGATTTCGATGCATGGCAGAACAAAGTCACGACTACTCAAACCTCTAATGCGGACGACCATGGCCAATCGATCGATCTATCGTACTAGTGACAACAGTTTGCGTTGTGACAGGCAGAGAGCTAAAAAAAGAAAAAGAAAAACCAACGAAACCCTAGGCTGCGGTGACGAGACCCGAAATGATGGTTCATTGGATCCTTATTGTGCGATTGGGTTTGTTAACGAAAGTTGTTTTGCGTTGCAGCGTGCCTTTTTTTGACGAAGCGGCGAAGAATACTGTGCTAGTGACAGCAAACAGCGAACGCATGAAGATCCAAACACTTGGACCTTATCATGTCTATGTCTATACTTCTTCATAGATGAATTAAATAGGCACCCAAACAAGCTACTAAGCTAGTAGTATAGAGGGAGGAACAAGACAATGCTTCTTACTATGCTATACTTCTTTTTAGACTGGCTGTACTCCATCTACTACTACTACTAGAGAAGTGGTATGAATGAATAGCTACTAGCTACAACTAGTGGTACTACTATTACTACTATTACTATTACTATTATTACTAACTACTACTCCGTATAATCGTAAAGTAAAGAAACAAGGATAAATTCGATAAAAGATTCATTCGATTCATTCAAACCTACATAGAAGTACGAGTAGTAGGGTACCGAGCTAGAGTAGTCTGCTAGTGGTAGTAGTCTAGCTAGTAGTAGTAGTAGTAGAGTTATTTTTAGTACAGCAAGACTTCCTTCAGATAAGGTTGAGGCTGCGAGCCCGCCTTCCTAACGTTTTCCAATGCAATGGTGAGAGGTGCGAGATCGATCATCATGTCTGTTATCCTTGCTTGATGATGATGCTGTGAAGGAACTTAAAAACGTATTTTCTTCCTCTCTTTGCAAAAGCACCAACCTGCGGTACTAACAACAAACAACAAACAACAAGCTACCTGGAACCAGGTACTCTACTCCAACAATACAGTAGTATTCGTACAAGATAGGCACGAATTCTTACTTTTACTTTTAGTCAAGCACTTAGGCAATACCTAGTACCCGACAAGACAACGTAGATTTATTTTCCTTACATATCAGAGGTGCTCATCTTTTCTTTGTTATAGACTACTAAATCCCAGTGAATGTCGCGGAAGGAATCACTTTGAGAGAAAATACTACAGTGCATACCGTTACACCATGACACCCAAAGGAAAAGGAAAGGATCAAGAACCATTCTTGAAGGATTCTACAAAACAGACGGAAACGATTCCTTCGGCGTCCTCCTCTGGAAGCTGTGTTATGAGTGATATCGGTTCTGTGGGGTCCAATTCGACCAAGACTCGGTTCAGTTTTTACAATGCTCAAGAGGTTGCTCAAAAGAAAGACCCGTCTACCACCACCTGCAACGAACAACAACAGCAGCAGCAGCAGCAGCAGCAGACACAAGATGATAGTAACGATACAAACGAAAACAAATCGAACAAATCGGATAACGAAACTTCGTTTTGCTCCAATAATCGCTTCAATTTCTACAATGCCAATGAGGTGAACGGCACAATCAGCATTTCCAGCACGAGGAATCACAATCACAATAACAGCAACACTACAGTGCCTCAATCTACCGAAGAAACAGTAACCCTAGCATCAGCAGTAGCAGTAGCAGCAGCAGCCTCAAGGGAGAATGACAAAATAATAAATAAGGATGGAGCACAAGACAAAGATGACAGGCGAAGTCCGCAGACACCACAATTTCATGACGATGATGATGTTACAAATGGTACTCCAAGAATTCCAGCTGCGAATAGTACCACCGCAAATGCTGCTACTACTGCTGCTGCTGCTTATACTGCTGCTATTAAATCCACACCTCAACGGAGCAACAGTACTTGTTTCAAGACGGACGATGGTACTGCTGTTTCACCATCGGACCAAGCAGCAGAGCAGGAAGCAGTGATAGCGACAGATGATCCTGTCAGCAGTATTGTTAAACGTGTCAGTGACGAGGCACCGCACGAATACAATGACGACCAAACATCTGCTCATGTTTCTACTACTACTACTGATAATAACGATACGAATATGAATTCGGTGGATATACTACGGTCCCTACAGGATACGGAACATATGAGAAATGTCACAAAGCAATGTGATGCAATGTCACAAGAGGGTGGTGTAGTCTATCGCGCAACCACTGCTAGTGCGAGTGATGAGGAAGAGGAGAGTGACAAGGAGACGAACGAACATTTCTCCAACCAAGAAGATTGTACGAGTCAGGAAGACACCAGTCAAGAAATTTACGAAAATGCCGATACATTTGATTCGGATGATGTACATAATCTGCAATTGAGAAATTTGCAAGAGCAAGTGCGAAAACTAGAAATGGTCAAGAAAAGCTCAGCCGAAAGAGAATTGGTCACTTCTTCTAAAGCTATGCCGACTGGTACGGGTGCGGGTGTTGGCACATCACACCACCATCTATCCTCTCCTGGGACTTTTCAAGAGTATCATAATTCTTTGCAACGCCCTGCATCGACCATTGCTCCTCCTCCACTACCATCAGTAGCAGGAGCAACAACAACAACAACAGCAGTAGAAGAAGAAGCGAATAGTGCTGCTGCTAGCATCAATCCTTATGAAAGTGCTATTCGGGAAGCCCTCGATCTGCTACGAAAGCATCGACCACCATCTCCGTACTATCCTCCTTTGGCGACACAAGATACCGGAGTCACCAGCATGGCAGTCGTACAAGAAGAAATTGATACTTCTACCACAGCTCATCATCAACACGATCCAGAAGAACTGAGTGCCCGTCGCAAAGAACGACAAGAACGCATGGCGCGTTATTCGTCCCGTTTGGCAGAATTGAAAAATAGTGGCGAGGACGGATGTCCGGTGAGCAACAACAATAGTAATGCTGATTTGGCAACAATGTCCTCCACAGCTGCACAAAGCGAAACAATACAACGGCCGTTTGTTCAAAATCTGCAACCGGATCAACAGAGCCTTGCAGGTCAAAATGATGATCTGTCGTCTGTGCCACCAGCACATAATGCACTTCCGGCATCTACCTGTGATGTACCTGCTAGTTTCTATTCAGTAGATGTGGCCAGCATAGGTGCCTCTTCCTCCCTCTCGGGGTCGCACTACGGAGTACCCGCAACAACAGCTAACCCAAAGGAAGTCCACCGCAATGTGGAACGAGTCCTATTGGCCATTCTTGAACGAGCCAACAGCAATGGACGGGCAGTACAAAGTACCAGCAACAGTGCAACTGCCATGGATTCCCCGGCAACTTCCCTGCACGGGTCAATACATACCACCGGAGTTTCCACTCGATCAGAGGATTCTATTGTATACCAACGAGTAAGTGAAGAAAAGAAATCGCCCGACCCTCGATCCAATTCGTCAGGCACGCATCCTGATGTAGCAGAGAATCCGCTGTTGCTTGCAGTAGGAGAACTTCTGTCAGCGGGTCGTGTTCACAGTGTTGACAGTAGGGTGTCGGGGGTTGCTTCGCCGGCACGAAGGTCTGTAACTACAGATCGATCCAACACCACAACTGGTACTAGACGATCTGTTGTAGAGGAACTGCTTGCAGAAGCAGAATCTTTTGGGACCGAGCAACAAGTTTCGACTTCTACAATGCAGACAGGTATCCAAACGGCTCCAGCCGGGAAACAACCAGCAGTGAGTGAAAGACATGCACAGGGTTCAGCCAAAGTTTCGAAACGGGCGGCCAAATCGGACGCTGACGCTCATTCGGTGGTAGTGGACAAGGAGCTGGATGAGCTCGTGCTCAAGACTTTAGGAAAACCAAACTGCAAACGCAATTTAAGCCACGATAACGAGTCTACAGAAAGCGACCAAGAAGAAACTGGTGAGTATACGGAGGACCGCGAATCGCAGAGTCGCACATGTACAAGCTATGACGATGACGATGACGATTTGGAAGATAATTACAACGGAGACAGCCAGGAAATTGATGACGATGACTTAGACGATGCGTTGGAGGGCGTATTAGGTCCTCTCAGTGGAAACGCAGGAGAAAGTACAGGCGTCGTCTTAGAAGCCAACCTATCTCCACGATCCAACTCTGATGGAGAGTCCATTTTCAATTCTCTGTCTAATGCCATGTCCTCCCTGGTTGCTTCTGCCATGTCTAGCGAAGAGAAGAAATCACTCTTGGCTGGCCAATTTACCAAGTGTTCGGCGAGAGATAAGTACGCTACGGACATGGACAACGCCGAAAATGACGGCAATGAGGGCTCTCGAAGTGGAGAAGAAGACGACGAGGCTAACGAGCTAATGCGATCGCTCTGTGCTCATTTGCTTCCATTTGGAGTAGACCAGTCGACTCGATTTTTAGACGAGGTTCCGCATTGGGATGACGAAAATCCTAACGAAGCCGGATACCGGATCATCCGGCTTACCAGTCAGCAATTACTGCGGGTGGAGCATGCCTTCGAGTCCATGGTGAGTAAATTTAAAAAGGATTCAGAAAATGAACTAATTGGCGGAGGAACCAATGCAAACACTATCGATGAGTCGTTTGAAAGAGATCTTGCCGTAGCCGAACAGGTTCTCGACGGTGATGTCGAAGCAGATAGAACAAGTGCCATCATGAAAGCTCTCAAACTTATTCCCAAGGGTCCGTCTGGCAAAGCAAGAGATGCTACAGACAGTGGTGATGAAAGTGATACCGATACCTCTGATCATGATTCTGTATCTGAGCAAGCCGACATTTCCCACCCAGATTTTCCAGGCATCCACTCGGCCGGGAAAGGCGAAATGGGTGACCTGGAATACTTTAGCCTGCCCATTATTTTCAAGTCGCATGTAACAGGGTTCGAACCCACCAAGGATCTTTTCCTGGAACCTGGAAATGTTGTAGCGGGTCAATATCTGGTCGAAAGTGAATTGGGAAGCGCCGCATTTAGCACAGCATACCGCTGTGTTGACTTGAACTCAGAGGGAGATGACACGGAGGATGTAAGTTTCTGTTATTGTGATTTGGGCAGCTCAATTGATTCCTTCACTTTTGTTCAACGATTCCTATTTCACTTTCGCTCTGTTGATAACAGGGACATCAAGAAGTATGTCTAAAGGTAATCAAGAATACCAAAGATTTTTTCGATCAATCTCTCGATGAAATCAAAATTTTGGAACTGCTTCGCCAGACGGGAAAATGCCACGTGAACAACATTATTGAAATGAGAACGTTTTTTTACCATCGCGAGCATCTTGTAATTGTTACAGAACTGCTTCGACAGAATTTATTTGAATTCGGAAAATTCATTCTTGATCACGACGAAGAACCGTATTTCACGTTGCCTCGACTGGGGTATATCACACGACAATGTCTAATTGCATTGCGGTTTGTCCATGAGCTTGGTCTTGTCCACTCAGACATCAAGCCAGAAAACCTTCTTTTGGCGAGCTACAGCCGAGCAAAAGTTAAAGTAATTGATTTCGGAAGCAGTTGCTACCTTACGGACCGGCAAAGTTCCTACATTCAATCTCGGTCGTATCGGGCACCGGAAGTTGTCCTCGGACTACCATACGACGGGAAGATCGATGTTTGGTCACTTGGGTGCGTCGTCGCTGAAATGCTTACAGGTGAAGTCACATTTCAAAATGATTCTGTTGTCTCGATGTTGAGCCGGATTGAAGCAATTTGCGGGCCATTTCCGCGTCATATGATTGCTCAAGGGCGTCAGAGTTGTCGATTTTTTACCAAATGTGGGCTTTTGTTTGAAAAGGTTTCAGGTGATGTTGGTCCTGATACTCCAGATTTGATCGAGGACGACAACTCTCAAGGTCTAGAAAAAGCCGTGTTTGATATCTTTCAGCCCAAAACAACAACTCTTTCAGCTAGGTTAGGCTTCCCTTCTGATTTGCACGAACGATACGCATCAGGAGACACTCTCTCTCCGATTGAGCAAAAACAGGGAATGTTCATCGATTTTGTGAAGAAAACTTTAACAATTGACCCGGACTCGCGTCCATCGGCCGCCGCAGCTTTGAAGCATCCTTGGATGGTGTATGCAGCTTCTCTGACGGAAGAAGACATTAAATACCCGTCTCCGTAATGGGCTGCTAAATTGGAAACAAATGTTAGGTTCAACATGCCGTTTACGCTTGTAGCTACCACGACTGCGCGCGACTTTTGTCGTGCAATAAATCGATTAAGTTTACATTTGAATTATCAAGGTGACGATACTCATTTTGAAGCGATTCGTACCGAAGTTCCACCTTGCTTCACTGTCTTCGCCACTGCGCCAACATCTATTATTTCATCCCTACCCCCAACGGGCTGCCGGCACACGCGATTACTCAAGTACTGTACTCTATAATACGCACATCAAGACGCATCTGTAAATCTAGCCAGTCTTGCTAGCTACCAGCTAAACGAGCCATGCCGATCCAATTACGCTTGTCAGCACGGCTAGCGTGAATGCTGGGAAGACCACAGTACACGCATGGCTAGCGCTGTTGCCTGTTGGAGGTTGTATGGGTGCACCTGTTGGTAGTGGAGTTGGCATACTGCCAGTTGGACTAAGTGTAGCGCCAGGTGAGGAGGGAGCGGCACTTTCCATTGCAGTAGCATCAGTGGGCGAAATAGTCGGGGCGTTGGGATCTCGACAGCACTGTAAAGCAGAGGTCTGAACACTGCTACAGAGGCTGGCAGAACGGACATAATCCGCAAATTCTTCAAGTTCCGCACACGTGGCTCCGTCGCCTAATACTGGTACCAAGGTAGGATTTGTAACTTGTTGACCTTCGGGACAGAAATTACACTGTTTGGGAGCATCAAATCCTGTACAGCCACAAAAGGCACTCGCATCGAAGGATAAGCTGGCCTTTTCTGCGGCGCATTCTGACGTTAATCGAATGGAAATGTAGTCATTGGTTTCTTTGCAGGTCTTTTTAATGAGAGGAATCTGTTTGTCCATATCGGGTGGGAGTTCGCCGAGTTGACATAGTGTGCATCTAGGTATAGCACCAGGACACTCACAAAAATACGGTAGGCGTGTCTGCGCGTCTTGGCATGACATAGGAAACCCAAATTCTGCCGCACTGCCGACAAATTCACAGGTTAATCCGTAGGGTTCATAGACCTTATCTTCGTTGTAGTTCACGTTTGCACCACCTTCGCAGACGGGACATGCCTCGAATGCATTGCAGCACGAAACTTCCGCCAATCTAGCTATTTCCACACAGGAATCGCTATTTGTAATGAATGGTAAGTACTCTGCAATTTCACTGCAGGTCATACCGTTTGTTCCGGGCACGACAAGGTCAGGATTTACGACCGTACCTCCATCGGGACACAGCGAACAAAGATTCGATGGAAAAGTCCCTTCGCATCCACAATACGCTTGTCCATTAACGGCTACGGGGGCCACTGTGATCTCATTGCATTGTTCTTCCGTCGCCTGAAAGGCCAAATTGGCTTGTTCGGCACAAGTCACAGGATCCTGAGCTGTAGTGGTCAGATACGGCAGTTTTCGATCTGGTTCCTGTGGCATACTACCATCGGCGCAATAGGTACAAGGAACATCCATAGGACAGCCACAGCGCTCACGATACGGCATGAGATCTGCACATCCACCGTCAAGTAACGATTCTTCCACAAATAAAATGTCCCCGCAGGTCAGGTCGGTCGTGGAAGGGACGGAAATGTCCTTGTTTGGGATATCTGAAAACCCCGCTGGACACAGCGAACACAAACTGTCGGGAAATGTAGGACAGGCACAATCCTGAAATCCTACAATTTGCAAATCTGTACATTCGGCGTCACCCTGTTTTAAGTTGGCAGCAACAGCAAAAGAATTTAGTTCCGAACAAGACCAGTCTAAATCAGAACTCCTCAAGGACAGGTCGGGCGGAGAACCGTCAGCGCAGAGTGTACATTGTTGATCTTGAGCCAGAGCTATATTTTTGGACGGTATACAAATTACAATTGAGAGCACGATACAGCGAATGGATGGAACAATGCAGTGAGACAGTACATCGGTTCGTCGTAAAAATGCCATTTTTTGTTTTTTGTGGTAGATGGTGCACGGATGGTTTATGGCGCTGATCGCTGATGATGATCCTGCAGTGTTGTTGTGGTTGTGCTTATCTCTTGCAGCCAGTGACACTATAGTAAGGTATCGATCCAACTAGTATTTGCTTGTCTTTTTTTGCCCGCGGGTAAGGTAAACCTATCCTGGCTCCGAGTTGCGGCTGAATGCGAAAGAAGTAGACTACCATAAACGATTGCTTGGCTGATTCTTCGTCGAGCAAATTTCTGAGAAAAATCTAGTTATCTAATCACCATGGCCACACCGGCATGACCTTCCACAGTTCACATTTTTGCTTCTTCATTGATTAGAGTTAGGCATACCGTAATAATCATCTTTTCACGAGCGAACGCTACTGCGTTCTCTCGACTATGCCAGCTCTCTAGGGCTACGTTTGGCTAGGTAGGGTGGTTTGGAGAAACTCGGCAATTTACTAGGGCCGACCTTTTCTCCG
>Ga0100402_1001591_pt1 | contig 26191 bp, 9 predicted proteins | sample CryGeyme20150102_FD_80419 | JGI IMG/M metagenome (GOLD analysis project Ga0100402, IMG submission 80419) | Groundwater microbial communities from Crystal Geyser aquifers in Utah, USA - Crystal Geyser metaG 2015-0102 | ecosystem: Environmental > Aquatic > Deep subsurface > Groundwater | place...
AGTTTGAGCGAGCCACTCGCCAATGGACTTATGGATCGCTCATAATGTGGAACAGGTTCATTTTACCAAAACTAGGCTCACAATTTACCATAAAATAATAAAATAATAATATTTACCCCTTAGCCAGGACTTCTCGAGTGCGTGCAACACAAACATCACCCATCGTTGAAGATGCTTACTGTGTGCAGTATCGACGTAGTATATCCGCAAAAACTTGAACTAGTCTACACTTTCGATTACAAGCCACACTCAGGCCAGAAGCTGTCAAAACAACAACGACGACCATGTTTCATTTTTCTTTCATCGCAACCCTGACTTGGCTAATAGTGGCTGAAGGATGGATCGGGAAATTCAAACCGTCGCCTCGGCATGGCAATACTATAATAGAACTGCATGGCGTCGGCCAGAAATCACACACGTTGCTACTGGCGACTCCTGAAGCGGCTGTGGTGATGTTGCCAATAGAGGGGAAAGATCATTCAAGCTCTACGATATCAGAGCCGAAAGACAACGATCCTGCCTTGGATACATTGGCTGGAAATATCGGTCTTTGCCTCTACAAGAGCGACTTGAAGCGAGACGATGGACACGATGGAGCTAGTACTGGGTGGACAAGCTGGGTAGATGATGCGAGTGCCTTTCGACTCAAAAAATGTATCGACGCCCTGGAATTGGCAGCCTGCTTAAAGGATCCCGGCAGTGATTTTCCACAGACTGCTGGTGACATTCAAAAAAGAGACGATGCTGTTCGGTGGATCCGTTGGATTAAAAGCTCTCCTGCCCCAGTGATTGTGGAACTTAGTCCAGAACTTCGTGCATCCGTGAATATGACGGTCACGGATACGATGCTGAATCAAACAGATTCCACCCGAGAACAATTTTGTAATCGCATAGGATGTCGCATGATCGTCCTACCCTCTGGAACTTCTTTGACACATCCATTACGAGCCCCACCAGGAGCTATGATATACGGCACATTGTTGCTAGGAGGCATGACCAGATATCGACTGATCGGATCAGCCTCGCAAAGACGTCCTCCTCGCAAGGCAGGATCACGAACATTAATCGCTCAACCCACCGAGCGTACACCTGCGTGGTTACAGTATGGTGGTCCCGAACGAAGCTACGAGGCAATTGACGCAGGGCCCTGTGTCTTCCTTGAGATCTTAATTCTTCCCAAAGGACTTTCTTTGCCGCTGTTGCTGCCGGTTTACGACAACAAGAACACAGTGGACGTAAAAAGTCTCGAGAAAGACGAAGATAAGGATAGGTCTGTTCAGGCCAACGAAGTAGAAACCATTGAGGAAATGACCATTGGCCAAATGAAATGGAATATGCACGACATGCTAGACCTAGTCAGCGCCAGCGAAACCAAAAAGGAAATAAAAGCTGAAGGTGCAGAGGCGTCGTCGCCTACTGATGACGAGGAATTCGACGAACGCATGGTCACTGCGGGTCAAGGCTATCTCGATTATTTGGAATCTTCCTTTACAGCTTCGGTTGGAGGGCTTCAACCACAAATCGATAGCATCATCAGGCGTGTCCTTGACGGACGAGCTGTTGGAGCTACCACTGAAGCCATTGATGGTAACGCGACGGTATCGACTAGCAACGCCGACAAAATCCGACGCAAAGAAATGGAAGACTTGTTGGTTCTGGGTCTTCAGCCTGTACGAGGACTCTTGTTATGGGGACCACCAGGAACAGGAAAGACGCTTGTTGCTAGAGAAATATCCAAAGTGCTGAAGGCACGGCCACCCAAAATTGTTGCTGCTCCTGAGCTTCTCGACCGGTGGGTAGGTGGCAGCGAAAAGATGGTACGTGCACTTTTTCAGGACGCCGAAGATGAGCTTCGACAGTGCAACGGCGACCCCACAAAATCGGCCCTTCATGTGATTGTTATCGACGAAATTGATGCCGTTTTCCGAAAGCGAAGTGCCTTTAGCGAAGACAGCGGAGAAATTACACGAGCTTCTACTGTGAACCAAATTTTGACCAAACTGGATGGGATTCGAGAGTTGGGGAATATTCTGCTCATTGGTATGACGAATCGAAGGGAATTACTTGATGAGGCTTTGTTACGACCTGGTCGACTTGAGGTGCAGATTGAGATACCTTTGCCAAATCAAGAAGGGCGAAGAGAAATATTTGAGATTCATTTTGAAGCTCTACGAAAGCGTGGACTACTAAGCAAGTCCTTATGCGATGCTATTGATGGGCGCTACAGCCAAGACGGCGAGGAGAACAATCCGCGCAGAGGTGGACTACGAGGATGGATATCCACGATCAAATCTCGAACGTTCCGAGGAACTGAAGCAGGCATGCCCTACCTGTTGAACCGGCGGATACGAGATCTTGCCTCTGATCGATGGACAAAAGGTTTCTCTGGCGCAGATTGTGCAGGATTGGTCCGCGCCGCTGGTTCCTTAGCGTTGGCACGAGCAAGAAACCAAGACGGCGGAGGAATCGACAATCTCCTCGTTACTCTAGAGGATGTTTCACAAGCACTTATCGAAATAAAGGAATAACAATTCATGAATACTGTAGGTACTACTATTATATCACGAAACAATACTTTAGCTATGCAAAAGCAATTGCGACCTTTGTTTATATCATTATGCCTCGTTGGAATTCATAGTGGTTTGATCTGCCAAATCTTGCACCCGTGTGCACTTCTCTTGCAATACGCGAAGTGCTTCCGCCAACAAAACGGCTGGGCTGTGGTAGCTAACGCTTTCAATCGAAAAAATGAATCGGTCCGGGATTCGAGTCATTCGAATGGCTTTGGCTAATTGTGGATTTCGCATATAGTTACGAGACATGGTGCAGGCGTAGGGGTTACACACTTTGGCCTTGACGCGAGTTCCGGGTGCATCTTTTTTGCGATCGGTAGGGACAAGTTCGAAGACTCCTGGTTCGTATAAATGGGCCAATTCCTCCGCCAATTCATCGTACACCGGCTCCAGCAACTCGACTTCTGTGTATAACCGATAGGATGCAGTGGCGACAGGAGAGTATTTTGCGTGATCTTTACCAATACCTCGTCGTGCATGGCATTCCAATTCAATCTCTTGTCCTGGGCGGAGCTTCGCAATTAAAATATCATCTACCAAGGGACGAACCTCTGTATTCTTCAACCGTTCCTCTTGATCACCCTGTGGCACCCATGCCAAGTCGCCAGAATAGACATGTTTCGTGTACGGCCGCTTGGGAATAGTTTTGTTTTTACGTTTCACCTTGGCAGCTTCTGCGGCGGCCTTCTCCATGGCTTCGTTCTCGCTCTTACTCACGACAACATCGTCATCGCTATCGCTACCAGCATCCGTATTTGCTTGAGCAGGTTGTCTGGATTTTGCTGCCTTTTTCCTCTGTGCCAAGTCTTCTTGTTTACCCTCTTCCGTACAGGTAATGGAAAGGCGAAAGACTACTGTATTCCTATCAGTCGACAAACCTTCCTCATCTGTCCCGATGGCTTGTTCAAACGACTGCAACCTGCGAGGATCCATGTGAATGGGAATCAAGCCTAAGCGATGTGCCAGGACCTCGTCATGGATTATACTGGTGTTGTTCCACATGTAAACCGTCTCAATGGCAACCGTAGGGATCTCTGACAGCAAGATTCGTCGCAAGGAGTTGACAAAGGAAACATCAACCTTGTTAAATTCCAAAATCAACTCGTCAGGACTTGGTCTTTCTAAAACTCTTATTTCAAAATTACGACTAACGCATGGAGGAAAAGATGAAAGTTAAAAAATGAGATCAATCTACCAGCGGTTGGTCGGAAGACGGAAGATTATCTTTGAAGTCATTCCAACGACTGCATGAAATACACACCTAAATTCCTCCAAAAAGTCGGCCGGAGTTGTGGGCTTGGGCTCGGATTGTTGCTTGACATTGTGCTTGAATTGAAGTCCGCTTTCTTGGACTTCGTAAACTCCTGATGTCGCCACCATGATGCTACTTCACACTATGAAGTTGCCTTAAAAAAAGAGGCAAGGTAGAGAAGTTGTCTCTTTAAAAAAAGGATTGTTGGATTTTCTTCTCAGGCTTCACTGGTGTTAAAATACTCTCGTACACACGGACAGACATTTATGCAAGACTGGGAGTCATTGTCATTTTGCCGTACTCAAGTACTACTGTACGAGTGGTGGTAGTCTACTCGTACAGTGTTTATCTACTGTAGTAGTTGTTAATTATTTGTACTAGGTACTGTAATAGCTAGGTACTGTTGTTCGTTGACGAGCACACCTGACTCTGCTCAATCTTTGATGTTATTCTATACATTTCTTATCTAGTTAAACCACCTCAAACCGAAACGGGGGAGTGGTGTGGCCCGAATCATCCATCTCTCCTCTCGCTTTTGCTACAAGACTTAGTCGTTGTTGGAAGAATTCATTCCTTTGCAATTCGGAGATGCTGTTTTGTGCCTCAAAAGAGTCAACGTGCAGCGGCTCCAGATCATCCCAATGGTCCGCTGATTCTGCAACGGGCAGGTCGAATAATTGCTGCTCTATCTTGGTTGTAGTAGGGCTCACAACTGCAGTCATGGACGATGCAGTCTTGGATGGTTCCAATGATTTCTTGATGGTAGCTGTAGTTTTAGAAGCGGTCTTGGATCTGGACTTATTCGGAATCTTTTTCTTCGGGTCAACTGACGAAGTAGCATCTCGGATAGCGTGTCCTACCTTTTCCTTGGCTTGGCGGATGTCCAATTCGTACCAAGAACCACACCTATCTTGCTTGAGGAAGCGCCCCTTTCTCTGTTTCACTTCCTCAACAATGTAGTGGACGACCATGGACTTTTCTAGGCGAGACTTCGCATTGTTATATTTGTCTGTGGATGATGCAATTAGGTCTCGAAATCGTCGGTTACCGACTGCGAAAGAGGAATCGACGATGTGAGATACCGTACAAATGAAGGTCAGGAAACAGTAAACTCGGGCGCGGTAGCCATTTCGACGCACATACCATGGTTAAAGCTCGTCTTCCCTCTCCCACAAAGAACATCAGTATCTTCTATTGTAACGTAACTTCGTTGCCCATAGTGTTGTGTGGGACTAACGCAAAACCCACACGATGATCCAAGCTTTCCATCGAGCGATTGAAAACGGCCGATCATCGTCGTGTCCCTACTTTGGTGATGATCGAAGGGCAAACACTGCTCATAAGAAGAGTCAGTGTTCGAGTAGTTCATGTTAGGTCTACTGTACGGGGAATCAAAGTTCATGTTGAAATAATATACTCGATTATTTTTGTTGTTGTTGTCGATCGGGTTGGAAAATGTGGCCAGCTTGGTTGTAGTATTCAGTGTGTTTCGCTTTCTACTGGAAATTTGATTCTTTCTTCAAAATGACCGTGAAGCTCTACAAGAGGTGGGGCATATTTCCTTGTGTCTTGATGGCACTCAGCCATTCACCGGAAGGTTCAGATTAATTATATTTTCTGCACTTTACAATAACACAGCAACCCAGTCAAGACATTCTCGACTCCGGTATTAAATAATTACCTTTCCCCCAACAAAAGGTATTCCGGTCTAGTGCCAGTACTACGGTACTACTAGGTACTACCTACAGTAGTACCCTGGTAGTGTCGAAGGCAGGTTTGCAGCACATGATACCAGGTATAATAATATTATGACACTGTATTTTCCACTCTTGCTTGACAGGAACTTCACTAGATTTTATGTGCAAGTAGAAGTCTAGTGGGACTTCTTTCTTCGAGACTATCATTATATCCGTAGATCTCGGTGCAGAATTTTATTTTCGTACTACAGTAGGTAACAACACTAACCAAATGGTGGTACTTGCAGCTTCACTGTTTGCATGTACTCTTGGGGCTTATTAAGAACTGAGGTTTGGAGCAATCCTGGCAGTCTTTATCTGCTGTAGCATTTATTTGGCTTCCACGGAGATCTCTTTATTAAAAGGGGTACTACCAGGTGATAGTAGCTACTAGTCTACTAGAGACTAGCTAGTAATATGAAAAAAGATTTTCATTGGCCTCAGGGTCTGTGCGATATTTGGGCTTACACTTTTATTTGCTGCCATGGAGCTAACTGTTCCTTGCCAGACAGGCATGCACTGCAATGTGCACATAATAATATATATTATTATTATTATTATTATTATTATTATTATTACCAGGTACTAGCTAGTAGTATTGCATTGGCAACAGCAGAGCTTCTTCTGGATGCAACTGAGAAAAAGGTGTCCGGGTGGTTTGTGTGACTTGGTTGACTGCCTGGTTGGCTGGTGGCGATGAGCGGCGAAGACCAGGTGGGAAATAAGAGCGCCCTTTGATGAACAAATATATCGACCTTCGGGTGCCTCCCCCCCCGTTCAAATGATATTTCAGAGCTATTATGGTAGCAACTAGTCATTGAGCATTTCTCGGCGGGTGCGCCAGCATGAGAAAGTTTACTCCATCGTGGATGGGTGAGGCTTTTTCTACAAGGCTTTTTAAATAGCTCTTATGGCCAGTAGTAGCACCTGCAGCATGTTACAGTACTGTTTTAGGCAGTGCGTTCTCTCCGAGGCGCACGCACTTTCTTGATGCTCAAGTTAGGGGCTGCCGCCTAAAAAAGCGACAAGCTTTTCCTTGCTTCGACAACAAGAGTATCCTTGGTTCATACTTGCCCGGCGCTTCTGGCTCTGACTAGCTACTGATCGAGTACAAGGGATATTATTACTCTATTTTTTATTTTAGGTCGTCTTTCCTCCCCAGCCATTCAATAGGCGTGGTGTGAGCTGTGAGCACCGTCGAGTCACGAGCTGGATTGGCCTTTTGAGTCCTCAGTAGACGCCTTGGCAAGAATGCTGCAAGATCACTTTACGAATACCACTGGATTTTCTGAAGATCAGTCTTGTGTTTTCATTTATTCAATTTGTCCACTCACATCAAATTTGCCCAACGTTCTTCTAAACAAATAACAAATCAATACAAATACTTCTGCCACCGATGGAGTTTCCTGGCTCTTACTGTAATTTCATTATTTTGGTTAAGTAAAAAAAATCGTGCGATTTGGACTGGACAAAAAAGCTTGACCAAAATAGCACAGTTACATTGTTATTTAAATTCAGCGAGAGCATGATTCGGAGAATGGTTATCATTTTTCATGAAGCTCGTGTAGTTGTCATCAAGCTTTGCAGGGCGAGCCGTGAATTGTCAAAGTAGTGAGATGTACTACAGCGTGAGCACTCACTTTGACGAATATTGATTAGTACATTAGTACTTATCGAGTGAGCAATGCGGCGTATCATGGTGTTGTGATCTCAGCCGTATCTTAGACCCGCTGGGTATTCATGTCATTTTGGAAGGCAAACTGCAAGAAGAAACACCGCAGGCTGCAACGACAAGTAGCAGGCAGCAACAGTCGGAAAGTTAAGTACAACAGTTTTTAGAGCTCTAAGAGATCACGGGAGAATGGTGGCAATACAAGCTGAGAGAGCAACGCCTGGCGATGCTGAAATTGGCTCTCTCAACGTGTAGTGATAGCCCACAATGTATGCCCTCGTGGTTTGCGGAAAAGCAATGCTATGAGCACAGCCAACATCCAAACACACACGACAATCGGATTTACGGACGAGGAGAGTTAGGACTCTCTGGTCAAAAAGAACGTTGTTTGAATCCCTACAAACCTGAAGAATGGATTTCGATGTTAACCAGGGATCTCTAGTTTAAAATCGTCGCGGAGTCTGCCTTTTGCGGCCGCACTTTCTAAAGTGAGCGGACTGATTCGCGGAGGTGCGGATAAAGCCAGTGAGCTGTTTTGTTTTGCATGGTGAATGACGGCGGATTCAAAGCCCGCGTTCAACTGTCCAGCGAAACAGTCGTGCTGTCAATTGTGTCATGTCTGCCTTTCGTGAAAGCCAATTCTCTTGATCCCTGTTGTACTCTATGAACGAGAATGTATTCTCAGTTGGGATAGGAGGCAACAATTGGTGCGCTTGCATTCTGCTCATACAACCATAAGTCGAATGACTTCGATGATACTGTGGACACAGCGACAACGTGCATACCCATCAGTGACAGGGATAATGCAAGTCAGGAACCGCGAAACATTCTTATCTGCAGAAAAGTCTGTTCGAAGGGGAAAAAGGGAAACTGCAAATATGAAGAAGTTCAAGGGCGCCTAGCAACACGCTCCAAATGATCGAAATCTGCCAATGTTCCAGCCTCCCCAGGCTCTAATGGTCCCAGAATATGGTTGATGTGCTGTACGAAAGAATCTTGCTCTAGGTCTACTTCTTCGACTTGTTTTGCCTCGGAAGCAAACGGATCGTAGAAAATGTCGTCATCTTCAAATCTAGAGGGTAGTTTGCTCTCCTCGAACGATGGCAGTTGTCTTTCGGCAACAGTCTTGCCCTCTTCTTCCATTTCAGACAATGTCTTTTTCCGTCTCTCTCTTTTAGCTTTGCGAGATTCAATCAAGTTTGCTGCATCTCGAATGGCGTGGCCCACTTTGTCTCGACATGACTTGGTGTCAAGTTCTGTGAAAAGGAAACAAAATAAAATGTAAGCAAAGGAAGGTTTGATTTCGTACTTGTGTTACCGTGCAATACTATCAATTGTTGTACTCACCAGTCCATCCCCCTTTAACTCGATCCCGTTTCAAAAAGCGACCCCCCTCGCCTTTTATATTTTCAACAATGCGTTGCACTACTCTCGATTTGGCCACTCGAGATTCCGAGTTGTTGTATTCATCAATTGAATTGGTAATGATATCTCGAAATCTTCTGTTTCCAACTATAGAACAGCATCAGCGGCAGTGGTGCGTTGATATTAACAAAAACATAGAGTACTAGTTAGCGCTAGCTCCATGTATTGCTCCAAATTCAAAACTGATATTCTGTTCATCACTCACCATGTGTAAAGGACGATTTCCCTCGGCCACATAATACATCTGATGGGTTGATGGAGGTATCAATGTCTGCAACCAGACGATCATCGCCGTATCGTCTTTCTCTGTATCCATAATCGAGCGGCGGCTGGTTTCCTTGAGGATTCATTGACATGACCTGAATCATTAGTGCCTTTGATGCTCGTTGCTGCTGACCAGCTCTGATGTTGTGAGTTGTGAGAGCTCTTATCTTCTTGCCTCGCAGAAGGGGCTGAAGAAACTCAAGCTCTTGATAATACAAAAGTGTGTCTGCAGCCGAAGCAAGAAGACAACAGCCCTCGGCGATGTGAAATTTTTCTCTTAGTCTCTGTGTATGACAAGATGCTTGAGATGAAAGGAGAACGAACTCGCTCAAGCGTGTGCATGTAGCTACTACTACCTGGTACTACCTGGTACTACAGTACCTGGTATGCTAGAGTCTAGTAGCGTACCACTCAACAGAAGCCTGGTTAGAGGCCAAGACCTTCCAGGAAACGAAGTGGCTTTCAAGGACTATTTAAAGGTTCATACTATTTACAGCTGGGTGGTCAAGATATAATACAATAAAATCGGGCAAGCCCGTGGAGCTTTTGCCACTTTTCGGTGTAACGTTTTACCGTTTATCTCAAATCCTAAATGTGGTACTTTTTCATTCGTAGTTGCCAAAGCAAGGGGAGGGGGGGATCTGCAATTCAAGTTTCTTCCTTTGCAAGATTCAATAATCTTAAAACCTTCCGGCAGGGGTACCTAGTCATAGCTTCCTGTGGTACGGTACCTGGTAACTGGTACTAACCTTGTACCAGGTACCAGGTAGTATTTAGACGCTTGTCTAACGTCTTGGAAGTCCACCTAGTGTAGCTACTAGTAGAAACCGGCATGGTTTTTCCTAAATATCATGCAGTACTATTTCCGAAAGTCGGGGGTCAGTGCACTTAACGTATGCTGAAACAGATGTTCCATGAGTTTTTCTTCGACTGCATCACCTTGTTCACTAGGTTAAAGGATGGACAGAAAGAAGACAATCTCCTTTTTTTTGATTAAGTCTGCATTATCTAGCTGTTAAATCTTCATTGCAGAATTTTTATTAGTGCATTCACACTTCCTTTTACAGGAAATTCTATGTTCGACCAGCACGAAATATAAAAAAATACGTCCGAGAACAACATGAGTGAGTGATGGATGATGATGCCCTCTCCTTAAAACATACTGTAGTACCACGGGTAGTCTAGTCTAGTATTTTTCAAAGTATTGTCAGCAGTGGGCTCTCTGTTGATACTTGATTTTGATAGTTTCGAGAAGTTATAGTATTTTCACCCGCAAGAGTCTACTAATGACAAGTGGGGAATTGTGTGCCTTTTTCCTTTTGTCAAGTGACTGATAGCTACGGAAACTAGAGTAGTTGTCAAGATTCTGCTGGTGCCTTTATCGCCGCTGTTCTACAGCTAGCTAGCTTATCAAAGTCTCCTGATTTGCCACAAAACATCACGTTCGACCACTCCTTGGCGATACATACGTTTATGTTCGCGGCTTATACTGGCCCTCACAGCCATACCCACCGCGTGGATAAGTGTTGATTAGGTTGCCACCCAGGACTTGAGGGTGAAAACCTCATAACTGATACCGGTGCCACGAAGTGGTCTACAAATTTATATTTGCTCAAAGACTCCTACATCACGTCTAAGTGTAATCCAATCATGATCAAGCCATCAGGATGTCTTTTCGTTGTTTCCGCGAGCATATTGTAGGCAGATCTTCTTACAGCCATCCCGCCCACTGCACTACAAACAGGAATATTTCTATTGGCAACCAACGCCACTCATATGGAATGATGAACTAAGGACCGGAATGAAATCGGTATCGTTCAGAAGTTCGGACGCGCTTGAAAGTCACATCTTGGCGACCAGATTGTCCTTTGCTTAAAAAAGCATCCCGGGATAGGTTTTATGAAATATGCTCAGGTAGACTGTGGCAGTTTGGGTTCTGTGTATTTAGCGATTCATCATGGGACTCAGTCATTTGCTTAGCTAGTAGTATTAACTACAAGTGGGCCACTTGACTCACTTCCTTACCACATAATCTATCGATCCTTTTACTTGTCTCCACACTAGAGTAGACCCTACTAGCTACGGAGTGGTATTAGGCTTTAATGATTCCTCTAGTAACCGACCTCCAACGCTCTATCTACCGTACCCAGTATTTTTATGTATCAACGCAATGACTGAAAGTCAGGATCCATTCCCCATTCGTGACTAAACCATTGACTGATCATAGTCAAACGATACGATGCGAAGGCAGTTCTGTCCGATTTATTTCAACTAGTAGAGGTATTCATCATCAGTACCCGAGTGAAACATTAAAAACAGTACTGTTAGTCACATTGCGATACTAGCAGACAGCCATGATGCCGAGCAATAAAAGCAGGAAGGCCAGGGATTTATCGATCATTTTGGCTGCCGTCTGTCTAGCAGCTGTTGGCACGTCTTGTGAAGGATGGATACAAAGCACTCTATCGAAAGGAGCGCCGTTTCATTCTAGAAGCCAAACGTTTCGATCTGCAGAAGATCACCCGCCTTTTATGGAACCTGATGAGGTTGGGTCGTTTGGTGATAACATCGCTGCCAGTAGCAATCGAAGAAGAAAGTCAAAGTTTGCTACCCAAAGGGAAGCACCTTCGTCTCAAACTGTTGGAAAGAAGCCTACTACAGTGAAACGTTCGTACAATTTGGGCGTCGGAAAAAACTTGCCGCTGGGGCAAGACAAAGACCAAAATGCCGAGGTAACGTCCGCAAGTAACAGGGATAAAGCTAAACACTGGCATGCTCCTGCGGCAGTAAACAAATCCCGTGTATCAACACCGCAAGCTCAGACCAATACAGAAGCAGCAGCAGTCCCAGCGAAAGCTGTGGATTCCAAAGGTCCAGTCTCTGATGGTAGCACTGAAACAAGCATTGAAGCACGCATTGGGAGACCGAAGAAGTTTGTCAAAAAGAGAAGAATGGTAGCCAGGGATCAACAATCCGCAACTTTACGAGGAGCAATTTGGGACGAGGAACACTATGCCGGACGTGCCCAAGGCTCGAGGTTGGACAACGGCAACGTTGCTTCTTTTAGTAATGGTGCAGCTGAGTCTTTGCAAGTAGCAACAGCTTCCGCTCCCAACGGGATCCGTGTACCAACATTATTTTATCCGGACATTGACATGTCGATTCCGCAGAACATTTACAACGAAACCTACGATGCCGTGTGGGAGTTGCTCCAATGGGAGGCTTATCAAGAAGCACAGCGGGAACCACTCTTGGTTTCATTTTTGTACTCTTCCATCCTAAACCACAAATCGTTGGAATCATCCTTGGCGTTCTTGTTAGCGAACCGATTGAGCAGCCCTATGCTGATATCTACACAGTTGCAATCCTTTATTCTGGAGGCACTGGAATCGTCGCCTGACTTTCGTCGAGCAGTACGAGCCGACATGTTGGCTGTTAGAGACCGCGATCCAGCTTGTACATGTTTGCCAGATGTATTTTTATATTTCAAAGGTAAGCTTGGCCAAAAGATGACATTCGTAAATGGTTGGTGGAGATGTTTGTACATTGCGATAAGAAACGTTGCACTTTTGCTTCTGATACTCTTGCCGTGCTTCTTCACACCAGGCTTTCAAGCACTGCAGTCTCATCGTGTCGCCCATGTCATGTGGAAGCACAATAAGAACGTTTTAGCACATTTTCTTCAATCGCAGGTGTCTCAAATATTCCAAATTGATATTCACCCCAATGCCACGCTAGGATCTGGCATCATGCTTGACCACGGGACAGGTGAGCGTACTATTGTGAGGTCATTCATTGCTATCACAGAAGCCAATAATAATACATAATACTACCTTCTAACATTTGCTGACAACTTACTTAAATCTGCTACTTGGACAAATCTTCGACACAGGAATCGTCATGGGTGAAACAGTGATGGTACGTTCATGATTACCTTTGCAACTACTGCAGTATTTTCGTATTTTGATTGATCAGACAATTTTAACACACCTTTTTTGTGTGCAGGTTGGAAACAATTGCAGTATCCTTCATCACGTAACTCTAGGAGGAAGTGGAAAGAAAGGGGTAGATCGACATCCAAAGGTGCAAGATGGTGTTTTGCTTGGAGCAGGTGCCACGGTCCTAGGAAATGTTGTCATTGGCACAGGCTGTCAGGTAGGTGCGGGGACGCTAGTTATATCAGATTTACCTCCTCATTCAGTGGCAGTTGGCGTCCCTGCTAACATCATTGGCAGTTTCATCGATGTTACAGAACAGCCATCTAACGAAATGAATCAAATGATTGGAGACAACCTCAAAATTGCTACATTTGAGTCGTACGGCATCTAGCATTGAATGACACGAAGAACATCAAGAAAGTAGATTACATACAACGCTAGTAGAGCTTTCTACTAGGTATTCTGAAGTACTCCATGGAAAAATTGTTGTGTAAGCGCGGGAAGAAGTTGCATGGAAGACTGTGTCTTGACTTTGAGACCGTTTCTGAAGTCTCAACGATTAGAATTTTTCTCTAATCATGTCAGTCTTGTGGCACCTCTTTGTGTGTGTAAACTCTTTCTCTCTGAAATGATAGCTCTCTACAAAGCATAAGACAACATGTCCTGAGCGCTCTTTGGGTAAGACCGGCGAATTATCCTTGTGCAATTTTAACGCTGTGTATAGTGGTTTTTCTCCGGAATAATACCTCTTCACAGAGCAGAAAGCAACGATTCTTGTGCACCCTGGGTAAGAATGGAGAACTATCTTCTTTCTCTTATTCAGAAATAGAATCACAGCTTATGAAAGGCTTGACAATCGTTGGGCAGCACTCTCTGTTATGTTGAATGTTCGCCCAAAACCCAATACCGAACACAAGGCTCAAGTACGACCAACTTGAAGCCTTCGCGACTGGATGTTTGAGGTTTCACGCAACAAGTACTATTTAGTATTAATATCAACGATGAAGCTTATTTCTGTGTACGCTACGCTCACTTTCAGCGTCGCGGCTTTTGCGCAAGAGTTTAATAACAATGTAAGCCCTAAACCCGTGCTCTGATATTTTGCAATGTTGCAACTTCACTCTCATCTTTGCTTGTTTCTCCTATACTCAAGACACGCAAAGGCTCACTGCTTGCTCGTCGCCTACGTTTGCGAAGCTATAGGCGTTCAGTGCCCACCTATTCGTTTGCTAAGGAAGACGATGATTACTATGAGACAATTTCGAATGATGTGGATCCAGTGACAGCCGCAAATTCCAAGAATAAAATTAATACCTATGAAAAGTACCTTATCGACGAGATATTTGGTTACGAGTTCGGAGGTGGCTCTTTTTCGGTGAATTATTACGATGCCGATGAGCTGGACAAGATCAAAGCGCGCAGCAAAGGCAAAGCAAGTGGTCACTCGAAATCCAAGGCTTCCAAGAAAGGAGGGTACCCAGAAGGTCAAAGGGCGCCCAAAGGAAAAGGAACGAACAGTGGATCCAACGGCGAGCGGATCGAAGAGCCATAGTGGAAGGTCGAAGAGTCGTGCTGTGATGCTGGCACGCCGAGAAAAACCTTTGGCCGTGTCCAGCGGCTGTAGATGGCAACACCAACAAACGAACTGAACGAGGCAGGGCTGAAAGCCAATCCTAACGAAGGCCAGAAACCCTGAAGTTCTGCGTCTCCAAGTTGAATGCTATGATCTCATGGATTTATAATTTTACTAGCAGATAGCAACATGTGCTTTGCCAGTCTTTAACTTCTACTATTGTTTTACATGACGTGTGTTGTTTTACTCAGACCTGAGACTAGTTCTTGAACAATAACTTGGAGTTCGTCGTTGTTGTAAGAATCAAGGGTGGCTGACTTCCAAAGAGACATCAGGCCCGACTTGTCGCCTACCAAAATAGAGTCCTGCCGCTCGCCTCCGCTGGTTGCCACTCGTAGAGCCGAAATGGCGCAACGGTGAGGAGTTTCCATGGTAACATGCCGCAACACAAGCTCTTGGTTGTCAAAATCAATACCCCAGAGCTTGACTTCTCCAATTTCGTGGCCAGTGACAGCGACTACTCCCTGCTCCATCCACTCGGGGCAGTCCGTGGATACAGCACATGTAGCCTTGTTATCTTCAAACGGACCAGCCGCAGCCAACTTATTTCCATTAATATCGAATATACATATTTCACTGCCTGACAGGACAAGAATGTTGCCATTCTTGTGGTTGACGGAAACAGACACAGCAGCGCTACCTGACCACAATGAGTCGCATTTCTTGTCTTCTGGGTGCATACGGAGCTGCCGAACGAATGTCAATGATCGAAGATCCCAAATGAGCACTCGGCCATGGTCATCTCCAGTTACAATAACCCCAAATTCTGTGCTGATGTCGATGCACTTGACTTGTGAGCCTTCATGGCCACAAAGAGTAGCCCGCAGACCAATACTCAAGTCTTTCCAATACCAAACACGCACAGATGAGTCAACGCAGCCAGTTACCAGCCACTGCCCATTCAAGGATGCCTTCGCGGCGCAAATAGGAGCTCGATGCAAGCCATCGTGAATGCTGTAGATCTTATTGAGCTCTCGCTGGCGGACAGATGCTGACGCCACGTGAACACTAATGCCATTGTTGAGGGAACCATAGCGAATGTACTTCTTTGCGGCAGCATTGATAGTGCAGGCATTTGCGACACCCACAAGCTGGCCTTTCTGCAGACAAAGATCGCCAACAGGTCGATCTGAGTCTTCCAAAACACCAAACTTGCACGTGTCCTTTAGGCTCATTTTCATATGCACGCGTTGGGGAGCTCCGACAACACACAAAGGAGGTGATAGCGGAGTCAGATAGGACAAGTTGCCAAATTCAATATGACGATCTTTCCAAGACCGATACACCATTTTCTGAGGGAATGGCTTGCGGAAGAGTCGACTAGGTGTTTGACCGAAATTTTCAATCTGAGCAATAGTTGATGCGCGCTGCACTGGATCTGTCATAGATTCTAGGTCGACTTCACCTTCATATGTAACGTGCACAAAAGTATTCAAGGCATCGATAGCCTCCTGCCCGCGCTGTTTGTATCCAAAGACCAAGTCAATCCAACGGTGGAGATTTTTGCTGACATATTCACTTTCCAATGCCTGACGGTTGATGCGAACAAATCGTTTGGGATCGCCCTTTGCCCAAGGTGGCAATGTGACGTCGTGGACTGTTATCCCCTTCTGAGTCGATCCATAATCGAAGTTGTTGGAGTTCTTGAAAAAAGTTGGCAGATAGAAAAATTCCGGGATTAATTCCCTGACATCTTGAAGATTCTCGGTGCTCGAACTTTTCCAGCTCTTACCGACGTCATGGAAAAGACGGTCAGCAACGTCAAAGCGGCCACCCTGAAGAGAAACGGCCATCCGAGAGAAAGGCTCAAGACGCATCAAATAGTAAAGCACATAGGCGGCACAGGAATAGTGTGTACCATAGTGGAACGGAGGAGGATCATTCTCGTCAAAGTAGCACGAAGAAAGAGCTTCATATCGATCACGAAATTGCTGAGCTCGCTCTTCGTCTATTCCGCCCATTGGCTTGGACAGGTCGCGGTATGTCTTGGGGTCGTCGAGATCTATCTCTTCGCTCTCGTAATCCGCGATAATCCATGGAAAGACGGGGTACTGAGTCAAATCGTTGTATGATCGACCGGCAAACGAATTCAACTGCATCAAGAAATCGAAGTTGGAAATCTTGCCGCTTGTCCACTGAGACACAATCTTGGACTTCAGGCTACTCATGAATTTCTTGTAATTGATATAAGAACCATAGCTTGCACTAAAGATGCTGTTGGGCAATGGCGACTGCAATACCTTCGTCAAAACCTCTTCTCGTTCAGCACTATTCGTGAACGCGATCAACGTTCCAAAGTTACCAGAATCATAAAATTCGAGGGCAATAGGCTGCAGCTGATAACGTCGACGGTAGACAGAATGTAATTCGTTGAACGCAATTCTCTGGCTTCTGTGCTGATACGTCACTTCATTCGAATTCTCGCCAGCAACTTTTTCCTTGGCTTTGGATTTCTTGACAGCTTCAGCCTCGCTGCCACCTTCTGCTTCTTTTCCATCCTTTGTACGGAGGTTGATATTGAAAGTATTCTGCTCCTTTTCCAGGCGGGTGATCTTTCCATCCAATCCATCGCCACCGCTTTGCTCAAAACCGTCAACTATATACACCGCGTCACGGCACCACAACAGGAGACCTTGTCTCACCTCCAGACCAGTACAACGCCTGACATTGTACGACTTGAGTGGCCAGTCTCCTGCTTGCAACAAGCCCGTGATCAATTCGTAGCTTGAGTCACCTTCGCCTCCTCCTGGCTGCTGTGCTAGATCGGGTTCGGTTTCCGCTGGCTCGTTGGTCTTCCGCTCGTCAACTTTAGGAGCTTCAGCACCGTCCTCTTTCGTTGCAACGGAGCTGCCGTCGTTGCTGACAGTTGTTGCCTCGGTTTGAGTTTCGTCCACCTCGTCGTCATAGTACTCTTCTTCCTCTTTGTGCGTGGCTCTTTTCAAATTCATTTCCTTCAACAAATCTGCCGTTGCCTCAATTTCACCACCTCGGAAGAAGTCACCTGCTTGAGACATGAACATGCTGTCCATCGCCAATTTCCCCTCCCCATCCTCTTCTTGATTGGCACCTGCAAGTGCCTCGTCATCGGCAAGCTCATCAAGGTTGTATAGGCTATGAAATTCATAATTTGGCAAAAGACGCCTGCGTTGGCGTTCGAATCCTTCCGAGAGATCTAGCTTCCATCGCTTGACAAGCTCTGGTGCGGTCATGCCGGTCAAGAATGTTTGTTCGACAACTTTTCTCGAACCATTATTCCTCTTACGTAACATGGCAAAAAGCTGCTGCTTCCACTTGGCAAAGTTGATATCGTCGTGACTTCGCCCGCCTTCCCAGATAGTGCACGAGCCTTTGAGCTGTCTAAGCAAGAACTTCCATTGCATGGCACCGGAAGCCAAGTCATCAAAACCCTGCCGCTTCCAGTACGAGTGACTCTCTGCAGTCTTGTCAAAGCATCGTTGGGCAAGCTCTGCTCGCTCAAGGCCACCTAAAATGGTGCGATCGGAGGAGTCCTGAGATGTCAACTTCAGCAACATCAGTTTCTGCTCATTTTCTACTGCTTCTTGTGGAGTGGCAGCACCAGATTCCAAACCAGGTAGCAAGCGGGCAGCTTCAGTATTCACCAACTCAAAAATGAGCTGTACCTTCGCTTCGTTTCGTTCCAACCATTCAAAAAATGCCCCATACTTCCGTTTGCCCGTTGAGACACCACCGGATACGGACGCCGCTTCGTGTGCAGCAAGAAGTGCGCTGAAACCGCCGCGATTCATCACGTCGATTGTTTCCTTACGGTCGCCGTGACGAATCTCTGCGATCAAAATTTCAGACATGATACCTCTTCGCAGCTGCAATAAAGCAACAACTACTGCAATAGACTCGTCTCGAATGACTTCCCGCGAATCGAGGAGCAGCATATTGATTTCTACCATCAAAGGCACAACAAACATGCGGTCGGGTTCATCCGTTTCAACCAAGTCTGGGTACATGCAGACCTTCCATGGCGGAGCGCAGCGTACCAAACTACTCGATTGCCAAAGTGGGAACAATTTCGTTCCAGGTTGGGGGCTAAGTATTGAATTGCTGTTTGATCGGCCCCGAGAAGCCTGCCCGACATTGGCCGAAAACATCAGAAATTGAATGTTCGTCGAAATCATTTTCAGAACTGCAAGCTGGAGGTCTTGATCGCCGACGTCTTCTGGGCCCGAAGGCCGACTGCTTCTGAGAGCCGCAACACAAGTGAGGCGAGCCATGTGAGCCGCGTCCAGGTTCAGCATTGACTGCTCTGAGGCATCCAGCTGACTTGCCGCAAAGGATTCTGTCGTCGTTATGCACTGCAAAATTGACAAGATCATACGGACTGTTTCCAGAACGTGCTCTGAAGTGAAAAAACCTGCCATTAATTGGTCGAGCAAAACTGAGCTAACTCCGATGCAATTCGCAAGAGCCATGCTATCGCCTTCCTTCAGCGCTTCGGCGACCACTTCCTTGCAAATATCAATGAGTACAAGATGGAAAGCTTCAACTTGTTCTGGTGAAGCGTGAATGGGAAATGACTTGAAAAGCGCACTAACAAGGGGCGCTGCAAATGGCCCAGACATGACAGCGTGGGAAACTACCAGTCGGATCATCTCAACCATTCCAACACCTGTGCTGCCAGTCTCCTCTGGCTTACCAATAAAGCGCTCCGTTGGGGTAATGTCTTTGGGTACATCTGCGAGATTGCCACGGCGCGAGGAAGCTCTACTGTATTGGGGCTCAAATTTGCTGGAGTCGTTGGCAGAACCATCAGTGCGTTGTTGAATTTGGAGCTTTTCGTCGTGGATGAGGCACAAAGCTTGCGAGAGAGGCTCCAAGAATGTCGGCGTGCAACAGAATTGCTGGAACGAAACAGAGTGCGCATGGCGATTTTTGAGTAGCAGCAGAACTGCCGTGTTGGTTTCGCTAGCCCTTCTGCCTTGTTCCGTATCGGCCAGAGCCAACTGGATATTTCTTCCGAGGCATTCCGCCAGCAATGCGAAGATTCCACAGGACGGGTCGGAACCATCTTCATTAATGACGTCGTCGGGTTCTTCGCTTTCATTGTCAAAAACTTCATAAAGTTGCTCCGCGTCTAAAGTAGGGAAGCAAGGTAGGTGGAGAATAGGGACATGCAGCAGCTGAGCCATCATTGCCATGTTTATTCCTGGGCAAGTCGAAAACTTCGGAATACTAAGTACAAGTGGTGCGAATCCACCAGAATCTTCAAAAGCATCTTCGAAAGACTCGGAGCCCTGCAAGACAAGAATCATGAGTCGAAGCACTGCTGAAGACGAGGCATGCTCATGACATCCCTCGAGCAGCGAAGCAAACCAAACGGGCGTCAAAACACGAGAAAAAGCCTTTAAAAAGTTTTGGACTTGAGGATGCTTTGGATGATAGTCGCCATCGGGCAAGCGACCACGGGAAACTGTCGTCGACAGGTACGATTTGGTCTGGTTTGCAATGCCCCCAGCGTGCGGGCGCACTGGTTGTTCTTTCCCGTCGGTCCCAGTCACAGCTGATGCAACAATTTCGTTTACTCCGTCCACAATCAATTCTTCGAGAAGGCGCACGAGGTAGACTCTGACAATTTGTCCAGGCAAAAGTAATTCGGGCTCTGAGTCTCCCCCGCGTCCTCTTCTCTTGTCGCCCACCTTGGTCGAAGACGAGCCACTGGATACAGTGTACATTACAGCTTCTGCTACAGCTTCGAGATCGCCAGGTGTCAGCATAAATGTCAGTACACGACGTAGCAACGTCTTGCATCCCTGCAAAAAAGGATTTCCGGGGTCGCCTCCCACAGCGACGTCGTCAACATTGGGAGCTTCGCAGTACCAGTTGCTTCCAGCGGCTGTCCTGTTTACGGAGGTGTCGTCAGCCGCAGCATATTTTACGTGATGCCCAATGGTGTACAACTCAGCGGCATCCAACATGAGATGCAGTGCCCAACGTACAATACCAAGCAAGTGCAGTCTTCTCGCATTGAAAGCTTTGTGCACAGCAGCATGGCCAACAAGGCGATTGAGGAAGGACAAAAGCCGAATTGGGATCTGGGGCCCGGAGAATCGAGCATCCCAAACTTGATGGTTCAAAAGTAAATACTTCATTGCGTCGAGGTCCGAGAATACCCATTTACTCGAATCCGATACGACTGCCGAGAAATGCTCGTCATCTTCATCCTCCTTTCCGTCTTTGGTCGGGTAGGCATAAAAGCCATGAACAGCAAAAGCCATGCATTGATCCAGGATGCGTTCATCGACAACTCGTTTCTCTTTAAGCAGAACCGCCAACATTCTGTATCCGCCACCAGCTTGCATCATCTGCAAGTTCGGGGTGTGTCGGTGCGTACTGGCTCGAACGAGGCGAAGCGCGAGAGCAATTGACTGGACAGATCGCGCTGCGTTGACCACGGGAAGCAACACAGCAGGACCCCCAACCCATTGAAGATTGTCCGCAAAGCAATTAGGGGAGACCACACTGCCTTTGCCATGCACAACGGCATCTGTGGATGCAGTCTCATTTGTAGCATTGATTCTGGCCAGATTTACCAGCCGTTCAGGCGCATAATCGCTTCGACCAGTCCTTCCTTCGGTATGGATCTTGTACGAAACAGTGCTCGATCGGTACCCAAAGACGATGCATTCGGGTGGAAGTGTGCAAAGTAGCCCAAGAGAAGCCAGCGAATCGCGATCTTCGACTCTCTGTGCGTCTACGCCTTTTCGAGCAATAAGCCCGGCGACTTCCAATCGCGAAAGGTCACGTCTCCGGAGGGCGCTCGCAACACTTCCCCTCTCGCCGTTCTCGGCCAGCATGGAAAACGTCGTAGTTCCAGTCGCGGCAAGTGACAGCCTTTGAGGACGGTCGCCCCAAAACAGGCCAGGAAAGTCAGGTCCAAAAGTAAAGATAGCAGTTGCATCCAAGTCTAGCAAGATTGTCGAGAGCATTAAAATAGATCCTACTTCCCACTGTGGCATAACACCCCTGACGATTCCACTTGTAGCGAGCAATGCATTTGGCGCTCCAACAACCACCTTTGAATTGGGAGGCAGGTTCACGCTTTCCACTTTTACGTCAGCTTCCAACGGCCTTCCGTCAACAAAAAGGTTCAACAAGGCTCTGCGGGACATCATGCCTTGTCTCTTTGGTGGTGTAAAAGTCAATAGAATGTGATGCCAGACGTCAGGAGTCAAAGGAGATACGGGAAAGCAAATCGGTTCGCTCTTGCTAGACGCCGATGTTAAGATGTTAAATGACATGTTTTGAACGTCATACCATACGGAAAGAAATACAGCATTCTGAGGGTCACTTTGTGACGTGAAAGGACTCGCAATGTCAAGAATGAATAGATTTCCAGCAGCCTTGTCCTTGCCTGTAAAACTGTGGCGTAACCACACGGAATAGGAAAACCCTGAGTTGGCCAATGGCGTCCATACGCGTTCACTTCCAGGACCAGCAATTGGAGCGGTTGTCCCTGCCGTAGTCAGCCCCTCAGCCGACTGAGCAGATCCGTCAATGCTTTCAATCTCGATGTATTTCAGACGCCCCTCTTGGGCACACTTTCGTAATCTCTCTTCTAGTTTGGTTTCGTGCAATAGAATGGCAAGAGTGTTGATGGAATCCCCGGCGACCCGACATAAAGGAGCCCTGATGCCATTCTCGGCAATGACGCAAAGAGACTTCAGTCGCTCACAATATTCGTCGTCTCGTTCTTTATATTCGTCTGAGGTAGTGTCAAGCAACGCGGGCTGTGGTGCTGTGCGAGCAATGGAGGCACTAATCACTGGCAGTTTGATGCGTCCGGCGCCGTTGTCCTTCAGGATCGGCCCGGCAACAGTTCGTAGCACCGACACAAAGTCAGAATGCGACATGCTAAAAGCCGCAACTCGCCGCAGCAACGTGACGAATTTTTCATGCAAATGGTGGGAGGCCTCGTCGAATAGCGGAGCGAATTCCATGGGATTGGTCAGAGACCACGCCAAACCACAGGTAGCAAATTGCGTCAGCGTTGTTGCTATATGCTCGTCATCGCAAAGGTTTAGCATCAGGTCTAACATCTTCGACGACATGTCTTTCCCTTTTTCTGTAGTCGGCATGAGTGCAGCAAGAGCAAGTAGGAGACGAATTGCGTCAGGATTGCGCACCACGATCAGATCGGAAACGTTGCTCGAAGAATCGGTCGGAACTTTTAATTGAGGATCCAAGTGACTCAATGCGACCTCAAAAAGCTCCTGCGTCTTTTCTGGTGTCTCAAACACCCCTGTCGTAACAAGCGCTGCCGCAATATGAATATAGAACCCCTGTCGTCTCAAATGAAATCGATTGGAGGCAGCAGGAGAGAAGATTGCTCGTTGCGAAGACACTGGGTCCACCATAATCTCAGTTGTATCCGTACGAGTTGCCCGCGATTTAGTGCCCTTTGATGCATCGACCACGCCAAGCACATTCTGCAAAAGTTTAATCACAGCGTGGAATCCTTCGCTTGAATTCTCGCCTGCCGCAGCTTCCTTAAGACTTAAAAAGAGACGAGTCATGCAAGCAAAGCCGCCACAGTCGCGGAATGTATCCCTCGCAAAGCTTCGCGAATCCAATACTGATCTCAGCATCGAGAGGACAACGCATTCACGGTAGATTGTGATGGACACTTCTTCTGGGCTAGGATCTGTGGCAATATCTAAGCCCTGCACAGCATTGGTCCTGGTTAGCTTGGCAAAATAGTCTAGAATATCCAGGACAAAATCCATATCATTTTCCAGAATTCTTGGATCAGAGAATTGGGAAAGGTGTGCCTCAAACACTCCAGAGACCGCTTTCGCTGCATCGTCTCCTAGACAGCGAATAACCTGCCGCATCAGCGAATGAAGCTTTGTTGTCTCCCCGGCATCCTTTCCATCAGGGTTTGCGTCCGCAAATCTAACGGGCTGCTGCGCAATTAACAGTTTAAGAATCCGACAAATAGCCGCTACTGTGCGGTCAATAGCAGTTTTCGTTGGGGGGACTTGAAAGACATTTCCATCCTTTTCAAACGTTTTGCCAAAGTTGCCAGTTTTACAAATGTTGATGATGAGATCAAAGATCTCATCTAATATGGTGGTGTGGATTCCCGACTCAACAAACATGGGAGCAACACGGTGGTCGAATTCCAAAAGCTTCTCCATAGTCCCACCAACAGACTCGGCATCTTCGTGGAACGCACCGAGCTGCTTTTTCTGCACATCTTCTCCTACGCCTTCGACAATAATGCCTTCTCCGTCGGTGAGCAAAGTTCTGCAGAGCGCAAAGAACATTTCGATAGCTGCATGTAATGGTCTTACGGCGTCTGTGTTCGCAACACCTGTCAAGACGAATTCTAGTGTCTTCATGACAAATAACTTGAAGGATTCGTCGCCAAAGGTTGGATAGGCAAGCAAAAAGAGGGTCAAAACGTTGTACTGTCGTTCCAGGATATCGTAGTTGTCTGGATGGCTCGAATAAAGCTGGAGTGTGCAGTCAAGCAATTCTGATTCAATGTCGTACTGGGCTCGAGCCTCTTCCTCAGGTAGTGGATCACCGGAAAAGCGTACTCTTGAGGCAGTCTGCAGCGAGAATTTGACCAATTCCTGCATCGTTCCCTCTTGCGAAAAGTCGGGTTTTTTACCGTCATTTTGGTCGTGGTATGCTTTGACTAACGGATTGTATTTAAGCATCAGATCCTCGACAATTTCAAAAGCCTGATGATTGGTGGCACGTTTGGAATCAGGTTCTGCGGTAGTATCTCGCTGCCATTCCGACGAACAACAGGTGAGGAGAGGAATTAATGAAATGAGCTCTTTCCCGTGTTTGGAGGTCCCGTTGAGGCATGCATAACGCAGCACGTCGTAGCCGCCGGCACTGTTAAAGTCGAAGAACATATCCATGCATTCGTGATTGCACGAAAAGACCACCAGATTAACTACTGTCTTCAAAGCAATCGCCCACAACCCAGCTTCTTCGGCTTCCTTTCCGTACAGCGATAAAGGCGCTTGCTGGCCGTTCGACTTGGATAATCCAGTGAGCTCTTTGACGTCATCCGTCATGTGCATAATCATATTTCGTTCGTGCAGGAATTGGACCAAAGATTTGGACAAACAAAATTCGGCAAAGGCGATAATAACCTCGGACGATGCTTTCGCTACGTGGATACCAGACTTCGGGTAGGATGCCCCGCTCAGCGCAAGCAAACCAAAAAGATGCGGTCGCAACTGTTCGCCAACACTGGGATCTTTGCACAGTTTGCACAAGAGCTGCGATACTTTTTTCGTCGCATTCTCTCCAATTGGTTCTGGTTCCGTTTCTTCTCGTTCGTGTGATTCATTGGCGTGTTGCAGCTCCATCACGCGCAGCAAGCGCAGACAGTGTATCAAGTTGGGAGGAAGTTCATTCTCAATGCAACGCAAGACAAACTTTTCGCAGGCCGAGTTTTCCAGTAAAATATCGATTTCTGACTTGTCGTTGTCAGCTCCCAAAAGTTTGAGGAGCTCCGTTTTCCATTCTCCGTCGCCTCCCTGTTTGCCTTTGGCAGCCATGACGATTTTCTGTACTCCATCTCCTAAGCTCCTCGCTGCCATGCTAACATTTCGTTCCATTCGGGAGTCATATCGGCCGGCCATGAACCCCATAAAGCCTGCACCGTCTCCTTTGCTTCCTGATTGTGGGCTGAAGTTAGATTAATAAGAGTGTTTTACAGTTTAAAGCAACGACAAGGACATAACGGGAAAACAGTTCGTTAGGAGGATACGAACACGGTTTGGTATGCAGCACCGGGCTAAAGCATACAGTACGAACGAGCAGCAAAGAAGAAACACCCAAAATGCAGCAGAGATTGTTCTCTAACTTGTCCATAATATGATACCCTCGGGCCATTGCATTTTGCGCACTTGTATCAGTTTTTGTGACGTTTTTTTTTTAAATAAAACAGAGGAGTAACTCATCAAAAATGTACAGCACACTTACGTCTGCAAAGGTCTCGCAGTATTGTTTCGCTGTTCAACGTCTCCCTCATCCGACGACTTTCCGCTAAATTTGAGCCAACCTCTCATTTTTGCGGCATGTCCGGTAGGTCACCGCAGATTATGTGTGGATTAATCTGTATGTATCTTCCTTTCTCGCTGTGATTATTATTTTCTGAGCAAACTGTTTCTTCTTCTTCTTCTTCTTCTGCTCTAATCGAGAAAAAGCTTTTAATTTTGTTTTGTTTTGTTTTGCGGTGCCAGATATGCAAGTGAAGAAAAGAAGTATTGACAGTGTTGCTGTGCTTTGGATCTGTTATCTCTAGCTAGTAGTAGCGACTAGTAGCTAGTAGTCTAGTACTGTACTTATGGTTCACAGGCAGTAATGGATGCCCTAGAGCTGCTGCGTTTCATCGATCGGTTGGATATTTTGCCGCCAGCTTTTTCGTTATTAATTTTAGCTCGTTCAAGTCAACGCATTTTTCTTGCTTGCTGGCTGGCATCATCAACGATGAAGATCTTCTTGAGGTCTGGCTGTCGCCCGGACAATGACTCTCAGAACGAAGGGAATAAGGTTTGCGTGTTCATCGTTTTTCCTCGAGCGAACGCTACCGCGTTCTCTCGACTATGCCAGCTCTCTAGGGCTACGTTTGGCTAGGTAGGGTGGTTTGGAGAAACTCGGCAATTTACTAGGGCCGACCTTTTCTCCGTTCCGAGGC
>Ga0100402_1001594_pt1 | contig 26184 bp, 22 predicted proteins | sample CryGeyme20150102_FD_80419 | JGI IMG/M metagenome (GOLD analysis project Ga0100402, IMG submission 80419) | Groundwater microbial communities from Crystal Geyser aquifers in Utah, USA - Crystal Geyser metaG 2015-0102 | ecosystem: Environmental > Aquatic > Deep subsurface > Groundwater | place...
ATGATGTGGTGTACTTTAAATCGGACACCATTCAGTTTAAGGAACTGAATTTTTCGGATGTTCACAGAAACCGCGGCAAACTCAATGGGGTTCTGGTACACGATAATTTCAGCAATATGTTGTATAACCTAACTTTGGTTTCGCCGAAAATGAAGGTAATGGGTACAACAATCAGTGATAATGAAGTTTTTTATGGCGATGCATTTGCCAATTGCAAATTAAAAGTTTTAGGAAGAGGTTTAAAAGTGGAATTGAGCGGGTCGTTAACCAGTTTGCCAGGCACTAATGTAAATATCTCGATGGAATATGAAAATGCAATTCAACAATACGATTTTCTTGAATTTGTAAATACCAGGGAATTTTCAGCGGAGGAGATGTATTTTTACAATCCCCCCAAGACCGATTTTACCATTAATTTCAATATTGAAGTAACCCCCGATGCTAAAATACAACTTATCTACAATTCTCAAATTGGCGATGTAATTAAAGCTGAAGGCGAAGGAATTTTGCTTTTTGCAATGGATAAATACGGCGAAATTTCACTTGCCGGCGATTATTCAGTTGTTAAAGGCGATTATTTATTTACGCTTCAAAGCATTCTGAATAAAAGGTTTACCATAGCCCCCGGAGGGACAATAGTTTGGTCGGGCGATCCGTACAACGCAATCATCGACATTTCGGCAATTTACAGCCTGAAAACTTCGGTTAGCGATTTAAATTACAACAGTGCAAATTATCTTTATCAGCGCATCCCGGTTGAGTGTGTTATTATTTTAACCAATGAACTGATAAACCCGACCATAAACTTTAAAATAAATTTTCCGGATGAAAACGAAAGCTTTAAAAGTGAAATACAGCAGTTCCTTAATACCGAGGAAGAGATTAATAAACAGATACTTTCGCTGATTGTACTGGGTAAATTCTACACACCTGAATATATGCGCGGCAATTTTCAGGCGCAAAACCCAAACATGATTGGAAACACAGCCAGCGAACTTTTCTCGAACCAGTTGAGCAACTGGCTTTCACAAATCAGCAAAAATGTGGATGTGGGTTTTAAATACCGCCCCGGAAATTCAATTACAAACGATGAACTCGAACTGGCGCTCAGCACCCAGATATTTAACGACCGGGTAATATTGAATGGCAATATTGGGAATAACGTTAATCCCGAATCAAAAAACAGCAGCCAGGTAGTTGGCGATGTTGATGTTCGGGTTAAATTAACGCCGAATGGTAAAATTCAGTTAAAAGCATACAACCATTCCAACAATGATTTAATTTACGAAACAGCTCCTTATACGCAGGGTGTCGGGTTTTCTTTTAAGGAAGAATACAACTCATTTGAAGAACTGGTGCAGAAAATTGGTTCAATTTTTAAAAAGAAAGAATAGCCGGATATTAAACTTCAATTGTTCATAACTCACTCACATGACTCTGTTACCATTCATAAGCATTATAATTTATTGGTTAATTTTGCATGACATAATATTTGAAATTTTACAGCGTTTTTGAATTAGTGCAAACAAAGGAAAAATAAAGAAACTCATGTTTAAATTATTGCTGATACAAACAGATTTACCCCAGGAACTGGGAGCAGCGGCCGCTCAGCCGGAAGGAATCTCGACAAAATTTTTCGATCTTGCCTTAAAAGGCGGCTGGATAATGGTTCCTATTATTGCATTGTCGATAATTGCGGTTTACATTTTCTTCGATCGTTATTTCGCCATTAAAAAGGCAGGAAAATTTGACACCAGTTTGCTGGATAAAGTTAAAATTTACATTACCGGTGGAAAAATTGACGCGGCAATTGCATTATGCAAAAGCGCCGATAATCCGGCTTCTCGTATGATTGAAAAAGGAATCAGCCGAATTGGCCGCCCTTTAACCGATGTTAATGCAGCCATTGAAATTGTTGGAAACCTCGAAATTTCGAAACTCGAAAAAGGACTTCCTGTTTTGGCTTCGGTAGCCGGCGGCGCGCCAATGATTGGCTTTTTGGGAACTGTAATGGGAATGATTCAGGCATTTTACGACATGTCGAATGCCGGAAACAACATTGACGTAACCCTTTTATCAGCAGGCATTTACCAGGCAATGGTAACAACCGTGGCAGGATTAATTGTAGGTATTATCGCTTACTTTGCATACAATATTCTGGTTTCTAATGTTGAAAAAGTGGTGTTTAAAATGGAAGCCACTACTTCTGAATTCATGGATTTACTAAACGAACCGGCATAAAACAACTGAAATGGCACTGAAACGAAGAAATAAAGTAAATGCCCAGTTCAGCATGTCGTCGATGACTGATATTGTTTTTCTGCTACTCATATTTTTTATGGTTACTTCCACTTTAGTTGCGCCAAATGCGTTGAAATTGTTGCTTCCCCAGAGTAACAATCAAACATCGGCAAAACCAATAACAACCATTTCGATAACTCAGGATTTAAAATATTATGTGAACGATAACGGCGCATTGAAACGGGTGGCTTTTCAGGAAATAGAACCTTTTTTACAGAATAGTTATGGCATTGGAAACGATGATATTTATATTTCGTTATATGCCGAAAAATCTGTTCCCTGGGAAGAAGTTGTAAAAATCATGAACATTGCCCGAAAAAATAAGTATAAAATGATTGCGGCTACTGCCCCTGAAAATTAGAACCTGCCAACCCACAACTGGTGAATTTCCAACATAGGAATAAAAAAAATAAGGAATATTTAAATCAATGGATTATATCCGGGAACATAAAAGAGGTATTATTGGAACTGCAATTTTTCACATTGTGGTTCTGATATTACTTATTTTGATGGGTTTCTTTACCCCACTCCCGCTTCCCGGAGAAGAAGGAATTTTAGTGAATTTCGGAACCAGCGATGACGGTTTTGGCGACTTTGAACCAAGCCCGGCCAAAAGTGAGCCTGCACCGGTCCAACCTGTTCAGCAGGAAGAGCAAGATGTTCCGCCACCTCCGGCTGCTGCCGCCCGGGCAAAACCCACGGCGGCAAAAGAGGCTGCCATGACCCAGGATTATGAACAAACTGCTGCTATTGATGCAGCCGAAAATAAAAAACGCCAGGAAGAAAAGAAACGTCAGGATTTGCTTGAAGAACAACGCTTAGCGCAGGCACGCGAAGCCGAAAGAATTAAAAATGCCGATGCCGAAAGAATACGAAAAGCTGAAGCTGAGAAAAAAGCAAAAGAAGAAGCCGATCGAAAGGCAAAGGAAGAACAGCAGCGCAGAATTAGCGAAATAAACAGTCGCACTCAGGGTGCGTTTGCCAGCACCGGCGACGGAACCGGAGGAAAAGGAACCGGCGATGGGAAAAGTCAGGGTGCAACTTTCCCCGGTGGAAACCAGGGTGTGCCAACCGGCGACCCAAATGCAAACAACTACGGACAAGGAGGCAGTGGAAGTGGAAGTCAGGGATCGGGCGTTTCATTTAGTTTATCCGGACGTACGTCATCGTCGCTCCCAAAACCCAAATATCCGGGAAACGATGAGGGTGCAGTTGTGGTTAAAATTACAGTTGATAAATTTGGCAATGTTACAGCAGCCGAACCCGGCGGACAAGGAACAACAATTATGAACCAAAAATTTTGGGAAGAGGCAAAACAAGCCGCCCTAAAAGCCAAGTTTAACCCAGATAATAACGCCGCGGCATATCAACAAGGCACAATTACCTATCGTTTTGTGCTCGATTAACTCCGTGTCATGGCATTTCTCACAAAAGACAAATTATTCAGCAAAAAATGGTTTACCGATTATTCGTTAATCATTATTGGGTCGTTTATCCTCGCTGCAGGATTCGTGTTTTTTATTACACCACACAGAATTGTTCCCGGCGGTGTTTACGGGATTGCAATTGTGGTTCATTACATGACAGAGGGTGTTTTTTCTTTCTGGCCCGATGGTTTTCCAATCGGACTTTTCGGCTTGATTTTAAATATTCCGCTTACCATTGCCGCAATTAAAATACTGGGGCCGAAGTTTGGCGTTAAAACCATTGTGGGTTTTGTACTTACCTCGGTTTTTATTGATGGAATTACATTTTTACGCGAAGATGGAAATGCCGCGCTGGTGGATGATATTTTGTTGTCGTGTGTTTTTGGCGGCGTACTGATTGGTTTTGGGTTAGGACTGATTTTTAAATCGCGGGCCACCTCCGGTGGGTCTGATATTATTGCCATGATTATTGCCAAATACACAAAACTGCAATTGGGAAAACTGATGATTTATGTTGATTCCACTATTGTTTTGCTTGGGTTGTTTGCTTTCCACAACTGGCATATTCCGCTGTATTCGTGGGTAGTTATTTATATTACCGGCAGGGCAATTGATTTAACCATTGAAGGGGCAGATTACAATAAAGCGTTGCTCATTGTTTCGAAAAAACATCAGGAAATAAAACAAAAACTACTTTATGATTTGGAACGCGGCGGAACCTTTTTAAAAGGCGAAGGCATGTTTACCGGCGAAGAAAAACAGATTATCTACACCGTTGTCAGTCGCCGCGAAGTAGCTATTTTAGAAGAATTCATCAGCCAAATCGATCCCGATGCTTTTATTACCATTATGGATGCCAAAGAAATTCTGGGCGAAGGTTTTCAGAATTTAAATATGAAAATTAACGGAAACTGAGAATTACGTATCTTACACTCAATCCAATTTTGTAAATTTGACCGTGTTCAGAAAATTCAAAATCGGTTCATGAATTGTAAATCTCTAATTTTTACGTTTTTTGCATTCATCCTGTTTTTTCAGGCGAAAGCACAGTCAGTTGGTGTGGTTTTAAGCGGCGGTGGCGCCAAAGGAATGGCACATATTGGGGTACTCAGAGTACTCGAAAAAAACAATATTCCCATCGATTATATTGCCGGAACCTCCATCGGTGCAATTGTTGGCGGATTGTATGCAGCCGGTTATACCACAGAGGAAATGGAAGAATTGTTTAAATCCGACGATTTCTATTTCTGGTCAACCGGGAAAATCCAGAAAGATTACCGCTATTATTTTAAAATGCCCGAGGAAAATCCGGCATGGATAGATATCAGGGTAGATAAACGAGATGAAAAGGTAAAACTTTTGCCCCCAACCAATTTAATTCCCGAAGAACAAATGGACTTTGCATTTATGGAATTGCTGGCTGCAACAAATGCTGCATGCAAATACAATTTCGATAGCCTGATGGTTCCGTTTTTCTGCGTGGCAACCGATGTTAACAAAAGTGAACCTGTAATTTTAAGATCGGGGGATTTGGGCGCTGCAATCCGCGCTTCAATGACTGTGCCTTTCTATTTTAAACCAATTACCATTGATGGCGCTTTACTTTTCGATGGTGGAATTGTAAACAATTTCCCGCATAATGTGATGAAAGAAGTTTTTAACCCGGATATTATTATTGGTCATAAAGTTGCCAACGATCCGAAAGAAGCGGTTGCAGATGACTTGATGCGGCAGATTTCGAATATGGTTATGAGGCCAACCAATTTTGAAATTGCCGAAAAAAAGGGAATTGTGCTTGAAACTGATCTGAAAAATGTTGGTTTACTCGATTTTAATAAGATTGATTTGGCAATGGTTGAAGGAATGAGAACAACTTACAATTCAATCGACAGCATCAGAAAACTTGTTCAGCGCCGGGTTTCACAAGAATCATTAAACGAGAAAAGAAAGAAATTCAAGGTTAAAAAACCTGAGCTATATTTCCAGAATATTCAGGTTGAAGGAGTTAGTGATCCAATGCAGCGAAAATACATTATTCAGTCGATTAAAGGTAATTATGATGTAATTACATTGTCGTCGCTAAAACAGGAATACTTTAAACTAATAGCCGACGAACATATTAAAGCGATTATGCCCATTTCGAGATATAACAGGGAAACGGGTTATTACGATTTGCATTTAAAAGTGGAACCGCAGAAAAAACTGGAAGTAAAAGTTGGTGGCAATATTTCCACAAAACCAATCAACCAGGGATTTGCCAGTTTTAATTATCGCACGTACAACAGCAGGGCGTATTCAATTTCTTCAAACATCTATTTCGGGAGGTTTTACAGTTCTTTTAAATTGGGCGCCCGAATAGATTATCCTACCTCGCTTCCGTTTTATCTCGAAGGATATTCAACTTTAAACCGGTGGGATTTCTTCTCTTCAAGTTCCGAACTTTTTTTTGAAGATGTGCGGCCACCGTTTATTATTCAGAAAGAAAATAATACACGAATTGAATCTGGGTTTCCGTTAAAACTGCACAGCAAAGTTTATGGTGGAATTGCCTATTCAAACAGCGCCGACCAGTATTATCAAACCGATGTTTTTAACAAAAGCGACGAGCCTGACAAAACAAATTTTTCTGCTTTTTCGACTGTAATGGGTTTTGAAAACAACTCTTTAAACTACAAACAATTTCCATCAGAAGGAGCATTCCGGTTTATTACGGTAAAATTTATTACCGGAAAGGAAACCCTCACTCCAGGAACTACTTCATCAAATAACACTCCTGTTTCAAATAAAAATCACAGCTATTTTTTGATGCAGGCGCATACTACACGTTTTTTTAATTTCGGGAGCAAATTTACGCTCGGATTAAAAGGTGAAGCAGTTTTAAGCAACAAGGATTTGTTCAGCAACTATAGGTCAACACAACTGTCAGCGCCGGGTTTCTACCCCACTCCACACAGCAAATCACTGTTTATAGAAAAATTTCACTCCAACAATTATGTTGCGGGAGGTTTAAATACCATTTACCACTTTAACTCTTCGTTGAATTTACGAATTGAAGGTTACGCTTTTGTACCTGTAAATGAAACACTGCCCGAAAACTTCGGGAAACTGGCACAAACGTCATTTATAGAAAATTACTATTTGCAGGGGCTGGCTGCAATTGTGTACCAAACCGGAGTTGGCCCGCTGAGTTTATCACTCAATTATTACGAAAAGGAAGATACTCAATTGTATTTTTTACTCAGTTTTGGTTATATCATGTTTAATAAAAGAGGTTTTTAATTCTGCCTTTTTCGGTAACACTTCACCCAGTCTATTTCAAAACCCGCCGGCAATTGCGCACCGGGAACATCATTCACAACAATACTCGATGCATTTAAATGGAGTTTACCTTTCATTTCAGGACTTTGAACAGTTACAATTTCAGTTTCGTTAATATTCCATGTGAAATTATTTCCCTTTTTTACAACTGAGAAAATGTACCAGGCCCCTTTTTTCAGGTTCGAAATATCCATTCCGCTCACGTTTGCTTTGCCCGAATTTAAAGTTAACACGCCAAGTCGGTTTTTATTACCCATTTCGATGAGGTTCACACGCGGCATATTCTGCTCGCCAGCCAAATAAAACGAACTGACAATTTGCGGAACAGGGGAAAACTTTATTTTAGCCTCAACAATTCCGTCTTCCAGCCAATAACTTTTCCACGATGAAATGACGCCAGAAGTGTAATCCATTTCCACGGGAATAAAACCTGCCGGCATTTTCCAGACTTTGCCTGTAGCTTTTTCTTTTCTGACTTCGATACTTAATTTGCCATTTATTTTAAGGTTTTTCCCGTGGGTAAAAACATAATTGTCGCCAACCACCGAATAATTGTCGCCCAGCAATTTATCGGCTATATAAACGGCAGTGGCCCATTTTTCGGTATCTAACTGAGATTTTAAAAAGTCGTCTTCAAATACCACTTCCCATTCTTTCAAAAAGTCAAAAGCCGTGGAGCCTTTGTATTTAAAATATTTTATGAGGTGCGGCAATTTCTTCATCCTTAGATATTCGTTCTGGCGGGCGAATTCTTCGGTTTTTTCCCACTTCTTATTATCTTCCAAATAAGCTTTTCTTTCCTTGAACTCTTTTGAGGCAATAATTTCTTCCAATTCAGTAAATCTCTTTAAATCAAACGATTCAGTAACATCGAGGTAATTTTTGTACAACGACGACTTTTCGAAACCAAGAAAGAATTTAATATCCGAATCGGAGCTCAACTGTTTAAACCGGTTATGCTTTTTATTGGCTTCACTTTTTTCTAACTTTTTGTTGTCCTTTAAAAATGCTTCCCGCTTTTTAAAAGAATCACTTTCAACAAAGGTTTTTAGTTCATAATACCTTATTAACTCCTGACTGTCGGTCGTTTCCCGATAAAGTTTAAGTTTTTTTGACTTTTCAAATCTGAAGTATGACCTTATTTCGCGGTCGTATTTTAAACGTTTAAATTCTTTTTTCTTTTGTTTGTCTTTATCCGGGGTGTTTCCCAATTGAACAAAGTTTTTCAGTTTTTCCGATTGCCCGAATGTTTCATGCCTTTTCAGTAAATCAGATTTATCCAGCTCTTTAAAAGCTTTAATACCAGCCGAATTTTCCAATTTCTGATAATCAATCCAATGTTTTTCTTCAACCGATCCCTTAAAAACCTGCCCCAAAATCTCCTTTTTATCTTTGTCGAACTGTCCTTCTTTTACATATTCAAGAAGTTTATAATATTCAGTTAGTTTCTCAGCCGATTTGAATTTTTTAAACCTTTCCAGTTCCGGGTATCTGGCAATTTTGAAATAATTTTTTATCGTCCGTTTTTTCTTTAATCCATCAAATTCCTTAATTTGATTATGCTCTTTACTACCTTTAAATTGCAGCGCTTCAATCTCAGTTTTTTTCTTTTTAAACTCTTCCGAATTGATTTCCTTTTCCAATTCCAGATATTTTTTTAACTCTTCCGAGCTATCAACTTTTTGAAATCCGAAGTAATCATCCTCAAGGTTTTTACGCTGTTTTTCAACAGTTTCCACCGGTTTTAATTTCCCTAAAAACTGAAGTTTGAAAATCTTAAATGACATAAATTTGCGTTTAGATTTTTGTTTTTCAAAAATAAAAATTAAACCCATTAAATTCTAATTTTAACTGTTTTCCTTTCCAACAATATTATTTCTGCGATTAAACAATTCAGGTTTTAAACATATTTAGGCTGTTTTTTTGTTTTATCAGCGCTTAACTGTTTATATTTTCTTAAACATTGAATTGTCTACTTATCTAATTTTGAATAGTTTTGAACAGAACGAATAATATAAAAATGATACATCAATCGGAACTTATCATAAATAACGATGGTTCAATTTTTCACTTGCACCTGAAACCGGGACAAATTTCGGATAACATTATTCTGGTTGGCGACCCCGACAGAGTTGATACCATTGCTTCGTTCTTTGACAAAATTGATTTTACTTCTCAAAACCGTGAGTTTAAAACCATTTCGGGCTGGTTTAACGGGAAACGCATCACCGTAATTTCAACCGGAATTGGAACCGATAATATTGATATTGTGTTGAATGAACTGGATGCCCTGGCCAATATCGATTTGGAAACACGCACCATCAGAGAAGAACATAAGTCGCTGAATATAGTCAGAATTGGCACTTCAGGAGGGCTTCAAACCGATTTACCCGTGAATTCGTTTGTTGTTTCCGAAAAATCGGTTGGGTTCGATGGAATGTTGAATTTTTATGCCAACCGCGAAAAGTACTGCGATATTGAATTTGAAAAGGCATTTAAAACTTACACCAACTGGAATGATTCGTTGCCCACTTTTTATGTTGTCGATTCATCGGAAAAATTAAGTTCGAAATTTGAAGATGATATTTTTACTCATGGCGTAACAATTTCTGCTCCCGGATTTTACGGTCCACAAGGAAGAGTGCTTCGTTTGCCGCTGGCTTATCCCGATTTAAACCTGCAGATTGAGAAATTCCGCTTTAAACATTATAAAATCACCAATTTCGAAATGGAAAGCTCAGCGATTTACGGCCTTTCGAAAATGCTTGGCCACGAAGCGCTGACTATTTGTTTAATAATTGCCAACCGGGTAGTTTTAACGGCAAACGAAAATTACAGGGATGAAATGAGAAAACTGATTCAAATTGTGTTGGAACGTTTAACAACTGTTTGAAAATGAAGCGCAAACTGGATGCTTTGATTGATTTACTCGACGACCCCGACTTAACGGTTTTTGAGCTGGTTCAGAATGAGTTGTTGAAAGAAACTGATAAAATAATTCCTGCGCTTGAAAAAAAATGGGAATCAAGTTTTGATGGCAACTGCCAGGAACGGATTGAGAATATTATTCAAAACCTTCAGTTTAAGGAAACAGCGCGATTGCTGCAGGAGTGGCTGGTTACAGATTCTGATGAGCGTGATCTTTTATCAGGTTTTCTGATTATCGACCGGTTTCAATACCCCGATTTGAACCCTATGAATATTCAGGCTAAACTCGAAAATATCAGGAAAAAGATTTGGCTTGAATTAAATAACTCGTTGACTTTACTGGAAAAAACAACCATTCTGAATCATTTTCTTTTCAATATCAATGAATTTTCAATCAATTTTAAAAATATTCATTCACCCCAAAACTGCTTTTTAAATCAATTGATCGATAACAAAAAAGGAAACCCGGTTTCGTTGGGTATTTTATACACCATCATCGCGCGCCAACTCGATCTGCCCGCCCAGTTTATCGACTTTCCCAAAAATCCGCTGGTGGCAATTGTTGATGCTAAACTTGCACGTAAAGTGCATGGAAACAATGCTAAATCTGATGTCCTGTTTTATATTAATCCCTCAAATAAAGGTTCAATCACAAGCATCAAAGAAATCGAATATCATTTACGCACCAACAATTATCAGCCAATACATCGTTATACCGAGCCAAAATCGGATATTTATTTCATCAAATTGCTAATCGAAACGCTTGAACTTTCTTACCAATCGGTGAATTTTATTGACAAGAAAGAACGCATTCAAAAGTTACTACAACTTTTTTAATTTTTATTTTGCGTAACTAACAGCGCGTGTTTCCCTGATTACGGTTATTTTAATCTGGCCCGGATAAGTCATTTCATCCTGAATTTTTTTAGAAATATCATAAGATAGTTGTTCTGTATCCTGGTCGGTTAGTTTGTCCGCGCCAACAATTACCCGAAGTTCGCGGCCTGCCTGAATGGCGTAAGTTTTCATCACACCAGGGTACGAAAGCGCCAAATCTTCAAGGTCTTTCAATCGTTTAATGTACGATTCCACGATTTCGCGGCGGGCGCCTGGTCTTGCACCCGAAATGGCATCGCAAACCTGAATAATCGGTGCCAGTAAAGTTTGCATTTCAACTTCATCATGGTGAGCGCCAATGGCATTGCAAATGTCTGGTTTTTCCTTGTATTTCTCGGCCAGTTTCATACCCAGAATTGCATGTGGTAATTCCGGTTCGTCATCGGGTACTTTTCCAATATCGTGCAGTAATCCGGCACGTTTGGCTTTCTTTACATTTAACCCCAGTTCGGCAGCCATAATTGCTGATAAATTAGCTACTTCGCGCGAATGCTGTAACAGGTTTTGTCCATAAGACGAGCGGTATTTCATTTTTCCAATTAACCTGATTAATTCGGGGTGTAACCCGTGAACTCCCAAGTCGATTGTAGTGCGTTTCCCGGTTTCAATAATTTCTTCCTCGATCTGCTTTTTCACTTTGCTGACCACCTCTTCGATTCGGGCCGGATGAATTCTGCCATCTGTCACCAACTGGTGCAGCGCCAGCCTTGCAATTTCTCGGCGAACCGGGTCAAATGCCGAAAGTACAATCGCTTCGGGCGTATCGTCAACTACAATTTCAACTCCTGTGGCAGCTTCCAGTGCGCGAATGTTTCTGCCTTCACGACCAATAATGCGGCCTTTAATTTCATCGCTTTCAATATGGAAAATGGTTACGGCATTCTCAATGGCTGTTTCGGTGGCAACCCGTTGAATAGATTTTACAACTATTTTTTTGGCTTCCTTGTTTGCAGTGAGTTTTGCCTCTTCCATAATTTCGTTGATGTACGAAATGGCTTCCGATTTGGCTTCCTCCTGCAACGATTCCACCAGTTGAGCTTTTGCCTCTTCGGCTGATAAACCTGAAATTTGTTCCAATTTGTCGAGGTGTTGACGGTGCATTTTTTCGAGTTCCTCCGTCCTGTTTTCAACCCTTTGCAACTGAGCGGTTAAATTCTCTTTAATGATTTCAACTTCTCTTTTGTTGATTTCATAATCCTTAACCTTTTTCTGTAACTCGTCACGACGCTGGTTTAACTGGTTATCTCTTTGCTTCAACCGGTTATCAAACTCATTGAGGTCGGCACTTTTTTCAATAATGTATTTTTCATGGTCCGACTTCAGTTGCAGAAATTTCTCTTTGGCCTGTAAAATTTTATCCTTTTTAATCACCTCGCCTTCGGCCTGGGCTTCCGAAACAATTTTCATTTTTTTTGTATTCAGCGCTTTATTCCATATTAGATATGCCAAAGCGCCGCCGCCTAAAAAGCCGGCTGCAAAACCCATCAATAATTCTATCATACTCATTTAAAATTTTTAATCTGTTAATAAAAAACCCGTAAAAAGTATTGTAAAACACACTTTTACAATACTTTATACGGGTATCGATAAATATAATCTCGTTTGCCAACTAATCTACTTCTTTCCTTTTTCTTTCAAAAAATCAGAAATATCGTCGTTTAAGTTTTTTAGTTCTTCAATGAAAAGAGTTTTGTCGTTGCGATGCTCCAGCTCCGAGTTGCTTAATGCAATCTGAAATGCCGCCATCGCTATAATATCTTTTGAGTCCTGTTCACTAAACTGTTCGCGGTACTTGCGTACAATTTCGTTTACTTTTTTTGCAGCCGTTCTGTATCTCTCTTCATCTTCAAAATTGATGGTTAAAGGGTAACTCTTACCATCAATATTAATATTTATTCTGAGTTTCTTCTTGTCCACCAGCCATTACTTATTGAGTAATGCAATACATTTGTCAATTTCCCGTATCAATTTATTTATTTTTTGCTTGGCTTCCCTGTTCTCATCAACACCCGATAAAATATGGGTTGCCAAACGCAATTGTTCAATTTTCTGATTGAGTCCCAACTTTTCCTTCTTTAACAATTCAATCTCGTGTTTTAAGTTTAACACGTTCTTTTCCAGCATTTTTTTATCGTTTTCAACATCTGCAAACGCTTCAAAAAACTGCTGTACATTTATTTTTAAATTATTCAGAAGGATTTGCTCTTCCTCAGTCATCGTAGCTGCATTTCATGGGCAAAGTTAATATTTTTAGCCTATTGTAAAAGTGTTTCAAAAATATTGAACGAAATATTACAAACACCCGCCTGTTAAATAAACCGGAAAGGTTAAATTTACCCGTTTTTCAAAATAAAGTAACTACAAATATGAAGAAGTTTTTTTTGTTTCCGGCGATGGTTTTTGCATCGTTTTTTGTAAACGCCCAGGAGATTTATTATGCTGATCCGGTAAAAATTCCAATACTCTTAAGTGGAAGTTTTGGCGAGTTGCGCAACAATCATTTCCATTCGGGAATCGACATAAAAACACAGGGACGTGCAGATATTCCGGTATTTTCGGTTGCCGATGGCTATATTTCGCGAATTGCAATTTCTCCAACCGGATATGGGAATGTGATTTACATTAACCACGATAATGGAACAACCTCTGTTTACGGACATTTAAACCAGTTCAGGCCTGATATTCAGAATTACATCAGAAATATTCAATACGAACAGAAATCATTTCAGGCGGATGTTCCGGTTTTGCCCGGTATTTTTCCGGTAGCTAAAAACGAAAAATTTGCGCTTAGCGGTAATTCAGGAAGTTCAGACGGCCCTCACCTGCATTTCGAATTGAGGAATACAAAAACTGAAGAACCGGTAAATCCGCTGAAACTTGGTTTTTATTTTGTAAAAGACAATACTCCACCAACCATTTATTCAGTTCAGATTATGCCACTTACGCAAGAATCGCATGTGAACTTTTCGGGCAAAAAAGTGATTTATGATGTAGAACAGGTTGACGGAAAATACCGGATTAAGAACAATCCAATTATTCCGGTTTACGGTAAAATCGGGTTTGCGGTTGAAGCCAATGATTTTATGAATGGCTCTGCAAACAAATGCGGAATTAGCTCAATGGAACTGATCATTAATGGCATTGTTTATTCTGTTTTCGAAATCAACCGTTTCTCGTTTGCTGAATCGAGATTTATCAACAGTTACATTGATTACGAGGAGTTTTCAAACTCAGGCCGCAGGTTTCAGAAAACATTTATTGAACCTTGCAATAAACTCCGAAATTTTGACTTTACAGAAAATAACGGGATTTTCGACCCCGGTTTCGAAGGCGTACATACGGTAAAAATTGAGCTGAAAGATTCGAAAGGAAACAGCGCAGTGCTTGAATTTTCGGTGGAAGGCAAATACCGCGAGATGTCTGAAGTAAAAGAGGATTTTTCATCGGTTTTTGTTTGCGGTCAACCCAACCTGCTGAAAACCGATGAATTCAGCGTTGAACTTCCGGAAGATGCTTTGTATAAAAACCTCCTTGTACAGTATCAGGTAAAAGAAGCTGCAAAAGGATATTTTTCTGCGGTTCATCAGATTCATAATAAAACCGTTCCGTTGCACAATAGCGCTACGATTTCAATAAAAACAAAAGATTTGCCCGAATCGCTGACTGAAAAGGCTTTACTTGTAAACATCAATCCCGAAAACGGGAAGTTTTCATCTGCCGGAGGAAAATACGAAAACGGCTGGATTGTTGCAGATATCAGGACTTTCGGGAATTATGCCGTTCGCGTTGATACAGTTCCGCCAACCATTTTACCACTCAGTATTACCAATAAAACCACTCTTACCGAACCCGAAAAAATAAGGTTTGAAATTAAAGATGACCTTGCAGGGATTGGAACCATTGAAGGATTGATTGACGGTAAATGGGCGCTGTTTGAATACGATGCAAAAAACAACCTGATCACCCATTATTTTGACCCTGCGCGTTTTGAAATGAACAAGCAACACAGTTTTAAACTCACTGTAACCGATAACCGGGGAAACAGTTCGGTTTATGAAGCCACTTTCCAAAAATAGAATCAAAGCTGTCGGACTGATGTCGGGCACTTCGCTCGACGGGCTGGATTTGGTTGCTACGGAATTTTGGCAAATTGAAGAAAAATGGCAATTCAAAATCGAAGCCGCTGAAACCCTTGAATATTCAAACGAATGGAAAACCCGGCTGAAAAATGCACCGGAACTTTCAGGAGTGGAACTGATTCAACTGCATACCGAATACGGCCGGTTTTTAGGTTACGAAACAAAGCGGTTTTTTACTGAAAACAATTTCGAACCCGACCTGATTGCTTCTCATGGCCATACCATTTTTCACCAGCCCGAAAAAGGATTTACCTTTCAGGCGGGCAGTGTTTTTGAAATTGCCGCGGTTACCGGAGTTACCACCGTTGCCGATTTCCGTTCGGGCGATGTGGGATTGGGCGGACAAGGCGCCCCACTGGTCCCTGTGGGCGATCGGCTTTTATTTTCAGAATACGAATTCTGCCTGAATTTGGGCGGCTTCGCCAATATTTCGTTTGAAAAAGACGAGAAACGGATTGCTTTCGACTTATGTCCGGTGAATATTGTACTGAACCATTTTGCTGAAAAACAGGGATTTTCCTTCGACAAAAACGGCGATTTAGGCCGGAAAGGGAAAGTAAATCAGGAACTGCTCTTGAAACTCAATCAACTTGATTTTTACCGGAAAACAGCACCAAAATCGCTTGGACGCGAATGGGTGGAACAGGTTTTCATGCCGGTTTTAAACGATTTTGAAATTACAGATGAAGATAAATTGCGCACTGTTTACGAACATATTGCAAAGCAGATTTCAGGTAGAGGCGAAGGCGGAGGCGGAGAAGAAGAAGGACAAGGCGAAGGCAGAGGCAAAGGAAGAATGCTGGTTACAGGTGGTGGGGCTTTTAATGCATTTTTAATAGAATTAATTTCGGGAAAAACTCCGGTTGAACTGGTAATTCCTGCAAACGAAATCATCAATTTTAAAGAAGCGCTGATTTTTGCTTTTCTGGGCGTTCGGAAAATCAGGGGCGAAATTAACTGTCTGGCATCGGTAACGGGGGCAAAATGTGATAGCATTGTTGGTTTAATTTATGAATATATCAATAAGTGTAGTTAAGCATAGTCGTTATTTTATTTTCTCATCGATTAATGCTTTTAAAGGGCTAAAAAACCGCAACAGCAAACTTGATTCATCTGTTAAAATTTCTGCATCACCCATTAATTGTTGGGTATTAACCAATGTATCACCATAAGTTGAAATGAGACCTTTCGAAAGGAAAACATCAGCACTAAAATACATTTCATTGGGAATGGTAGAGATTTTATCCATTTCACCTACAATCATACCAAACTCGTTATAAGGATAATTATGTAATTTGATGTTTACCCTTTGACCTTTTTTTACTTTTCCTGATTTTTGTACAGGGAATTTCAGTCTTGCTTTTACCAAACTTGAATCAGCAGGGACAACCGAGAATACGACATCCCCTGCTTTTATATTCTGGTTTTTAGTCCAAATAATGGTAAAGGTCGCAAAACCTTTTACCGGCGAACTCAATAAATAGAAATTCTTCCATGAATCAATATTCGCTTTCAAGAGTTGTATCGAACGCAGCATCTTTGACTGAATTTGATCATATTCAATCTCATTCCTTAATCTTTTTATGTTTAATTCGTTTTTCGTTTGCGTACTAACAAAACGGCTATTAACTAAATTCATTTCCAAATCGGCCAAATTTGCTTTAAATTGAAGAATATTTTGGCTGCTCGCTTCTAATTCACTTTGAGATATTCCTCCCTTTAAATACATTGAAGAATCCCTATTGTGTTTATTATTGCTTAGAATAAATTGTTTATCAAGCAAATATTTTTTGTACTGAAGTTTCTCCAGAACTTCTTCCTGGTTTTTCAATTTCTTAATAAGTGCATCCATCTCTTCGGAAAACAAACCTGAGTTAACAAAACTATAAAGATCAGTATACGCCAACAAAAACTCAAAATAAAATGACTGTAATTCACCTAAATCCATATTTTTCTTAAAGGATTCCGGGATTGGAAGTTTTTCAAAATGTTTTGAAACAAAAAGCGAATCAATATTATGCAAATACTGTTCAATAATTCTGACTTCAAAAAGATTGATTGTTGATTCTATTAAAACCACAATTTCGTTTTCCTCAACAAGCTGGCCTTCTTTTATGAAAATACTATCAATTTTCCCATTTGTTTTGGCGATGCAATGTGCTGGTGGATTTATTGTTGTAATTTCGGCCAACGCAGGAACAACGTCAGGAATTTTAATAAAACCAGATGCTATTATAATAATTACTAAAATCACAAAAAACAAGGATACCCCCCATCTCAATATCCATGCTGGACGATAGTTATATATTTTTTCGCGATATGATTGCCTTAATTGTAAATTCGACATAATAATTAGTCCAATTCAAGTTGGTTTTTTACAAGATGATAATATATTCCTTTTTGTGAAATCAGCCAGGAATGATTTCCCTGCTCAACAATCCTTCCACTATCAAGCACTATGATATTATCGGCATTTTTCACAGTACTTAACCTGTGGGCAATTACAACAGCAGTTTTACCTTTCAATATATTTTCCAGACTTTTTGAAATGTATTTTTCGTTATTTGCATCGAGTGCATTGGTAGCTTCGTCAAGAAAAAGAAAATCGGGATCTTTATAAATAGCCCTGGCTATTAAAAGCCTTTGTTTTTGTCCCTGGCTTAATCCTGAACCATTGGTGCCCAATGGAGTATATAATTTTAATGGACGCTGCTCAATAAAACCTTCAATGTTGGTAAATCGTATCGCTTTTAGTAACTGTTTTTTATCTATTTCAGATTCTTCATCTTCAAGGGTTATATTATATAAAATAGTGTCGTTAAAAAGCTTACCATCCTGAAGTACAGCCCCGCAACTTTTTCTCCACTTATAAAGTTCAATATTTTCAATGGGTACACCGCCAATCTCAATTTCACCTTCTGTTGGTTCGTAAAACCGCATTAGCAACTTAATCAAAGTTGTTTTCCCGCTTCCGCTTTCACCAACAATGGCAGTTATTTTTCCTTCAGGTATTGTTAAATTTATTTTTGTCAACACTTTATTTAGATTAGGGTTATAACTAAAACTAAGATTTTTGATTTCAATAGATTTTTCAGACGGAACATTCATATTTGCCCTTGACTTTTCAGGCACTTCATCCAAAATTACTTCGTTCACCCGTTTTAAACTTATCCGGGCGAATTGCAGGGAATGAACATAACCAATCATTGCGGTTATTGGCGCAGATAACTGACCGAGTATATACTGTGCAGCCATCATCATTCCCAGGGTCATTACTCCGTTAACTACATTTACAGCAGCTATCCAGGTTATAAAAATACCTTGTAACTGCATAATAAACATTGCACCTGTTGCTTCAACCTGGTCAAGGTTCATATTCTTTACCCGCAGCCCATAAATATTATACCTGCTGAATTCCCATTTCCAGCGTCGGCGGTTACCGATATTGTTCACTTTTATTTCCTCAACATTTTCAAGCAATTCAAGTAAATCGTTTTGGTTAGTAGTTCGTAAATCAAATAGCATATTGTCAAGCTTTTTCCTGCGTTTTAAGAACAAGAATATCCATCCAGTGTAAAGTGCATTACCAATCATAAACACAATAAACATATTTGCCTCGTAATAAAGCATTAGTAAACTGTAGATTATTATGAGCAAAATGTTTATAAAAATCCCAAGAAAAGTACTCATCATAAAAGACTGGATTCGCCCGTGATCACCAATGCGGGTAAGTAAATCGCTCACCATTTTGCGTTCAAAAAATTCGATGGGCAAACGTAAAGTCTTTCGCAGAAAATCGCTCACCATGCTCATGTTAACCCTTTCTGAGACATATAGCATTATGCGGCTTTGTATAAATCCCGATGCCATTGAACTGATTGCAAGGATTAGACCTGCTACCAGCATGGTATTTATAAAACTAATATTGCCTCCGCCGATACCAAAATCGACCATAGCTTGTGAAATAAACGGGGAGAGAAGACCTATAAGAATTCCGGCTACCATTCCCACAATTACCTGTACCAAATATTTACGATACGGCTTCAGGTATTTCATAAAATGTCCAAACGAAGCTTTTGTTTCGTTATCATTGATCTCAAAAAATTCCGGTGTAGTCTCCAAAACCAAAACAGCTCCAATGCCGCCAGACATTTCCCACGCCTCACAAAACTCTTTGTGCGAATAACTAATCAATCCTTGTGCCGGATCGGAAACATATACTTTCTTACGGGTTACTTTATACACAACAATAAAATGTTTTTGTTTCCAATGCACAACCACAGGCAGGGGCATTTTGTAACGCAAATCTTCAAACATAATTTTTATGGCTAACGTTCGAAAACCAATATCTTCGGCAGCCCTTCCAATATCGAAAAGCGAAACACCTTCGCGGGTTATGTAACAACGGTCGCGCAAAAACTTTAACGAAAAATTCTTTTTATAATATTTCGAAATAATTTTGAGGCACGCCGGGCCACAGTCCATTTGATCGTGCTGAATGTAGATGGGAAAGTTAATTATCATTTTTAGGGCTTTCAATGGCTTATGTCTTTTTTTGAAATATTGAAGTTTTTATTACCTTCCTGAAAGGTTGCAAACTTCATTAATAGTAGCCAAATACTTACCGCTCCTATGAAAAATATTGGAATGTACCAAAGAGATATTAAAACATCACATAGTTGCTCCCTGAAAAAAGAGAAGAACAAATCAAAAAAATTCCATAAAGAATGATAAACAATGGCCAATACCAGCGAATTACTTTTAATATATATGTATGAAGCAATAATACTTAATAAAATAAGTCCCAGAAAACTAGACTTGAAATGTAATACCCCAAATACAAAAGAGAGGATTAATATTACCTTCGTTGGATTATAATTTTGAATTAGCCTACTTAATAATAATTCTCTCCAAAATATTTCCTCCAAAATTGGGGCTATTACACAACCAAAAATTACATATTGTAAGTTTTGGTGGTATGTATAATTATTGCCTGATAGATGGACATTACCTTGTAAAGAGAATACCGAATTTATATAAACTACTGGGAAAACGAAAATTAAAAATGTTACAATAGAAAATATGGCAATAATTGCAACAAGGCCAACTTCCTTACCCTTTGGTTTGTCTATCCTATTCTTAAGTTTTATATCAAAACTCTTTAATAGAAATACAATAAATAAGGTAAATATAATTGAAAAAATAAGCCGGCTTACCCAATAATGATAACCATAAAAAGGAACAATTACATATTGATATAATAATTCTGCACTAAGCATAAGTAATTGAAAAGCAATAACAATTACTGATGCAAGTTTAACTTTAAGTTGGTAATTATTCATTATTTCATTTTGATTCATAAATTATCCAAACGAAGAATTATTTTTTTTCAAGAAACACAGCACAGTTTATTTAAATTGCATACTTAAATAAATGTATAGAATAAATCTGTGCATAAAATCAACTTTAAATAAATAAGTGCCGTATTTCTATGTTGTAGTATTTTAAACACCAATGTTATTGACCATAATAAATTGTGTCTCTGCTAATACAATTATCATGCCTACCAAAATAATGTTCAACTGCCCACCAGGCCTCTAATAAGGACTGAGGGCCAAAATTTCCTCCCCCATGTTGACCATATGTTTCCATATCGCAAACACCACAGGTTTCAACGATATAGTATGTAGAACCGCTCCCTGGAGAACTGCAACCAGAGGATACTGAATTAGTAATAGGATTATAAATACAACCATCTGGTAGTGAAGTCCCATATCTAGCCTGATATTCAGCCGCACCATCATTTCCCCCTTTCAATTCCATTTGTTCCCTACCATCTATTACGGGGAATTCATTCATTTTACTAATGCTTAATTTTTTAAGTTTTTCCATTATCAAAATACTTAGTGATTTATTTATTCTTTCAGATTTCCACTACGCAGGGAACCAGAACCATGCGGGGTTTTAGCGCGAGGCTTCTCTGCCCCGGTTAAAGCAAAAAGCTGTATTAGCTTTAACTCAAATATTGTTTATCTTTGCCGGCAACTGCATTTAGGTGTAGTTTATCCATGTTAAGACCGGGGTAAGGTGGCAGGCCTGCCCCGGTTTATTTTAGTTATTATAAGTTTCTTTTTCATTATCTTTCCTAAAAAATGTTAATAACATTATACTAACCATGATACATAGCAAAAGTGATATTCCCATTATTGATATATATTTATTTTCTAATTTTGTAGTCTGTATAACAGTAAGTTGAGATAACAAGTTAATAATAACATGTAAGAGAATCGGGATGATTAGTGATTTTGTTTTCCAAAATGAGTAACTAAACAACAAACCGTAAATTATTAAATAACCAATACCTGTAAATCGTAAATGGACAACTGCAAAAATTAAACTTGTGAAAATCAAAGAAACAAAAACTGAATACCGTCTAAGCATTAATTTTAATAGAAATCCTCTAAAAATTATCTCTTCTGCTACTGGGACTGCAAAAACCATGAATATAAAATAGGTTATGGATTCAATATTTGAATGTAATATCCTTTCTAAACTAAACTTATAAACTGAAAATTCACCTGATAATAAACGCACAAAATATTCTTTTAGGTCAACAAAAGGAAGACTGAGAAAAAAAACTGAAATTGAAATTAATATTAACAATATTAGTGATGATATTTTAACATTACACCACCATTCTATTTTTATTTCTAATCTTCTATATAAATAAATAATTAGAGAAATATCTATTATTAACGAACACAAAAGATGAGTTAAATTATATCCATCTGTTACTTCTATTTGTTTATATATTTTTATTAAAAATACGGCTAAAGCAAATAATATCAACTTTAATATGACAGCTATAATTATTGCTATTATTGTAACCCTTAAATTATTTCTATTTTTCATTTCATTTTATCAAAGGAATGCTCAAAAGAGCATTCCAATTTTTATATTGGATACTAAATGTTAGGTTACCATCCATTAATCCAACGTACAATTGTTTGTGTTATTGGACCTTGATAAGGCCCTCCATTGCCACCATAAAAATTATTCATTCTGTTATATCTCTCATAATCTGATTCTCCAATATATGTCGTACCTGGAGGATAGTTTTGAGAAATATTATCTGCTATTGAATAACAAGTATCAGTATCTGGATTATATCCAGTATCTCCGGGAAGATAAGAACCATAATTATTGTAATACTCTTGCCATCCAAATGCAGAAGTCCCACCAATAATCTCTTTTGATTCTGAATTCGAAATCACCGGGAACTCGTTCATTTTGTTTATACTTAATTTTTTAAGTTTTTCCATTATCAAAATATTTAGTGATTTATTTTTTCTTTCAGATTTCCACTTCGCAGGGAACCAGAACCATGCGGGGTTTCAGTGCGAGGCTTCTCTGCCCCGGTTAAAGCTAATGGTTGTATTAGCTTTAACTCAAATATTGTTTATCTTTGCCGGCAATTGCATTTAGGTGTAGTTTATCCATGTTAAGACCGGGGTTAGGTGGCAGGCCTGCCCCGGTTTGTTTTAAATTTATTTTTTGCAGATTCTCTATATTCTTTGAATCTTCGTCTAATAAATAATCATATGATTCGAAATCGCTATCAATATCTTCCCTTAAATACATATCATATTTCAATTTCCTTTTTTTCTTTGCAATAGTAGAATAATCCAATACAAGTATCTTTTCAACCATTTGGTTTGAATAATAAGGGGACTGTGCAAAATGCAATTTCCTTTTAAAGGAATTAATTTGCATTCGTCCCTCTATCCTGAACATTCGGTAAACTTTGCTTATTCCGTTTATGGAAAATGGCAACTTTTTGTAGTAGTGATTCTTACTATTCCATAACTGCACTCTTTGAAAAAGAACCGTCTTAATGTTTTGCTTATTTACAAAATGGTTAAACCCCACGTACCGTTCATCAAATCTTTCATCAATGTCCATAAAACAAAACCAGTCAGATTTTAAAAACGATGCAATATCAAGCAATATATTCCGGTTTTGCAGGTCGTTAAACTCTGTTCTTACTTTTTTTACCTTGAGCAGAAGTTTTTCGTGGTTGGCAAGTTTCCATGTATTATCGGTGCTGCCATCATCTAAAAGAATTATACCATCAAAATATTTGGCCATGTCTTCCAGAAAACCGCTCATAAATTCGCTTTCGTTCCATGCCTGGCACAAAATGAGTTTTTGGTATTTATTCCGGAAAATTTCGGCATCTTTAATTTCGTATTCTACAAAACCATCCAGATATTTTCTGCATAATTCTTCTGAATAAATATTGTTTTCCCAATCGTAAATTATCTTGTTAAAATCGGTACCCCAATTATCATCGTTTACAATAGCTTTTTCGGCGTAAAAGAATTTTTTAAGTTGTTTACCCGAAAAATAAAGTCCTTTTACAGGCCGTTTAGCAAGTTCTTCCTTCGTTTCGCGGTGTAACGATTTAGCTTCTTCCACTACCAGTTTTTTAACTCCAATCAAATCGAGCCTTCGTAAAATGTCATCGTCTTCACCTCCCCAGGTTAAAAAGGTTTCGTCGTAACCGTTTACTTCCAGTAGATATTTCCTTTCTACCATCAGTCCGCCATAATCCATATAATTTAACCGGTTTATGTTTTCGTTGTTAACCACCTCGTTTTCTTCAATAAAAGCAAGGGTGCCAACGGTATAGTGCTTTGGATAATCTTCCAATAATTCGCGCATTTGCAAAATAATGTCTGTAAAAAACTCCTTTTCGGGGTCGGAAACCAAAACATATTTTTTTGTTGCGTGGCGAATTCCAACATTAATTACTGGTGACGGATTTCTTGAAGGGTGGATATTTTCATTTACAATCACCTTCCAGTTTATAAAAGGGTATTGTTTTATTAATTCAATTACACCATCTTTTTCAGTTGGTTCATCCATCACAATAATGACTTCAATTCCATTGCGTTGAAAATATTTTGCATTGACCTTAATAACTTTTGTAAACTGGGCCAAACGTTTATAAAAAGGCATTACCACACTCAACCCGAAATTATGGATTACACTTTCGTGAAATTGCTGAACCTGACGAGGTGTTAATTTATTCTTCATAAATGTCGAGGATTTTTTCGTTTACCAGTTCGGCAACAAATGCATTAAACTCTTCAGGTTCACTGGTATATTCACTGTGCTCTAATGCAATACCAACAGTGCAAGGTTCTTTAAATAAACCTATTATATCTGTTTCTTCTTTTTCAAGGTTTGCATAAATTTGCCGGGTTGCTTTATTTACAAGCAAATATTTTTCTTTTGTTGCCTGCGCGATAGCAAAAAAACCTGATATTGTTAATTTGGTTGCAGTAAAATTTTTTTCAATGTTTTGATGTTTTTCTGCCACTGTCTGGATCATCTGCATAAAAAGCATTTCGTTTTCTTTTTTTTCGCTTTGTAATAAATTATAGTTTGCTATTAACAGTTCCTTGTATTTCTGCTCATCCCAATCCAATATATCCAATATACTATCCCAAATTACCCGTTCCGGTATGTATTCATTTAATTCACCACCGAGTCTTCCTAAAAAGCCATTTTTTATGCGTGACATAAAATTATTTGGTGTCACAATGCCACCAAATCCCCTTTCTCCAATAATTATGCACGGTTTACATTGCCCAATTGCATTTTGTATAATATTGCCATTCCCCAGAACAATATCCGATTTAGCAATTTCATCATCCAGGTTTATCGTTTCCAAGTTCTTAATTGTGAGATGTGAACTATAGATAGAAGGAAATTTATCTCCATCAATAATTATTATGATTTGCATTTTGACCCAAAGATTAAAAATTGGAATCAGTTGTAATACATAAGGATATCGACTTTCCCTTTCTTCAATATGAACCAGCAATTTAAGGTTTTGAATTTTGGGCTTTGTAAATTCGGGAACTTCCCTTAATTCATCTATAAGATGCAGCGGATTTACCAGTGTTTTTGGCAAAAGAAAATCAGCTTTTTTTCCAAAATTATTGATTAAAAAAACTTTTGAAATTAAACTTAATTCATCTGGAAACTGAAATGCTATTTCATTTGCATTTATCAAGTAAATGAGAGGCAATTTTTCACGGGATGCGAATTTATCAATTGTTTTTAGTGCATTTTTATTGAATGCTATTATCAAGTTATAACATTTCTCTTTTAAATAATCAACACTAAAAGCAGAAATAAAGTCAGACTTAAAAGTATTGTTTTCTATTACCATTAATTCAACATTCCAATTAAATGTTTTGAATAATTCAACTATTAATTTAGATTGTAACTTATGTAAGTTGTTTTGAATTTCGACAACAAAAAGAGTCTTCATTTAAATAATTTTGGGCCGGCCAACATTAGACGGGGGGTATTATGCCTTAAACTTAACATTTCAATTTTGTTTTAACAATATGTTATGAAACATTAAGCATCGCAAATCCTTTGGAAAGCAGAGAGAGAGAGAGAGAGAGAGAGAGAGAGAGATGTTATTAAACATAAACACAACAGGGTTACCTTTTGTGCGAAAATAGATTTTATGTGCTGGACTTTTTTTAAACCCACATTTGATGAAAATAATTTAAATTGGTATTGTTTATTTGTCAAAGAGATCTCAACTTAAAAGAAGCGCTGATTTTTGCATTTCTGGGCGTGTTGAAAATCCGGGGCGAAATTAACTGTCTGGCATCGGTATCTGGAGCAAAATGTGATAGTTCGGTGGGAATTATGTATTTTAGCATTAATTTTTAAAATCATTTTGTAATGAAGATTTCGGAAACAAAAATTTTACACCTTCCAATCCTGGTAGAACAGGATGAAGATAATTTTTACATTGTTAGTTGCCCGGTATTTAAAGGATGTCATTCTTATGGTTCTACCATCGATGAGGCATTAAAAAACATTAGGGAAGTAGTTGAAATTTGCATTGAAGAAGAAAAAGAAAAGACTGGGGAGATTAACCGCTTTGTAGGTTTCAGGGAAATGCAGGTTACAATTAAAAACGCTGCGGTTTAACTTTTTCAATTATGCCACAATTACCTGTTATTTCCGGAAAGGAGTTTTTGAAAGTTCTACAGGCCATTGGCTTTGTTGTTGTTCGAATAAATGGATCTCACTACCGATTAAAACACCTTGACGGCAGGATTACAACAATCCCGGTTCAC
>Ga0100402_1001597_pt1 | contig 26169 bp, 20 predicted proteins | sample CryGeyme20150102_FD_80419 | JGI IMG/M metagenome (GOLD analysis project Ga0100402, IMG submission 80419) | Groundwater microbial communities from Crystal Geyser aquifers in Utah, USA - Crystal Geyser metaG 2015-0102 | ecosystem: Environmental > Aquatic > Deep subsurface > Groundwater | place...
GACGTGGAGGAACCAGCTCAGTCTCTATTTTGAAATTAAATCAGAAAACTATTTATCTAAAGCGCCAACAGAATCATTACTGTAAAGATAGCAATAAACCCTGGTGTAAAATTCCTACGTTATATCGTGAGTTTAAAAATTTGGTCGCACTGTCGAAAACTAGCATTAATACTGCACAATGGGTTTTTTATTTGCAAAATAAAGATAAATCAATGTTAGCAGTAGAAGAAATACCAGAAGCTGTTGATTTGATTCAATTTTACAAAACGTGTCCCCAAAAAATCAATCAAGCATTAGATATCGTCGCAACAGCTATCGCCGACTTGCATCGATATCATTGGCAGCACACTGCTTTATATCCTAAGCATATATTAATTGAACCAAATTCTCTACGGGTGAGTTTTATTGATTTAGAAGGTATGCGCAAGCGATGGTTGTTATCTTCAGTAATATTACGAGATTTAGATACTTTGAATCGTCATTTTCAAGAGTTATCAACAGAGAGACGAAGCCGATTTTTAAAAAATTATTTAAGACAGCTGGGAATAACTCACCAATTTAGGAAATTATTTGATAAATTATGCAAAAAATATCACCTCAAAGTTGCCAAACAAAAATTTTAACTTTTAACCATTTGATGCGAGCAAATTATGAGCTTGCAGGCCCTTTTTTATTAAAGTGTCCTAAAAATGATTTTCTAATCATTAGAGTATTGCGCCATTTGCCCGGTAGTCGGCTGACCGCATTAATTGATATTGAGGGGCAGGAAGTACTTTTAAAATTATTTTATGGGGGATTTTTAAAGCATATAAGACACGCTTGGAGAGAGGGATCAGGTTATCGTAAATTAGCAACAAATAATTTTCTCACACCTAAATTGCAAAACCTTCAGTACCATGCTCAATATGCGTATGCTATGTTTGATTATTTGAGTCAAGCTGAAGTTTTTCAAGACTGCTGGTTAAGCTCAAGCTTTCAAAAGCAACATCTGTTATTAATTGAGTTAGTCAAGTTTATGGCTCGTATGCACATGGCCGGTCTCATGCACCGTGATTTACATTTTAAGAATTTTTTGATTGATAAAGGTCAATTGTATGTGATTGATATGGCTGCAATCATGGGGCATGGTAAACCGGCGTTATCTAAAACAAAAAGCATACAAAATATTGGCTTGCTATTTGCGCAAATCAAACGTCATCAAAAATCATTACTTGAAGTACTATTTAATACATACCTCAAACATCGCAATTGGACTGCATTAAGTAAAAAACACCTGTTACAACAACGTTGGGAGCACGAAACAAAAGTCTTAAAGCGAACTATGCGTAACTGCTCAGATTATCATAAATCAAATAGCTTTTTCTGGGCTATGATCGTAGTTCGTGCAACACTCACAATAAATAACCAACAACTTTTGCAGGGTTTATTACTTGATAACAATCATCAGCCAAAACGCTACTTTAAACAAGGGAACAGCACTACCCTTTGGCAGAGCCATTTAGGGGTGCAGAAGATTATTATTAAGCGTTATAACATTAAGCATTTTTGGCACGCAATGAAGCGAGCTTTGCGACCATCGAGAGCGGCAAATAGCTGGCGTTTCGGCCATTTTTTGCAATACCAAGCAATTGCTACACCAATGCCCATAGCTTTTGCTGAGAAGCGTTTCGGTTGGTTACGAGGACAGGCTTACTTAATCTATCAATATCAAAGTGGCGTTAACTTGGCTGAATATTTACAGAATTATGACGCAAAAGATGATCAGTGGCAGTTGATCATCCGACAGGTGGTCTTACTTCTCAGGCGCTTAGCAGATGCTCAACTGATTCACGGTGATTTAAAAGCTACAAATTTTTTGGTCGAAGAGCAATGTGTTTATATGCTTGATTTAGACTCTATGACTAGAATTTCTTCTCTACGCCGATGGAAGCGTAAATGGCAAAAAGAAAGAAAACGATTCCTAGCAAATTTTGTTGAAGATGATAAGATTAGGGCCTATTGTTTAGAGGCATTGCAGCAGGTTGATTTATAATGAAAATTCTAGGATTGTCAGGGGCAGTATTTCATGACGCTTCAGCAGCTTTAGTCGTTGATGGCGAGATAAAAGCTGCTGTAGAAGAAGAGCGCTTTAGTCGGGATAAGCACGCAAAGGGTCAGTTTCCCTTACAAGCAGCTGCTTGGTGCTTACAAGATGCTGGAGTTAAATCATGTGAAATCGATGCGGTTGCTTTTCCTTACGCGCCCATTAGCCTCACTTCTCCTGCACGGTGGCATTATGCAAAACGTCATTGGTATGCGCCAGATAGAGCTTTAGATGCACTGTTGAATGGTAATCGTCGGTATCGACGCAACCACAAACGTGCCCTGCAATTACTGCAAAAATTAGGGATAGATTTGAATAAAGCACGGTTCATGCCTGTTGAGCATCATTTGGCTCATGCGAGTAGTGCGTATCATCTAAGTGATTTCAATGACACGGGTAAAACAGCAATACTTGGGATCGATGGTAAAGGCGAATATGCCACAACGTTTTTCGGTTATGGTGAAAATGGCAAAATTATTAAATTGAAAGAATTTTACGATCCAGATTCATTAGGGGGACTTTACGGAGCCATTACCGAATATTTAGGTTTTGAAATGCTCGATGGTGAATTCAAAGTCATGGGTATGGCGCCTTATGGAAATCCTAATCGCTATGATTTATCCCCGTTACTACAATGTAGTGGTGGAGATTTAAAGATAAATACTAAGTTAGTGAATACAGTAGGCCTTCGGCGTTATAAAGGTCCTGAAAAAGCATATTATTTTAGTCCAAAATTAATAGAGTGGTTGGGGAACCCACGAGTAGGCGATGATATAGATGAGCCTTATATACACTATGCTGCAAGCGTTCAAAAACTATTAGAGGAAACCGTTTTACAATTGGTTGATTTCTATTTAGGAGATATTATCCGACAAACAGGTCGCTTATGTTTTGCTGGTGGTGTCGCCTTAAATGTAAAATTAAATCAACGTTTATTAGAATTGCCACACTTAAAACAACTATTTGTTCAACCTGCGGCTAATGACGCTGGGACTTCTCTGGGCGCTGCGACGTATGTTGCGAATCAACTGGGTGATAGCGTTCAACCGATGCAACATGCTTACCTAGGACCACAATTTAGTAATGATGAATGTATCGCCGCATGTAAAGCACACGCTCAAAAACCAAAATATCGAAAGTGTGATGATATTTTTACTGAAGCGGCAAATATTTTAAGTGCTGGCCAGCCACTTGCATGGTTCCAAGGCAGAATGGAGTTCGGCCCTAGAGCATTAGGTAATCGCAGCATTCTAGGTGATCCATCGCATCCAGGAATAGCTGATACAATTAATGCTCAAATCAAATATCGTGAACGCTGGCGCCCGTTTTGTCCAAGTATGTTAAATACCGTTGCCGCTGAGATACTGCAAAGCGATCACCCTGCTCCTTTCATGACAATTACTTTTCCTATGGCCGATGTTTGGAAAGCACGAATTCCAGAAGTGGTGCATCAAGATGGCACTGCTAGAGCGCAAATCGTTAGTGCAGTGACCAACCCTCGCTATCATGCATTATTAACTGCAATGCAGCAACGGACTGGCAATGGGGTATTGTTGAATACTTCACTGAATCGTCGTGGCGAGCCAATGGTTTGCTCACCGACGGATGCATTGAATATGTTTTATGGCTGTGATTTACAATACCTCATTATGCAAGATATCTTAATTAAAAAGTGAGGGTTGAGTCTGCTATTTAGCTAATAAAATTTAGTTTGACCTTCGGGTCGGCTACTAAAACGCTTGTAAATCCATAAATACTGTTCAGGTTTAAGCTTAATGAATTCTTCAATTAATTGATTAATTTGCGTTAAATCCTGGTAAGGATCGTCGCTAGGAAAATTATTAAGTGCGGGTAAAATGTTGATATCATAGCCGGTTAGCTTGTCTTGGCGATAGAATTGAATAGGAAAAACTTTTGCTTGGCTCAACGCTGCAATGCGTAGTGTTGCGGTTAAAGTTGCAGCAGGATGATTAAAAAAAGGTACAAATAAACTATGCTTTTTACCTATATCCAGATCGGGCGCATACCAAACGATATTGCCTTGACGTAAATATTTAATCATTCTATTTGCATGTTTTCGGTTAAATACTGTTGGGCAATATCTTTCTAAATTAAATAAAAAGAAATCATTTAATGCCTTATTTTTAGGCGCGTGGTACATGAGAGAAATTGGGAGTTTACTGATATCTCGAGTGAGCCTGCCGATCAGATACATAGGAACAAAATGAGGAAATAAAATAATAGCGCCGATCCCAGAGTGAATGGCTTCTTCGACCGCGTCCAGACCTTTGATATTGATGTTCAGTGATTTAAATTTTCTTTGATCACCGAATGCCGCGAGTAGACTCTCAAATGCTCCCATTCCAAGTGATCCGAAGCATTCTTGAACAAGTGATTTTTGCATAGCTTTGTTCAGATTTGGAAAGCATAATTGAATGTTGGTTGTTGCGATATGACGGGCTTTGGTAGCAAATAGGTATGCAAATTTACCTAAAGCGTTACCAAGTAACATTTGCCAACGGTAGGGTAACCAAGTGAGAATTCTTAGACTATGACAAGTGCCATAGGTTAACCAGTAGTTAATGTTTTTGATAATACTTTTCATAATCATAAATTATTGCTGTCTTACAGTGTAATTGGGTGAATATTTTACATTACATCAATTTTAATTCTACCAGATTTTATTATTTAAGCCAGATAATAATCAGTTTGGGTGGCCATTAATATGGTCATAGAGAGTTAATTCAACGCATTAATAAGAATCTTTTAAGTTCGAGTGACCGTCGAAATAAGTGTTCAGTCGATCATCGAATTTTTTAATTTTTTATTCTTAAATGCTTGAGTTTTTAAGCAGCAAAGGCAGTGTCTGATTTTATAGAATTATTAAATAGGAGAAAGTTGAAAATTTTACGCCTAAATGCTACGCTAACAAAATTTTTTAAATAATATCAAGTACAAATAGTAATCATATTGTGTTTAAAATCTGTAAACGTACTTTCACCAAGGAGGCATTTAAGTGTGAGTGAAAAATTTAAAAAAGATCAAGTGAATGAAAGTAGGGGCTTTTCTCGAGTGTATGCACGATTTATCTACGACCAAGAAAAGAAAAAAAATTTTCATCAATTATCGGCTATTGTCGGTATTAGTGTAGGTCAGCAAGCACATGAAGGTGAGAAACTAAAGGCAACTATCAACTTAGCAAACAAATGTTTTCATTCAGTTTCGGTTGCTGTTTGCGATACTTTGCAAAGACACACCATGAGAATTGGAACTGAGTTCAGTGCTGAAGAGATGTATGAAGAATCTAGATTGAATGGAGTCCGATGGCTAGCAAGAAACCTTGATAATATCTATCGTATCAATCCAGATATCAAAATATGGAGGTGGGATGAATGGCTATTTAGGGATGACTTTCAAGAAAAAAAAGCTTTGTTGAACGAGCTTTATCATACTGATCCTATCTACAAGGAAAAAATGGATAGCACGATAAAGGATTTTGAGGTGAGGTTTAGTAAGAGAGGTACTTTAGATTCAAGCAATCAAATTAGATATGCTTCTTATGAATATTTAATTGAAGAGTGCGCCATAATTATGATGATGTGGAAAGAATATGACTATAATTACATTATTTATCCTAGTAAAATATTAGCAATAATGGAAGCAACTCATGCTAAATTCTCTAAAAGGGAGGACAAGGAGATGCTAGAGTGGCTGAGAATAAAACTCAAAACTAAATATATAGCGAATTCTCAAGAAGAATTATGTTTAGCTTAATGATTTTTTAATAAGGATATTTTATAAATATAATATAAAAGCCATCCTAAACTTATTACCTATCAATATATATGCAAAAAGTTCAGATGGAACTTATACCTATTGCAACTACAGCCATGCTTCTTTTCTTGGCTACAAAGATCCTGAAGATATTGTTGGTAAAAAAGAAAGCGAGATATTTTCTGATGAAGGTTATCAGTCGAATGATTTTAAAGTCATGGCGTCTAGAAAAAATAATTATTTTGAGGAAAAAATAAAAATTAATGGCCGTGAATGTACATTTTTTAGCATAAAAGTTCCAATGATTAGAGCAGAGTCTACAGTGGAGGGCATATTTGTGGTGTCTATTAATATAAACCGTCTAAAAAATGAAATAAATGAGGTTGCTTCAGATAGAGATAGTATAAAATCAACTTTACAGAACATTATTGATAATTTACTCGGACATGTTTATTGGTTCGATAAGAATAACATTATCAAAGGTTGTAATGTTCAACAAGCTGTCAATGCAGGATTCAAATCGCCCGAAGATCTCATAGGTCAGACTAATTTTGACATGCCATGGAGAGAAAATGCTAATGAAATACATAAGATAAACAATGAAGTCATGCGAACTGGTCAAGAACATTGTGTTGAAGAAACCAGTACTTTAATTAATGGTAAAGTAGCAACTTTTTTATCCAGGAAAGTACCGCTATACGATAAAGAAAAAAACGTTGAAGGGATTTTAGGATTATCGCTTGATATTACAGAACTAAAGTTGGCAGAGAAAAAAGCCAAGGAAGCCTTGAAATTTGCAGAGGAAGCTGAGCGTAGACGCAAGGAATTTTTATCGAACCAAGAGCATGATATAAACACGGCACTTTCTGGTATTATATATGGTGCTTATATGTTTCAAAATATCAGTAAACCTAAGCAACTATCTGAATTAAAAGAGTCGGCGGATATGATTATTAAATGTGCGCAACGTTTACAAGATTATAATCGTAGTCTACTAAAAGATTTATCTTGGCTAAATAATGAAGGAAAAATAATAGAGAGGCGAGCAGATATTCGCAAAATACTGGAAAAACTCTACGAGGTAAATTATTTGGCTGCTAAAGCCAAAGGTAACAAATTTTCTATCACAGAGGTGAATGAAAATATTCCTCAATATATTATGGTAGATGACATTGCATTGTTTCAATGCTTACAAGACTTATGTAAAAATTCAATTAATTTTACAGAAAATGGAGAAGTCGTGGTAGATATTAAACTACCAAAGACTTATTTATCTAGAAATCCGGTGGTTGCTTTTCATGTCATAGATACTGGCCGTGGAATCAAAAATGAACATCAACGTTATATTTTTGAAGATTACTATAAGGTGTTACCTAGTAATTTGCCAGATCAGGCCGCAGGGCTCCAGGCCGATGAAGATAAAGGTTGAGGCCTTGGATTAACGATTTCTTTAAAAAAAGCTAAAGCAATGGCTGGTGAGTTACATCTCGAGTGGAGTGAAGAAGGTGTGGGAAGCGAGTTCGTTCTGACAATACCGCTTAACCCTGCGCTCAACCAAGGTGGTGGTGGCTAAATACTATTTTATAGGAAATGCTATTTGTATTCCTGAGCATCCTTAAATATTATTCAATGTTAATAACAAATGGGACTTATTTGCGTCGATTATAAGTGTGAAGTAATAGTCTCAATATAACGAGACTATTACAGTCGCTTACTTTCTGATTTTAGCTTCTTTATTATCATTCAATCTATCAATATCAGTAAATTTTAGGCTTGCATTTAAATGATATATTTAGTATCGTTGATTTTTACTCAAATGTAAAAATAAATTCAAACACAAGGAAGCATGTTATGGTAACAAGTTCAGCAATCGTTGCCAAGCTGAATGCAGATGGTAAACTCCACATTATTAAAATTAAAGCAGATAATGATCGTCCAGTGTGGATAGCTTATCCCGATGAATATTCCGAAGAAAAGCGAAGAAAGAACTCTGGATTTATATTTACTGATGATAAATACCGAAAGTTGTATGAACGTGAACATCGTAAAGCGAAAAAGCGATCAGTCGGAGATCGGTTGACGTATGATGCTCAGACAGGCTTATATTCCTTCACCCAGGAAATTGAGGGATCTCCACAAAAAGGACGAAGCTTTTTTTGTTTATTATTACCAAAATATTCTATATTATCTATTGATAACATATCAATTAATAATCCTAAGCTTGATATACAAATTTATAAGGATCCGCAGCATGAATGTGCCTCAATCTACATTTCAACCCGGGGTAAGCGTGACCTAAGCTTTGAGCTCCAATGTCAATTCAGAGTAGATAAACAAGGTTTTAGTGCTTGGAAGTATAATGAGCGGCTTGGTCGACGGGAGGCGTGGGAGTATATAAACTCAAGAAATGAGTCTCGCGACTCTCGTTCCGCCCGTAAAAAGACAATGAAAAAAGTTATAGACGCTATGCAGAGTGGAAATTTCGTTGATCATTCCTTGCTTGAAGATATCAAGTATAATTCAAATGCCCCAAGTATCCATTCATTCTCAATAAATGTATATCAACCAGCAATTTCGGGAGATTTTTTTGGCCATGCAAATGATGTTTCAATTTCCCATTTGGAAGTAAATTCAACCGTTCAGCAGGGTTCGACCCATCAAAAATTAACTAAAGGAGAAGTTTCTATGACCACAACTAATCGGCAATTTTTTGAAGTAGGAGAATTGGTTCAAGCTTTATCGATTAAAGACAAGCCTGCTTGCCCACTAACTGACGCTGATAAAGCTATTTTAGAAGTACTGTATCAACAATTGTTTAGGGTATTCAAAGGTCGACATAATCCACCTTCCAGCTGGATAGCTGAGTTGGTAAGTTTAGGACTTTATCAAGAGACTTCATCGTATCAAAATATAGTCAATCATTTTTTAGAATGCTTAGAAACGACGCCGGTGATAGAAAGTCGAATGATACGGGGGATATCCGATTTATTGCTGTTGGGAGAAGGACAAGTGTGGTTACAAGGAGATGGTAGTACCAGCCACATTACTCAGTTATTTACTCACTTGATGGAAACATCTAAGTGCATGTTATTTCAAGAAAAAGGGTTAACGTTATCTCAAGCCCAAGACAACTTAGGGTTATGGCGAACATTGTTACACTCATTGGCCTTGAGTGAGGTTAAAATTCCTGATTCAATTAAAAAGTCAATCAAGCGGGTACTTAAAGGTTATAAAACTATTTTTAATGAAGCGAATGATGATACATGGATTTGGACAGTTGAGATAGCGGAACAGCATTTATACCGAGTGCATGACGATGCTCCCCCAGCGTGGGTGAAGCCGGCTTTATGTTTAGGCGCTGCGGGGTTAAACTTATGTGAGGCTGCGGCGGCGGGAGCCAGTGGAGTTGGCACTTATGGTTTGGGCGCGATTGGTGCATTGCCAAGCTTTGTTAAAGCGGTAGGCAATGTTGGGGGTGCTGGGGTAGCGTTGGTTCAGGCAATCAATGAAGCCCGCCGGAAAGAAGATTGGTATCGTGGCGTCATTCATTTGCAAGCGGCTTGTTTGGGAAGTGCTTTTTTAGAAGATGGTGGTAAAACGTTTGGTGACATTCTGGTTGCCAGTAACGGGATTGATAATAAGCAGCGGCAGCGCGTTTTTGCGCATAGTATGTGCGATGTTTTCAAGCAGGTTGTTGCTAGTTTCCCTGGTGAAGCCTATCGTTCTATCCATGAATCGATATTTGATTGTTTGGTCTACTATTTCAATCAACTAGATGATATTGGATTACGAGCACGAATTGTTGATATGTGTATTGAAATTGCCCAAAAAGTAGGCGTTGCGATTTTTGTAGATTTTAATAGTCAACTGATTAATGCACATACGTCAGATTATTATGAGCTTCCAGTTTACGAGTCTAACGTTGATAGTTTAACTTGGTTATATGCAAGTTGCGAGGCCGAGGCGAACGACAACGTTCAGCTAAAGTTATTGCAGTTAGCGATTCTAAATCGCCTTAAACGGCAGTTTGCTAGTCGTGGTAGTTTGCCTGCACTTCAGGTTTTAGCCGCTCTGTCACTTCATGACCATGGCCTGAGCCAAATTAATATCGAAAAAACTAAAGATAGCATAGAGAAAATGGTTTCAGATTTTCCAACTAAGATGCAACAAGCATTAGATAGAGAAAGGAGACGCCAACAGTCAGCTGTGCCTCCCCGCATGCTCCTAACCGCCTGGTATTGTCTCAGCGAAGACCAGCATGCGGCGCTCAACGCAGTCGCTTCCAAATTGGGTCTAGAAGGAACAGAGGTACAAGAAACAACGTCAAGAGGGGAAGATGCAGAGCATCCTTCCTATTTGTTCGGACATGTCACACACATGGTGATTGCTTCCCTTATAGAGCGGGGAGCTTTACAAATCAATTATCCTGAAGATTTAACTGCTGAGGAGAAAAGTGATTTTGCACTTAAGTTATTAGATAGAAAAGTACAACAGTCATCTCAGGCAGGGCCATTAGGTAGTTCTGAGAAAATGACACCACTAGCCAAGCAAGTGGACTTTTCGTTTATTGGGAATTATGTGCGTGGAACACAGATTGGAGTGCCCATGGGGGTGATAAAAGAGACCATGAAATTTGCTAGAGAAATTGTCGAAGATATGAAAAAAGATTCATCGATAGAGTCAGTATCAAGTCAGCCTTCAGTTGATTTGTTGTTAGCCCATAAAAAAGATTCGCCAATACATAGCTCTGACAGCAAAAATATACCAGCTAGCGATGGGGCGGCTAATGAAGAGATTTTATCTCGTATCGGTGAAGCAGTTTCATTAGTGAAGTTGCCTCCTCAGGATGAAAGGATAGAAACATATGAATTACGCATTGATTATGGCGCAGGTGAGATTTTCGATTTAGAGGATGGAGTCAATCAAATATGCAAAAAACTAAAAATATATATAGCTGAGCCTAAAAGAAATCGTATTACCAACATTTCTTATGATGACCCGAACGCAAAGGTTGAACCTAAAGTTATTAGCTTTTCTTCAATAAGAGCAGCTGAGCGTGTGTTAGCTGCGTTAAAAGAGCTGTTTCCGGCTAACTGTGATCATGAAGGTATTCAAGCAGAAAAAAAGAGCGGTGCGGGGTCTCGCCTAAGTTAGGTGAGCCTGCGCCAGTAACATATAAAATTAAAGACGCTTACTTTCCAGATAAATTTTCTGATATAGCAAAATATGTCTTTATTAATAATCTACACCAAGGAAGAAATTCAACTAGCACTGTACCATCGGAGCAACTAATTTCGGAAAAAAAGCAGCAGCTATTTTGGGAAGTTATTATAAAAGGAAAAAAGTTTAATAATATATATGGGGAACCTGTTTGTAATCAATTCGTGCCTTTGAAGGCTGAACCAAAAATAAGAAACAGTAGTGAAGAAAACAGATGGGATATTTTAAAAACAATACATGATTTTTTTAAAAGGGATAAACCTGGAAATTTTTCTCCTAAAATTTATGTGTTATACGGGTATCCCTCTATGGGTAAGTCTTGGATAGCTAAAAAATTCGCTATACATTTTGATGATTATGATTGTGTTTATTGCTTAAATGCTAGAAAAAATTTACTTGAAGAGTTTAAGGGTTTAGCAAATAGACTTTTTAAAGTTACAGATGCTGTATTAAACCGAGAGGACACAGATTTAGTAAAAGTTATTTGCTCATCTTTGAATCAGGCATATCAGCGGTGGCTTTTAGTTTTTGAGCATCTAGAGGATATAGGTGATATAGAAAAATTTTTACCTATTAATAATAATAAAGTATTCAATAAAGTTTTTGATGAAAACAACTATGATGGACTTGTACGCAGAGATTTCTTAATATCTACGAATGATCGTTCAATACGGGCGAATAGTGATTATCACCTGATAGCTAAAGAGGTTTCGAATTTTTCAGATGATGATATTGTAAGCTACTCTTATACGCTAAAGGATTTTTTTACCGAAAAAGACTTTACTGACTTGGCAAATGATTTGCGCAAAAATCCAGCAGCGCTTTCTATTGCAATCGATTCTATATTGAAAGAAAAAATAAGTATTGACAGTTGGAGAGCACAGTATCGTCAATCTTCGCGCATGATCCTTGATACTGTAATAGGTGGTGATAAAAAAACTGATAAAATTTACCATACATACTTTCCAACCATAGAAATTTACTTGCAAAAATTGCAAGCACTTAATGTGCCCGAAGACGAAGCCATTATATCATTATATTATTTCGCATTTGCGGGCTTCTCTAAAGTCCCTAAAAATCTTATTGGGGAATTAATTTCTTTTGAATATAGAGACCAGATCTTAAAAAAACTAGAACAACATGTGGTTAAAAAATATTCTTTAATATCTAAAGGAATTGATCGAAAAAATGTAACAGAGCTATTATTTGTCGATAAGCTTATGTCAGATGCTTGCTGGACATTTTTAAGTTTAAAATCTGAGAGTCATTGTTCTCTGTTGAAAAAAACTTATAATAAATTGATGAAGGTATTAACAAACCTTGTTGATAGACAGGTATTCAATGGATATGATATTCATTATGTTTTGAAGTATTTCTATTACACCCACCTAAGAGTTTCTAAAATCAATGTTGAATTTAATTTGCAATTGTATTTGACAGTAGGCAAACATTTGATGGCAGAAGGTAATGCCCAATATAAAAACTATCTGTATGCTTGGGATTTGTTTAAGTTTGCTATTAATAAACTAGGAGAAGATGAGTTTAAAACAAAACTGGGCAGTGATATAAAGATATCACTATATTTGAAGAAAAGTGAACTAGAGCTTATTTTCTTAAAAGGTAATTTTGATCACTATAAAAAGAATGAGCATCTAAAAGATGAAATTAAAAATAATTTAAAACAAATAATTGCCATAGAAAAGGGCAGTCAAATAACTGTTAACAGTATACAAGCTCATCGATTGATTGGTGATCTTTCTCTTCGAGGTCAGCCTGCAGCTCTATTTGTAGCTGAGAGAAACTTATTAAAAGGTTTGGCTAAACTGAAAAAAATAGAAAGTCTACAGATCGGCGATGAGCTTGTAAGCGAATGTGTTTCTTTAAAAATATCATTGTATATTCTGCTTTCTAAATTAGCTAAGTTTCAAAAAAGTTATGATTACGCGAAACTGCTTTTGAAAAATATAATAAATGACTTTTATAAAGACTTAGAAAGTTGGCGTCAACAATTAGAAATTTACCAAGAGCTAGGAAAATGTTATGATTTGGATGGTAATTATAAGGTTGCAGAGAATTATTATTTAAAAGCTCTTAATATTGTTGAGACTTATTACAATAGTATTTCGCATGGTTCAGCACTGTTCAATAATGAAATCTCCGACTGTAAGTTTGAGATGGTTGTTTTGAATTATGTGCTAGCTAAAACTTATAAAAAAAATGCAAAAAACCAAAACTATCAAACGTGTATTGCGAAAGTTCGAATGATCTTGGAAGATAACGACTTGCTGTATCAGCAGCGCTCTTCAATATCTGGCAAAACTATTTTGCATTTGGCTGCTTCAGCAGGAGATACGGAAATGTTTAAAAATGTACTAAGAAAATTTCCTTTATTAATTAATTACAAAGACAAGCGTGATAGAACGGCTTTTGACTGTGCAGCAATGAATGGTGAAGTTGATATTTTAAGAAATTTTTCAATAAAACGGACTCAATATGATACTCGAATGTTAGCTTGCTTAAATTTGGATGAGCGTGACCGAAGAAGCTCAGCAGAATGGGCTGCTGAGTATGGACAGTTCGAAGCTTTAAAGTATTTGCTAGGGTCAGATTTTAACTGGAGTAGCCTTGCTAATATTTATACGTACTTCCGGAGAGGCTATTATTTCCTGCAAAGGAATGACGTAGACCACCTAAATAATGCTGTTAAGGATTTCGATATGGCACTTCAATATATCATTGTTTTAGGTAAAGAAAAACGAGATATTGAGTTTCCATATGTTGAGACGATATTCCAAAATTTAGCGTGTTGTGAGTGGTATCTAGGAAAAGACAATATTGAAGCAGCAAGGAATTGCTTTCAAAAAGCTGAGAAAGCCGAAGAAATGAAAATTCAGCACAATAAAAAATCATCAGTTTGTTTTTATGTTGACTATGCTTATTTCGAATTTCAACAAGGAAATTGTGATAGAGGTTTAAGTTTAATTACCAAGGTGAGAACGAAGGATACTAGTGGCATAACCCTCAGTATTCGGAAAGATCAACCTCTAGATACTTTTCTTAAAGAAGCTTTTAACAACAATACGGTCTCGTGTTTTGCATGCTCTGATACGACTGTAATGTTAAATTATGTTGAATGGCTTTGTCGTTATGAATTAATGAAAAGTGACAAAAATCAAGCAAATGAATCGAGAAGGTATAAAGATTTTATTTCAGCTTATATTAAGTTTGAAAAATTGGTCAGATTAATGCCTGACTGGCATGTCCTTAGTGATCTAAAACACATTGTTTTTAGAGAGGTGGAGAAGATTAGTCAGCTAAAACTTGGTAAAATTATGGCTGGTAGTTTTTCCAATCATCTATTTTTTAAGAAAAATAGTCACTCATTAAATGTTGAACATACGCAGTCCCCACCAAATCTCCTAATGAATAGATAAAATACAGAAGAGAAAAATTAAGTCCTTCTATTATTTTTTTTATCACTAAATATACTCAAATATTGACCGATTTTAGTAATAGGTAACCCTTATTCGAGTTTCGGATGAATATAGATATAGAACAAGATAAAATTTCAGTAACCGATTTAAAGCGCCGGACAAGAGAAATTTTTGAGCATGCTCACGATACGTGCAAACCTTTAGTCGTTACAGTGAATGGGCGAGCTGATGTTGTATTGTTATGTGCAAAAGCATACGAAAATCTTAAACGTGGTGCTCAAGTTGCTCAATCTTTTATAAATTCAAGTCATATCGCGCCCCATCCTCTAGAACACTCTAAATATCAATTTGACATGTTATCAAGACAAGGTTTTCGAAAGTTTAAGGACTTTTGGCAGGAATTCAGAAATGTATACAAAATTGACGCTTGAAATATCACCCTCTGCAGAAACTGATTTTCGAGAAATTTGGCAAAAAATTGCTAAATTTGGTCATCGTGAAGCAAGTAAAACGATACAGAAAATAGCTTACAAAATATATACTTTGGAATATTTAGCGTATCAATACCCTGAAGTTTTGGAAAGCGGATTGTTTGGTCTGCCTTATCGGCAGTTAGATTGTGAAAATTATCAAATTTTGTTTCAAGTTGATAAAAATCATGTTCAAGTCTTGCGTATCATCTAACTGAATTCTAAAATGCGGGATGAACTTATATGAATCAATTGAGCAAAATAACTTGAAACTACTGCTGCCAAATTTCCACAAAGGGCAAATATTAATCTATGGCGACGTCATGCTTGACCGCTATTGGTATGGGAGTACATCACGAATTTCTCCTGAAGCTCCTGTGCCTATCGTGCATGTGCATGATCAATTAGAATGTCCTGGAGGCGCCGGTAATGTTGCGCTCAATTTAGTTACCCTAGGGGCTGAAGTGCATTTGTTGGGGAGTATTGGGGATGATGAAGCGGGTGAAACATTGCAACGGATACTTAGTGACCACAAAGTTGCTAACTATCTATTAAAAACCCCTAACAAAACAACGACTAAGTTGCGGTTGCTTAGCGCGAATCAGCAATTGGTAAGAATGGATTTCGAAGAAACAGTTGCACTAGAAACTCGTAAAATTCTATTCAAGCAATATCAACAAATTTTATCTAAAGTTAATTTGGTTATTTTATCTGATTATAATAAAGGTTGTTTAAGTGAGCCTCAAGAATTTATCAAGCTTGCTAAGCAGATGAATTTACCGGTACTCATTGATCCCAAACAATCAGATTTTAGCGTTTATAATGGCGCCACAATAGTAACTCCTAATTTTTCTGAGTTTACAATGGTTGTCGGTGAATGTGCCACTGAAGCAATAATCTTGGAAAAAGCTGTTAATCTGATGGATCAACACGATTTTCAAGCGATATTAGTAACGCGCGGTGCGCAAGGTATGACCCTAATTCAGCGTGATGGCAGTCATTTCAGCTTATCTGCAAAAGCCCCTGAAGTTTACGATGTAACTGGGGCCGGCGATACTGTCGTTGCTGTACTTGCTGGAGCTGTTGCTACAGGTGAGTCGTTACCTGCAGCGGTGCGTTTGGCTAACACTGCAGCAGGAATTGTGGTTGGCCGATTGGGGGCTGCATGTGTCAATCTAAACGAATTACAACAAGCGATTGAACAACAAAAAAGCTTAAATTCAACCCCAGCGAATAGCAAAATTGTTGATTTGGTAAAATTGCAGCAAGAGGTAAAACATTGTCGCGCGCAAGCTGAGTCAGTCGCACTGTTAATTGGTGAGTTTGATATTCTTAGCACTCAACACCTTTCATTGTTAAAAAAAATAAGCAAAACGTACGATCGAATCATTGTTGGAGTTACTGACGACTCTTTAAGTCATGGACACAATGCTCATTCATTTTTGGCTAGACAGACGGCGATGGCAGGGTTTCTTGGACTAGATTGGGTTATAGGGCTAACGAATCAAGAGTGGCCTGTAATTTTGGAAATTATGACATTGGATAAAGTGTATTTTGCTTCAAAAAATCGAAAACTGTGTGCATTGCTAGAAAAGAGTTAAGCGCCCGATCAACCACAGACTATTGTTCGAATCTAAATGTAAAACTCAGCACGGCCTGTTGAAAAAGTAATATCAGCGTATAAAGATTAGGACAAAAATAATCTTAATGACCCGCTTAATGTTTTGAACAATTAATGTCATGTAGCACTGAGTTTGAAAATTGTTTAAGTGTAAAAGTCAGTATTTGATCTGACAATTGAAGATTTATCTTACAAATTTATGTCAGATTAATTCTTAACTTTTACACTTGTGGTGACTAAACCTCTTCTACTTCCAGAAAAAATCTATTGCCAACCAAACAGATAGTGTTTTTTACCCGATTACCCGATGATATCTCTAAGAATTGCCTCTTTTTACTCCATGGATCTCTCAAGCGAGTCCTAATGAACATAAAAACAGCATCTTCTCGCAAAAATACAATGCAAGTGCCTTGGCATTGACCCCAAGCGCCGAATAAGCAGCCTTTATTACTGACAGAAACACCCCCCATAACATAATCACAGAAAAATTATAACGCGTACATTTCCGGGTGCTTACGAAAAAAGTGACCCTAAAAGGCTTGATTTATTCGATCATTCTGTGTTTAATTTTACCAGTAAAAAGATAATAGAAAGTCAGCAAGCATGACTTCAGGAAATGTTAAGCATTTTATGCTATAGTGAGAACAAGTAACAGAATCATTGATTGAGAGGTTAATATGCCAAAAGAAAAGCCAGAAGCTCAAAAATTATTAGAAGAGATGGGTTGCAAAGGGCTTCCCAAAGAGTTACGAGAGGAACCACTTGACAAAAATCAGGCGTTGTCTTGTGTTGATAAATTATATCGCGAGAAAGACGAAGCCATTACAGCAGAGTACCAAGGGATTGCCCGGCCAAGCGACTCTAAAGGCGGCACTCTGTCAAGGGGGCAGATTATGAATAATCATACGGGTGCTAAGCAAAAATATAATGACAATGAAGCAAATCGTAAAAAACTTGAGGAATTGATAAACAGTGGTGAATTTAGTAGACAAGTGCCAAATATGACGGAAACATTTAAAAATGCAGACGTTAAAGAAGCTCAAAAATTCATCGATCAACAGTATGAGGACCATTTAAAAGAAAGAAAAGCATTTGAAGACAAAAAATGGCTCGGAACAGGGCAATTCTGGGGCTCTCCAAATGGTAATTTATTTCTTTTCTTACTTCAATTGATACAATTCGTGGGCAACAAGGGTATCTTTGAAAAAAAATTCGAGCCTAAAGGCTTAGCAAATTCAGAACAATATCAAGCGCTAGACTTGTCAGATCCTAAAGCGCGTGACAATTTTATTACTGAAGCGAAAGAAAAATTTGGTGATGATATTGAGATTCAATATAAAGAGGATGAAGAAGGTAATAAGCAACTCGATAAGATTCAAACTAAAGACCTTAAAACAGCTTGTCAATTCAATGATTGGTCAAAAGAATATGCTAAAAAACATGGTGCAGAGGCTGATAAAGATAAGATTGAAGAGGCGTTGAATGAAGAAGAAAACCGGAGCGCAGCTGGTGTACGCCTTAAAAATAATTCAACTTAAAAATTGATGCTATTGTTGAAAATAGCATAATTTAGATTGCAGGGATGCTATGACAGCTTTATTTACAATCAACAATGGTCATATGATTTGTCAAGGTGAATGGACTAAATGGCAAATCGTTAAGATTCAAAATCAGTTGTTACAGTATGATTTCAACGCATCTATCAGCTTAGTCGTTGATGGCAGCCAAGTAAGCCATATCGATAGCGCTGGTGCTATATTATTATTAAAAATCTTAAAGCCATTATTAGACAATCAGCGTGTGACTTGGCGAGGTTTTACTGAAGCTCAGCAAGCATTGATTGATTTATTGCTTACCCAAAACTTAGCAGCATATCAGCCAGCTCAAAAATCAGATTCACATTTGACGGTTATAGGTAAAAGTGCTGTTTCTACTGGGCAAGAGTTGCAACAATTTCTTATGTATATAGGGGAAAATAGTTTACTATTTTTAAACTGTTTTCTTGGCAGAACTAGAATACGCTGGCGAATGTTAGCAAATGGAATTCAAGTAACAGGGTATAATGCAATGCCAATCGTAGGCTTACTTTCATTTCTGATAGGTGTTGTATTGGCGTATCAACTAGGGAATCAATTAACTAATTATGGGGCAAATATTTACGTTGTAGATATTGCAGGGATGGCGATATTACGCGAGTTTGCACCACTCATTACTGCTATTATATTGGCCGGGCGCACAGGTTCTGCTTATGCTGCACAAATTGGGGCAATGGTTTTAAACAAAGAAGTTGATGCAATTCGAACCTTAGGTTTATCAGCACAAGAAATTTTGGTTCTACCAAGAATAATAGCATTAGTGATCAGTCTGCCGCTATTAGCTGTGCTTGCAGATATCTGTGGCGTATTAGGCAGCATGTTTATGTCACGTTTGATGTTAGACGTTAGCTACCTTGACTTCATTAAACGCTTTGGCAATGTGATTGAATTAAAAATGTTTTTAATTGGCATGATCAAAACGCCGGTATATGCACTATTAATTGCGAGTATTGGTTGTTTTCATGGTTTACGGATTAGTGGTGGAGCTTCAAGCGTCGGTCACAGAACCACCATGAGTGTGGTGCATGGAATATTCATGATTATTGTAGCAGATGCTGGTTTCTCAGTTTTATTTAGTGGGTTTGGAATTTAGCATGTTTGAAAAAAATGCTGAAATTATCATCGATATAGTCAACTTAAACACGGTATTTGGGCAAAGTATTGTTCATGAAAACCTAAATTTACAAATTTATAAGGGTGAAGTTTTAGGTATCGTTGGTGGAAGTGGCTCTGGCAAGACAACTTTGATTCGAGAAATTCTTATGTTAACTAAGCCTAAGTCAGGTAGTATCAATGTTTTAAATAAGGACCTTGCTTCTTTAAGTGTGGTCGAACAGCAGAAATTGAGCCAAAACTGGGCGATGATGTTTCAAGATGGGGCATTGTTTACATCGTTGACGGTGCTTGAAAATGTCAGTTTTCCGCTCCAGGAGTTTACTCAACTGAGACCTTCTTTGATCCGCGAGATTGCTTTATATAAGCTGTCTATGGTCAAATTTCCGTTAGATTTGGCTGATTTATATCTTTCAGAGTTGAGTGGAGGCATGATAAAAAGAGCCGCTCTAGCCCGTGCAATCGCTTTAGATGCCCAGATATTATTTTTAGATGAACCGACTGCAGGACTAGATCCAGAAAGTGCGGCGTCTTTAGATGAATTAATCTTACATCTGAAAAATCTGCTAAAATTAACAGTAATCATAATTACGCATGACATTGATACATTGTGGCGCGTAACAGATAGAGTCGCATTTATAGGAGAAAAGCGTGTATTGGCAATTGATTCAATCGATAAATTGTGTATGAGCTCACATCCCTTGTTACAAGCATATTTTACGGGGCCTAGAGGCCGAGTGGCTGCGTTGCAGCATAAAATGGTTTAAAAAAGCTATGGAAACTAAATTTAGCTATTCTATCGTTGGATTGTTCGTGATTATTTTCACGCTGACTTTTTTTATTGTAGGCATCTGGCTATCTGTAGGGTTGTCTTCTAAAGCATATAATAAATATTTAGTTTATATGAATGAGTCTGTTTCAGGATTGGCTCTAAAAGCTCCAGTCAAATATAGTGGCGTCGATGTTGGCTATGTGGCGGCTATCAAGTTGAGTACCTCTGATCCCAGCAAAGTTCGTGTATTATTGAATATTGAGCAATCGGTGCCGATTACAGTAGGTACTAAGGCCGTATTAGACAGTCAAGGTTTAACGGGGATTGCTTATATAGAATTAACTGGAGGTAAAAAAAATGAACCTTTATTGGTTGCTGAGTCTGGGCATAGATATCCTATCATACCAAGTGAACCATCATTAATGTTTCGTTTAGATTCAGTATTAGATCATTTAAGCGACAATGTAGACAAAATTACTAATGGAATTAAGCAGATTTTTGATACTGAAAATTCACAAAACCTTCGCCAAACGCTTGCAAATACTCGCCAGATTACCCAAGACTTAAATCAACAATCTAATCAGTTTAAACAGATTATCAATGACGTACAAGTCACTTTTCATAATACTGCAATGGTAAGTGACCAATTGCCTGAGGTATTTTCAGATTTAAAACAAGCGACTCATACATTTAATTCTGTATCTGTTGATGTAAAAAATGCAAGTGTTGCCGCAAATGCTACTTTTTCAAATAGTGAAGTTATGATAGAAAATGTTAATCAGCAAATTATTCCTGGATTTTTAGAGGCATTAAACAAGGTTCAAGATATCTTAAAAAGTGTTGAAGACTTGAGTAATCAGCTTGATCAAAACCCTTCATTAATCATTCGTGGTACAGTCCCACCATCTCCGGGACCCGGTGAACGATGAAAAATAAATTTTATGCCCCAATCATAATCAGCATATTATCAATAACAGGTTGCTTTTCGCCAGTTAAAATGCCGACTTTAAATCAATACTTCTTTAATCCAAACATTGAAACAATCAATACTAAATCAACACCATACTCATTGCTGGTGACTACCCCGATAGCTGCAGCAGGTTATAAAAGTTATAAAATGGCTTATATTCGCAAACCATCTGAGTTATATTATTATACACGTAATCGATGGGTGTCTCCTCCAGCTGAAATGCTCCAACCGTTACTCGTAGAGTCGATTCAACGTAGTCATAGGTTCAAGGCCGTGGTAAGTGCTCCATTTACCGGCAAGGCTGATTATCGCCTTGATACGGAAATTGTCTATTTAAGACAAAATTTGACGACCCCATCTAACCAATCAGAAATGGCTATTCAAGTTCGGTTGATCGATAATTTTAATCAAAGAATTATTGCCAGCCGTATGATTCAGCAATCCGCGGAAGTACCACAATTAATGGTTTATCATAGTGTACTCATCACTAATATTGTTTTAGAAAAACTATTAGCTGAAATTACCCATTTTGTCATCATGGGGACAGCTGATAAAGAATCTTCTAAAGTTTGACCTTTGTTAGTAAATCGATAATAATTTAAATATTTTAAGTTAAAGGTAAGTGACGTATGAGTGTTGAAATAGCCACACCTCCAGCTATTGTTTTTACTGAAAGTGCTGCTCAACGAGTTTTCGAGCTGATTCAAGAAGAGAATGACTTGAGCCTGAAGTTAAGAGTTTACATTGAAGGTGGTGGATGCTCAGGTTTTCAATATGGTTTTACTTTTGATGATTGTATTGGCAATGATGATACAATTGTTAAGCGTACGATTGAGAAACAGCCCATGCATAATAGTGCCGAAGAAGGTAATAGTGATATTGACGATCAAATCACAGTTGAATTATTAGTAGATTCAATGAGCTTTCAATATTTAGTGGGAGCAGAAATTGATTATGTTGATGATGTCGAGGGCGAGCGTTTTATTATTCGCAACCCGAATGCCAAAACAACTTGTGGGTGTGGCTCATCTTTTTCAGTCTAATCTCTTTACGGTAAGTATATTGCACCTAGTATTGCCCTAGCTTTTGCGCCTGTTACTGAGGGCAAATTTCCTGGTTTGCGCTCGATGGTTTGCTTTGCAAGCCAAGCGAAAGCAGTTGCTTCTACCCATTCTGGGCCAATTCCATAAATTTTAGATGAGTTAAGGGTATGATTAGGACAGTGTTGAGTTAAGCGGGAAATTAAAAAGTGATTATAAGCGCCTCCGCCACAGATAATAATTTCTCCACTTGGAGAATATTGATTAATTGCTAGACTGACGCTGTGTGCAGTTAACTCTGTTAAAGTTGCCTGTACATCTATCGGGTTAATTTCTGTGAACTGTTGCAGGTGTTGTTGTAGCCATCGCAAACTAAAATATTCTAAACCGATAGATTTCGGCGGTGATTTTTTAAAATAAGAATCTTTAAGTAGCAGGGTGAGTAATTCTTGATGAATCATTCCTTGGCTTGCCCACTCGCCATAGTTATCATAGGGTTGATTAAAATGAAGCTGGCACCACTGATCAAGCAAAGTGTTTGCGGGGCCCGTGTCAAAACCCAGTAACTTAGGCTGAGTTGCCGTTGGTAAAACGGAAATATTGCCAATACCGCCTAAATTTAAAATCACCCTTGAAGAGTGATGACTTGCAAAAATGTGCTGATGAAAGCCAGGGGTTAATGGTGCACCTTGGCCGCCTAGAGCTAAATCTTTGCGTCGAAAATCCGCAATAGTAGGGATGCCAGTGAGCGCAGCTATTATATTTGCATCTCCGACTTGCAAGGTATACTGAATTTTACCTTTAGGCTGATGTCGTAATGTCTGGCCGTGGCTACCAATCGCTTGAATCCTATTCGCTTTGAGAGAAGATTTTTGCAAAATTTGGTTGATGGCCTGAACACTTAGCTGAGCTATGGCAACATCGATTTCGGCAAGACGACTTAATTCATCAAAGCCAGGATTAGAAAATGCATGGATGGCTTGCTGTAATGTTTTGTTAATGGGTTCAGCATGGGTCGCGATGAGCTGAGGAAATTGGCTGCTGAAGTCAGCTAAAATAACATCTACCGCATTTGCGCTAGTTCCACTCATGATGCCAATGTACAGATTGCTCATGCCGAAGTCTCAATACTCGTGTGATCGATATTCGTTGCTTGGGCAAATCGTGTTGGGGAAGTATTTTGCAATTCAGCCAATAGAGGATTGGTAATTGCTTTAAATTGGGCCATTTGCGTTTTAGGAAGCGAATAACTTTCAGGCAATTTTACTTTGAGCGGGTCAAGCGCTTTACCGTTTAATCGATACTCATAATGTAGATGGGGACCTGTTGCCAACCCAGTACTACCCACATAACCAATCACTTTATCTTTCTCAACTCGAATACCAGGTCGAATATTTTTTGCAAATTTTTTCAGATGGCCATAGCGTGTGGTCACATTATTTCCATGGTTAATAATAATGGTATTCCCGTAACCGCCCTTGCGACCCGCAAAAGCAATTTTGCCATCTCCTGCAGCTTTTACTGGTGTTCCAGCAGGAGCTGCAAAGTCCACACCGTAGTGTGGTCGTTTGATATTAAGAATCGGGTGCATACGGTTAGGATTGAATTTTGAACTAATACGTGCATATTTAACTGGGTTACGAAGGAAAGCTTTTTGTAGACTTTCACCATTCGGAGAAAAATACTGGGCACGACCATTCGCTGGTTGGTAGCGTATGGCAGTATAAGTTTTTTTATGAGCTGTCACCTCAGCAGCGACGATGTCGCCGGTTCCAATCGTGGTTCCATTAATTATTCTAGTTTGATAAATTATTTTATAACTGTCGCCCGCATGTAGATCACGATTAAAATTTAATCTACCAGAAAAGACTTGCGCAAGTTGTTGAGCAATTTTAAATGGTACTTTCGCATCTTTTGTCGATTGGTAAAGTGAGGAAGTAATGGTGCCATTGACTGACATTAATTTTGTTTCTGTGCTCTGTTTTTCTATTTTAGCGACAAACTCATCGTTGACTTTGCTAATATGTAAGGTTTTATCATAAGCAATTGGAGTGGTTAATTTTTGCAATCTGTGTTTTTTATCTACAGTTACATAAAGCTCTTGGCCTAACTTCAACCGAGTTAAAATAGGCTTGGCCGATTTCAAGGCAAGAATAGCGTACAAGTCATTCGCGCTTATATCATATTGATTGAATATCTTTGATAAAGTGTCTTTATTTTTAACGACAATAGTGAATTCTAAGCTGTTGGAGTCTCTAAGGTGTAAACGACTCTCTTGAGTATTTTTAGCGCTCCCTGTTATATAATCTCCTGTCTCGATAGACTCCGTTGTGTGTTCGTCTTGATTTTCTTCACTTACGAACTCTGTATCAGTCGCTAGGGGTTCCAAGTAGTGGTGTAAATATAAAATACCCGCAATGAGTATGATACCTACCCATACGGCTATTCGAAATGATTGTTCTTGTGCTCGCCAAGTGTTTAATAGCTTTTTAGCTAAATCGGATATTTGGTCTTTGATCATTGATTTTTAACTTAAGTACTCACTTTAATAACAAACACGACTAGTATACTTTAGTTCGTCATCCCACGCTTATTCCTTAGTGACGGTTTAAGATACGCGTTGAATGAGTAAGGGTCAAGTGTTGACTTCCTTGTATTAATATTTAACAATGCCTCAACGAGTCGAGAGGTTTAAATTGATGCAACTTAAAGAGTTACTACGCGGTGTAGAAGAAACAATTAGTGTTGAAGATTTAACGCAACGTTTATCAACCAACCAACCCCTACGAATTAAAGCAGGTTTCGACCCAACTGCTCCAGATCTACATCTAGGGCACACCGTGTTAATCAATAAACTCCGTCAGTTTCAAGATTTTGGTCATCAAGTCCAGTTTTTAATTGGTGATTTTACAGCGATGATCGGTGATCCTAGCGGCAAGACTGTGACTAGGCCGACCCTAACAAAAGAGCAAGTAATAGCTAACGCGCAAACTTACAAAGAGCAAATATTTAAAATTTTAGACCCCAGCAAGACAGACTTACTGTTCAATTCAGCCTGGCTGTCTACTATGAGTGCAGTTGACCTATTACATCTTGCGGGACGACATACAGTGGCTCGGATGCTTGAACGAGATGATTTCTCAAAACGTTTTAAAAATAATCAACCTATAGCTATTCATGAATTTCTTTATCCACTTTTAATGGGGTACGACTCTGTTTACATGCAATCCGATATTGAGCTTGGTGGAACTGATCAAAAATTCAACTTATTAGTGGGTAGAGAGTTACAAAAACAATATCAGCAGACTCCTCAGGTCATCATGATGATGCCATTGCTAGAAGGTCTAGACGGTGTTAAAAAGATGTCTAAATCTCTAAATAATTATATTGGTATCACCGAGACACCTATTGAAATGTTTGGTAAGCTCATGTCAATATCCGATGGTTTAATGTGGCGTTACTTTGAACTGCTTAGCTTGCGATCGAGTAGTGACTTGCTGCAATTAAAACAGCAAGCAAATGAAGGCCGCAATCCCCGTGATATTAAGTTTGAGTTGGCGCATGAAATCATTGCTCGTTTCCATAGTGAGTCTGACGCTTTACAATCACAAAATGACTTTATCGCGCGTTTTCAGCGCAATGAAATTCCGGAAAATATTGTCGAAGTGACGATTGAGTCGTTACAACCCGTACAAATAGCTCATGTATTGAAACAAGCAGGCTTAGTAAGTAGCGCTTCTGAAGGGATACGCATGATAAAACAAGGCGCGGTTAGAGTTGATCATCAAAAAATTGAAGATATCAAACTAGCTATTAACGTAAATACAAGTGCTATTTTCCAAGTTGGAAAACGTAAATTTGCTAAAATTTCGATAAAATAGTGTGCGGTTTTTAACCTACAATAATCTATCAGGGCTACTCAAGATAAAAATATTATATTTTTCATAATTAATCGTTGACAAGGGGAAATAAATGACTAGAATGACGGAACTCTGAGAGATGATCTTTAAAAACTGATAACCAAATGAATTTGAGGAAGACCAAGAGATTGGACTTTTTAAACGAGTAGAGATAGAA
>Ga0100402_1001613_pt1 | contig 25994 bp, 13 predicted proteins | sample CryGeyme20150102_FD_80419 | JGI IMG/M metagenome (GOLD analysis project Ga0100402, IMG submission 80419) | Groundwater microbial communities from Crystal Geyser aquifers in Utah, USA - Crystal Geyser metaG 2015-0102 | ecosystem: Environmental > Aquatic > Deep subsurface > Groundwater | place...
AGGAAACGATGGTGTGCACCGAAAGCACCAACGGGGTGGAGAGACCGGCCAGCACCAGGTAAGCCATCTCGTAGTTGCGCCAGTGGTTGCCGGCGTTGCGCCAGCCCATCGCGAAGATGCCGTAGAAATACTTACGGAAGACGTCAAAGCCCTCGGCGAATTTCCGTTTATACTCGGTCGCGCCCTCGTAGGCACCCGCCTTCAGGCGCTGCACGGCGCGGTCGCGCATAGTGCCCAGATCGGGAATCATGCCCATATACCAGAAGAGCACCGAAACCGTGCCATAGGTCGAGACCGCAAATACGTCCCACTCCAGCGGCGAGCGGAACTGCGGCCAGATGCCATTGGCATTGGGAATCGGGAACAACCACCAGGCGAACCACACCCGACCGACGTGGAAGAGCGGGAAGATCCCCGCGCACACCACGGCGAAGATGGTCATCGCCTCAGCCGCCCGGTTGATCGAGGTGCGCCAGCCCTGCTTGAGCAGGCAGAGCACGGCGGAGATCAGGGTGCCGGCGTGGCCGATACCGATCCAGAAAACGAAGTTCACAATCGCCCAGCCCCAGTTGATGGGATTGGCGAGGCCCCAGACGCCCACACCTGAACTGACCAGCCAGAGCAGGCCCATCCCGGTAAAGGCGGCGGTCGCCAGCGCAACTGCCATGCAGACCCACCACCAGGTAGGGGTGCCGGCCTCGACGATGCCGCAAATTTTATTCGTGACCCAGTTGAAGTCGCGGTTGTTGGTAACGAGAGGCTGCTCTTCGAGCACCGCCGGGTCCACCCTGTCAAGCAGAGCGGCCTGTGCCGGATCCATCTCCTGTGATATCGTAGCCATTTGTGTCAGTTCGGGTGGGTTCTAAAATTAGTGGGCAAGTGGAGTGTCCGTGTGGGCATCCATGTGGGCTTCCCCGTGGGCTTCGCTGGTCTTGGGCGCATTGCCATAGCGCTCCTTGTAAGCACTGTAGGCGTAGGGCTTCTTGTAGGCGTCCGGCATTTTGGGATTCGGATTGCGCAGGCGGGCCAGATAGGTGGTGCGCGGCCGCGCGTTGAGGTAGCCGAGCACCGAGTAGTTGCGGTCGCTGGCCTTGATTTTGGAGACCTCGGAGTCCGGATCGGAAATATCGCCGAAGGTGATGGCATCGGTCGGGCAGACCTGCTGGCAGGCCGTTTTGATCTTGCCGTCCGGCACATGGATGTCGGCGGAGGCGCCGGCCTTGGATTTTTGGTCGATCTTGGCGGCCTCGATCCGCTGGGTGCAGAAGGTGCACTTCTCCATCACCCCTCGCATCCGGACTGTGACGTTCGGGTTGGCCCGCATCTTTTCCAGTTCCGGTTCATCCACTGCGCCGAAGGGACCCTTGTAAAAGTCACCGATCTGGCGCTTGTTCCAATCGAAGAAGTTGAAGCGGCGCACCTTGTAGGGACAGTTATTCGCACAGTAACGGGTGCCGACACAGCGGTTGTAGGCCATAGTGTTCAGCCCCTGACGGTCATGCACGGTGGCGTTGACCGGGCAAACGCTCTCGCAGGGTGCGTTTTCACAGTGCTGGCAGAGCATGCTCATAAAGGAGACCTGGACATCCTCCGGCACTTCATCGGACTTATACTCCGCTGCCGAAAAGTAGCGGTCGAGGCGCATCCAGTGCATCTCGCGTCCACGCAGCACCTGATCCTTACCGACAATAGGGATGTTGTTCTCCGACTGGCATGCGACCACGCAAGCGGTGCACCCGGTGCAACTGTTGAGGTCGATAGCCATGCCCCATTGCTGGGTCCTGGGGAACTTGTCCTCGTTGCCTTGCCAGATATTGACGTTGGGCGGAGGTCCGGAGAACTCGGGGTGCTCGTAAGCCGAACCGCCGCGGAACTGCTGGGTGGATTTTTCCTGCAGGCTCTTGGAGTCGTCCTTGCCGTAGTTGGCCGGCGCGTGTGATTCGACCCCCATCTCGTTGGCGAAATCCGGGTGCTCCTGATAATATTTCGCGGTGCCTTCGCGCACGATCGCGCGGCCTTCCATCGACCAGTGTTCCTGGGTATTGGCCAGGCGATAGGTCTCGCGGGTCAATTTGATGGCGGCACCGAGTGCTGCGCCCATGCCATTGGAGCTGCGCAGGGTGTAAGCGTTGAAACCGACGCCTTTGCCGACCCGTCCGACTTCAGTGCGGCCCAAACCGAGCGGAAGAATGACCGAGTAGTTGGCCATACCCGGCACGACGTGAATCGGAGCTTTGATGGTGCGTCCGTCGAGCGTGAGTTCGGCCAGCACGGCTGCTTCTTTGCCCCGGTTGAATTGGGCCTTGTTTTTTTGCACGTTGCCCTTGGCCGACTCGAAAAAGCCGTCCTGCTGGTTCATCGGTTTGCTACCGGGAAAGATCTGGATCCCCTGCTCGTTCTGCAATTCTCGGGCCAGGCGCGGGCTGATCAGAATGGCATTGTCCCAGGTCAGTTTGGTCATGCCGTCCGGCACTTCCATCAGCCAGCCGTTATTGGCATAGCGGCCATCGTAAGCGTGTGAACTGGCCTCGAAGCGCACCTCGATCGAGCCCGCACTCAGTTGCGGTGCCGTGAGTTCCCCCGCGGCGAGGGCGGCGGCTAGACTGCGGGGATTCAGACTGAGCGTCCGCTGCGGGTAGGCCGAGTTCAACAGCAAACCGTCGCTGAGAAACTTGTTGTAATCCTTTCCACCCGCTGCGGCAAAGGTGGTCTTGGCAATCGCATAAGGCTCGGTCTCGGTCTCCCCCGCGATACGCGCGAGCACTTCCAGTTCGTTAAATGCCGGAAAGAGCGGCTCGATCATCGGCTGCACCGGCACCAGCATGCCGTCACGGGTGCGGCCATCGCCCCAACTCTCCAAATAATGGGAGCGGGCAATCAGGCGATCCGCTTCGGCGGAAGTTTCATTGTAGCTGTAGCTGAGGTGGATACTCTCATCCGCCTTGGCCATCAGCGCTTTAAAGTCGAGATCCGCCGGAGCATCGTAAACCGGATTGCCGCCCAGGATCACCAGGGTCTGCACACCCTGGGCCAGACGTGCGGCAACGGCCTCGATCCCTGCGGCCGGCGCCGGCACGTCCACATAGTCCACCGGCGCATTCAGCCGGTCGTTGATCACCATAATCAGCGCATGCACCGATTCCGGCAGGTGTGGACCCGCGATCAGCAGCGACTCACCCGGCAGCGCCTGCAAGTCCGCAGCGCATTCGGCCACCCAGTTGGCATCCAATTCCAGTGAATCGGCGGATTCACGAACGTCCGCCGGCAAGCTCAGCCCTAGCTCGAGTGCCAGTTTGACCACAAAGGCGCCCATTTGACTGGTCGCGAGACGGAGTCGATGATCGGCCATCGCACCGGTATTGCTCATCCCGCTCTCGACCGCGTAAAGCCGGCTCATTTTGGACGCTTCCTGGGCGTCTTTGACTTTACGGTTTTTACTGAATCCTCTGGCAGCGGCGATATCGCCATCCTTACCCAAAAAGTCGGCGTCGATGGCAAGAATCCGCTTGGCACGCTCAAGCTTTGGCAGGCAGCGCAGGGCCTGACCGGTAACTTTTGCCGCCGCCCGTTCGGCGGCGGACAAATCGATCGGGCAATATTCCGCCCAGGTGGCCGCCGGGAATTTTGCCTGAATCGCCTGGACGAGTCGGGCACGGCTGGGCGAAGCGCTCGGCTCGGCCAAAAAGACCAGGCCTTTGCCACCATCGGCACTGTGCGCCCGACTCAGCTCAGCCAGACGGTCGCGCACCGCCGTAGAACTGATCGCGGCACCGGCGGCACGGCTCTTGGTCGCCCGGTCGGGGTCGTAAAGGTCGAGGATGCTGGCCTGGGTGTAGCCGTCGGTCGCACCACCATAGGGGTGGTAGCTGGGGTTGCCTTCGATCTTGGTCGGGCGCCCCTGGTGGGTCTCCACGATGACCGGGATGTGCCCCTGCGGCGCAGGCATGGAGGAGCTGAAATAAACCGGCACACCGGGAATTACGTTCTCGGGCTGCTTGGCGTATGGCAAGATCATCTGTTCGGGACGACGGCAACCCGCCATTCCCAGTCCGGCCAGGCCAAACGAGGCCGCCATGATTTTCATGAAATGACGGCGGTTGACGCCTTCGATCTCGGAGGCTCCCGCGGGAAATTCACGCTCAATCCAATCGCGGAAAGCAGGTGTTTCCGCCAGATCGTCGAGGCTCTTCCAGTAGCGCGGTCCAGAAAGTTCGGATTCGTTCATCTTCTTGGTCAAAATCAGTTAAGCGGTGGCAGTCAGTTTAACGGTGGCAACCGGAGCAGCTCTGTGGTGGGTTGATCTTCCAGTCGTGCACGAAACTGTGCAGCTCGGCCAGCGACTCCGGATCGGTCGGGCGCTCCCAGTCGAGATTATACACCTCTTCCGGCGGGCGAATGTATTGTTCCGGATTCCGGTGGCACTCCAGGCAAAAGGCCATCGAAAGTGGTTTGGCATGGTGCACGACTTCCATGTTCTGAATCTCGCCGTGACACTCGATGCAACTGATCCCGCGGTTGACGTGCACCGAGTGATTGAAATAAACATAATCCGGCGTCTTGTGGATGCGCACCCAGGGAACCGGTTCGCCGGAATCGTAACTCTCGCGGACGACTGCCAGCTGCGGGCTGTCCTTGCGCACCATGCTGTGGCAGCTCATGCACACATTAGAACCGGGCACATTGGAGTGTTCCGAGCGGTCCACGAAAGTATGACAGAAGCGGCAATCCATCTCTAGCTGTCCGGCATGCAAGGCGTGACTGAAGGCCACCGGCTGCGTGGGCGCATAACCGACGCGGGTATATTTCGGCGTAAAATAATAGGTGACCCCGAGGACAACCGCTGTCTTCACGAGGATGATCGCGATGATGATTTTAATCGGGAGCGTGTTGACCCACTTTGGAAATACGTTTGCCATGGCTACTGGTGGAATGCGATGCGTGACACTGCGGAGCAGCTATTAAATCTTGCGTTGAACCGTCCCCCGCGCAGGCCGAATCCGGTCAAAAGGATTGGACGGAGACCCGGAAAACTCTGTTTTTTCAGCAGCGCCAGCAGCGCGTATGGTGGGCCTTGACGCTGCCGAGAGCATAAATGTGCCTGCCAGCGCCAGTCCGGCTTTTTGAAAAAAGCCTTTTCGTGTAGTCAGTTTTTCGTTGTCCATTGGTTAGTAAAACAGGAGAACAAAAAGAGCACCCTCATTTTTGGCAATCGTTTTTTACCGCTATGTGAGAAAGTTATCCGGGGCATGAGTAAAGCTTCTGATGTCAGCCCACCACCCGGAGTGCCCGCAGCGTCACAAATACACTGGAGACCAGCATAATGAGTGCCGCCGCAACCGGATGCAGCAGGCCAACAGCTGCCAGCGCCATGCCCAGCACATTATAAGCGGCCGCGTAGATCAAGTTGCCCCGCAGCCGGAGATGGATCTCCCGCGCCAGCCGGATCGCCTCCGGCAGTGCTTCGATACGGTCATCTTGGAACTGTCCCAGCGCCGCCGACTGGGTCAGCCCGGTGCCGCTGCCCATGGCAATCGAGCTCGACGCCAGCGACATGGCGGCGGCATCATTGATCCCGTCGCCGATCAAACAGGGCACCTCACCGGCTGCGACGGCCTGCCGGATAATGGCCGCCTTTTCTGCCGCGGAGAGCCCGGACCGGACGGGCACCGCTGCCGGTAGGGCCAGTTGCGGCTGCGGATCGCCGGTCAAAACGACCGTTTGAATGCCCAGACTTTCCAGCTGCGACAATAAAGCAGCCAAGCCGGACCTGGCGCGCTCCACCAGCACCAGCACGGCGACTATGTTGCCATCGACAGCAACATAGATCCGCTTGCCGTGTTGCATCAGCAAGTCGCGGTCGAGCTGTGCCTGCCCGGCAGTGCCCGCCCCGGCCTCGCCGATGCGGAGCAGCACCCTGGCACCCGCGAAGCTCACTCCGGCCTCAACACCCGCGCCGGGCAGCAGGCGCAGCGTATCGATGGTCGGTGCAGCTGTCGCGGTTTCCGGCAAAAGCCGCGTGAGTGCCCGCGCCACCGGATGCTGGACGCGGGACTCAATGGCCACCACCGCCGCCAGCAACTCAGTTCGCCGCGCTTCCCATGCCGGCGCCACCAGCACTTCGCCCACCTGCATGTCCGTTTCGCTCAGGGTCCCGGTCTTGTCGAAATAAATGCTACGTGCATGGGCCAGCCCGTCAATCAATGCGCCGTTACGGCTGACCAGCCCCATCCGCGCCAACCGATACAAGCCGTTCCAAATCGCCACCGGCGTGGCCAGCCCCAGCGCACAGGGACAGGCCACCAGCAGCACCGCCATGCTGTTGAACACCGCATCCATCCACGTGCCGACCAGCGACCAATAGCCTGCCGTCAGAATAGCCACTGCGGCGACCACCGGCAGAAAGTAGTGCACCAGACGATTCGCTTGCTGCTGCAACTGCGAGGGCTGCCCGGAAAACGACTCTACCGTATCCAGAATCCGGTCCAGCTCGCGCTCGCCCGCCAACGCCCTCACCTCCACTTCAAAACTGCCGTCCTCCGAGTAAGTCCCGGCCCGCACGTGATCTCCGGGGTGGCGGACGACCGGCAACGGCTCACCGGTCAGGGACGTCTCCCGCACATAACCCACGCCCGCACGCACGATCCCATCGAGTGTAAACGGAGCCCCCGGATCAACCCGCACCATGTCCCCCCGGCGCAGATCCGCTACCGGCAACGTCCGGACCTGACCGGATGGCTCGATCCGCAGTGCCTGATCAAAGCGCTCCCGCAGCTGGCTGCTCTCCGCCCGCAACTTTGCCTGCGAGTGCTCGCCCAGCATCCGCCCGAAGGTATGGATCGCGATCACGATGGCGACGATTTCGTAATACACACTCCCCTGCCCCGTCACCGAGGCCGCCACCGAGCCGGTGAAAGCACCCAGCAGACTCAGCGTGAACAAGCCCTCAATCGAGAGCCGCCGCGCACGCAGCATCCCCAGGGTCGAAGCAAAGAGCGGCCCGCCCAGAAAGCCCATCACCACCAGCGCAGAAAATATCAACAGCCCGTGCAGCACCCAATACGCCCCGCTGCCGTAGTCCGGCGGCGTCATGTTCAGCGCCAGCGAAAAGACCATCCCCTGCCCCGCAAAGACTCCCGCCACCGCAATCCGCAGCCACGACTGCGAAAGCTTGAGGTCGAGATCATCGCAGTCGGCATCGCTCCGGCAGACGACCGGATGTTTACGGCTGGATGAATCGTTCGGTGACACAGTTTGCAGGCGGGTTCATTCGGTTCTCACAACTGGCAAACCGCTTTCAATTTCAAGCAGGCGGGTGGATCGGAAATTGGATCCTGCACTTTCTTGCCTGGGATGGGGTGGAAGACGGGACTCGAACCCGCGGCCCTCGGTACCACAAACCGATGCTCTAACCAACTGAGCTACATCCACCATCTATGGAAAACATGCATGCTTGGATTGTTCGCCCGCTTGTCAATCACGCGTTGCAATTTTTTATTCTGCAGTGCCAGCCACCTGCTGCCTGATCTCGTGCACCAGTGCGCGCAGTACCTGATTGTAGGCGGCCACCAGCGAATCAGGTGCGTCCATCGACCAAGCCAGGGCATCCGACACGTAGAGCCCGTCGATGGTCTGACCATCAGCGGGCCTGAGCTCCCAGCGGGCCACAATCCGCACCTCACCCGACGCCGTTGCACCAAATCGTTGAAAATACACTGCCAGCTGCGAGGCATCTGCGACCGTGTTTGGCCAGGGGTAATACGCTGCACCTGCCGCCAATCCCGACTCGGCGAGATACAGCGACAATGCGCGCGCAATCCCCGCGGCCAGCGGTTCCGCCCAGCGTGCGCCAGAGAGATGTTTGACCTCTCCGCTGGCCAGACGATAGCTCAGGCGATCGCTCTCCAGATACGTCGGCACTTGCGGGCGTAAAATGTAGATCGCTGCGGCACCCGCCAATGAATCCGGCACGATGGTTTCTTCCACCGGACCGAGCGTGTAGCTGAAACCCTGGGAGAGGGTGGGTTTCAAATTCACACAGGCGGGTAACCCGGTCAGTAAGACGGCAACGGTGAGAAGCGGGGAAATTTTGCGTCGTATCAGCATGGCGTTATTTTTGTTCAGGCCGCCCGGTCAGGATGGAATTCGGATTTTCCTCCAGCAAATCAGCCAGCATCCGGATCGAACGCGCAGCGCGGCTCAGCTCGCGCAGCATCGTCTCCAGTTCGAAGCGCAGACTGCCATCCGGCGCCATCATCTGGCTGGTCTTGGCACTCAGCTGTTGCAGCTCAAGCAGAGTGCTGGTGAGACTTTGAGTCCACGCCTCCAGTTTTCCGGCCAGTGGTCCCTGCTCCAGGTTCATCGTAGCGGCGGTCTCGGTAATTTGGTCCAGCGTCCTTTGCACACTTTGCAGCGTTTTGGTCAGCTCACCGGACTCGATAAATCCTGTCAGCGAATCGGCGGCTGCGGTCATCGCGCGACTGATGCCCTGCGAGTCGATTCCCGCCAGCACCTTGGCGGTATTTTCCAGCACCCGATTTATATTCTCACTCAGCCGGTTGAGATCCAGCTCACTCAGGTCGGCAATAATCTCTGCGGCATCGTCGGTAATCTGGTCGAGCGAAGAGCTCAGGGTCGGAATCTCCGTCCACTCGCTCTCACCCGCCATGTGCCCGGATACGCCGGGGCTGCGCTCACGGTCAAAGCTGAGTTCAACAAACAACTGGCCGGTGATAAAACTCTCCAAACTCAGCTCCGCCACCAGACCGCGCTCGATGGAATCCCGGATAAATGATGGATCAAAGCCTTCGTTGACCACCCCGAGATGATTGGCCAGACGCGTGCGGTCGATTTTAATCATGACCGGAATCGCCGTCGAGTCGGGGTCCTGGCCGTCCACCCGGATCATAATCCGTTCGACCGCACCTACCGGCACCCCGCGAAACTTCACCATCGATCCTTCATTCAAACCGTTCACCGATTGATCGAAAAAGAGAATGAAGCGGACATTTTGACTCCATAGGCTGGATGAGCCCAGATACATCACCATACCAATGAGTAATACGATCACTGCCAGGACGAAGGCACCAATTAATGTTGGGCTGGGTTTGTTCATTTACTGTGGAATCCGACTTTGTGAGGGATCTTTTCCGCCGGTTCAATCTTTTGCGCAAGCTCTTTACCGCTCGTGCAATTCCCCGCGCATGAGAAATCTCCTTACTTTGGGGTCAACACGGTTATCATCAATCAAGTCGTTGGGATTCCCGTCACACAGCGCCGTTTTGCTCTCTGCATCCAGAAAGAGTGCCGAGTCGGCGATCGCAAAAATGCTCGCGAGTTCATGTGTCACCACCACCACCGTCGCACCCAGCGCATCGCGCAATTCAAGAATCAAATCGTCCAAGCGGCGCGAACTGAGCGGGTCGAGCCCAGCCGAGGGCTCGTCAAAAAAGAGAATCTGCGGGTCCAGCGCGATCGCCCGCGCCAGGCCCGCCCGCTTGCGCATGCCACCGCTCAACTCGGAGGGGTAGCGTGAGCCAAACCCGCCCAAGCCCACCAGTGATAACTTGAATTCGACGATGTTTCGAATCTCGCGCCCGGGGAGCCGGGTATAGGTTTCCAGCGGCAGCGCCACGTTCTCGGCCACGGTCATCGAACTCCACAGCGCACCGCCCTGAAACAAGACGCCGAAACGCCGGCAAAAGGCGTCTCCGCTGGTCGCCTCCGGTCGAAATAATTCACCGTCATAGTAAATGCCTCCGACAGCACTGCGCTCCAGTCCGATCATGTGCTTGAGCAGTGTGCTCTTGCCGCAGCCACTGCCGCCCATGATGACCTTGACCTCCCCGCGCTTGACCGTGAAGTTCAGCGACTGCATCACCACGAAATCGCCATAAGCCATGCTCAGGTCCTTAACGCTAATTTTTTCAGCCGGCTGCTGCATAATTAAATCCCGAGAATGTGGAACATGACCGCAAAAACCGCATCCGCCAGGACAATCCACGTTATGGAAGTCACCACCGCCGAAGTCGCCGCCAAACCAACCGCAGTGGCATCCTGACCACAATGCAAACCGCGGTAGCAGCCCGCCATGGCAATGATGAGTCCGAAAACCGAACTCTTGAAAATACCTACAGCGAAATCGGTGATCGAAACTGCCGCATCGATCTGGTTGAGGTATTGGGTGATACTCACATCCGAGATCGCGATCGCCACCACCATCCCGCCCAGCATCGAAACCAGATTGGCACATACGCAGAGCAGCGGCATCATCAGCACCATCGCAATCACACGCGGCAACACCAAAAACTGCATGGGTGAGATGCCGAAAGTGGTCAGCGCATCGATCTCCTCATTGACCTTCATGCTGCCAATCTGGGCCGCAAAAGCGGCACCGGTGCGACCCGCCATAATCACACCTGCCATCACCGCAGCCAGCTCGCGCGTGGTGGCCAGGCCGACCAGATCCGCCACGTAAATATCAGCGGCAAATTTCTGCAATTGAATCACCCCGATAAAAGCGATAATCAGCCCGGTCAGAAAGCTCAGCAAGGCAACAATCGGCACCGCCATGACCCCGGTTGTCTGCAGGATGAATAAAAAATCCTGTCGGCGCACCTGCGCCCGCCGCAGCGCAAACGCCAGTAAATCCAGCACCAGCTCTCCGGTAAAGCCAAAGAAGCGCAGCACACCCGCTAACGCGCCCAGCGAATGTTCGCCCAGGCCGGACAACCAACCGCGCGTGCGGCGGCCTGTGGCCGGCGGCTCTTTGGGCACCGCCCGGGCCAGCGCAAGCAGGTTCTGCACCCCCTCGGGTAAATCGCCCAGCTGACAAATCAAACCCTGCGCATCCGCCCAGTCCTGACAGGCCTGCACGAAAATCAACAGTCCGGTATCCCAGGCCTGTAGCTCATCCGCCTCGAAGCGCACCGCAGCAAGCGTCGCCGCCGACTCAACTCCGCCCAGCACCCGCGCGGGTTCCGGGCGGGGCTCGGCCAGCACCCAACGCCCGCTCAAACGCAGCACGAGCACACGCTCCCCGTGCAGCGAGTCGCTGCGCTCCACCGTGCAAAGCGGCGGCTTATCTGCTTCATTCGTCATTGAAAATCGATTGCCGGGCATACCTTCGCTTGCCATTACCCGAAGACCCGCCCATGCACTATCCGCACAAGGTGAACCATCCGCCTATTTGAATAAAGCACAATTTCTTATGGCCAACATTCTATTTGACCTCGACGGCACCCTGATCGACCACTTCAGCGCGATCCACCGCAGCGTGGCGTATGCGCAGCGCCAACTCGGGCTGCCGGAAAGTGACTACGCGACCGTGCGGGCGACCGTCGGTGGCTCCGTCCCGGTGACCCTCGGCAAACTCTGCGGCGAAGAACAGGTCGCCGCCGCCATCCCGCACTTCCGCCAGCACTTTGCCGAAATCATGTATGATGATGTCGCCGTCATTCCAGACTGTGAGTGGCTGCTGGACGGTTTGGTCCGGCGGGGCCATCGACTGGGCGTATTCACCAATAAATACGAGAGCCACGCCCGGTCCATCCTGGCGCACCTGGCGCTGGACCGCTATCTTCACGCTATCATCGGCACCGGTCAGGAGCAGGGCTACCGCAAGCCGGATCCACGCTTTACCATGCAGGCGCTGGAGCGGATGGACTGCGCCTCTGCAGACGCTATTATGGTCGGCGACTCCCCTTACGACTTTGCCGCCGCCGAAGCCGGCTGCCTGCCCTGCTACCTGATAGCTACCGGCAGCCACAGCGCAGAACAGCTGGCTCAGGAGACCCATCCTGTCGGCATTTACCCGAATCTGCGCCAACTTGCCGGGGCGCTCTTTGCACTCAACTGATTTTTCCGCACCATGATGCCAGCTTCAATTCCTCAAACCGTGCTCTGGGACATGGACGGCACCCTGATCGACCAGACCACCCCAATCCTGCGCTGCTATCGCGATGTCATCACCGCACTAGGCTACCCCGAACCATCCGCAGCCGAAATCCGCCGCAGTATGGGCGGAACCATGGCCAGCACGATGGCGCATTTCGTGGCCGCCGAAGGCCTGGATGCCGCCTGCGCCGCCTTCCGCCTGCGTTTCCCGGCAATGATGTTTGACGGCCTGGTCGTGCTGCCCGGCGCACAGGAACTGATCGCGTGCTTCGCGGCCCGTAATATCCCGCAGGCGATCCTGACCAACAAACACGGCGAGACCGCCCGCGCCGTCAGCAGCCATTGCGGGTTTTCCCGCCATATTCAGCACTGCATCGGAAATACGGATACTCCCTGGGCCAAACCGGACGCGGAACTCACCCGCTACGTGCTGCAGCAAATCGGTGCCGCCGCCGCTGGAGCTGTCCTGATTGGCGACTCCCCCACCGATGCCGCGACGGCCCTGAATGCCGGGCTGTCCTTTTACGGCGTGGCCACCGGTGCCCACAACATCGACGAGCTTACCGCTGCCGGTGCCACACTCGCCTACCCGGGCCTGGCAGAACTCGCGGCAGGGCTTGGGTTCAGCTGAGCTCCGCTAGCCGAAGAAGCGCTGCAACTTCCGCACCGCATTCGCCAGCCGCTCCACATCGTCAAAACTGTTGTAAAATGCAAACGAAGCACGGGCAGTGGCGGGCACGCCAAAACGCTTCAAGAGCGGCTGGGTGCAGTGATGCCCGGCGCGCACGGCCACCCCGTCGGCATCCAGAAAAGTGCCGATGTCGTGCGGGTGTATGCCCTCAATGACAAAGGATACAATCGAGGCCTTTGCCGCCGCCGTTCCGATTATCCGCAAATGCTCCACTCCGGCCAGGGTCGCCGTGGCCGCCGCCAACAGGGCCGCCTCGTGCGCCAGTGCACCGGCACGGTCCAGTTGATTGAGATAGTCGATGGCCGCCGCCAGACCGATGACCCCAGCGATGTGCGGCGTGCCGGCTTCAAACTTGGACGGGATCGGCTTGTAAGTCGTGCCACCAAAGTCCACCTGCTCGATCATGTCGCCCCCACTTTGATAGGGCGGAAATTTTTCCAGCCACTGCCGCTTGCCCCACAGCACCCCGATCCCTGTCGGCCCAAAGAGCTTGTGGCCGGAGCAGACAAAAAAGTCGCAACCGAGCTGCGCCAGATTGACCGGCATGTGCGGCACCGACTGACAACCATCGAGCAGCACCGGGACGCCCAAGGCATGGGCTTTTTCAATCATCAGCGGCACCGGGTTGATCGTGCCCAGCGCGTTGGACACATGCACAACCGAGAGCAGCCTGGTCTTTTCACTCAGCAAGCTCGCAAAGGCATCCAAATCGAGTTCGCCGGCATCCGTCACCGGAATCACCCTGAGTATGGCACCGGTCTTTTGCGCGGCAATCTGCCAGGGCACAATATTGGCATGGTGCTCCATGTGGCTGATCAGGATCTCATCCCCGGGCTGAAGGACCGACTCGATGAAGCCGTGCGCCACCAGGTTGATGCCCTCGGTGGCCCCGCGCACAAAAATAATTTCATCCGCATCCGCTGCTCCCAAAAAGTCGGCGACGCTGCCCCGGGCCGCCTCGTAGGCCTCCGTCGCCTGCTCGCTGAGCGAGTAAAGCCCGCGGTGAATATTGGCGTTCTGCTCACGGTAGTAGCGATCCACCGCTGCAATCACCGCACCCGGCTTCTGTGCCGTCGCGCCACTGTCCAGATAGCTCAAAGGCTTGCCATGCACCTGCATCTGCAGGATGGGGAAATCCTCACGGACACGCGCCGGGTCAAATTTGATAATAGTGCTCACAGCAGACAACTTCAGCGCAAAACGCAGAATCTCAATTGAATTCAGTGAAAAATTCTACTGGAGCGCAACTGCAACCACCGAACGGACACCCCTGCCGAGGAATACGATAAAAGTGGAATGCCGCTGAGAGGCGATTATCCAAACACCTGTTTCCTCAGCCCCTGAATCGTCGCTAAATCCTGCCAGTTTGCCCCACGCAGCGGCTTCACTTTCGGCGGATACTTCCGACCTTTTTGCTGCTGCCAAACATCCACATATCCGCGCACAAACTCTTGGCTGCCCAAAATGGCTCCGTCGGTAAAATAACGCACCCGGCAACGCAACACGCTGGCTTTCGGCAGCAACGCATCCTCCTGCTCCAAAACTTTAAGTGCCTGCTGGCGCGCCAACTCCGACAGCCCGGCCTGCCCGGCGCGCTTGCCAAAGATCAGCTCCCGGTGCATCCGCAAAGCTTCCTCCACGGACAGATCTTCCCGCGCCGCACCACCCGCATAAGCCGCCCAGATAAAACAAATCCCCCGCCATGCCGCTGGCCCGCCGCAGCCTCGTCCCGGGCGGGAGCAGTTCGAATGGGCCACCGCCTCCGCATAACCGCAGAAGCGGTAATCCTTCGGATCGTCCACCAGCCCCGCCCGCACCGGATTCAGGTCAATATACGCCGCCATCGTCTGCAATGGATTCCCCTTCCCCTCCACCAACACACTCGTGAAACGCTCTGCCCACAAGGTCCCATAGCGCTCATGCGATCGGTTATCCCCCACCGAGAATCGCTGCTTCAAGGTCTTCATATATTCCGAGACGTCCCCCATCCGCGCCAACAGCTTACGCCGAATCGCCTCCGCCTCCTCGCCACCCTTGGCCAGCACCTGTTCCAAAACTTGAATCGAAGCCGTCTGATACTTCGTCGGCTTCGGATACAGCACCCGGTAGCGCCGCAACAGCTCCTGATCTGAAACTTCCGCCTGCTCCGGCACCCGCACCAATACATGGAAGTGATTCGACATCACACAATACGTCAGCACCTCCACCCCGCAGAAATCCGCCACCTGCCAGATCATCTTCCGCAGAATCTCCTTCTCCCGGTCCCCAAACAAGCGCTCCCCATTCACCGTCCGCGTCATCACATGATAAACCGCCGATCCACCACCCAAGACTTTCAAACGCGCTGTCCTCATAATGAATAATCTCCTCGCCCCACTCAACCCCCAGCCCCATCCATGTCAACATTTTTTTGACTGTCCCTTAAATTGATTCACCTGCGCCAATCTGCGCTTTCCGGAAGTTTTTCTTCTGTTCTTCGACATCCGGCCGGGTGCCCCCGTTCTCACGAACGAGGCCACGTCAATCCTTGCGACCGGTGAGTGCGCTGACGCCGAAGGCCAGGGCGGCGAGCAGGATAAGAATCCCGACCGGCGTGCCCGCGCGGCCGGCATCGCGGCGCTTACCTGCGATCTCGATCACGAGTCCGGCGCGTTCGTTGACTTGCAGCGAACGGGAGAAGCTGGCGGTCTGCCCCTGTTGCGGCAGGGTGGTCCCGATGGCCTGCGGCTTGGCCGGGACGGCCTGTTGCTGGTCGATGAGGCGGGCGGCAAGGCGGCGGAGGGCATCGTTTTCCTCGGCGGTGTTGCCGCCCAGCACACCTTGCAGGTCGCGATCGGTAAAGTTGAGCAGGTTCTCCTGAGCGACCTCCATCTGCTGCGAGGCCACCCGGGAGCCGGCTTTGTCGTTGATGAAGGCGTTGCGCCGGTTGGCGATGGCGACCAGCGCCTGTTGCTGGCGGACATTCTGCAACTGCACGCGGGCATCCTCGTTGAGCGCGGCGTCGGACTGCGAGAGATTGTAGGCGGAGGAAAAAGCGGAACGCGCCTGCTCTTGCTTGCCTTGCTCCAGCAGCACGTTGGCCTCCGTAAGCAGGCTCTCGGCCTTGCTCTTTTTCATGAGGCGGTTCTTGCGTTCGAGCTGCATGTAATCGCTCATATTCGAGACCGAGGCCCAACCCTGATTCTGCGTGTCGATGCTGAGGTTGCCGTCCCACTCATCGACCTGCCAAGTCTCGGGATAGTAGAGCGTCCAGGCGATATTTTCCAGCGGCAGATCGAGGCTTGGGCCGACGAGGCTGGTCTGGATATTCCGCCCGGATTTGAGATCGAGCTGCGTGGCGTAGAAAAACTCGACCACCGAGTCTTCACCTTCGACCGCGCTGGACTCGAGTTGCAGCAGCACGTCGCCGTCTTCGTGCCAGGGCCAGACGCTCTGCTGGTTGATCGAGCCGAACCAGAACTCGCTCTCCGGCGGCAGGGTGATGCGCAGCATCCGCTTGTCGCCGGGATCGAGCTGGAGCGTGACCTGGGTCAGCACGGAGCCCGCGCCCGAGATGATGGAGGCCAGTTGCACGTCGCGCACCTGGGCGGGCACAAGGTCGGCAATCTCGTGGCGCTTCACCTCCAAACCCAGCTGGAAACCGGTCTCCATGATGCGATAGACGTGGGAGGCCTGGTCCACCACCAGGTCGCCGCGTAATTTCGACTCGATCATGTGGGCCTCGGCGGGTTGCAGGGCCTCCAGCGTGCCCTGGGGCACGAGTTGGATACGCCCGTGCGGCACCAGTGCCAGGTAGCCGGACTGCTGGTTGGCCGCCGGCACCTCGATCCCCTGCAGGGCGATGCGGTCGGGTTGATCCGGCGTGGGGATCTGGTAGGCCAGGTTGAGGGCGAACTTCCCGACCATTTTGCGCTTCAGCGTCACAAGCCACTGGCCCGGTGCCGTTTCCTGCGCATCCGCGAGCGGCTCGCCGGTAAACTGCACGCCGATGGCCTGATCCGGGATGATGAAGACCTGCTCGCGGACGCCGGCATTTTCCACCGTAAAGTTAAAACGCGCCCGCACCTCGACCACGCCGCTGCGCACGGCTACCGACTCGACGCGCTCGAGCTCGATCCAGGGGTCGACCCGTTCGACATCGAAGGCGAGCCGGGCCGTCTGATTGAGGATGCGGTAGAGCATGATGTTCTTTTGCTTGAGGCCCGCCTTAGAGGGGTCGAGCTGGACGGCGGCGTCGCGTTCCCGGGCCTGGAGGCGGTAGCCCAACTCCGGCACGAGAACGAGCGTTCCGGTCTGGCGATCCGTTTCCGCCAGCTGCAGGATGGGCGGCAGGTAGCTGCTGCGCTCGGCCAGCCCGGGTCCGGACAGGCTGAGATTAAAGGCGGCCGTGCCCATGGTCTTGCCATTGAGATGGAGCTGGAGCGTGCGTTCACCGGTGGGAGCGGTCGCCTGGTTCCAATGGCTCAGTTGCTGGCCCGAGACGGACTCCACATCGTAGCCCTCCGGGATCGGCAGGCTGAGCTTGAAGACGCCGGTGCGATTGATTTCCGCCTGGAGTTCCAGCGCGATCAAAATGCGGTCCTCGCCGAGCGAGACGGTCTGCTTGGTCGTGGAGCGGATGTCGGGCTGCACGGCCAGCGCCTGTAAATCGAGCGCGCCCGCTGCCGCATCCCAGCGGTAGGCCCGGCGCAGCTGCGGGACGCGCCCCAAAAAGGCCAGTGTCTTCACCTGGTCGGCAGGGAAATCTTCCAGGTTGATCGGCGCCGCCTCCGTGGTCGAGACCTCCCCGATCTGCACCTCCTCATCGGAGGCCAGACCCACCAGGCTCAACTGAGTGGCCGCGCCTTCGACCTCCAATGGCCTCACCGTGCGCTGGTAGGGCAGGCTTCCTGAGGCGACCTGGGACGACACCGACACCGTAAAGGACTCCTGTTGCACCGGATCGAAATAGAGCATGAGCGAGCGTTCCTGCGGATCGAAATGCCAGTTGGCCAGCTTGCGGGCCTCGACGGAAGTGACGGTCATGTCCTCCGGCACCCGGAATTTCAGCGCGTCGAGCTGCCCCTGGGCAAATCGCACATTGAAGACATGAGAACCACTGACCAGACCGGCGAGCGGGGCGTAAAGGTCGTGACTTTCGACGTAGTAGACCGGCTTTTCCTTGCTGGCGTCGCGACGCTCCGGCGACCAGGTGACGGTCGTCGTATCGGCGGGCTGGAACACCACCTCAAAGGTCGAGGCCCGCGGCTGCCCGGCCGCAGCTTGGATCGAGACCGCCTGTTCGGATGCGAGCACCACATTGACTTTCGGAATCGTGATGTGGGCGCGGTGGCTCAATGCCTGCCCCACCGGCAGCAGGAGACTGGCCTCGCCGGCGGGGGTGCGCCCCACCCTCGCCCGGTAAGCGAAGTCGTAGCGGTAGTCTCCGGCACGCACGGCTTCCAGTTCGTAAACGAGCTGCTTCCCCTCCCGCAACTGCAGCAGACGCAGCCCTTCCGGTAGCTCGCTCCCGTCCAGTAGCGTCGCGGGTGCACGCAGGAAGCGGCAGCGCTCCCCGGCAGCGGCCCGCCATTGCAGGGAGGCCTCCACCCGTGCGTCCGTCTCATTCACCACGATTTGCTGGTTGATGCTGTCGGCAAAGGCCTGCGCAGCCGAAGTAACCGGCGGCAAGGACTCGGCCTCCACATCGTTGACGGGATAGGCTACGGCCGTGAACAAGACCGCCACAATGGCGGCAAAGCGGCCGCTCTGGACCAAGTGGTCCTTCAGCGGACGCAGCACGTTAAGTAAGAAAAAGAGAATCATGGTGAGAATGAAGAAGGCACCGCCCCCGTTCGAACTGAGTGCGCCGATAAAAATCGCGATCCAGCCCAGCACCCAAAAGAGGTTGCGCCGCTGGCCCGAGATCAAGCCGTAGCCCCAGAGCCCGAGACCGATCAGCACAGGCAGGAAAAAGACCGCCCCACTCACTCCGGCGGCATCCACCGGCAGATTCGCGAGCTGCAGCCGCAGGGGTTGTGACGAAAGCTCGATAGGCGTCTTGAGCGTGATGCTCTCACATAAGGCTTCCTGGGGCACGGGGATCGCCCCGAGAATGATGCCGCAAAATGTTACGCCGGAGAGCAGCGCCAGGACGCCGAGGATCAAGAACACCCGCCGATAGCGCCCGAACTTGTCGAACTTTTGAATGAGGGTTTTGGCCAGAACCAGCGCGAGGACGCCCATCCCCAGCATGGCGATCAAGAGCAGCCGCATGGGGGCTTGCACGCCGGCGAGCACCGCACTCAGCCAGGCGAAGCCGCTGGCCCGACCACTCATGCGGCCCGAGCTGATATCGCCATCGAGGTAGCGCAGCCCGTAGCCGGGGTCGCTCGTCAGTTCCCAATTCACGGTCAGCGCAGGCGCATGCAGCGCGGGCGCATACACCACCGGCTGGTGCGGGTCGCCGGATTGGGCCGCCAGTTCTATCGTGACCTGGAGGGCGCTGGCCGGATCATGTCCGGCGGGCAGCGGCAGCAAAATCCTCCCTTCGGCGGCGATCGGGTTGACTTTTTTACCTTCCACGCGGGCCGACCAGATGCGGTGATTCGGTGGGAGCTGCATCCGGAAGTGTGTCTGCCCCTTGCTCTTGAGCATGAGTTCGACCTGGGTCAGAATCTCGCCGTCGCGGGAGATGCGCGATTTCAGATTGGCAAAGTCGATCACCTGGTTCTTGGCCTCCGCCTGCGCGGGCGAGCGCAGCTCCATGCTGACGGACGGGCTGTTGGTATATTGAAAGGCGGCCAGCACCTGCGCGTCAAAGAGCAGTCGAAACTCGGCCGGGATTTCGTTGGGCTCCAAGCGGATCAAATCGGAGGCATAGTCCAGCGCGCCGATGGAAAAAGGGAAGTTACTCACCACCACCAAATAGCCCTGCTCCGAAGCGACTCCGATGGGATTGACGCCCTGGAAGTGGACCTTCCCGCCCTGCGGATCGAGCTTCGACTCGTAGGTGCACAGCAAGGTATAGGCCCCGGCCGCCGGCGCATGCAGGCGCACCTCATAGACGCCGCCCTCACCTTGCGTCCAGCCACGGATGTCGCGCCCCACGAAGTCGACGTTCTCCCCCTCCTCCGGCACTTGTATCCGAAATTCAGATACCGGGGCACCGGACACCAGAAAATTGGCGACCGTGCTGCCGTAGATCCGCCCCTCCCCGACCGAGAAGAGCCGCAGCAGGTCCGCCTGCACCGCCTGCGGCAACTGCTCCACCGTCAAGGTGGCCGACCAGTCCGGCTCACGCACCCGCAGCGCAATCTGCAGGGCGTCCACCGTCTTGGGAAAGAAATTGACCGCCTGCTCCGCCACGCCGTCCAGCGAGGCGACCTTTACCCGCAGGCCGGGCTCGACGGTCACGCCCACGTGGCCCCGCAGGTTCTTGACATCCACCGGACGAAAGACGGGCAACTCCCAGGCCTCGCCCTCGAGCGCCCGGTTATTCTCGAAGGCCACTTCGATATTATGCCTGCCGGTCAGCGGCCGGGCGAAAACGATGCGCAACTGGCGGCCGGCCTCGCCATCGAGCAGAAAATAATCGGCCAGACTCGGCGCTTGCAAATTGGAGAGCGAATAGCCCGTGGGCACCTGAATATAAAAGTCGCGCAGCGGTGCTTTCCGAATGCTGAGTTCCAATTCGCCGCGCAGGCTCTGGTCCTCCGCGCCGACCCGGTAGAGCAGGATTTGCGAAACCGAGACTTCGGGCAGAATATCCTCCGCCAGAATCGTGTAGCGATAGTTCACATCGGAAAAGCGGTAGGCCAGCACCTGGGTCCCTGCAGGCAGCGCTTCGGACGGGCCGGGAAAATAGTCCGGCGAGATTTGGGCAAAGCCCTCCGATTCCGGCACGTCGATCGAGACCGCCCCTTTGTTGCTGATTCGGAGGTAGCCGTTGTAGCGGATCGCATCCACCGGCAGCACGCGCAGCGGCTCCGCCCTGGCGGGAAAGGCGGGCAGCGCATATTGCGAGCGCACCTGCAACTCGAAATCTTTTTGGTAAGCCTTGTTCAACTCCAGCACCAGCTGACGACTCCCTTCGGCTTTGTCTGTTCGCACCTCCCAGCGTAAGATCGAGTCGCCCTCCACTTGAGTGATCTCGCCCTCTCCCTGAAGATCAAAGACCAGTCGGCGCATGGTGCCCTGCATGATGCGCACGGTGTAGCTCGAGTCCTGCCGCACCAACCCGGGCCCCACCTCCAGCCGCGCGACACTCTCCGCCGAGTAGAACAAAGCCGCATCGCCGGGCTCGCGGCTTTTCCACGAGGGGTCGGTCCAAAACAGGCGAAACAAGCCGTCGCCGGACAAACTCCCTTTGAGCGCACCATCCGCTGGCTCCAGGCGCTGTCCGTTGAGCCGGACGCGGCTCGCATCGACCGGCAGCCCGGCCAGCGAAACCGGCTGCAAGGCACTGTCCATCACATTGAAGCGCACGGTGCTGCGCCCCTCCGAAGTCGCGACTTTCGCATCGAAGAAAAGGTGGACCGGATAAGTCCCCGGTTTTTCAAATTGCGCATAGTAACGATCTCCTTCGAAGCGAATCGACGCCCCCTCGATCTGCGGGGCCTTTGACAGCGCCGCCGCGCCACTTAAAAGTGTCAGTTCAAATTCACCGGGGTTGAACACCTCGGCGACCCCGGTCAGGGAAAAGCCGAAGCGGCCCGCCTCGTAGCTGCCGCTTAAATTAAAATCCCGGAACTGTAGATCGGGGCGCTGCTTCGAGATCAGCTCCAGAATCAGTTGAGGATTGCCCCCGGCATAGGTATAAACCCGCTTGTTCGTGCTCTTTCCGTGGTCCAGCACATCCAGCTGCGAGCCCTCCACTCGATCCAGCAACAACTCGGCCCCGGCATCGACCCGGAGTTCGCCCGAGGACAGGCCGACATCCGGCGGGCTGAAGAAGAGCGCTGCCACCGACCTGGGTAGCGCGGCATTCGTTTCGCGGGCTTCGACCACAAAGCTGAGGCTGCCTTCCTCGACCGGCGTTTCCAGATCGACGACCAAATAGAGGCCACCCTCCGGGGCATCCTTAGTCCGTCGCTGCAAGCTCCAGGCCTTGATGTTGTCACCCCGCACCGCCTCCACCGGCAGGCCGCCGGTCACGCGCAGGACGAGTTGTTCCAATTTTCCGTTTTTGACCTCGGCCGTGAGGGTCGTTGCCTGCCGTGCGCCCGCGTTATCGAGCGTCAGTTCGGAATCGGATGCCAGCGCGAAGATCAGCTTCTCCTCTTTTTCAGGGTCCATGGGATCACCCAGCGTCGCGGTGATCGAGATCCGGCCCTTTTCCGCATCTGCCCCGCCATCGACCTGCAGCGAGTCCACTTTATAGGACTGTGGTTGGGGCTGGGCGAATAAGCCGGAGGAACTAAACACCGAGAGGATAGCGGCCAATAAAAACAGGTACAAAACTCCCCGCCTGCCCGCAGGGATAGGAGGGGACAGAATCAGTCGCCGTTCAGGCGATTGATTCAGGGGTGGTTCTGAGGCAGACATCGGAAATTCTTCGTGTTTTTTCATAGGGCTTACCTTAATTTATTGTTCTCCGTAAAGATCACTGGCCTGCAGCAGCATGCTTTGCAGCTCAGCCACCCGCGGCTGCGTGGGGAATGCCTCGGGCAGCCCGGTGGTCATCTGGTAAAGATCGCGAAAATCGTAGCCGCCGGCATAAGGGCTGTCCGCCAGACGCTCGCCGAATAAGGCGCTGCTCATGGCCAGCCGCATGGACGGGCTGGCTGCGGCGGCGGGCACACAGCGGGGCATGGGCAGCGGCCAGCTGTGCTCCCGGTAGCGTCCGCTGGCGGGGTCCAGATAGCGCACGTGGAGGGTGCCGAGCCCGCCGAGGATGCGCGGATCCTCGTCAATTTGCAGCACGTAGAGCGCGGTGCCCGATTCGGCCTCGCCAATCTCAGCTGCGTCCACCGTGTTGTCGCGGAAGTCCTCTTTTTTCAACTGGTGCAAGTCGTAGCCGATCTGACGGTAGCGCCGCACCCGCTCGGGATTCCACTCGATCTGCACCTTCACATTGGCGGCGGCCACCCGCAGCGTGCCGGCCAGCTTTTCGGCGAAGTCCTCGCTGGCATCCTCTGCGGAGTTGAGGAAGGCATAACGGCCGTCGCCGTTGCGGGTGATTTCCTCCAGCAGGGCGTCGTTGTAATCGTCCCAGCCGATGCCGTAGGCATCCAGCGCGATGCCCTGCTTGCGCTGACCGACGACGAATTCCGCCAGATCGCCCGCCTTGACATTGCCCAGATTGGCCGCGCCATCGGTCATGAGAATCACCCGATTGCCGCCCGCAGGGAGGTAGTTGCACCGGGCGGTCTCGTAGGCGGCCTGCAGGCCCGCTTCGAGATTGGTGCCGCCTTCGGGACGATAGGCCAGCGCGCTTTGCACGGCGGCCTGCTGCGACGCGCGGGTCTGCGCCTCCGCGATCAGCCGCGGCTGACGGGCGAAGAGCAGCACGTTCAAGCGATCCTGATCGGTGAGTTTTTGCTCCAGCGTCTCCAGGCTGTTGCGCAGAATCGCCTGGCGGTCCGGACGCTGCATGGAACCGGAGTTGTCCACCAGCAGGGTCAGGTTGAGCGGCTGCCCGGAGGCGCGTCCGCTGGCCTGCGTCTGCAGGGAGAAGCGGACCACCTGCCGGTCGTGCTCGAAGGGGTGCTGCGCCATTTCCCAGTGCAGACTGACCGGCTCCTCCGGGCGCGGCACCGGGTCGCCATAGTCGAAGCTGTTGACGAACTCCTCGGTGCGGATCTGCCCACTCGGCGGCACGCGGGAATTTTGCAGCGCCGCCTGCGCCAGCTTAAAAGAGACGTCGCTGATGTTGAGCGAGAAGGTCGAGAAAGGTGCTTCGGCGGTGAGTTTTTCGGACTTAGGGGTTTGACGGACGTTTTGCGCGCGGGCGTTGGCGGCTTTTTCAACAGCAGTCTGCCCCGCAGGTTGGATGCGGATAAACTCACCGTTAATGTCAACCGCTTCGTGGTTCACCTGTTGGGTGACGAACTGCAGCACGCGGTCCAGACTGAGATTGCGTAGTGAGATGTTCACCCGTGGATCCTGCCCGTCCACCGGTTTGTATTCAATCGGGATGCCCTTCTGCTCGGGGTCGTAAACGACCGACAATCCTCTCAAAGTCTCGACCACCTGACTCAGCGGCATGCCACTGAAGTTGGCTTGTGGAATAACGATGTGCTTGGACTTTTGGTTCGCGACCAGCGGAGCAGCGGACATATCCAAATCCTGATCAATCGTGATTGCATCGGCAGCGATATCATAGCAAAAGCCAGCTGAACCCGCGACCTTCGCCACGGCTTCAGCCAAGGTGACGTTTTTCAATGATAGATTAATTTTGGGGTCACGCTTCGATTCGTCATAAACAGGAACAATGTTTACACCACTTCCCTCTCGATCATATACCATCGACAGCTCAGACAGCGTTTCCAGTGCCCGACTGAGCGGCATACCTTTGAAATTAAGCTCCGGGATCACAATGTCCCTAGTCTTATCACTCAAGTTACTGTTATATACTGGAGAAGCATCAGCAACTATGTGACTTCGCTCCCAGCTTCCCTCCACCTGACGCAGCATCTCCTCCCGTGACATGACTTGGCCTTTTGACCCTGACAACGAATCGATTCGATTGGCAAAGAGCTGGTCATCCGCAGTGGCAGCATCATCGCCACCCAGAAAGTCACTTCGTCCTTCTTGAGAAGATTCCGTAGCCGCTGACTTGCGCTTGGCCAATGCTGAGACTCTGGACTGGTCCGGAACCGCAAAGTCGTCCACCGGTCCGCTGCGCGCTACAGAGCGTAATTGAATCACTTTCCCTTCCGACGCAGGTGCCGCAGGGCGCGGCGGGGCAGCAAACGGGTCCACATTCCCGGGCCGCGCGTCTTTTTTCTCTCCGGCATAGCCAAATCCGGTCAGCTCCAAACTCATTTCGCGAGTGCTGCTCATGCTTTGCTCTTCCGCTTCTGCTGCCTGCGGCTCGGATGGTTGGGCAGCCCTCCCCGCCACCACCATGCGCGGCGCTTGCGTCGCGCGTGGCTCCAAGCCCGGCACCCGGATCGGCTGCGGCGTGCCCTCGATCAGTTGTTTCGGAATATCGACCGGAATCGTCTCGCCCGCTCTGGCATAGTCTTGCCCCGCGACATCCGTATCCCGCATTTCGCGAACCCCAGTCAGGCCACCAACAAAGCCACCGCCGTCCCGGCCATGGACCGCGCTTTCGTCCACATTGACATCGATATCCAGTGCCGGAACATCCAGTTCGGAAGGATTATTCACCACAATCGCCGGGGGGCGCGGTGCGGGCGTCGACTGATTGCGCTGCCGCATGTTGACCGTGTATTCCGGCTCTGCCTGCGGCGCTGGAGCGACCGGCATGGCGTGAAAAACAGTCTCCTCCCGTAAAACACTTTTGGTAAATTGAATCGTGCTCAACAGCCCGACCACAAAGAGCATCGCAAAGGAGGCCGCGATCGCCCAGACGGTCGCCTTGAAGCGCGGACGCTTCGGTGATTTGGATTCGGGTTCCAGCACCCCGGCATCCCCAAAGATCCGGGCGCGGCGGTCCTCAGTCAGCCGACGCGACGGCTCAGCTGCGACGGGGGCCAGCTCGTCGCTCCCGGCGTGCAGTTCGCCCATCAGCCCGGCCATGCGGTCGCGGAAGGCGGAGAGTTCCTCATTGATCGCGAGAATCTTTTCCAGTTCATCGGCCTCGGACTCGCTGAGTTCGCCGGTGAGCAGAGCGATGACCCGGACCTCGAGTTCCTCGTGCAGGCTGGTTGGCTTGAAATCACTCATTGCGCCACGCCCTCCTCTCTCAATTCCAGTTCCAGGGATTTGAGCGCGTGGTGCAGTTGGTAGCCCACGTGGCCGACGGTCATGCCCATTTTTGCGGCGATCTCCTTGTAGCTCAGCTCCTCGACAAACTTCAGCTGCACAAGGGTGCGCTCACGCGGGGCGAGCCGTTCCAGACAGACCCGCAGCAACCCGATACGTTCGTGGGTATCCGCCTGCTGGTCGGGCGTCGGCGCGGCATCCGCCGGGTCCATTTCCGGGCGGCCTGCGCCGTCAGCGTTCGAGGCAAAGGGCACCACCTTCCGGTTCCGACGCAGCTGATCGATCGCCATGCGCCGGACCGTGGTGTAGAGCCAGGCCTTCGGCTGCTCAACCTCAGCGAAATGCGCCTGCAAACGCAGGAACGCCTCCTGCACGATATCCTGCGCCAACTGTTCGTCTTTCGTCATTTGATAGGCAAATCCCAACAAAGGAGATTCCAGGGCACGGAAGAGTGCGACCAGACCTGCTTCGGCCTTTGCCACATCCGTCTGTCCGCCTGTTTTCGAAAATTTCACAGACGTCGCGCAGCGGGGTGGTC